>Ga0157377_10000113_pt1 | contig 55434 bp, 43 predicted proteins | sample M55metaG_FD_121116 | JGI IMG/M metagenome (GOLD analysis project Ga0157377, IMG submission 121116) | Miscanthus rhizosphere microbial communities from Kellogg Biological Station, Michigan, USA - M5-5 metaG | ecosystem: Host-associated > Plants > Roots > Rhizosphere > Soil | place: USA: Michigan...
GTCCGGCCCCCACGTCACGCGCACGCCGCCGCGCTGCGTGTACCGCAGCGCGTTGAGGAGGAGGTTCTGCAGGATGCGCAGCACTTTCGCCCGGTCGCCGTGGACGTGCAGGTTCTCCGGTCCTTCCATCTTCAGGAACAGCCCGCGGTCCGCGGCGGCGGGCTGCGACGCGATGCAGAAGTCGCGCATCAGCGCCGCGGCGTCGAACGGCGCGAGCTCGCGCTGTTCGTGGCCGGCCTCGAGCCGGGCCAGGCCGAGCAGGTCGTTGAGCATTTCCTGCAGCACGGAGACGCTCTTGGAGAGCATGTCGCCCACCTCGATGCGCGAGGGCCCCGGCATGGCCGGGTCTTCCAGCAGCGCCGTGGCGCCCTTCACCACCGTGACGCTGCCGCGCAGGTCGTGCGCCGCCCGGCGCCATCCCTCGGCGCGCGACTGCTCGATGGTGTGGAGCGTGGTGAGCGCCTGCTCGAGGTCGTGCACGTGGCCGGCCGACTCCGATTGATGCAGGCGCCAGTACTGCGTGGCGCTCTCCGTGACGCCGTCGGCGCACAGCTGCATCCAGGCGCGGCGCGCGGTCGGCATGACCGCCGGATCGATCGAGGGATGGCTCGCGGCGTACCGCTCCAGCTCCTCGGCGACGCAGATCTGCAGGTGTCCCCACTCGCGGATCACCTCGCGCAGCTGGTAGCCCTGCTGCCAGCGCTGCAATCCGTGTTCGCAGACCCTGGCGTTCTGTTCGGCGTCGTCGTCGCGGCACGGCCCTTCCTCGATGGTGTGCGCGAGGCAGTCGAGGACGGCGGGGATGTGATCGTTGAACTGCGCGCGGGAGAGCGAGGAGCCGCTGCCGTGCTGGCCGTCGAGCTCCCCGGCGCGCCGCCACGCCGTCAGGATCGCGTCACGACGCTCCAGCAGATGCGACGAGAGGTTGCACATTTGCTCGCTGACGTTCGACATGGTCGTCCCCTAAAACGGCACGATGACCGTCACCCCGATCGAGCGGTACCAGTAGCGATCCGCGGTGCCGTAGCCGGCGGAGCGGTTGTACGAGGCATTCACCACCAGGTGCGTCCCCTTGCCGAGCGTTCCCTCGGCGCGCAGGTCGGCCAGCGCGGTCGTCTGCGGGTTGCCGTCGATCGTCTCGCGTCCCGCGCCGACCGTGCCGGACCAGGTCCAGCCGGCGTGCCGCTTGCGCATGGCCACCACGCCCTGCCAGCCGCGGTAACGCGCGGGGTTGAAGTACGCGTCGTCGACGTCGAGCTGCTTCGACTCGAATTGACGCCAGCGGAGTTGCGCGGTGATGCCGTGCTCGGGGACGAGGAGCCAGATCAGGCGACCGCGAAGGTGCACGCGCTCGTTGCCGTCGGTGAACCGCTGATGGCCGGCCAGGCCGATGACGGTGAAGCGCTCGCCGATCTGTTGTTCGGCGCTGACGCCGAAGAACGCGTGCGCGGTGGCGCGGTCGAGGGCGCGTCGCGTTTCGATCAGGTCACTGGACGCGAGCAGCTCGATGCCGGTGTGCGCCGCGGGGCGCAGGCTCCAGGTGGCGTCGCCGATCACGCGCGTGTGCCCATTGACGTGCACCACGCCGGCCTCGCCGATGGTGCCGGCGAGCGTGTCGCGGCGCTGGTTGCGCCAGAGGAACAGGACGGCCGGCGCGTCGCGCTGCCATCCGGAGTGCGAGTAATGCGTCGTCTGCGCGGCCGCACCGGCGTAATGGAACGGAGAGGTGTAACCGGCCAGCACCCCGGTGCGCAGGCGCAGCCCGGCGAAGTGGTCGGCGTCGCCGGTGGAGATGACTTCGCCGAGGACGGCGGTCTGCGCGCGCGCGCCGGCGGCGAGCGCGAAGGTGGCGAACGAGGCGGCGAGCAACGCGGCGCGCATCCTCATTTCGTCCCCCACGCACGGCGCAGCCCTATCAGCTCGGAGACGTAGCCGGCCACGCTGACCGGCTGCAGCACCAGGCTGTACGCGAAGACGTAGATCAGGAATCCCTTGATGTTGCGCCGCACGCGCAGCCCCTGCGCGTCGAACATCCCGGCGCTGATGCGGTACATCAGGAGGTTCATCACCAGCGCCATCGGCAGGAGGGCGAGCGTCATCGGGCCGGCGATCCAGAAGATACCGAAGAGCGCCAGGACAACGCCCGGCAGGAAGGCGGCGGTGTAGACGAAGTCGAGCCACGGAAAGAGGAGGTTCCAGCAGACGAAGAACGTCGACATGCGCGGCGCCAGCAGCACGCGCGGGTTGTGGCGGAAGGCTTCGAGCATGCCGCGCGCCCAGCGTCGGCGCTGCTTGACGAACGTCCCCAGCCGGTCCGGCGCGTTGGTGAAGCAGACGGCATCCTCGGCGTAGCCGATGCGCCAGCCGCGCGTCAGCATGGCCCAGGTCAGCACGATGTCTTCGCCGACGCACTCCTCCCAGCCGCCGACCGCTTCGAGCGCGTCGCGGTCGTAGATCGAGAACGCTCCCTGCGCCACCAGCGTGCCGTGGAAGAACGACTGCATCCGCTTGATGGCGGCGATGCCGTGGAAGTAGTCCCACTCCTGCGCCTTGGTCACCCAGTTCTCGCGCGAGTTGCGGACCAGCATCGTGCCGGCGACCGCCCGCGTGCCGGGCGGATCGCTCAGGTAGCGGCCCACCAGGTTGCGCAGCGCGTCCTTGAACAGATACGAGTCGCCGTCGAGGGTGACGACCAGGTCGAACCGCGCCTCGGCCAGGCCGCGGTTCAGCGCCGCGGACTTGGTCTGGTTGGTGTTCTGCCGCAGCAGCCGCAGCCAGGGATGGCGCAGCGCCTCGACGATCTCCGCCGTCCGGTCGGTCGAGCCGTCGTCGATGACGATGGCCTCGAATTCGCCGGGATAGTTCTGGAGCGCCAGCGATTCCAGCGTCTCGCCGATCGACTGTTCTTCGTTGTACGCGGCGATCAGGATGCTGATGGAGGGGTAGCGGACGTACGAGCGCCGCGGCGGCCGCCGGTCGAGCAGCAGGCTGACGGCGAGAAATGCGTTCATCAGCCCCGGCACCAGCGCGATGCCGCCCACCACGATCAACGCCACCGGCCAGTTGGTCAGCCGGGCGAGGTCGCGCATCCACGGCAGCGCCAGCCAGATGGTGAAGGCGAGCCAGACGACGCTCAGCAGGACTGCCAGTGCGAATTTGCCGCGCACGCGGACGTACGCGATGTTGTCGAGCGGAGGCGCGATGCCGAGCCGAGGGACGGGAACGACGTCGATGGCCGCGCGGTCACCCGCGCGCGGCATGCGGGCGAGCGTCAACGAGACCTTTGGAAGACTTGCAAGCGGAACCGGCGCTCGATCATGACGACATACTCTGCACGACCCTTGCCACTCAGGCAATGATCGAGTTAATCGTTGCCAATCTGGAAAGAAGGGCGTACGCTCGCTTTCCTTCTTTCCGCCGCAGCTCCGCACAGGAGACTCCACATGAAGCGAACGTTCCTCAGCATGCTCGCGGTTTTCACGACCGCGGCGGTTCTCATCCCGTCCACCGCATTCGCCCAGATTCCGCTCGGCACGTCGCAGAGTTTCGCTGTGCTCGGCGGCTCGGCGGTGTCCAACACCGGCCCGAGCGTCATCACCGGCGACCTCGGCACCTCGCCCAGCCTGGCGGTCACCGGATTTCCGCCCGGCATCGTCGGCGGTGGAACGATTCACGCCGGCGACGCGACGGCGGCGCAGGCGCAGGCCGACCTGACCACGGCGTACAACACCGCGGCCGGGATGCCGTGCGGCGTCGACCTGTCGGGACAGGATCTCGGCGGTCTTACGCTCACGCCCGGCGTCTACTGCTTCACGTCGTCGGCGGCGCTGACCGGGACGCTGACCCTCAACTTCCAGGGCAACCCGAACGCGTTCTTCCTCTTCAAGATCGGCAGCACGCTGACCACCGCCAGCGCCTCCGCGGTCACGCTGATCAACAACGGCGGCGTGGCGTGTCCGGCGAATCTGTTCTGGCAGGTCGGCAGCTCCGCGACGTTCGGCACCGGCAGCGCGTTCAAGGGCAACGTCATGGCCCTCACCAGCATCACGCTGACCACCGGCGCGAACCTGATCGGACGGGCCCTGGCGCGGAACGGCGCGGTCACGCTGGACACCAACAGCGTCAGCGCCGCCGCGTGCACGGTGGCGACGTCCGGCCCGAGCATTCCGGCCATCAGCTCCGTCGGGATGCTGATGCTGATGCTGTTCTTCGCCGCGGCGGGACTCTTCTTCGTGAAGCGGTCAGCGCACTGAGTAAATGAGCCGGAGGTAAAGGGCGCGCCCTTTCTGCGGGAGGGGGCCGTCTGGGGAGGGCGTGAAATAGGTGCTGTCGAAGATGTTCTGCAGGATGAGCTGCAGCGTGGCGTTGGCCCTGGCGTAGCGGTAACTGACGACGGCATCGGCGCTCGAGTACGCGTCTACCGTGTCTTCGCCGATGGTCCGCGCGCCGACGTAATGCGCGCGCAGGCTGGCCCGCAGGCGGTGCTGCCAGTCGAAGTCGACGCCGGCATTGGCGCGGTGCGGCGCGATGTAGGAGAGGCGCGACCTGGTGATGCGGTCTCCGTTCGCGTCGAAGAGCGGATCGCCGAATTCGTTGACCGGATCGTTCGTGTAGGGCCGGGTGTGCGTGTAGTTGCCCCAGAGCTCGTGGTCGCCGAGCCGGTAACGGCCGGTCAGCTGGATGCCCTGAATGTCGATCGAGCCGCCGTTGACGAATCGTGAGAGTCCGCAGTCCTGGCATTCACGGTCCGACAGGCCGGTCACCACGTCGGTGTATCGCGACTGATAGATGGTGGCTTCCGCGGAGAGGTTCTTGTCCGGCTGCCACCCGGCGCTCAATTCGATGTTCTTGACCGACTCGGGACCGAGGTCGTTCCGCTCGCCGGTGCCGTTCTCCTCCGCGGCGAATTTCTGATGGTCCGTCGGATCCTTGAATGCCTCGGCGTAGATCGCCTTGAGCGTCAGCGCGTTCGAGAAGGCCGAATAGATCACTCCCGCGCGCGGCGTGAACAGCGTGCCGTAGCCCGATGCGCCGGGCTTGCCGGGGATCTCGTTGTGGCTGAGGCGCCCGGCGAGAATGAATTTCAGCGGGCGCCGCGGCCTGTATGACGTCTGCGCGTAGATCGCCGCATCGGTGTGCTCGATCTGCTCCGGCCGGAGGGAAGGCTGCGTGAACGGCTGGCCCGGTCCGGTGGCGTCGCGCGCCCAGGTGGCCTCGATCGCGCTCTTCGCGAACTCCGCGCCGGCCACCGCGTTCCATTTCCCGGGCGAGTCGTACGTGACGTTGATCTCGTTCCGGAGCTGCGCCGAGAGCAGCCCGAAATGGACGTCCTCCACCCACGGGCGCGCCGGCGCGCAACCGACCGGCTTCGTGTCGAGCGGCGCGACGCAGGGGGCGACCAGGCTCCAGAGGCTCAACCGTCCGCTCGCGTAGTTGTGGAGATACCGGTACTCGGAGGTCGACCGCTCCACCGTCGTCTGCAGGAAACGGGAGAAGACGTTCACCTTCAGCCGGTCGAGGGGGACGGAGTACTTCAGGTAGAGCGATGTGAAGCGCGGGGTCCAGGTCGGGTTCCCGCTGCTGAACGCGGCCGGGATGTCGGACGGTGCCCCTTCCTGGCTCCGCCACGCCTGCACGCCGAGAGTGAGATTCGAGATGCGAAGCGTGCCGTTGATCCCCCAGTTCTTGGCGCGATCGTCGAAGCCGAGGCCGTTGTCCGCGATCAGCGCGGCGTCGAGTCCGCGCACCAGCGCGGCGCCGGTGTCGGTCAGCTCGATGCCGCCGCCGCTGCAATCGATGTACGGCGACGGCTGCGCGCAGAGCGCGGCGCGCTCCGCGGGCGTCCCTTTCAGCCGCATCAGTCCCTTGTAGTCGGTCCCGCTGTACGTGTAGTCCCAGGAGCTCAGCTTCGATAGGTCGATCTCCTTCGACGACTGCATGGCGGCGGCGAGCGACCAGGCGAAGGTGCCGGCGCGGTCGCGGCCGGCGGCGGTCACGTCGACCATGCGCCAGTTGCTGCCGTTGGTGGCCTGGCCGCGGACGGCAAACGACTTCTGTTCCTCGACCAGCGTCTCCGCCTGCCGGGTGACGATGCTGATCACGCCGGTGTAGGCATTGGCGCCGTACATGGTGGAGGCCGGACCGTAGATGATCTCCACGCGCTCGATGTTGCTGAGCGGATACTGGCGCGAAAGATAGACGGTGTTGTTGCTCAGGTCTCCCTGCTCCACGCCGTCGATCAGCAGGATGAGCCGGTCGTTGTTGCTCGAGATGTACCCGCGCTGCTCGACCCACGAATAGGTGCTGCCGTTGGCGCGGGTGACGTCGAAGCCGGGGAGGTCGTGAAGGAGCTGCTCGAGGTCGAGATAGCCGCGGCGCTGGATCTCGTCGGCGGTGACCACCATGACCGAGGCCGGCGCTTCGCGGAGGCTCTCGCTGGTCTTCGACACCGACGCGACCTGCGTGGTCAGCTCTTCGCGCCGGACCTGCGCCACCAGCGCGGCGAACGGACCGGAGGAGCCGGCATCGAAGGTCGGATCGAGACCGAGGAGGAGGGAGACCTCTTTGCGCGCTTCGTCCGCATCATCATTGTTCAATGCGGCGCGGGCGATGAGGGAGTGGACGTCGACGGCGACGCGCTTCGAGGTCCGGGCGGCGAGGCAGGGCGCGAGCTGCGGCCGGACGTCTTCGAACAGCCCGAGCTCGTAGCGCTTCTTCGCTTCGCGCAGCGCGTCCTCGCACGCTGTCTGCGCCCGCGCCGCCGGCGCGGCGGCGATCGACAGCATGACCGTGACTGCTGCGAGTCGCGACCTCAGGGACATTCCTCGCTCCTTCCGCGGCGATACGGCTGGTCTGCCGGCATGTACCGGCTCCACTCCTCGGGCGTCAGTTCTTTTTTCGCCGTGGCGCCGACGGCGCGACAGAGATCGGCGGCCAGCACCTCGGCGCGCGCCGGCCAGATCCGCACGGTGCGGTCTTCGCCGGCGGAGATCAGGCGGTCGCCGCTTGGATGGAACGCCAGCGCCCAGACCCACGACTCGTTGCCGGGGAGGTCGATCGGCTGCGCGTCGCGCTTGCCCGCCGCCCAGAGACGGACGGTGCCGTCGGAGCTGGCCGAGGCAAAAGACTGGCCGCGGCGGTCGTAGGCGATGGAGTTGACGCTCGATCGATGCGCCGCCAGCGAGACGGCGGGCGCCGATCCATCGAGGCTTTCCTGCACGATCTGGCCGCGCGAGCTTCCGCAGGCGAGCCACTTGCCGTCGGGGCTGAAGGCGATGCTGCGGACGTCGAGGCCGGCGCATGCCGGACGCGGCGCGGCGGACGGCGCCGCGGCGTTCCAGACCAGCGCACCGCCGCGCGCCAGACCGGCGGCGAGCCTCGCGCCGTCGCCGCTGAAGGCCACGGCAGTCACGCGCTCCGCCGCGGGAGCGCGCACCGTCAGCGGCGCGGAGCCGCTCTCGGCGAGCTTCCAGAGCCGCACCGAACCATCCAGCGCTCCGGCTGCGAGACGCTGGTGCGAGGCCGCGAGCGCGGTGATGCCGCCGCTCCCGGCGTCGCCGAGCTCGCGCACCTGCGCCGGCGTGCGCGGATTCCAGACCCGGATACTGCCGCTCGACGTGCCGGCGGCCACCAGATCGCCTTCCGGCGCGACCGCGATGGTGCGGACCGCCGCGCCGGCGGCGGCGACCGATGCCGCCTTTCGCTGTGCGAGATCGACCTGCGCGATCGTTCCATCCTCGGCGCCGGAGAATGCCGTGCGGCCGTCGGGCATCAGCGCCAGCGCGCGAAGGGCGCTGCTGCTTCCGCCGATGACCGGCGCGGGCGCCAGCCGCTCGAGCGCGCTGCGCATCGCGCCGAACAGATCGGGATCCTGCAGGTTGCCGCCGTTGTCGCGATTGAGACGGTATGCCTCGAGTGCCAGGACGGCGGAGGTCGCGCGCTGGCTCTCTTCTTTCTGCTGCGGGATGGTCAGCGCGAGCGCGCGCGCCGCGTCGATGTGGCTCAGACGGCGCGTCTCTTTCTCCGACCGTTCCGCATTCTGCCGTTCCTGTTCGGCGACGCCCTTCTCGCGGACCGCCTGCTGCTGCGCGGTCTCGGCGACGGCTCTCTGCGTTCGTGCCTCGCGTGCACTCGCCTCTGCTTTCAGCCGTTGGTCCTCGGCGATCTGGCTCTGCTTCGCCGCGAATTCGCTCCGCTCGTCGGCGCGATCTTTTTCTACCTCGGCGCGCCGCTGCTCGGTCAGCGCGCGGCTGCGCTCGCGCTCAGCGCTCTCTTTCTCCTTCTTGGCGTTGTCTCTCTCCCGGTTGGCGGTCTGCCCCGCGACCACGGCGTTTTGGCGCGCGTGCTCCGCGCGGATCGCTTCGTCTTCCGCCCGTTCCTTCTGCCATAAGGCGAACCCGCCGAGCGCCAGCATGATCAGCGACGCCGAGGAGAGGACGACGATCAGCCTGCGCGCCTGGCGGAGCTTCTGCCGGCGGCGCTCCTCGCGCTCGCGCAGCTCGAAATCGCGCTCGTCGCGGCTGGCGTCGAGGAAGGCCATGGCGCGCTCGAAGCCGGGATCGTAGCGCGACGCCCACGCCGCGGTCGGCTGCATGCTTTCCCGCCAGCTCAACGCCAGCTGCAGCTCGGGATCGCGCCAGAGCGCGGCGACCCCTTCCTCGTGGCGCTGCGCGGCGCGCGCCACGTTCAGGTACAGCTGTCCCGAGCGCGCCTCCTCCTCCGCCCACGCGGAGAGGCGCTCCCAGATGCGCATCAGGCTCTCGTGCGAGATGTCGATGATCGAGCCGGACTGCAGCGGAACGCCGGCCGGCGGCATGAGGAACGAGCGGCCCGGCTTGCGGAAGGTTTCCACGACCGCCGCCACTTCGCCTTCGGTCGCGCCGGCCGCGGCGCAGATCTCGCCGAGCGGCGCGGGACGCCGCACGCCGCGCGGATCGGAGGCCTTGTCGGTCAGCGCCTTGAAGAGCTTCTCCGCGATCTGCTGCTGGCGCGCATCGAGCTCGCCGTACGCTTCTTCCGCGTGCCGGGAGAGCGCCGTCTGCAGCCCGCCGATCGCGTCGTACTGGCGCAGGTCGACCGGCTCGCCCGCGGCGTGGTCGCCCAGCCAGCGGTCCCACGTCCGCATCAGCGCGTGCTGCAGGATCGGGAGTTGGTCGGGATCGTCGCCGACGTCGTTGAGCAGCCGCGAGACGAGCCGCGGCGCGATGGCGCCGCCGCCCACGGCGACCGGTCCGGTGATGGCCGACTTCAGCTCGTCGCGCGTCATCCGCGGAACGAGATAGATCCCCTGGTTGATCACCTCGGGAAGATTGCCGAACTCCATGCAGTCGCCGATGAAGTCCGACCGCATGGTGATGGCCACGTAGATCGGCAGCTCGCCGGCGCGCGCCGCGAGCAGGAGCTTGACGAACGCCGCGGCCTCGTCGTGGCCGACGATGCGGCGGCTGCGCTTGAACCGGAAGAGCTCCTCGAACTGGTCGACCAGCACCAGCACGTTGCTCCCTTCGCCGAGCCGCGCCTGGCGGACGCATTCCACCAGGCCGCGGTCGCTGGCGCGCAGCGTCGTCTCGAAGAACGCGCCGGTGAGGCTCTGGTCGACCGGGTCGTCGAACAGCGCGCCGCGCTCGGCCAGCGCCTTGGCCAGGCTGGCCATTGGGTCCTCGCCCGGACGCATGATCACCACGTGCCACCGCGAGCCGGCGGCGGTCATGGCGCCGCCCCACAGCGCGGGAATCAGCCCGGAACGGACCAGCGACGACTTGCCGCTGCCCGAGCGCCCGAGGATGGAGAGGAAGCGCGTCGTCCGGAGCCGGCGCAGGAGCTCGTCGGTCTGCCGCTCGCGTCCGAAGAAGAGATAGTCCTCCTCCGCCTCGAACGGCCGCAGGCCGGGAAACGGATTGAATCCCGCCGCCTGCTCGGGAAAGCCGGAGCCGGCGTACGAGACGCTCATCGCGACGCGGCCCTCCCCTTGACGATCTCGGCGATGAAGGGTTCGAGCGCCGCCGGATCGAAGCCGGCCGCCGGCTCGTGCAGCAGCAGCGCTTCCAGCGTGCGGAAGCGCTCTTTCTGCGGTGTGGCCGGCGCGGCGACGTAGATCGCCTTGGCCAGGAACGGCTTCTCGCGCCCGAGGCCGGCGCTCTTCTGCAGCTCCCGCAGTTTCCGGCGGAGCCACAGGTCGCCGGCCGCGCCGTAGTAGAAGAGGACGGCGTCGGCGGATTGCATGCTCTCCTCGTGCTCGATCCGCGCTTCCGCTTCGTCCTCGATGAACGCCGGCAGGATGACCTCGTGCCCGAGGCTGAAGAGATGGTCCTCCAGCGGGCGCACCGCCTCGATGTCCGGCTGATCGCAGATGAGATAGATGCGCGTCAGCTCCTGCTGCGGCGCGGGCGTGGCGTCGGGTTTCGCGGCGGCGGCGGGCGGCGGCGCGAGCTTGCGGTGGATGAGCGACTTCAGGTCTTCCAGCGGCGCCTGCAGCAGCTCGGCCGAGGCATGGACTCCCGGGTCGTTCCGGAGATGCTCGATGAATGCTTTCTGGCGCTCGTCGTCGACGTCGAGCTCGGGGGCGATCCAGATCAGGCTGGTCAGGCTGCCGCCGCGCCCGGCCTCCGAGGCGAGGGCCTGCTGCCGGACGATGCTCGACTCCCGCCCGCCTTCCGGCACCACGCCGTAGTTTCTGCCGATGAGGTGAATGGAGACTTTGCTCCGGGCGAGCTGCTCGCGCACCAGCGCATCGAGCTCGCCGGCCACCAGCGGCAGGGGACGGTCGGGGAGGACCTCGTAGCCGTTGCGCATCAGGTCGCGCCGGATCGCCTCGCGCTCGTCGCGCAGCTCGAAGGTCGTCTCCGCCAGGTACGCGGTCCCCTTCGACGCTTCGGGCGCCTGCGCGGCGCCGCCGCCGTTGGTCTCCATCATCTCCAGGAGCTGCGCGATGTCGTAGGCCAGATCGTCGAGCTTCGCCAGGAAGGCGCGGTCGGCCCCCTGCCCGTACTCCGGCGCCAGCTCGTGCGGGCGCCCCGATTGCGCGTCGTAGACGAAAAACTCGTAGCCCAGCATCGGCTGCACTTCTTCCGGCAGGCGCTCGCGCGTCACCGGCGTCTTCACCACCTTGAAGACCCGGGCCTTGTCGCCGACGCGCACGCCGCCCGCGCGCTCCGCGGCGCGGCAGAACTCCTTCAGCTCGCGGTTGCACCACTCCGACTGCACGTAGCGCGGCGAGAGCACCGAGACCAGCGCGGCGATGCGGGGGAGGCGCTCCAGGATGGTATCCGCGAAGTAGTCGTTCCCCTGCAGCTTCGGGTCGCGCCAGATGCGCGGGATCTGGCCGCGGATCTGGCCTACCCGGATTTCCAGCAGCCGGTGGAGGCGCGAGACCCAGCCCTTCTCCCCCTCGACGAGCGACTGGTCGTCGATGTGCGCGTAGCTGATGAGGAAGTCATGATCGTAGTTCACGAATTTTGGTGGACCGGACCTTACTACTTAGGGGGTCAAAAAACGGAATTTCCCTACCCTCGGACCGCGGCGCGCAGCCGCACCTCCGCGTCGAGGCGATGCCGTCCCTCCGGCCATGCCTTCAGGAAGGCGCGCCACATCGACACCGAGCCGGTGGCGACGGCGAGCTCGAAGTCGACCGCTTCCTGCCGGCAGCGGCGCGCGTCGGCGGCGCGTGCGCTGTCGCCGTGCGCGCCGAGGTAGTGGTCCCACGCGCCGACGCTGCCGGCTTCCCACGCCGCGTCCCAGTCGCGCGGCTCGTTGGCCTCGGCGGCGCGGCGCTTGAGCGCGACCAGGCGGATCTCCGCCTCGAGGTGATGGCGCCCGTCGGGCCACGTCTTCAGGAACTGGCGGATGCCGGTCTGCGCCTCGCCGCCGACCGCCGACTCGAAAGCCAGCGCCTCCAGGAGGAACTCCTGCGCGCGCGCCGCGCGCGGCGACGCCGGGTAGCGCCCGATGAAGTCGCGCCACGCGTCGGAGCTGCCGGTCTCCCACGCGCGCTGGAAGTCGTCGTCCTCCTGCTTCGCCTCCTGCTGCGCGGTGCGCATGCGCGTCAGCGCCTCGCGCGCCGCGTTGCCCACCAGCGACCCGGACGGATGTCCCTCGGCGAAGCGCTTCACCGCGTCGCGGTCGCCCGCCGTCTCGCGCTCGCGCAGGTCGTCCAGCAGCGACAGCTCGAAGAGCCGCGCCTTGGCCTCGGTGACGTCCGGCGCATCGGGATGGTTCTCGATGTAGTCGCGATAGGCGTCGACCGAGTCCTCGACGATGGTCTTCTTCCAGTCGCGCCCCGTCTCGCTTTCGACCACGTCGGTGGCGGCGTCGAACGACGTCTCCGGGACCCGCTCCGGCCCGAAGCGCAGCCGCGCCACCGCCTCGCGCGTCAGCGTCCCGGCCGGCGCGCCGAGGAACGGCTGCAGCGCGGCGCTGAACTCGCGCGCGTCGGCGTAGCGGTTCTTCCGGTCCTTCTCCAGCGCGCGGAAGACGATCGCTTCCAGCTCCGCCGGCCACTCGACGTCGGGCGCCACCGTCGCGAACGGCCGCGGCGCCTGCGTGAGGTGCTTGACGATGTAGCCGTGCGCGGTCTCGCTGGTGAAGGGCGGGACGCCGAGAAGCATCTCGTAGAGGACCACGCCGAGGCAGTAGAGGTCCGCGCGGTGGTCGACCTGCTCGCCGGCGGCGAGGTCGCCGAGCTGCTCGGGCGACATGTACTTCGGGTTGCCGACCAGCACGCCCGCCATGGTGTCGGTGGAGACGGTGTTGGTGTCCTTGGCGATGCCGAGGTCGATGATCTTCGCCGCCAGGACGTCGTCGCTGTCGTAGGAGAGCATGACGTTGTCGGAGGAGACGTCGCGATGCAGCAGGCCGCGGCGGTGGATGTGATCGAGTCCCGCCAGCACCTGCGAGGCGACGTCGGCGGCCAGCGCCAGCGGGAAGCGGCCGAGGGCGTTGGTCCACTGCCGGACGGTGGTGCCGTCGATGAACTCGGTGACCATGTAGCTGCCGCGCTCGGCGAGGAAGAAGTCGTGCACCACGGCGATGTTGGGGTGATGGATCTGCGTGGCCAGCTGGGCTTCTCGGAGGAAGCGGGTGCGGTAGACGTCGTCGGCGAGCAGGCCCTGCTTCATCACCTTGATGCAGCGGAAGGCGTTGAGGTGGAGGTGGCGTGCCTTGAAGACTTCGCCCATCCCTCCCGCGCCGAGGAGGCTGAGGATCTCGTACTTGCCGTCGAGGACGACGCCCGGACGGATTTGCTGGCTGGCCATGGGACCCACCGAGTGTACAATCCCGCGGAATTTTGACGCGCTCGCCGCGTTAGTTTCGAAGCTTCCCGAAGCGTGGGGCTGTAGCTCAATTGGGAGAGCGCCTGAATGGCATTCAGGAGGTCGTCGGTTCGATCCCGATCAGCTCCACCAACAGAATCAATAACTTGCGCCGACCGAGGGGTCGGCGCTTTTCAATTTGCCCCACTATTTGCCCCACTATGCGATCTTGGCGCGGCGGGAGGTGTCGGTGCGGTAGTGGGCGCGGCGGCGATCCAGCATCGCGAGGATGGAGGCGTACTCCACGTGCACGTGTGAGTCGGGATCGGGAAAGGGATAACCGACCAGCTCGCCGTTGCGGATCATGCGGTAGACGTGATCTACGTGGACCTCAAGCAGTTTCGCGGCCTTGCTGACCTTCACGAGCAGAGGCGCTTCCGTTCCGGGACGCGACAGACGCTTCTCGATCTCGGGAAGGGCGCGACGGATCAACTCCTCTACGAGCGGAGCAAGTGGGTCGACACCGGAGCAGTTCACGGCCCCTTAAAGCCGATCGCCGCGCACATTCAGGACCTCAGCGGCGCGAGCCATTCGTCCGATGTCCGCTGCCGACGCTCCCGAGCGAGGATGTCATTCGCACGACGACGAAAGCTTTCGAGACGGTCGCTTTCACCGAGTGACGTGCGCTCCAGAATTTCAATCTTCGATCTCTATGAAACGAGAAAGAGCGTTCCGCGACTGCGGTGATCGCCCCTGTGCGACGATCAGATCGTCATCTGACCAGATGAGGATGCCGGTAAAGGCGAAGGGACGGAAGAAGATCGGAGGAGCGAAGCATCAAACCGCCTGACTCGCGAATAGCTCGCCACGCGCCGAGGTGACACAGGTACAGCTCGCAGCTTCATCCCTTCGTGCCGCTCTGTTTCAACGTCTCACCCGCTGCCGCGCGCTCGAAGGTAAGGCGGCGCGATCGGATCACATCATCGGACCACAGCTCGTAGGCGTAATCGAACGCATATCGCTTCAGCTCATCCTGAATGGTGTCTCCGAGCAGGAGAAGGATATGGTCGTAGAACTCCTTGAGCGCCGGGTGAGCCTTGACGCCCTCCATCGTTCTCTCCATGACGCGAATGCAGAGTTCTCCCATGGCGTACGGCTCCTCCTCGTTCTGCCTCGGCTCACGAGTAAGGGGTGCCTCAAGCTTTCTCATCGTCATCACGCGCTACCTTCGATGTCAGATTGAAAGAAGTAAGTTCGCGTCGACTGCTGCCACTCCTCGGCTTCCACTTCTGATTTGCGTTCGAGGGCATGGACCGGACGACGGGCGCGATGACCTTGCCATCGCGCGTTGTGTAGCCGGAAACATGGACGACCTGCTGCTGGCCATCGCGTGCCTCCACGTGCCGCTGCACGCGACGTACGATGGCGATGGACCACCAGAGATGCACTTGCCCTCGTTTGCGCGTCAGAGCGACACGACGATCGCCGACGTTCAGATAGAACTCGCCCGGCGCTGTTGTTTCTAGTCCATCGCGCTCCATCGTACCGATCCGAGTCTCCCCTGTCCTGTTGCGCACGATCACTGCCAATCCCACACGACTCTCGGGGCTCACTTCGACCGTCAAAATGTCTCCCGCTTTGATCTTGGCGTGTGGGTGGTCGCCAATGGCCGTTGCGCGAAGGAGTCCCCACGGCAATCTCCCCGCGATCAACTCCGAGTCTGGAATCTGGAGAATTGTCCGAAGTTCTGCGAGCTTGGACTCCCGATGAAAGCCAACATCCGCAGGGGGTCTCCCCCATTTACACGAGCGGTGGAGGGCAACGATCTTCTGCACCGCGACGTCATTCTCGTGAAGATCGCGGAACTGCCGATGAACGACTCGCATGACGACGCCGAGGATCTCTTCACGTCGAACTGGTCGAGGTGCGCGCCCATATCGCGAATTGTCTTTCGTTAGGAACATGCCTGAGCGACGACAGCGATACCTCCAAACGTAACCACACAACTCATCGAACGTGGGGTGAGGTTGTGTCGTGTGGACGACGACGATGTCGCCGTTACGAGGCTCCCTGACCGTCGACACGACGAGCGTGTCGTTGTCGAGGATCACCGGCTGCATGCTGTCCCCGACAACCGGCGTAACAAACGCTTCGCCCGCTTCGATCCGCTGGGCGACCGAGATTGGCACGGCCACAGGTCGATACTTACGCTCCGGCAGCGGTGCGATGGCAACAGGTCGAATGCGCACGTTGCCGTCTTGATCGAGTTGGAGATCGCCTAGATATTCGCAGTTGGACATGTTCGCTTTCCGGCTACCTCAGGTCGTCTGCACCTCATGTTCGTTGTACGAGGATTTGTCGCCGACGAAGTCCTCGTCCGGCGACCAAAGGAAGAATTCTGCGGCTGTCATTCCGTACACCCTGAGTAGCTTCAGCAATTGCCGAAGCTTGATCGAGCCGATTCGCTCGCCCGTCTCAAAGGAGCTGATGGACTTCGAGTGAATGCCGGACAGCCGCGCGGCTTGTTCCTGCGTCAATCCAGACCGGCGGCGAACCTCGCGCAACGCGAGCACCACGTCCACTTCTGGCGGATTCATCGAGCAGCGACAGCGCAAACATCCGAATGCATTACTCATCGGGCCACCTCATTGCAGCGGTGAAGCCGGGGATTTCGCGTTCGAGAAGTTCGTGATCGACCGAAGACGCAAGGTCGAGGAGCTGAAGCTGAACAAACGTGCTCACGGTGATCCGCTCACGTCGGGCGAGGACTTCGAGCATCCGTGCCTGATAGCTGGGCAAGATCACCTCGACGGTCTTAGGCCAAAGCAACTGGGGCAACCGCGCTGCCCTCCGTTCGAGCGTGCTGAAGATGACCTCCAGCGGCCAGACACGAAATGCGATGAACACGACCTCTCGCCATGGCAATTCGGTGTCGCTATCGGCAGCGGCGAACTCCGCCTCATCGAGTTGTTCGGCGAGCTCGTGGACCGCGACACCGGTCAGTCTTGCGACCTCCGCCACGGTGTACGATCGCGGATTCGTGAAGACTTCTTGAATTGCCCGTCGAGTGGTTGCGGTTATGCGTCGTTTCGCCATAGCTCACACTTAAGTTGTAGCTGATGGTAGCACCACACCGCAGGCAACTACAACTTAAGTTAGTTACACGACTCCGACGATGGTGATGGAATCCCGAATGTGCAGACAGTCGCAAAGCTCTTCGGAGTCTCGCTGAAGCGCATCCGAACCAAGCGTGGCATGACTCAGGAGCGCCTCGCGGAGTTAACGGGCATCAGCACGAATTTCGTCTCCGAACTGGAGCGCGGCCTGAAAGCGCCGGGGCTAGTCGTGATCGTGAAACTCAGCAAGGCTCTGGACGTGTCGGTTCATGAACTGCTCACCGACTTCACCGACGCCAATCTGCGCGGCATGCGACGCTAACACGTGTATGTCAACCGTCACGGCGCGCCTGCATCAGACGGGAGTGGTGTCGTCGCATTAGCGTCTCTTGCTATCAACCCTCGACGGCTTCTCGACAGTCTCAGTTAAAATACATCACGAAGAGAGGAAGGGCGACGACGCACCTCGCAGAACGGCATGGACACACGACACTCTCGCATTTCAGTGCCCGCTCGAACCTCGATCTGCGTGCTCGATATGAATCAGTTCCACGTAGGGAAGGCCGGTGGCGGAAACGTGGGGTTTGCCCTGTCGGCCTTCACAGATGTGGAAGTTTCAGAGTCACCCAACGATGAAATTGCCAACCCAGACGGGACATCATGGCAGGATGAACGACGACTCATTCTCACCCATGTGTTGGATCAGTGGCGCACCGCGAGTCACACTCGGGACTCATATCGCATCGTCGTCCACCGCGTTAACCCGCCGCATATTGGGCTTGCCGCGTCTGCGGCCCTTCAGTTAGTTGCTTGGTACGGTATTGCCGCGCTGTACGGTCCGGTCTCGGCCGAGGATCTTCGGGCAAGGATTGCGTCGAGCTATCGCGAGTCCATAAATGGTGCGCTCGTCCCCGGTTTCACCACAGGACTCTCTTCGTTTTTAGGGCTAGTTGGCGGATTCGCCGTCGTCAATCCTGATCTGACGCCACGTTCACACATGAGAGTTCCAAACTGGACGGCAGCCGTCGTCGTTGAGCCCTCGACGCGCGGCCTCGGTTTTGGAGAAGCTGAGGTACAAACGCTCACGGGTCGGGCGTCCCAGCTCGACGCCGCAGTTAGACTCACGAAGGACAGGTTAATCGACGACGCATTAATCCCAGCCGTTGCGTCCGCAAATCTCGAAGCTGTGGGGCGGACGGTTCATGAACTGCAATCAATGGGCAGCAAAGTCGCCGAGATCGAGATCTACGGCGATCGCATCTCACGAACATTGGTAATTCTTCGTAGTGAAGTCGAGTGCGCTTTTATGTCGGCGGTTGGTCCGGGCATCGTCGTGCTTTCTAACGCGTCCGAGGACGATCTGACGGCCCTTCTCTCCCGGCTGCCGGTAACAATTGTGTGGCGCGGCCACGTCGACAATCTCGGTTTGACGATTAACGGTCAACCGGTGGTCGGTCACAACCAGCAATCAGTATGAGAGTTTCTCCCGCCAGCACCTTGTATCTCGTGGCTCACGGAGTGATCTTTCTGATCGGCATGACGCTGATCATGTTTGGCAGTTTCACCGATCCGACACGTATCGGGGCGGTGCTCTGCGCGAGCGTTGGAGCGTCAATGATCGCTGCCGCACTGACCGGCTGGGTGGTGTATGTCTACGTACATCACTCTGAGACTTTGGCGACGGCGTTAAATAGTTTCGTCCGATTCGGTTTTATCGCTGCGTTTCCTCACCGATCCATTACGATCCGTGAGGAGTACGATGAACGCATGCGTCGCTTCAGCAAGCAAGCAGACATTCTCGGGTTTGGCCTCAACTCGTTGAGGCAAGATCACGCGACGTCCTTCGGCACATGGAAACAACAGGGGCGCATTCGGGTCCTTCTGATCGACCCGGAGTTCCCCTCGCCCACGGCGTCATACGCCGATCAGAGGGACAGGGAAGAGAAAGACGATCCGGGTACGATCGCTCGCCAAGTGAAGCAATTTGTCCGAGACACAAAGCAGTTCCTAGATGACCGCTTTCAAATTCGCCTATATCGTTGCCTGCCGGTCTTGAATATATTTAGGATCGACGGGGATATACTGTGGGGACCTTACTTGATGTCCGAGCCAAGTCGGAATGCGCCGACGTTTGTAGTTCGTGAGGGCGGCGAAATGTACGACCGCCTCCTCGATCATTTCGAGCGCATCTGGACGAATCCGGAGCTGTCTCGTCCGGTGCCCACTGAGTGGATGAATGACTGAACGGCCGCTTGCGAATCATCGACGGTGGAGCGTTGGTGGCTAAAGCTCCGCCGTCCGCCGGACAGCCGCTAGCAAGCGGTGTTATCGTTCTTGTACCCGAACGTCGGCCGAAGGTCTTTTTCTATACGACAAATGCGGATAAGTATCTACAGGCGCGGTATGTGTTCGCGCAATATGGGTACATCTTGGAGCATCATCAGCGGCACATGCAGCCGTACGCAGAAGAGTATGCATTCGGAAAGGAGAATCTTCTTGCCAAGGCGGTCGACTCTGTACGAAGCCTTCTCGGTCGCCACATTCTCTTTTTCTTGGAGGACACGTCACTCCGAATTGAAGCTCTTAGTACGAGTGTTGCGGACGTGCCGGGTTTGGAGGTTAAGGAGTGGTTCGCCGAGACCGCGTTTGAGCAGCTCGACTCGATGCTGCATGCCAGAGGCAATAACCGACGCGCGGTCATCAAATCTGATATCGCTCTGAGTCTGCCCGGCAAAACGACACCAGTGTACTTCAGCGGCGAGACCGTCGGAACGGTCGCGACTACGCCACCGACCTTTCAGCGTTCACGCATTCATCCGTGGCTCAGTCCGACAACATTTGATGGCTGGTTCATCCCGGATGGCGGGCGGCGTCGCCTCGGTGAGATGACGGCGGATGAATCACTCCGAGTGCACTTTCGCGCTCGTGCACTTGTCAAATTGTTAGAGAGGTTGGATGAGTACACGGCTGTGCTGAACCTTCAGCCTCCCGCTTATAATGTCAGGCGCGGCGCACCCACCGCTCCTCAATTGGCGCTATTCCGTGATCCGCGGCGGCATGTAGTCGTTGTCGGCCCTCGCGCGGCTGGAAAGACCACGTTCGGTGATTATGTTGCGTCATCGAGTGAGATTTCTCACCTCGAAGCGAGTCGTGTCATTCGGACGCTATACCGGGAACAGGCGATGGATAGAGTGGATCTCGGCGCATTCGCTGAAAGCTTGCACAAGCAGGAAGGACAGGATTTGGTCGCGCACGTGTTGGTGCAGCAATACGGTCTTGCCGATCTGAGTGATGCGGTGGTCACTGGACTTCGTAAGTTCGAGGAACTCGACTACATGGAGCAGCTCGGCACCCGACCGGCGGTTATTTACGTTACGGCCAGTCGGCGCACCCGCTACGAACGCTACGTCGCACGACGGCGCGAAGATACGGCGGTCAGCTTCGATGAGTTTATCTCTACGCCGGAAGAAGAAGAATTTTTCAGATTCGCGAACGAGTATGGAGACATTGTGATTGAAAATGAGGGCTCGATAGAAGACTATCTCAGGCAGATCGACTATGTAATGAATGGGTGCGAAGGCGAGCGGCCTCTTGGAGTCACTATTCAGCCGGGTCGCGCTGGGCGTGCTGATCGCGACCAATTGTATCGTTGCCTCTCTATTCTTTATCGTCAGGGAATGCAACTGACGAATCGGCAGATTAGCGATATCACCGCGACCACGGGGCGGCGGATAGCTACACGGAACGTCAACAAGGTTTTGGGTGCTGGGGCGCCGTTGTTTTGCACGCATACAAAGCGCGCTGGGCAAGAAATTACGAACGATCTGACCGACCGAGGCAGATGTTACGTGCGCCTCGTTGAGGCGTACGTTGGGCGGCCGGTGATGGCAGCGTTCGGCTCGTTGCTGCGTCCGCGTGATAATGCACGTGAGTTCGTCCCCCAAAAGCGAGCTGCAGGTGCATGACAACACTCGGTTGCCCCGCCGAACGCGCCCTGCGAAGCCCGTTCGCAAGGCGAAGCGTCACCTTAAACCGGCTTACAAGACTGCGTTTGGCCGAATGTACTGTGGCCTAGCAGAGGAAACGCTAAGCCAGCCTCCGCTAACGGCCCTCGCCAAGTCGGTTCAGCTTATCTTCACCTCTCCGCCGTTTCCTCTGAACACGAAGAAGCGATACGGCAATCTAAACGGTTCCGAATATGTGGATTGGTTGGCGGCATTCGGCCCACGTTTCCGTAATCTGCTAGCTGACAACGGCTCGGTGGTGATCGAGGTGGGTAACGCGTGGGAGCCGGGCAGGCCCGTGATGTCAACGCTTGCCCTGCGCGCTCTAATCGCCCTCCAAGAGAAGGCCGACCTGCGGCTCTGCCAAGAGTTCATCTGCTACAACCCAGCTCGGCTACCGAGCCCCGCGCAGTGGGTTACCGTCGAACGTATTCGTGTGAAGGATGCCTACACTCGGCTCTGGTGGATGTCGGCCTCGGATCGGCCGAAAGCAGATAATCGTCGTATTCTACAACCCTATAGCTCTGCCATGCGGCAGTTACTTAAGCGTAAAAAGTACAGCTCAGGACAGCGACCGTCTCAGCATAATATCGGTGCGACATCATTCTTGGTTGACCACGGTGGTTCAATTCCGCCGAATGTGCTAACGATATCGAATACAAAAAGCAATGATCGTTATCAGCAGTATTGCCGCGAAAATGGGATTGTTGGGCATCCTGCTCGCATGCCTCTCGATCTTGCATCATTCTTTATAAAGTTTCTCACTGAGCCCGGGGATCTCGTGTTAGATCCGTTTGCTGGTAGCAACACAACTGGGTTCGCCGCGGAAACGCTAAAGAGAAGGTGGATGTCGATTGAGGCGTCGCAAGACTATGTGGAGGCGTCGTTCCCTCGATTCTATCTCGATGATGAACCGAAGCACAGAACTGGCGTAGAAAGGACCCATGCCCGTTCGCGAACTGTACCAAAGATTGCAGGCCGCTAATCTAGTCGAAGATGTCCGGGTGGCGCTAGCGAGATTCACGGAGAGTGTGAGTGAGTCACAGATCTCGTGGCATCCACTCGGCAATCGGGAGAACAATCGTGGTGTCGTCGAAGTATCCGCTAACCCGGGCCGCGCTATCGTCGAGCGCATCACCAATGCCATCGACGCAGTGCTTGAAGCCGAACACGAGAGGCACCGCGGAATCCCGGAGTGTGGCTCGCCTCGTGAGGCGGCGATCGCGTGGCTGAATGTGCCGGAAGAGGGCCTCAGTTCGTTGAGCCCGGGCCAGCGACGCAGCCTCGCCGAGCGTTGCGTAGTGCGGCTGCTCCCCGGAGAAGGGCGTGAGTCGCGACTGGTCGAAGTTCGTGATCGCGGTGTAGGTGTCACGCCGACACAACTCCCACTCACGATTCTGAGTCTCAACGAGAGCAACAAAATGCAAAAGCACTACCTAGCTGGTGCATACGGGCAGGGTGGTTCGAGCACATTCGCTGCATCGCAATATGTTTTCATAGCGTCTCGACAAACTGGATCGCCTCTGGTTGGGTACACGGTTGTCAGGTTTCACGACCTGCCGCCAGAAAGCTTCAAGATTGGCCGATATGCCTATCTCACACTCGACCAGATGGTGCTTGAACTCGAAATGTCAGAGGAAGCGTTTCCAGCCGGAACTTTTATCCGCCACTTCGGTTACGACCTCAGCAAATATCCATCGCCAGTAGGTCCAAACAGCCTCTACGGTCTTTTTAACGAGGTGATGTTCGATCCGATCATTCCGATCTGGCTCGATTCGGCCGTTCATGGCTACCGGCGTGTTATCAAGGGTTCGCGTAATGCTCTGAATGGCGCAGTAGATGAGGGCGATGAGGAGCGACGAGGGCCTAGGCTTGCGCACAACGTGCCTCTCTATTTCGTGAAGCTCGGTGATTTCGGCCGGATCGGAATTGAATATTGGGTTCTCGATCCGCCTGATCGAGAGCGAAAGCGGCCGAGCGACGCTTTCGTTAATCCGTCGCGACCGATAGTACTGACGGTCAACGGCCAGAATCAGGCTGAGTTGTCGCAAACGATCATTCGCAAGGAGGCGAATTTGCCATTCTTGGCTCAGCGCATGATCTGCCATGTCGACTGCAATAGCCTCACCGCCGAAGCGAAACGCGCGCTGTTCGTGTCGACTCGGGAAGACGCTCGCAAGGGATTGATTTCCGAAATGATCGAGGCGGAATTGGTTAAAGCTCTCCGCTCCGACGATAGTCTGATTCAACTGAATGCTGAAGCTCGTGACGAGCTTCAGAAAGGCAAGGATGAGACGGCATCAGAGACGATCAAGAAGGAAGTTTCGCGACTGCTGAAGTTACAGGGCGCGACGGTCGGTGAGGTCGAGGCTGAACGGCGATCCGGCGACCGGCCGGGCGACAAGCCTCGCAGCCCTAGGCCGCCTCATCCAAAGCGAGAACCGATTGAGCTGCGAGAACCGCCTACTTTCGTGCGCATCGTATGGGCAGGAGAAGAACTGACTTTTTATTCCGGTCAGCGGCGATACATCCGAATCGAAACAGACGCTGCATCGGCGTATCACAACCCGAAAGATCCGCAGATGTCGAGAGTCAACGTGATCGTCACTGACATCTCTCTCACTTACTGCGGGTCGACTCCGCTGCGGGACGGCCGCATGCGAGTGGTTTTTGAAGCACCTCCTCAGGTCGAGGTCGGACGGTTGGGAACGGTCCGTGTCGAATTGAATCGTGTCGGTCTGCCCAACCTGTTCGATGAACGCCGCATCCGCATCGTCGAAAACCCGCCAGCGCGACCGACGATGAGCAAATCAAGCCTGCCGCCTTTCGACTTCAGATCCGTCGATGGCCCGGAGTCGCCGCTTTGGATCAATCTAGATTGGCCTGAGGATGTGGCCAGCGTCGCATCGTCCGCTCGAATGGAGGACGGCACGCTCGTGATCTACTACTCCGCCGTCTTCCCGAACTTCGTCAGGCATCGCGCTGCATTCGAGCAGAAAAGCCCACAGATCGGCGCTTCGTTTGTCGAGCGATACAAGATTTGGTTGGCCGTTCACTCGCTCTTGGCATACCAAGATCAGCAAGCACACGAAGCTGCCGAACAGGTAGACGAAATCGACCCTGACGTAGAAGAGAGACTCGAACGTGAGGAGCGGTGCCGCATCGCAACGATGTCGGCGCTGATCGCCAGTCGGGAGATGAAGATCGAAGCAACGATGTCCGAGGTGACCGAGGAATGACGGGAGGGTAGATCACCGGTTTGCCGCCCTCTTCTCAGATGGAGGAGGGTACCCTTGTCATCTATTACTCTGATGTCTTCCCGAACTTCGTGAAGCACCGTTCGGGTTTCGAGCAGAAGAGTATTCAGACGGGAGCTTCCTTCGTGGAGCGATACAAATCTGGTTGGCCGTTCACTCGCTGCTCGCATTTCAGGACTCACAGGCGCACGAAAAATCCGAAGACGGTTTGGAGGTCAATCCCGAGATCGAAGAACGGCTCGAAAGACAACAGCGCTGCTGCGTCGCCACGATGTCGGCGTTAATCGCCAGTCGTGAAATGAAGGTCGAGGCTGCCGCCGGGTAAGTGAAGAGCCCTAAGGCCGGAGAGCAGCCCTTGCTCGCGCTTCAGTCAGTCGCTTGCGGAAGTCGTACGCGACTGCCAACGGGAAGTCGTACCGGTGAAGCTGTAGGTCGCAGTTCCGCCGGAGTCCAATGAACGAACAATCACGGATCTTGAGCGAGCAACGAAAACGGGATTGGTAGTTGCAGATCGCAACGCCGCCAACTATCGCGCACGATGCGCTTTGACTTTCGCTCACGGCTATTTTGGATGTTCCGTGTGATCGGCGTCATCCTGCTGTCTGCCTGACCGAACGTACTTTACGACCTCCCATGCAAGCCAAATCACAACGTATGCCATGAATAGGGAATCCCACTGCTCATCGGAAACTGGCAGCGTTCCAACGCTATACATCAGTACGCCCCAAAAGACGTTCCATGGTAGCCAAGTTGAAAGAAGAATGGTTGTGAACGCTCCGTACGTCCACCCGGCGGCGCCGCGTTGTATTGAATAGACAGAACCCAACTGCGGGTGCCAATAGGCAAGGGCGGCGGCTGCAAAATCACGCACGCGCATGCGTTTCATTGCTTCGTGCCGACCTCGCATCCAGCGCCCGAAAAGAAAATCAGCATACTGTGCGACGGCCGCGCCTAGAACTATGGCGCCAAATACGATTACGGCACGATGTATGTCGCCGCGCGTGCTGGCCATCGCGACCAGAATGACCACTGATCCGGGGAAGTAGATAGTGAACCCGGCGATGTTTTCCAGAAGCGACACGACGGCGATCGCTATCGGCGAAGCCGAACGTAGATAGCGTGTTGCGGTGCCGAATAAATCGGCGGTTGAGGGAATCAAATGGAGATATGCCGCGATTTTAAGTGACGCAATCAAAAGCAGAATCGCGGTAGGCGGAAGAAAAGGCCGCAGACGCCTGATCTGGACCGCCATGGCCTATTTGATGAGACCCACTGCGATTGCTGCGATTATCATCGCATACCGTGTGAGCGCAATCTGCCGTGAGCTCAATCGATCGTTGACTACCGTGCTAATCAGAACTATGAGGCATGCCACGGTAGCAATTGCGGCCGTCAAAGCGGAGGTGGAAAGCCCAACGAGTGCAGCGCTGGCTAGACACATGCACGTTCGGCCTGCTGACGCAACCGACGACGGTATGTAGCGCACGGCAATCGTACGCATGCCAGCCCCGGCATCACACGAAACCTCGATCGCATCCATCAGCACTTCACGTCCAAGTACGAAAACGACAAGAACGCATGACAATCTAATCGGTAACGTCGTCGAGCTAATTAGTGTGGCGTATCGAAGAGGCGCTAGGGACAAGGCTGCGGTATATGGTCCCTTGAGTAGGGGCGCTGCTCGTGCCACCGGTGTGTAGACGAGCAGCGCCGCAGCCACCGTGGCGAGAAACCACGATGCGGGGAGCAGTACGCTGATTGTTAATCCCGTCGTGAGTAGTATTGTAGCGAGTACGATCGCTGAGCGTAGAGAAAGTGCGTCAGACGCGATCGGCCGCCGTACAGCGGCGCGCCGGTCCTTCTCGTAGTCAAGCACATCGTTGAGTACAAAACCAAACATCGTCACGAGCGTCATACAAGTTGTGGCTAGGAGCGCTGCGCTGGTTGATGAGGTGCGACTAGAGATCGCAACTAGGCAAACCATCCCAGCAGCTATCGATGCGGCTGGACGCGTCGTTAGTATTAGCGAGCGTGCGCTCCCAATTGGGGTGCTTTTCTCGTCAGGAGGCGCGACGTCGCGTTTACGGGAGTTAAGCGCAATCCCGACAAGGAAAACGCCGCATGCTACCCCAATGATGAGATAAAGCCATACGAGGATGAGAATTCGCGCATCTGTCTGAGATGTGACTGTGCCCTTCGCAGAATAGACGATCCCTGTAGCACAGCCGAGAAAGAAGGCCAAGCATGATGCCACGACGCCCGTGGCGGCTATGGAATGGCGCTTTGAGACAAAATACGCCATCCAGCCGCCCTTGTCAGGCGGGTCCCATAGGTACCGCTTCGCCATCCAACCAGCCAAGGTCGCAGCCGCGGCACAAACGCCGACAGCTTCGGAAAGGCCGATTGACGGTCGCACCATGTCTAGACGTGCGGTGGAATTGCGCAGATCGGTTCCGACCGCCACGATTGAGGGTAGTGCGAATCCAAAGAGTACACCTAATTTTGTCCACCAGCCCTTCTTTCGGATTCTGTCGTCGAAGAACCATAAGAGGTATTCCGTGAGCAGCAGTAGTCCCACCAACAAGAGGTAGGTCCGAGTCGTAGCTGGAAGGAGAAACGTGAGCGGGAATGTGGTTAAGAATGTTGCGGCCGCTAAGTTCGTACCGCCGAGATAGAAGAGCTTGTCGGCGGCCGGATAAATCCCTCCCGGCCGATACTCCCGATCCTGCAAGATTCGCACAGTCACCCGAAACGCTTCCGACACGCCCATCGCCAGCGTCAAGAGCACGCCGAAGAAGCTGATTTGAATACACAGGCCAAGCCGTGTGGGTGAATGTATGGTGACGATGACGGATGAAACAAACAGTACCAGTAGCACCAGCGTCGACCACTGCACGAGCGTGCTCTCACGTATGGTGTGCGCGATCGTCCACGCAACTAACACTGCGAATGTAGTGATCACCGACAACGTGATGCCATTGCACTCGCTGAAACCGAATACAAATGTTGGTAGACAGGTTGCGAACGCTGGGAAGAAACTGCGGAAGCGAAAGTCAAATAGCTCTCGATCGCGCGGCCACCGGGCCGTAGCATACACACTAAGCGCATATATTGGGATAGCGGACACAACCGCGCGCATGCCGTCACACACAGTCCACGCTCGCATGACAACTATGAAAAATACTCCGACGGCTAACGCGGTACACGGCAATTCGATGCTATGGCGACGCTGCCACGTGGTGCCGCCGCCGCCCGTCCCGTCAAGAAACCGTCGTCGCGCACCCTCATAGAGAGTAGCTCGATTCAGATATGCCGGAAACAGAAGCCCGAAGTAGCCTAGGAATCGAAACCACGGTACGTTGCTCCAGCCGAAGGCACGAGGGTGGCCAACCGCGAAGCCTGCAATCGTGCATGCCACCGCAACGGAAAAATAACCTAGTGCCGAGATCATCTCGTCAAGATGACGTGCCGGGGTGGGATCGTCCGTCGGTTCTGTCAGCACAGTTTCCACGTGATAGGGGTGACGGAAGTGGCAGGAGTCCTACCCCCCGGAAGACCGCCCGCAGCGCGTGGTGATGTTATCGGAGAGTTATATTGCCGAGAATTCGCGAAGTCGGCAAAGTTCGGGTAAAATCCTTCGGGTTCAAAGGGAGGATTCGTGGCCAAGTTGAGACTCGTCCAACCGGAGAAAACGGCAAAGTTTGAACCTCCGCGCCGGAAGCGGAACGCGGAGAGCCGCGCCCGCGAGTACCTGACGCTCGCGGAGGTGCGAAAGGTCCGAGACGCGGCACGCGTCTCCGGCCGCAACGGGCTACGTGACGGTCTGCTCGTGCTCATGCTGTTCCGGCACGGCCTCAGAGTCGCGGAGGTGATTCGGCTCACGTGGGACGAACTGCATTTCGACGATGGGACGCTGCTCGTGCGGCGGGTGAAGAATGGCCGAGAAGCACGGCACTTTCTGGAAGGCGACGAGATTCGCCAGCTCAAGCAACTCCGCCGCGAGTCACCGGCGTCGCGTTTCGTCTTCTGCTCAGAGCGCGGTGGTCCGCTCTCTAGCCGAACCGTTCATCACATCGTGCAGAAGGCTGGTGAAGAGGCGGGCCTGCCATTCTCGATTCATCCGCACATGCTCCGGCACTCAAAGGGATTTCAGCTCGCGCAGAATGGCACGGACACGCGAGCGATTCAGGGTTACCTAGGCCATCGCGACATCAAGAGCACCGTCATCTACACGGAGCTGGACCCGAGTCGATTCAAGGGCTTTGGCAGGGACATTTGACGCTCACAGTCAGGGCCTCGCGTTGACAACGGAGAGCGCGATTACGGCTCGCTAGTGTGTCCCGAGGCGTTCGCAGTCGCCAAAGGAACACGCCCCGTCAGACGCCATCCTGAGCGTTCTGGCGGCGCTTTCAACTAGCATTTCGCGACGGGCCAGTGGACACCGGAAGCACAGACGATAAGAAATCCGTTCCTCGAACAAAAAAGGGTCGTTTGCGACTTCCAGCTGATGTTTGCCCCGAAAGATCGGCATCAAACGTTGCACTCCTCACCTGTGTAGGTGACCCGAAGGGAGGTATTGCATTTATCACCTGTGAGTCAGAGAAAGGGGGATCACTACACAGGTCAGTGATGCAACTCTTTCGTCTCGGTCCTCTTCCGCTGAGCGAAGCGCGAAGCGGAAGAGTAATTCCCTGAGCTTCGACCTTTTGGATGTATCGGTGGACCGTCGTTCGGTCCCGGCCCATGACTTTCGAGATGCAGATGATGGGCATCCCCGTCGTGATGAAGTGATCAAGCCAAAACGCCGCCCGATCCTTCGCATTCTTCTTCTCGGTCTTCTCGCCCTCGCGGCGCTTTCTGGCTTGAGCAGGCATCAAGCTCGTGAGACCGCAGGCAAGCATTTCGTCTTCGGTGATACGGAGAGTGGCGGCGATCGTCTCGTTCCTCTGCGGTTTCCTCGGCATCGTGTCGAAGATTGCCCTCACCTCCTCGATTGGGAGGGGTTCAACGAGCTTTGCATTGAACCTCAATGTTCGACGAAGGGCGATCTCCTTCACGACTTCCGTCGCACTCGACTGATTGTCGAAGTACTCGTAGGCGATCCGCCGCTCCGCAGTGGCGAAGTACAACATCAGGTTGTGCCGCATCCTTGGCCAGCGTCCGGCCCGGTGCTCATTCAGTCGCCGCATCTCATTCCGCCGAACGATCATCGACCGAGCATTCTGCAGCCATGACCGTTTGCCGGGTTTCCTTCGCTTCGGAAGCGTGGTGACGAGAGGTTGATAGGGCTGGCGTTCGATCGCCGGTTCAGAGGCTTCATCGGACTCCTGTGGATGATTGAGCAGAAAGGCATCAATTTCATCGATGTCGTACCGGCGCAGTTCCCCGCTGCCGTCGTTGAACATCGAGTAAGCGACCTTGCCGCCCAGCGTCCCCGGTGCCTTGAAGCAGCGGTTCAGGGTGTGGCAAGCAGGGATGTCGGGAGCGAGGCAAGTGGCGGTGTCGGAAGCGCGGTGCGCAATCCGAGAAAGTACGAGGTCGACGACCGTGGACCATCTCTTGATATTGGCCGGGATCGCGTCTAGAGGCTCATCGAATAGATACAGGAAGTAGCGACCACGCCCCGAAGTGGCTGTCAGCGTCGGCATCGGGAGGACATTCGCCTCGACGAGATCGAGCAGACGGCTGAGCGCCTCGTCGGCCGTCATCTGATCGTGCTCGCATTTCGAGTCCTCGGGTGACCGGCCGACATCGAGATCGAAGAAGAGTCCATGTATCTGCGAGACATGCTCTTGCTTGTACGAGAAGCGTTGCCCTCGCCCCTCCCACGCAGGATCTCGCTCACATGCCTCCGGGCGCAGCGTTACGAGCATCCAGAAGGCCGCTTCGTGGCCAAGTGCTGCCGTCATGTCGATAATCTCTCCGGCTTCGTAGCGAACCTCGACGCGTAACGGAAAGAAGCTGTGAACGTACGGCTTGCCTTTCTGCGAAGGAAGTTTTCCCGGCCGCCGGGAGCAGATCGGGATCAGGTCATCAGGGCGAGCCTTGCGGAAGATCTCTTCGACGAGAACATCCATTGATAACGGCAAAAGTGTTGGACGGTGGAAAGACGATGAGGACGTAGGGCGGGTAGGCGGCATGGCTTCCTTGGGGTCTCGGCTGCATCCGCCATGCGTTTCGATGTGCTCCGAAATGACACGAGAGGACGCGCGAGACGATCGATGGTCTTCGAACCTTAGAAGCCGGTTCGGCCGCAGATTTACGGGAGTCGGCGCGAGGTGGGCGAAGCGCCTTGTCGTGCGAAATCGGGACGCGGACTCTCCGCCGCTTATCCAATTGAGGCGGCTAACGGTCTGGGACTCGTATTTGCCGCTGACCTCTCAGCAAGTTGCCGTGATGGGTTTTGAGACGGGGGCAGTTACCTTCGTGAGCGTTGAGCGATCGGCGGCACTCAGCTTCCCTGTTTCGCCTTTCCCGACTCGTAGATCGCCTCCATCGCTGTGATGGCGGTATCAATCATCGGCCGCGTGACGTGGCCGTAGACCTCGCGGGTCACGCGAACGGACGAATGGCCCAGCATGCCGCTCACGGCGAGATCGTGCGTCCCCGCCTCGAACTGGAGGCTCGCCGTGGTGTGCCGCAGGTCGTGCATTCGACGCTTCCGAACGCCAGCGGCTTTCAGCACGTCATCGTGGAGGCGCTGCGCATTTCGAGGATCGACCCGGCCTCCGTACATGGTCGCGAAGATCAGATCCTCATCCCGCCACTTGTTTCCCATCCTCAGCCTTTGCTCACGCTGGGCGCGCCGGTGCGCCTTCAGCTTCTCCACAAGGAACGCCGGGAGCTTCAGCAGTCGCCGGGACTTCGTGGTCTTCAGTTCCTTCAGGATGAGCGCCTTGTCCTCGCGTCGCTTCTGCAACTGGCGTTGAACGAAGAGCGTCGCGTGTTGTTCGTCGAAGTCATGCCACTTAAGGCCGAGGAGTTCACCGCGACGCAGGCCGAGGTAAGCAGCGAGGGTGACCATCACTCCGTTCCGCTTCTTGTCAGCTTCCGCCGTGAACGCAGCGATTTCGTCCGCCGTGTACACGTCATCGGTGTTGAACGCTTGCGGGCGCGCCTTCTCGGTCTTCGTGCGGGCGGCGACGTTTCGCTCGACGAGGTCGAGATCCATCGCCGCGTTCAGCGCGATCGTGGCGATCGAGCGGATGTAGTTCACAGTTCGCACGGCGTATCCAGCATCCGCAGCCACGTTCATCGCGCGCTTGACGTCGTCGCGCCGAAGATCGATCAGCTTGATGTGGCCGATCACCGGGATGAGATGCCGGTTCACGGTGTCCTCGTAGCTCTCCAGCGTTCGGAACGACATCTCGCCCGCGTTGACGCTGCGGCGAACGTCTGCCAACCACGTTTCGATGAGAAATGAAGCGAACGTATCTTTGCTGGGTCGAAGTCCGGCCTCGGCGTTGCGCTTCGCCTTGTCGAATCGTGCCTTGAACTGCTTCCACGACTCACCCTGTCGGCCCGTCACGTACTGGCGTGCACCGTTGCACGGCTTGAACGAAGCCTCCCAACGCTGCTTCTTCTCATCGAAGGTGAACGAGCCTTCGCCCTTCTTCCTCCGGCGTTTCTTCGGGGTCTCAACGGGCGCAGCTTCGCTAGTCTCGGGGAGTTGTGGGTTGCGGACCATGGGGCCGAAGTATGCCACAAGTTATTCCAAGTTGCCCCACTATTTGCCCCACTATCCAGCGGTCGCCAGCGGAAACTGAGGTGAGGGTGATTCGCGTAACCTACTGACAAGACGAGACAGGCGGTCACCAGCGGAAGCCACTCGTCCTAATGGCATTCAGGAGGTCGTCGGTTCGATCCCGATCAGCTCCACCACCTCTGATTTCCTGTCCTTCCGCGCGACGAGCTCGCTGCTACCTTGGATATCCGCAGGATATACTGCGTGCCGATGCCCAAGGTTCTCGTCTCATTACCGGACACCGATCTTCGGGTCATCGACGCCGCGGCGCGCAAAGCGGGGGAGACGCGAAGCTCGTTTCTTCGCCGGGCCGGCCTCGCTGAGGCGCGTCGTGTGCGCCGGCCCGTCGACGATCCCGCGGCCCGCCGCGCCTTCTCGAGATTGTTGCGCAGAGCGGAGCGCCGCACCCCGCTCTCGACTGCCGAGGCACTCCAGGCGCGAGACCGGGGGCGCCGCTGATCGATCTCGTCGTCGACGCTTCCGTCGCATTCAAATGGCTTGTCCCGGACTCAGCGGAAGACGATGTGCCGGCCGCGAAGGCGTTGCTCGTCGAGCACATGGAGGGAAGAGCGAAGATCATCGTGCCGCACCTCCTTTACTACGAGGTCGGCAACATTCTTCTCTTCGGTCGTTCCCGGCCCCCCATCGAACAGGCGATTGACGCGCTGACCGATCTGTTTTCGATTCCTCTGGAGGTTGTGCCGCCGACGGTGGTCAGCGCTCACGCCACGCTGCAACTCGCGTCGCTTCGCGGGCTTTCATACTACGACGCCGCCTACGTCACCCTCGCCGAGACGTTCGATTGTCCCCTGATCACCGCCGACGGACGCCTGGCACAGCGCGCGCGGGCCACCGGGCACGTGCGCCTGCTGGGCGAGAGTTGAGGGACGCGAACGATCGTCTAAACTCCGCTCGTGAGAATCGTCCGGTTCGCGATCGCGCTCGTCGTCCTTTCCCTCCCGCTGTTCGCGCAGCCTTCCGGCCAGTACCTCCGGCTGCAGGGGTTTCCGCAGCAGGGCTACATCGAGATCCCGCACGACGTCCTGCTCGACACGCCGGCCATGACGATCGAGGCGTGGGTCTCGGTTCGTGATGCGCATACGCCGTCGGCCTGTTCCTCGATCGCCGGAACGGGATACCTCACCGGCTGGTGGCTCGGCCTCTGCGGCACGTCGATGCGCAGCTATTTCAACGGCACCGGGAGCGTGAAGACCGGCGGAGTCATCCCGAACGCGCCCGACGTCTGGGTCCACATCGCGGCGGTGACGGATGGGACGACGCGCAGGCACTACATCGACGGGAATCTCGTCTTCGAAGCGGCGGAGACCGCCCCGGCGTCATCGTCGACGAACGCGCTGCGCATCGGCAGCGATGCGGACTGGCTATTCATGGCCGAGGGAGGCATCGACGACTTGCGCATCTGGAAGGTGGCGCGGACCGCGGAACAGATTCGCCAGACGAGGTTCGTGCATTCCATCTCGGAGCCGAGCGACGTCGCGGGCCAGTTCCAGTCGCTCGAGGCCTGGTACCGGTTCGAGGGCAACGCGATGGACTCGTGGCGCACGCACCACGGAACGATCATCGGAACCGGAATCGGCTTCTCCACCGCGCCGCCGCCCTCCAGGCATCGCGTGGTGAGACATTGACGGGCTAGTGGTCTCGGCCAGAGCGAAAACGGAAGCGCGATCGCTGGCATTGGAAGCGCGATCGCTGGCAACCGAAGCGCGATCGCTGGCAACGGAAGCGTGATCGCTGGCACGGGAAGCGTGATCGCTGGCAACGGAAGCGTGATCGCTGGCAACGGAAGCGTGATCGCTTGCAATGGAAGCGTCATCGCTTGCAACGGAAGCGTGATCGCTTGCAATGGAAGAAAAATCGCTTACAAACGAAGCACACGATTCTTCCTTCGCCTCCGTTCAAGGTTCCGATGCAAGCGTGCACGCTTCCGTTGCCAGCGATCACGCTTTCGTTGCCAGCGTTCTCGCTGTCACAGCAACCGTTCGGGCTACCCTCGCCGCGGTACGACGAGCAGCAGCGCGCCGGCGACGATCGCGGCGATGCCCGCCCACAGCGGCACGTTGACCGTCTTCTTCTCCTTCACCGACAGCGAGAGCGGGCCGAGGTTCGCCTCGTGCGTGGCTTTCGTATAGGTGAACTTGCCGTACACCAGTCCGGCGATGCCGGCGACGATCAGGACGATGGCCACCACCTTGAGCGCGCTCATGAAATCCTTCTTTCTGATGATGCTTCAACGATGTCCGCGCACGTCTTCGGTGAGCAGGACCAGTTTCTCGATGATGGCGGAGACGCGGGCCAGAAACTCCGGGTTGACGGATGCCAGCCGGTCGATGAGCGGTTTCAGGTGGCCGATGTCGCCGAGGTCGTTGGTCAGGAGGTTCCCCGGCTTTTCGCCGAGCGCCTCGGCGATGCGGACAAAGTCCTCGACGTACAACCCGCGCTGATTCGCCTCGAGCCGCGCCAGCTGCGCCGGGGAGATTCCGACGCTCCGGGCCACCTCGGCCTGGCTTCGCCCTTTCGCTTCGCGGAGCTGCCTCAGGATGCGACCGTACATGGCGAGCGATCATGCACGGCACTCGCCAATTAGTCAATAAACGTATGAATTATTGCCGAATTGGTAATCGCGGCGTATGGTGGATCGGATGTCGAAACGGCCCCGCCTCCGGACGACGATCCGCCTGACCATCGCCGCGTTCCGGAGAGACAACGCCTCGCGATTCGGCGCCGCGCTGGCCTTCTACATCGTCTTTTCGATCGCGCCGCTGCTGCTGATCGCCATCGCCGTCGCGGGAAGCCTGCTCGGGCGGCAGGAGGCGGAGCGGGAGATCGTCCGCCGGATCACCGGCAGCTTCGGCTCCGCGGCCGGCGCGGCCATCGCCACGATGATCCGCGACGCGGCGCAGCGGCGGGTGGGGTGGCTGGCCACCGTGCTCGGAGTCATGACGCTGTATTTCGGCCTGAGCGGCGTCTACCGGCAGGTCGACGACGCGATCCGGACCATCTGGCGCCGGAAACCAGTAGGAGAGGTGGGGCTGATCCGCGCGATCAAAAAAAGGCTCGGATCGATGCTGCTGGTGGCGGCGGCCGGCGCGGTGGTGCTCCTCTCGGTGCTCGCCGACGCCGCCATCGCGGTGACCGGCCGCTACGCCGCCGCGCGGCTGGTGGGCGGCGAGCCGTGGTGGCACGCGGTGCAGCTGCTGGTCTCCACGCTGGTCCTGGCCGCGCTGTTCGCCGTCGTCTTCCGTCATCTGGCGCAGGAGCCGGTGAGCTGGCGCGAGGTCCGCCTCGGCGCCGCGGTCACCGCGGTCCTCTTCGTCATCGGCAAGTTCGCCCTCGGCATCTATCTCGGGAAGGCCGCCGTCGGCTCGACGTACGGCGCGGCGGGATCGATCGTGGTGGTGCTGCTGTGGGCGTACTGGTCGGCGCAGATCTTTTTCTTCGGCCTGGAGTTCACCCGCGTCTACTCGGAGGAACATCGGCCGGCATAAGCGGAGGAGAGTATGCTGTTTGCCTCAGTACACGCCTGACCTGCCGGTCGCGACCTTCGCGCGAAAGCGCGTTCGCCACTGCCTCCATCCTCAGACGGGTTTCCGAAAGGATGTACGCCGATGGTCGCCCGAGCTCCGTCCAGATCCGGTTCTTCTCCGCGCGTTGCCACCACCGACCGCGACGGCGCGGTGGTGCGCATTGTCGGCATCGGCGCCTCGGCCGGAGGTCTCGACGCGTTCCTCGATCTCCTTTCCGCCATTCCCGGCGACACGGGACTGGCCTTCGTGCTGATCCAACACCTCGACCCGCGCCACGACAGCCTGCTGGTCGACATCCTCGCCGGCGCCACGACTCTGCCCGTGCACGAGGTGGTCGACAGGATGCGCATCGAGGGCGACCACGTCTACGTGATCCCGCCCGATACCGAGCTGACGGTGGAGGGCGACGCGCTGCGGCTGATGCCTCGCACGCCGAAGGTGCCGCACCGTCCGCTGGACAGCTTCTTCCGGTCGCTGGCGGAGGATCGCAAGGGCGGCGCGATCGGCGTGGTGCTGTCCGGCAACGACGCGGACGGAGCCCTCGGGCTGGAAGCCATTCACGAGGCGGGAGGGATCGCCTTCGCGCAGACCCCGGAGAGCGCGAAATTCGACGTCATGCCGCGCGCGGCCGCGGTCGCCGCGGACTTTGTGCTGTCGCCGGCCGGCATCGCCGAGCGGCTGGTGAGCATCGCGCGGTACGGCGAGGAGCGCACGCGGCCCGCCCCCGCGGAGTTCGAGCGCGTCCTGCAATTGCTGCGCGCGCGCCATCCGGTCGACTTCAGCCACTTCAAGCGCCCCAGCATCGAGCGGCGCATCCTGCGGCGCGTCCTCCTCGGCAGCCACGACGACCTGAGCGCCTACGCCGACTCGCTGGAGAAGGACGACGAGGCGCTGGAGACGCTCTACCAGGACCTCCTGATCGGCGTGACCTCGTTCTTTCGCGAGCCGGCGCGCTTCGAGGCGCTGAAGACGGTCGCCTTTCCCGAGATGGTGCAGAACCGCGGTCCCACGGAGAGCCTGCGGATCTGGGTGGCGGGCTGCTCGACGGGCGAGGAGGTCTACTCGCTGGCCATCACGCTGCTGGAGTTCCTCGACGGCCGCGCCGACGCGCCGCGGGTCGCGATCTACGGCACCGACATCAACGAGCAGTCGCTCCGCAAGGCGCGCGCGGCGTGCTACAGCTACCGCGCGTTGAGCGGCGTGACGCCGGAGCGGCTGGCGCGCTACTTCACGCCGGCGCCGGGCGGCTACAAGATCGCGAAGTCGCTGCGCGAGCTCTGCGTCTTCGCCGCGCACGACGTGACGCGCGACCCGCCCTACTCGCGAATCGATCTCGTGACCTGCTGCAACGTCCTGATCTACTTCGACGCGGAGCTGCAGAAAAAGGCGGTGGCGCTCCTGCAGTACGCGCTGGCGCCGGGCGGATTCCTGATGCTGGGAAGCTCGGAGAATCTCCGCGGCGCGACCACGCAGCTCACGGCGGTCTCGGCGAAGCCGCTGATCTACCGCAAGCGCCAGGCGGCGGGTGCGCTGGCCGGCTTCGAGGCCGCCCCGCGGTCCTGGCTGACGAGCGTCGCCGCGGCTTCCGCGCCGGTTGCCGCGCATGTGGCCGATGACGACGACGCCTTCCTCGCCTCCCATCTCGCCCCGTGCGGAGTGCTCATCAACGAACAGATGGAGATCACGCGCATCCGCGGCGAGATCGCGCCGTTCATCGCCCTGGAGCCGGGCGAGGCGTCGTTCAATCTCTTCGGGCTGATCCGGCATCACGAGGTGCTGGCGGTGCTGCGGCCGGCCGTTCGCCGCGCGTTCCAGGAACTGATCACGGTGCGCCGGGACGGGATCCTGGTGATGGACGGCGGCGTTCGCCGCCGCGTCGCCTTCGAAGTGATCCCGTCCGGCCCCTCCCCGTCGGGCCATGCGCGCTGCTGGATCGTGTTTCACAGCAGCGCGGACGCCACGAAGCGCAAGCCGGAGTCGGTCGCCCAGCGGACCGAGATCGACGGCCTGCGGCACGCGCTGACCGCCGCCATCGACGATCGCGAGCAGCTGGCCGACGACGCGGCCGCCGCGGCCGAGGAAGCGCAGTCGAGCGACGAGGAGCTGCGCAGCACGAACGAGGAGCTGGAGACCGCGAAGGAAGAGCTGCAGTCGGCGAACGAGGAACTGAGCACGCTCAACGACGAGCTGCGGCTCCGCAACACGTCGCTGGTGCGGATGAACGACGACATCGAGAACGTGCTCGGCGCGGTGGAGATCCCCATCCTCTTCGTCGGCATCGACCTGACGGTGCGCCGGTTCAACGCCACCGCCGGATCGCTGCTCAACCTCCGCCCGGAGGCCATCGGGCGGCCTCTGCGCGAGGCCAAGTCGGCCATCGACGTTGTCCAGATGGAGAAGCTGGCGGGGGCGGTGATGGCCACGGCCGACGCCGCGGACGTCGAGATCCAGGACGCGGCGGGCGACTGGCGCCTGCTGCGCATCCGCGCCTACCGCACCTCGGACGGCCGGATCGACGGCGCCATCGTGGCCGTGCTCGACATCGACGTCCTGAAGCGAAGCGTCCTGGTGGCGGAGGAGGCGACGCGCTCCGCGAACATGCTCTCCGAGGCCAGCGCGCTGCTCGCCTCGTCGCTGGATTACGAGACGACGCTGGAGTCGCTCACGCGGCTGTCGACGGCGGCGTTCGCCGACTGGTGCGCCGTCGACCTGGTCAACGACGACGGCTCGATCCGGCATCTGACCGTCACGCACGCCAACCCGGTCCTGCGCGACCTGGCCCTGCAGTTCCAGCAGACGGTCTTCAGCGAGCCGGAGCACGCGCCCGGCGCGCCGCAGGCCCTGACCCTGCGCAAGTCGGTGTTGCTCACCGACATCGCGGAGTCGCACGTCACCGGCATTCCGCCGGAAGCGAAGATCATGCAGCTCATCGGCGCGCTCGGCGTGCGGTCGCTGATCAGCGTCCCGCTGATCGTCCGCGACAAGGTGCTGGGCACCACCACCTTCTCCTCGTCGCGCCGGCGATACGACGAGGTCGACCTGCGGCTGGCCGAGGAGATGTCGCAGCGCGCGGCGGTGGCGGTCGATACCGCCATGCTGTTCCGCGAGGCGGAGAGCGCCAACCGGTACAAGGACGGATTCCTCGGAACGGTGGCGCACGAGCTGCGCACGCCGCTGACCTCCATCATCGGATGGGTGCAGCTGGGGACGGGCAATGCGGAAATGTCCACCGAAGCGCTGCAGCACATCGACGAGAGCGCCGGCCTGCTGCGCGTCTTCGTGGAGGACCTGCTCGACGTGGCCCGCATTCGCGAGAAGAAGTTGAACATGGCGATGGAGGAGGTCGACCTGGCCGCCGTGGTCCGGTCGGGCGTCGAGATGACCGCCGTCAGCGCCAGGGCCGCCGGGATCGAGGTGCGGCTGCACCAGTCGCTCGATCCGGCGCCGATGCGCGGCGATCGCGTGCGGCTGCTGCAGGTGGTGTGGAACCTCTTGAGCAACGCGATCAAGTTCACTCCGCGGGGCGGCGAGATCGACGTGCGGCTCGAGCCGAACGGCAACGAGGCGAGGATGTCGGTGGCCGACACCGGCGGCGGCATCAGCGCCGCCTTAGCCCCACACGTCTTCGAGCTCTACCGCCAGGCGGATGCGACCAGCGGTCACTCACCCGGTCTCGGAATCGGACTGGCCATCGTCTCGCAGATCGTCAAGCTTCACGGCGGCGCGGTGCGGGTGGAGAGCCCGGGACTCGGATTCGGGTCGACGTTCATCGTCACCCTGCCGCTGCTCCTGCCGCCGCCCCCTCGCGCCGGCCGCTCCGGACGCCGCTCCGGCAAACCCCGCCGCGAGCCGGGGACGGCGGCAAAACCTGAAGTGGAAAGGCGATCATGAGACAGACCATCAGAATGACGGCCGGCAAGGTGCTTCGCAGCGAGGAACTGGGCCCCGGCGAAAAAGAGTCGGCCGCGAGCTTTCTCCGGGCCAACCCGGACTTCGGCAACCCGCACGTCGTCCGCTGCGGCTGGTGTTACGAAACCCGAACGTTGTTCCGCGACGAGAACGAAGCGCCGTTCGCGCGCACCCCGCACGGATGGCGCTGCCAGTCGTGCGACGTGGGGGCAGCCAGTCAGGAAGTCAGATTTTGAGGCCGCGATCTTGCATAGGAGGTCGTCATGTCCCTAAAGCAGAGCTTCGATGAAATCCGTGTGTATGACGGGGTCGCGGAGCGCACCGGCGTCGTTTTCGCGCGGAGCGACGTGCGGCGCAGAGACGGTTGCTGCTCGAGCGTCTCCGCGCTGGCGCGAAAGGCGCGCGTTTCCGGCGACGGCACGTTCTATCTGCCGGTCGACGCCTGGCCCGCCGATACGGAGCGGGTCGACCTGTTGAAGCGCTGGACCGTCCTCGACAGCTCCTCGGCCGGCTGGCCGGCTGAAGAGTGACCGGCGCCGCGCACCGCACCGTCGCGGCCGCATGACATTGGCGCGCGAATTGTGTATGGTGCATTCACGTCCCGGAAACTTCCGCGGCCCTTCAGTCCTTCTGAACTAAGTCAGAACCTCTGGACTCACCCCTCTTAGCCTCCCATTCTCTCGGCGTCCGTTCTCCGCGAACGGTGTGCGCGAAAGAACCGCCGGCTGACGCCGGCCAGGAGCTTCAAATGAAATTGCATGTGGGAAATCTCTCGAAGCAGGTCACTGACGCGCAGTTGAACGACCTCGCGGTGCCTTTCGGCAAGATCGTGTCGGCCAACGTGGCCACCGAGCGCTCGAACGGCGAGTCGAAGGGCTTCGGCTTCGTCGAATTCAGCACCGCCGACGAAGCGCGCGCGGCGATGACCGGCCTCGACGGCCGCGACGTCAACGGCCAGGCGCTGAAGGTCAGCGAGGCCAAGCCGCGCGACCCCGCCACCAACCGCTTCTGATCGCCAACGCGGGGAGGGCGGCCGCACGGCCGTTCTCCCTCGCAGGAAGGAGACATGCGATGAAGATCGTCATCGACGACCAGTCTTTTGTTCTGCGGGAACGCCTGCGCGACCGCCTCGATCGCGCCGCGGGGCTCCGCTGTCCCGAGCACGACCAGCCGGTCGAGGCGGTCACCATTCACGGCCGCGAGAACGGCTGGTTCGACTCGCGCTGGATCACCTGTTGCGAATCGCTCCAGCAGCAGGCCGCGGCGATCGTGAAGGAGCGCTGTTGAACGAGGGCGCGATCCGCCGCGTGGCGATGCTCGGCAATCACCTGCCGCGCCAATGCGGCATCGCCACCTTCACCACCGACCTGAGCGCTGCGATCGGCGCCACCGACCCCGAGCTCGACTGCTTCGTCCTGGCCATGAACGACGGCCGGCACCAGCACGCCTACCCGGGACGGGTCCGCTTCGAGCTGACCGACAGCGACGCCGGCGCCTACACGCGCGCGGCCGACTTCCTGAACGTGAACGCCGTCGACGTCATCTCCGTGCAGCACGAGTACGGGATCTTCGGCGGCAAGGCCGGCGGCCATCTCCTGACCATGCTGCGCGAGCTGCGCATGCCGATCGTCACCACGCTGCACACCATCCTCGCCTCGCCGAATCTTCACCAGCGCCGCGTGATGGACGAGATCGTGGAGCTCTCCGACCGCCTGATCGTGATGACCGAGGGCGGCGCGAAGATCCTCGGCGACGTGCACGGCGTCTCCGCGGGAAAGATCGACGTCATCCCGCACGGGATTCCGAACGTGCCGTTCGCCGGCAGCAAGAGCCGCCTCGGCGTGGAAGGGCGCCCGCTCATCCTCACCTTCGGCCTCCTCTCGCCGGACAAGGGGATCGAGCACGTCATCGACGCGCTCCCGACCATCCTCGCGCACTACCCGGACGTGGTGTACATCGTCCTCGGCGCGACGCACCCGCACATCGTCGAGCGGCAGGGCGAGACCTACCGGCTGATGCTCGAGGATCGCGCCAAGCGCCTCGGCGTCGACGGGAACCTCATCTTCCACAACCGCTTCGTCAGCCTGGCGGAGCTCACCGAGTTCCTCGCCGCGGCCGACATCTACATCACGCCGTACCTGAATCCCGAGCAGATCACCTCCGGCACGCTGGCCTACGCGCTCGGCGCCGGCAAGGCGGTCATCTCCACGCCGTACGCCTACGCGAAGGAGCTGCTCGCCGAGGGGCGCGGCATCCTGGTGCCGTGGAAGGATCCGTCGGCCATCGCCGCGGAGATCGTCGGCTTGCTCGACGACCCGGAGAAACGCGCCGGGCTCCGCCAGCGCGCCGGCGCGTACGGCCGCGCCATGCTGTGGCCCGCGGTGGCGAAGTCGTACCTGCAGAGCTTCGAGCGCGCGCGCACCGAGCACGACCAGCGCCTGCGCACCGAGTTCCGCGCCACCACGCTGGCCGCGCGTCCGGCCGAGCTGCCGGAAGTGAATCTCTCGCACGTTCTGACCATGACCGACGACACCGGCATGCTGCAGCACGCCGCGTACAACGTGCCGCGCTACGCCGAGGGCTATTGCCTCGACGACAACGCGCGCGCGCTGCTGCTGGTGACGCTGCTCGAAGAAGCGGGATCGGACGATCCGCGCATGGTGCGGTCGCTGGCCTCGCGCTACCTCGCCTTCGTCAATCACGCCTTCAACCGCGAGCGCGGGCGTTTCCGGAACTTCATGTCGCACTCCCGGCTCTGGCTGGAAGAGGAAGGGTCGGAGGACAGCCACGGCCGCGCGCTGTGGGCGCTCGGCTCGGTGGTGGGATGCTCCGCCGATCCGGGACGCTACAGCCTCGCCGCCGAGCTGTTTCACGCCGCGCTTCCCGCGGTGGAGCGCTTCAGCAGTCCGCGCGCCTGGGCCTACACGCTGCTAGGCATCGAGCGATACCTGCACGTCTTCGAGGGCCATCGAAGCGTCGAGGCGGCCGGAAAAGCGATCGGCGATCGGCTGCTCGGTCTCTTCTGGCGCACCGATCATCCCGACTGGCCGTGGTTCGAGAACCGCGTCACCTACTGCAACGCGCGCCTGCCGCAGGCGCTGATCGCCACCGGCTCGTGGAACGGCGATGCCTCGATGGTCGCGACGGGCACCCGCTCGCTCGAGTGGCTGATGACGATCCAGCGGACGGCGGAGGGCTACTTCGCGCCCGTCGGAACGAAGGGCTTCTTCGAGCGCGGCATGGCGGCGGCGGTCTTCGATCAGCAGCCGGTCGACGCCTGCGCCACGGTCTCCGCCTGCATGCACGCCTTCCGCGCCACGGGCGATCACCGCTGGGCCGAGCACGCGCGGCGCGCCTTCACCTGGTTCCTCGGGCAGAACCAGTTGCAGCAGCCCCTCTACGACCCGCTCACCGGCGGCTGCCGCGACGCGCTGCACTTCGACCGGATCAACGAGAACGAAGGGGCGGAGTCGACGCTCTCCTTTCTGTTGGCGCTGACGGACATGCGCGCCGACGAGGTCCGCTGGAACGCGATGCAGATACCGGTGGTGGAGCCGTCCGAGGTGCTCATGGCAGTGAGCGCGGGACCGCAGCGGTGAGGGGCGGCCGGCAGTACGACGTCCTCTTCCACCGCAAGCACAGCAATCCGATCCTGAAGGCGGCCGACTGGCCGTATCCGGCGCATTCCGTGTTCAACGCCGGCGCCACGCTGCTGCGCGACGGCACCACGCTGCTGCTCTGCCGCGTCGAAGACCGGCGCGGACACTCGCACCTCTGCGCGGCGCGATCGGCCGACGGCATCAGCGACTGGATCATCGACGCCGAGCCGACGCTGCGCGCCGATCCGCTGAACTACCCCGAGGAGCTGTGGGGGATCGAGGATCCGCGCATCACTTTCGTGCCGGAGCTGAACAAATACGCCATCGCCTACACCGCGTTCGGCAAGGGCGGCCCCGGCGTCTCGCTGGCGCTGACCGAGGACTTCGTCCGCTTCGAGCGCTGCGGTTTGGTGATGCAGCCGGACGACAAAGACGCGGCGCTGCTGCCGCGGCGCGTCGACGGCATGTTCGCGCTGGTGCACCGCCCGATCGCCGACTCCGGGGCGCACGTCTGGATCTCCTACTCGCCCGATCTCCGCAGCTGGGGCGGCCACCGGATGATGCTGCAGGCCCGGCGGGGCGGCTGGTGGGACGCGAACAAGGTCGGGCTTTCGCCTCCGCTCATCGAGACCGAGCGCGGATGGTTGATGCTCTATCACGGCGTCCGCCACACCGCGGCCGGCAGTCTCTATCGCCTCGGCGTGGCGCTCTTCGACCTGGCGCAGCCGGACAAGCTGCTGCTGCGCGGCGACGAGTGGGTCTTCGGCCCCGAAGCGTCGTACGAGACCTCGGGCGACGTGGCCAACGTCGCCTTCCCCTGCGGCACGACGGTGGGGAAGGACGGCGACACGCTGTACATGTACTACGGCGCGGCGGACTCGGTCATCGCGCTGGCGACGGGGAGCATCGGCGAGATCCTGCGCTGGCTCGACGCGCACGGGAGCGAGTGAGCGTCAGGGCGCGCGCTCGATCGTCGTACTTGCATAATGATCGTCCTATATCTATAAAGAGAGTCATCACTCAGTAGCCGGCAATTCGAACAAGCAGTCCCTGGAGCACGCGTATGGATGAAACCGCGTTCGAGAAGCTCCGCAGGATCATGCCGACGTTCCTCGCCCAGAAGCGCGAGGGACGCGCCACCGACGGCAACCTGCCCGAGGAAGTGGCGCTCAAGCTGACCAACCGCTGCAACCTCCGCTGCAAGCACTGCTATCAATGGAACGAGGACGGGCATCACCGCGACCTGCCGAAGGCGGAGCAGTCGCGCGACCTCGACTTCGAGCTCATTCGCGAGCTCTTCGCCGCGACGAGCGAGGTCAAGCCGAACATGTACCTCTGGGGAGGCGAGCCGCTCATCTACTCGGAATGGGATCGCCTGGCGGACCTGCTGTTCGAAGACCCGCGCTGGACGGCCATCTGCACGAACGGCCTGGAGATCGAGCGCTGCCTGCCGTCGCTGCTCCGCATCTCGCGCACCCTGGAGATGTACGTCGCGGTGGAGGGCTTCGCCGAACAGCACGATGCCATCCGCGGGCGCGGCACCTTCGCCCGCACCATGCACGGCATCGACCTGCTGCTCGAGGAGCGCCGCAAGGGCAACTATCACGGCGAGATCTCCATCAACACCGTGATCACCGACGCCATGGTGCCGCGGCTCCACGACCTCATCGAGTTCTTCGAGAACAAGGGCGTCGACACCATCTATCTCAGTTTCCTCTGGTACCTCTCGCCGGAGACCACCGCGAAGATGGACCGCTTCGTCATGCGGCACTTCAACTGGATCTGCACCGAGGCCACCACGCCGCGCTACTCGTGGAGCGCGTACAAGTACCACCAGGATCCGGCCATGGCCGCGCGCCTGATCGAGGAGCTGGCCCGCGTGCGCGAGCACGACTGGAAGATCAAGCTCCGCTACAACCCCTACCTCGACGACAGCGAGATCGAGGAGTTCCTGATGGGGAGCGACCGGCCGGCGCAGGGAAAGACGCGCTGCCTGGCCATCCACTCCCGGATGGACGTGATGCCGAACGGCGACGTGGTGTCGTGCAAGTTCTTCCCCGAATTCAGGATGGGGAACCTGCGCGACGGCGGCGCCGCGGGCGTCTGGCAATCGGAGCGGTTCAACGACATGCGCCGGACCATCGAGACCGAGGGTCTGATGCCGGTCTGCTCGAAGTGCAACCTGCTGTACTCGCGCGGGGTGTGAGGGCCGATGCTGCCGACCAACAGCGATCTGCGGGTGACGGAGACGAGCTGGAAGAAGTTGCAGTCGCTGATGCCGTCGCGCATCGACCTCGACCGCGTGGCGCTGATCCGCGATCGGGACCGCGACTGGCTGGCCGACCGGCGCAACGTGGAGGAGCTCATCCCGCAGCTCGGGCTCAACGGGGAGGGGATGGAGGAGTACCCGGCCTGGCTCCATCCGTACTGCGGCAACGGGCTGCGCATCTGGCAGTACCCGGTGCAGTTCGCGCCGTATCTCTGCGACCTCGCCGCGCTCGGCATCCGCTCCTACCTGGAGATCGGCATCCGGCACGGCGGGACGTTCGTGGCCACCGCGGAGTACCTCGACCGCTTCGCGCCGCTGGAGCGCGCGGTCGGCATCGACATCCTGCCCTGTCCCGGCTTCGACGACTACCGCGCCATGAACCCGCGCGCGGAGTTCGTCCGCGTCGACACGCAGTCCGAGGCCTGGCCGCGTCTCATGGAGCGCCTCGGCGCGATCGACCTGGTGCTCATCGACGCCTTCCACGACGAGACGCAGTGCCGCCGCGAGTTCCAGTCGGTCAGCCGGCAGGCACGGGCCATCGCCATCCACGACGTCGTGCACTCCGAGTTCGACGGCGTGCGCAAGGTGTGGGGCGAGATCAAGAGCTCGGGCCAGTGGGAGTGCCGCGAGTACGTCGACCAGTACGACCTGCCGCAAAGCTACATGGGGATCGGCCTGGCGATCAGGAGGGAGCAATGAGCGCCGTCGCACCATCCATCGCCCCGTCGCTCTCGCTGCAGTACCCGAAGTGGATGGTGCTGCAGCTGAACGAGGTCTGCAACCTCCGCTGCCGCATGTGCTACGAGTGGGGCGACAACGGCGCGTACTTCGAGAAGCCGACGCTGGCCACGCTGCAGTACGACGTGATCGAGCGGATCCTCGACGCCGTCCTCCCCGGCAAGCCGTACTTCGAGTTCTTCGGCGGCGAGCCGCTGCTCTACCCGCGCATCGGCGACGCCATCCGCAAGATCAAGGCCGGCGGGAGCAAGCTGGAGATCCCGACCAACGGGACGCTGGTGGCCAAGCTGGCCCCCATGCTCGTGGAGACCAAGCCGGACCGCATCTGGATCTCGTGCGACGGGCCGGAGGAGATCAACGACGCGCAGCGCGGCAAGGGCGTCTTCAAGCGCGTGATGAAAGGGATCGACACGCTCTATGCCGAGCGCGAGGCGGCCGGCAGCGAGCTCCCGCGCATCGGCGTCAGCTACACCGTCACACCGCACAACTACCTTCACATCGAGCGCTTTTTCCTGGAGTCGCTCGACCTCGGCAAGCTCGACGACGTCATCCTGACCTATCAGCTCTTCATCACCGAGGAGAGCTATCACCAGCACAAGCGGATCCTGGCCACGCAGTTCGGCGTGGCGGACGCGCCGGGCGCGCACGGGATGGTGGCCGATCCCGCCGATTTCGCCGGGATGGACTTCGAGGAGCTCTGCCGCCAGCTGCGCTCCGTGCGCGACGCCTGCGAGCGGCGCGGCGTGCTGTTCATCCTCTATCCGAAGACCATCGACATCGACAACGTCCGCAACTACTTCACCATGAACCGGGAGGAGATGGTCGACCGCAAGGCGCGCTGCCCGTTCCCGTGGACCTACGCGGAGGTCAACGCGCGCGGCGACGTCACCGTCTGCCACACCTTCTACGACCTCACCGTCGGCAACGTGTACGAGGAAGGGATCCTCGACATCTGGAACGGGGAGCGGATCCACGCGGTGCGCGATCACCTGCGCCGCGAGCTCTTCCCCATCTGCGACGCCTGCTGCCGCTACTACTACGACGCGAGCAAGAAATAGCCATGCTCCTCCACCACGTCCTCGAAGCCAGCGCGGAACGGCACCCGGAGAAAATCGCGCTCGTCTTCGGGGAGGAGCGGCTCTCCTACGCGGAGCTCGACGCGCGCGCCGATGACGCCGCGCAACAGCTCCGCGACTTCGGCGTCCGCGCCGGCGACCGCGTGGCGACCTGGCTGGAGAACTCGGTCGAGGCGGTGGTGGCGATCTTCGCCGCGCTGAAGGCGGGCGCGGCCTTCGTTCCGCTCAACCCGCAGACCCGGCCGCCGAAGGTGGCGTTCATCCTGCGCGACTGCGGCGCGCGCGTGCTGGTCGCGCCGCACGCGAACGTCACCCCCGAGATTCAATGCGCCGTGCTCGACCTCGCCCCCCGTCATCCTGAGCCGCGAAGACGGCGAAGGATCTCCGAGGGGGAGATCCTTCGCTTCGCTCAGGATGACGGAGGGGCGGCCCCCGAGATGCTGGACCTCGCCCCTCGTCATCCTGAGCCGCGAAGACGGCGAAGGATCTCCGAGGGGGACGGAGGCAACCACCTCGCCGCCATCATCTACACCTCCGGCTCCACCGGCGTCCCGCGCGGCGTGATGCTCACGCACGGCAACATGCTCGCCGCGTCGTCGTCGATCATCGAGTATCTGGAGAACACCGAGGACGACGTGGTCCTCGACTTCCTGCCGCTCTCCTTCGACTACGGCCTCTACAACGTGCTGATGCCGATCCGCTTCGGCGGCACGGTGGTGCTGGAGCGGACGTTCATCGCGCCGCACCAGATCGTCTCGCTGATGCGGCGCGAGCGCATTAGTGGATTGCCGCTCGTCCCGACCGTCGCCGCGGGACTGGCGCGCCTGCGCAGCATGGAGGGCTACGAGTTCCCGCACCTCCGCTACATCACCAGCACCGGGCAGGCGCTGCCGCCCGCGCACATCGAGCGGCTGCTGGCCATCTTCCCCGACGCGCGGCTCTTCTCGATGTACGGCCTCACCGAGTGCAAGCGGGTGTCGTATCTGCCGCCGGAGGAGCTGGCGCGGCGGCCGGGGTCGGTGGGGAAGGCGATGCCGCGCACCGAGGCGTGGATCGTCGACGAGCACGGCGCGCGCGTCGAGCGAGCCGGCGTGGTGGGCGAGCTGGTAGTGCGCGGCCCGCACGTGATGCAGGGCTACTGGAACCGGCCGGAGGAAACCGCGTCCGCGCTGCGGAACGGTCTGCTGCATACCGGCGATCTCTTTCGCGCCGACGAGGACGGCTTCCTCTACTTCGTGGCGCGCCGCGACGACCTGATCAAGACCGCCGGCCAGCGCGTCAGCCCGCGCGAGATCGAGAACGTGGCCTGCACGCTCGACGGCGTGCTGGAAGCGGTCGCCTTCGGCATCCCCGACGAGCTGCTGGGGCAGAAGATCGCGCTGGTGGTGCGCGCCGCCGAAGGCGCGCTGACCGAGCGCGACGTCATCGCGCACTGCGAGGCGCACCTCGAAAAGTACATGGTCCCGCGGCTGGTGGAGATCCGCCGCGAGCTGCCGCGCACCGCCACTGGGAAAGTGGCGCGTCGCGAAATCGCAATCGGAGGTTGAAGGGATGATCGAGCAGATCAAGCTGATTCTCGAAGAAGTGCGCGGCGTTCCCGGGCTCTCGACGCAGCTGTCGGACACGGCGAACATCATCGAAGACGTCGGCCTCGACTCGCTGGAGATGCTGACCTTCATGCTGACGCTGGAACAGCGGCTCGGCGTGCGGATCGATTTCGAGCGGATGGCCTTCTCGCATCTGCAGTCGATCCGCTCGCTCTCCGAGTTCCTCTCCGCCGCCGACCCGTTGAAAGCGGATGCATGACAGTCCCGCGCGTCACGGTCCTCGGCTCCGGCGTGGCCCTCGGCGTCTACATCCCGGCACTGCTCGTGGAGCGCCAGCTGGCGCGCCGCGGCGTCGCCGCCGAGACGCTGATCATCGAGAGCCTCTACACGCCGCGCGGCCTGGAGGCGCTCGAGCGCTGCCGGGTGGCCTACCAGCGCGAGTTCGCCCTGGCGCTGCTGGCGCACCGGATGACCGCCAATATCACGCCGAACCTCGATGAACAGGTTGTAGACGCGCTGCTCGAACGGTGGCGCGCCGAGGACCGCCGGCGCTTCGTGGTCTGGTCCGGTTACTGGATGCCGGTGCTGGCGCAATACCGGAGCCGCGCGCGCGGGCCGCTGAGCATCGATCTCTGCCGCATCGACGCGCGGATCTCCGTCACCTTCCGCGCCTACCAGGATCTTTGCGACGCCATGGCCGGCGAGGCGCGCGACGTCTGGCTCTGGAACCTCGACCGCACCGCGCTCGACGCCGAGTTGCCGGTCTGCGAGCGCCCGCCGGTTCCGTGGGAGGAGCGCGACGACCGCCTCGTGGCGCACGGCGGGGGTTGGGCGCTGGGGACGTACCTGGAGCGCGTGCCGGAGCTGCGCGCGCACGGGTTCGCGCTCGACGTCGTCCTTCGCGATCGCAGCGAAGCGGGCGAGAACGGATCGACGCGCTACTTCATGGTCGATCCGGAGTGGCGCGCCTGGCGCGATCCGCAGCTCGGCTTCCCGCCATTCGGCCCGGTGGGCGACACCGCGGCGTTCACCCGCCGCCACGAGTACCACGAGATCTACGACCTGGTGCGCGACAGCCGCGCCATCATCAGCAAGCCCGGCGGCGGGACGCTCATCGACTCGCTGGCCTCGGCCACGCCCGTCGTTCTGCTCGACCCGTACGGCTACGCCGAAGAGGCGAACGCCGCGATGTGGGAGCGCCTCGGGTTCGGCATCCGGTGGGAGCAGTGGCGCGAGAGCGGGTTCTCCATGGAGCCGATCGCCGCGCTGCACCGCAACCTGATCGAGCGCCGCCATCGCGGCGTCGACTACGCCTCGCAGATCGCGTCGTCGCTCTAACCATGGCGCACGAGCCGCGCGCGACGGTCTGGAACACCGTGCAGGCGGTCCTGCGCGGCGCGAGGGAAGGCCCGCCGCTGCGCCGCTACGAGCCGGCCGAACGGACCGGCCTGTCCGAACAGCAACTGACCTTCTTTCCGCTCGACAAGGACGCGGGGCGGTTTCACATCCCGGTGCTCTACCGGATCCCGGCGCCGCTCGACGCCGCGGTGCTCGAGGCGTCCATCCGCGAGATCGCGCGGCGGCACGAGATCCTCCGCACCATCTATCGTGTGAAGAAGAAAGTGCCGTCGGCGGTGCTGCTTCCCGAAACGGCGATCGGGCTGGAGGTCGTCGACTGCACGCCCGAGGAAGCGCGGCGGCGCATCGACGCGGAGCGCGGCCGCAACTTCGACCTCCGCGCCGGCCCGCTGGTCGTCTTCCAGCTGCTCCGCCTCGGACCGGCCGAGCATCTGCTCCTGGCGAACTTTCATCATTCGGTGTTCGACGGCTGGTCGCTGAGCGTCTTCGCGCGCGAGCTGTCGGCGCTCTACGAGGCGTCGATGGCCGGACGTCCGTCGCCGCTTCCGGAGCCGGCGCTGCAGTACGCGGACTACGCGCGCTGGCAGGCGGAGTGGCTGCAGTCGCCGGCGGCGGAGCGCCAGCGGAGCTATTTCATCGAAGAGGCGCGCGCCATCCCGATGAGCGAGGCCGAGCCGTGGACCGGCGCCGGACCGGTGCATCGCCATACCCGCGTGCTTCCTCCCGAGCTGGCCGCGCGCGTCCGCGACCTCGCCGCGGAGTCGGACGCCACGCCCTTCATGGTCGCGCTGGCGGCCTTCGACATCCTTCTCTACCGCGCCTCGGGGCGCGCCGACCTCACCGTGGCCAGCGCCACCGCCGGGCGCCCTCGCCGCGAGCTGCTCGACATCATCGGCTGCTTCATCAACGCCATCGTCATCCGGACGGTGATGCGCGACGACTTCACCTTCGATGCGTTGCTCGCGCGGTTGCGGCGGACCTGCAGCGACGCCTTCGCCAACGGCGAGATCCCGTTCGACGACCTCTGGCGCCGGCTGCGCCGCGTCTTCTGGCCGGCGCACGTGATGCTGATGTACCAGAACGTGCCCGCCGCGCGGCTGCGCCTGGCCGGCGTCGAATGCCGGCAGGTCCCGGTCGGCATGGCGGTCTGGGACTACGCGCTCATGCTCTATCTCACCGACGGGCCGGACGGCATCCTCTGCGAGTGGTACGGACACCACGACGCCTTCGCCGCCGAGGATCTGGTCACGCTGGCGGAGGCGTACGAGACGCTGCTGCGCGCCATCGCGGACGACCGGCAGCTCGCCGTCCGCGACGCGCCGTCCATCGCCGACCGCGATCTTTGCCGGACGCTCGCGCGGTTGCTGCGGGTCCGGAAGCGTGGGGCGCGGCGCGGGAACTGATGTTATATTGAGTTGATACGCGGATCCGGTCCATCCGCAAAATCGACTCAATAACCGCCGACGAGCAATGCCCAGCGCGTCGTCCAGCTCGAAGAGGAACGTTCCATGGTCCGTCGCAGTGCGCTGTTGCTGGTCATCGTTCTCGCCGCCGCGGCCCGCCTCTTCGCCGCCGGCACGTTCGTCACTTATCCGCTTCCGAAGACGAAAGCCAATAAACCGGTCGAAGTGCATGCCGGCCCTGACGGCCACATGTGGTTCCTCGACGAGAGCGGCTTCATCAGCCGGGTCAACGACGATCTCAGCATCACCCCTTTCAAGCTGAACGCGTCGAGCTTCACCTTCGGCGCCGACGGCGCGCTCTGGTTCGTCGGCTTTTCGCAGCTCAACCGGCTCGACATCTACACCGGCGAGGTGTCGCCGAGCCCGACCTTCATCACCGGGCTCAGTTACTGGCCGCAGATCACCAGCGGCTCGGACGGCAACCTCTGGCTCGTCAGCGGATGCGCCGACAAGCTCACCCGCATCACGCTGACCGGCGTCATTCGCGAGTTCCCCACCACCTCGGGCGGCTGTCCGTACCGGATCATCCCCGGCCCCGACGGCAATCTCTGGTTCACCGAGCATTACGGCAACCGCGTCGGACGGATGACCACCGCCGGCGTGCTGGCCGAGTTCCCCGTCGGCGACTACGCTTACGAGTACCCCGACGACATCACCGTCGGCTCGGACGGCAACCTCTATTTCACGAACAACGGCGGCACGCTGCGGCGGATCACGCCCAGCGGTGTCGTCACCGCGTCCACCAGCTCCATCGCCAGCTTCGCCGAGATCGCCACCGGCTCCGACGGCAATCTCTGGGCCGGCCGCGGCGACCAGATCAGCATCTACAACAACAGCATGCAGTTCCTCGGCGCGCACAACCTGCCCGCCGGGACGACCTTCAACGACCTGGCCAAGGGCGCGGACGGCAACATCTGGATCTCCGGCTACGGCAACTCCACCATCCAGCGCATCACGCCTGGGGGCGTGCTCACGCCGATCCCGGCGCTGGTCTCCGGCGGCGATCCGGTCGGGCTGGTCCTCGGTCCCGACGGCAACTTCTGGTTCACCGAAACGACGGCGAACAAGATCGGCAGGATCACGCCGGGCGGCGTGGTGACCGAGTACGCCGTCCCCGAGGTGAACAGCCAGCCGACGTCGATCGTCGCCGGCAGCGACGGCGCGCTCTGGTTCCTCGAGTCCGCCGCCGATCAGGTCGGCCGCATCAGCACCGCCGGCACCATCACGCAGTACGCGCTCACGCCGGGCTCCGGCCTGAACGACCTCGTCCTCGGCTCCGACGGCGCGCTCTGGATCACCGCGAAGACGACCAACAAGATCGTCCGCCTGACCATGGGCGGCACGCCGACGTACTACCCGCTGCCCGCGGGCACCACCGCGCCGGCGGCGATCGTGAAGGGCTCCGACAACAAGCTGTGGTTCGTAGCGGGAAACAAGATCGGCCGCCTCGGCACCGGCGGCGATTACGCGGAGTTCTTTCACGGACTGAGCGAGGTCGGCGACCTGACGCTCGATCCGCTGAGCGGCAAGGTCATGATGCTCGGCCAGTTCAAGATCTACAGCATCGACACGTCGGGCGTCGTCGCCCTGTACCGCGACAGCGTCGGCTGGACCAACATGCAGGTGATCGCCGATGCCGCCGGTACCCTCTGGCTGGCCGACGGCGGCAGCAGCAACATCACCCGCGTGCCGGCGGCCGGCGACGTCGTCCGCTACAACCTCCCGATCGGCGGCACGGTTCCGAAGGCGCTCGCCATCGGTCCCGACGGCGACATCTGGTTCACCGAGCAGTACGGGTCGAGCATCAGCAAACTGATGTCCCGCTTCGACGCCACGCCGGTCAACGCCTGCTACACCGGCACGTCGTTCACCGGCACCGTGGCCAGGATCACCGACCTGGCGGCGCCGGCCTCGGCGCTCGGCTACAGCGCCAGCATCGACTGGGGCGACGGCTCGGCCGCCTCCACCGCCACGATCGTCGCCGACGGCAGCTTCTTCCGCGTCAACGGCTCGCATACCTACGCCACCACCGGCACGCACGTGGTGAAGACGACGGTCGCCGACCTCGACGCGCCGTCCGACACCGTCACCATCACCTCCACCGTCCGCTCGCAGCTGGAGGCGACGGTCACCTTCACGCAGGCCTGCGCCTCGGCGCCGATCATCGCCACGGTCACCGACCTCGGCCCCGGCGCGTACTACACCTGGACCGTTCCCGGCGCGGTGCTGGAGCGCAACGGCAACCACGTCAAGTTCAGCAGCCCCGACCCGAGCGTCACCGCCTCGGTGGTCATCACCAAGGCGGGCTGGTGCGAGGTCACCGCCACCGCCACCGTCTCGCCCGCGAACTGCCGCGTGGCGCATCACTTCACGGTGCAGGCCGGTCCCACCGCCATCGCCGGCACGCCGGTCTCGGTGACCGTCACGGCGAAGGACCAGTTCGACGTCCTCCTCGAGACCTACACCGGCACGGTGTCGTTCTCCTCCAATGACGCGACCGCCTCGCTGCCGGCGAATTACACCTTCACCGGTGGCGACGCCGGCACGCACGCCTTCGCCGCCACCTTCACCAAGGTGGGGGCAAAGACCATCGACGTCTTCGCCGTCGCGGACGCGAGCATCACCGGCCAGGCCGCGCTCACCGTCGGACCGGGTCCCGCGGCGTCGATGACGCTCGCCGCGCCGGCCACCGCCGGCATCGGCCTCACGCGCTCCATTGGGGTGACGCTCTACGACGCCTACCAGAACCTCGCCACGACGTACGCCGGCACGCTGCACGTCACGTCCAACGACCCGGCGGCCACGCTGCCGGCCGACTACACCTTCAATCCGGCCACCGACAACGGCGCGCACACCTTCGACGTCGTGCTGCGGACCGCCGGCCAGCGCACGGTCACCTTCACCGACACCGCCAACGCGTCGCTCACCCGCAGCGCCCCCATCACCGTCGCCGTCATGCTCTACCGCGACCTCGACGGCGACGGGCACGCCGACATCCTCTGGCGCAACAACTCCGGCGCCAATTCGGCGTGGCTGATGAACGGCCCGGCCTTCGGGCGCGGCGTGGAACTGCCGAACGTCGCCGGCAACGACTGGAAGATCGTCGGTGCCGCCGACTTCAACGGCGACGGCAAGCTCGACATCGTCTGGCGCCACTACGCTGGCTACAACGCCATCTGGTACATGGACGGCGCGACCAACATCGGCGTGAAAGAGCTGAAGACCGTCTTCGACCAGAACTGGCAGATCGAGGCCACCGGCGACATCAACGGCGACGGCAAGGCCGACCTGATCTGGCACAACCACCAGAACGGCAACGTCACCGTCTGGTACTGGGACTTCTTCATGAACGGCGTCGCCTCCGCCGTCACCACCATCGATCGCGCCGCCGATCTCAACTGGCACGTCGCCGGATCCGGCGACTTCGACGGCGACGGCGACGAGGACCTCCTGTGGCGCCACGCCGTCAGCGGCCGCAACGTGATCTGGAAGCTGCAGAACGCCCAGCTGCAGATCGGCGAGGAGATCCCCGGCGTCAGCGACCTCAATTGGCAGATCGTGGCCCTCGGCGACTACACCCGCGACGGCATGATCGACCTGGTGTGGCGCAACAGCCAGACCGGCATGGACGTCATCTGGCGGATGAACCACACCGCGCTCGCCGGCGGCGTCGAGTTCGACGGCGTGAACCCCATCACCGGCTGGAAGATCGTGGGACCGAAGTAAAACGCGCTAACCCCTCATCCGCCCTTCGGGCACCTTCTCCCCGCAAGCGGGGAGAAGGACTCTCGCCATGAGCGTCCCGAGAGCCCCTCGCCCCGCGAAGCGGGGAGAGGGTGGCCCTGAGCGCAGCGAAGGGCCGGGTGAGGGGTCGTACTGTGTAACTGAAGGCCATTGGCGCTAAGCTGCCTCTTTGACGGAGGCCCCTCGTGCGACGACTGCTCTTCGCTCTTCTGCTTCTCCTCCCGGTTGCGGCCCGCGGCGCGCAGGAAGTCGCGGCCAACGAAGGCAACGCCGGCTTCACCGTGGTGCAGGTCCAGATCGTCGCCAACAGCCCGCAACCGAACGGGTTCAGCGGGATCTGGCGGACCACCGACGGCACCGCCACGCTCGCCGACAACGACTACGTCTTCGCCACCGGCGACTTCATCATCCCGCCGGGACAATCCGCCAGCAACCCGATCAGCATCCAGATCGTCGGCGACCTGAAAGTGGAGGCCAACGAGACCTTCGCCGTCGAGCTGGTCACCTCCGTGGCCGGCACCACCATCGATCCGGGGCCGTATCCGATCCGCATCATCAATGATGACGTCGCGACGCTCTCCGTCAGTAGTCCGAGCGTCAATGAAGGCAACAGCGGGACGTCGACGCTCGCTTTCTTCGTCACCCTCGGCGCGCCGGCGGCGACCACCGTCACCGCGACATACACCACGGTGAACGGTACTGCCACCGCGGGGGTGGACTACCAGGCGGCCAGCGGCACGCTCGCCTTCGCGCCGGGCGAAGTGACCAAGGTGGTCAACGTCACCGTCAACGGCGACACCCTTTTCGAAGCGAACGA
>Ga0157377_10000114_pt1 | contig 55008 bp, 52 predicted proteins | sample M55metaG_FD_121116 | JGI IMG/M metagenome (GOLD analysis project Ga0157377, IMG submission 121116) | Miscanthus rhizosphere microbial communities from Kellogg Biological Station, Michigan, USA - M5-5 metaG | ecosystem: Host-associated > Plants > Roots > Rhizosphere > Soil | place: USA: Michigan...
ACCTGGCTGCCCGACGCGCACGTGGAGGCGCCCACCGCCGGCTCGATCATCCTCGCGGCGATCCTGCTGAAGATGGGCACCTACGGGTTCGTGCGCTTCGCGCTGCCGATCCTTCCCGACGGCACCAAGCAGTGGCTGATCCCGATCGTGGTCCTCTCCATCATCGGCATCATCTACGGCGCGCTCGTCTCGCTGGTGCAGAAGGACATGAAGAAGCTGGTGGCCTACTCATCGGTCTCGCACCTCGGCTTCGTCATGCTCGGGATGTTCGCCCTCAACCCGATGGGCCTCAAGGGCTCCGTGCTGCAGATGATCAACCACGGCATCTCCACCGGCGCGCTCTTCCTGCTGGTGGGCATCGTCTACGAGCGGCGCCACACCCGCCTGATCTCGGAGTACGGCGGGCTGGCGAAGCAGATGCCGATGTACGCGGTGCTCTTCCTCATCGCCGCGCTGTCGTCGATGGGCCTGCCGGCGCTGAACGGCTTCATCGGCGAGTTCACCATCCTGCTCGGCGCGGCGAACCGCTCCATCGTCTGGGCGGCCTTCGGCGCGGTCGGCATCGTCCTCGGCGCCGCGTATCTGCTCTGGCTCTACCAGCGCGTGTTCTGGGGTCCGCTCGACAACCCGGCGAACAAGGTCCTGCTCGACGTCAACAAGCGCGAGCTCGGCCTGCTCGTGGCGCTGACCATCCTGATGGTCTGGATCGGCATCGCCCCGGGCACCTTCTTCGACAAGATCGAACAGCCGGTGAACTACATCGTGCAGAAGGTCGATCCGACGTACTTCCCGGTGCCGGCGGCCGTCGCCGAGGTCGCTAAATGAATCTGAACGACTTCGTCTACATCGCGCCGGAGGTGATCCTCACCATCGGCGCGTCGATCCTGCTGCTGATGCCGGTCCTGCGGCGCGGCAGCGATCGCTGGGCGAAGAACTTCACGCTGGCGATCCTGGCCGTCACCGCGGCGGCCGTGATCCTGGCCTCGCACGCAGTGCCGGACATCGAGCAGTCGCGGCAGCTGCAGTCGATGTTCGCGCTCGACGCCTTCTCCATCTTCTTCAAGCTGCTCTTCATCGGGGTGGTGGCGCTGATCACGCTGCTCTCCGACGATTTCCTGGCCGAGGCGCGCTATTCGCGCTGGGAGTACTACTCGCTGCTGGCCTTCGCCCTGATCGGCATGATGTTCATGGCCTCGGGCGTCCACCTCATCACCATCTACATCGGGCTGGAGCTGCTGTCGCTCTCGAGCTACATCCTGGCGGGCTTCTTCAAGAACGAGCGGAAGTCGACCGAGGCGGCGATGAAGTACTTCATCCTCGGCGCGGTGAGCTCGGCCATCCTGCTGTACGGGCTGACGCTGATCTACGGCGTCTGCGGCTCGCTGAACCTGCTCGACATCTCCCGCGCCATGTCCACCATCATCACCAATGACGCGCTGATGATGGGGATCATGCTGCTCGGCGCGGGGCTCTGCTTCAAGATCGCCGCGGTGCCGTTCCACGTCTGGACGCCCGACGTCTACGAGGGCGCGCCGACGCCGATCGCCGCCTTCCTCTCCACGGGATCGAAGGCCGCGGCCTTCGCCATCTTCGCCCGCATCTTCTACGTCGGCCTGCACGACTTCCAGCTGGGCTGGAACAACGTGCTGGCGACGATCGCCGCGCTCTCGATGATCCTCGGCAACCTCGCCGCCATCACGCAGGACAACGTCAAGCGGATGCTGGCCTACTCGTCGATCGCGCACGCCGGCTACGTCCTGCTCGGCATCATCTCGCTCAACGCCTTCGGGCTGTCGGGCATCCTCATCTACTCGATCGTCTACATCGTGGCCAACATCGGCATCTGGGCGGTGATCCTGATGCTGCGCCGGCACGAGTACGCCGGCGAGCGCGTGGACGACTTCGACGGCCTGCACCGCCGCGCGCCGCTCTGGTCGTTCGCCATGGTGATCTTCCTGCTGTCGCTGGGCGGGATCCCGCCGACTGCGGGGTTCATCGGCAAGTACTACCTCTTCGCCGCCGCGGTGCAGTCGGGCTTCGGCTGGCTGGCCATCATCGCCGTGCTGATGTCGGCCGTCTCGATGTTCTACTACCTCCGCCTGGTGGTGGCGATGTACCTGAAGGAAGGGCGCGAGGCCGAGGTGGCCATCACGCCGGCGCTGCGCTTCGTCGCCGCCTTCTGCCTGGTGGTCACGCTCTTCCTCGGCGTCTACCCGCCGCCGCTGATCCAGAAGGTGTACGAGGCGACGCGGGCGGTCGCCTCGCGCGCCGCGATCGTCAATGCCTCCCGGTGACGACGACCGCCGGGCGCGACAGTTCCGATTCGCCGCGAACGCCTGGTCGATGGCCGTCTTCTTCCCGACGGCGATCGCCGTCGGCGCCGGGCTCGGCTGGTGGCTGGACAAGACCTTCGGCACGCGCCCGTGGCTGACGATCGTCTTCGCCGCCTGCGGCATCATCGCCGCGTTCGTCCAGCTCTTCCGGGTGGGAATGGCCGATGACGGAAGCGGCAAGTAGCGAGACGGAAGCCATGCTCCGCCGGGTGCGGCGGACCAGCGCGGCCAGCTATTTCGTCTTCGCCGTCCCCATCCTGATCACCACCGGATGGCGGGGTTTGCTCGGATTGACTTGCAGTGCGGTGGTCACTATGATCAACTTCCTTTGGCTGGAGCAGATCGCGGACGCGATACTCCAGCCGACCCCGAGACTGCGACCCTGGAAGCTGTCCGTGCGCGCTCTGGCGCGCTATGCGATCCTCGGCGCGGCTCTCGCGGTCACAATCGTTATTGCCCGGTTCAACGTAGTCAGTGTGCTGTTGGGATTCTCGATCATCGTAGTGGGGATCATGGGTGAAGCTGCGTACGCGCTGTTCCGCGGCTCACCTTCGAACTGAATGGGACACGAAAACTCGATTCTGTACGCGCCGGTGAATGCGCTGTGGCATTCGCTGCAGCATCGCTTCGCCTGGGACATCCCGGATCACGTCATCATGGCCCTGCTGGTGCTGCTGATCAGCACCATCCTCTGCCTGGTGGCCAAGCGCAGCATCAGCCGCGACAACCCCGGCGCGCTGCAGCACTTCCTGGAGATGATCGTCGACGGCCTGAAGGGGATGCTGCACGACATCATCGGCCATCACGGCGACCGCTACCTCTACATCATCGGCGGCTTCGCGGTCTTCATCTTCATTTCCAACATCTTCGGCCTCTTCTATTTCCTGCAGCCGCCGACCGGCAACCCGAACACCACCTTCGCCCTCTCGCTCAGCGCCTTCCTGTACTACAACTTCGAGGGGATCCGCCGGCAGGGGCTGCTGCACTACCTGAAGCACTTCATGGGGCCGGTGCTCTGGCTGGCGCCGATCATGTTCTTCATCGAGATGATCGGAAACTTCGCGCGCATCCTCTCGCTGGGGATGCGCCTGTTCGGGAACATCTTCGGCGAGCACACCGCCACCGGCATCTTCATGGGGCTGGTGCCGGTGGTGGTTCCCTGGCCGATGATGGCGCTCGGCATCTTCGGAGCGCTCCTGCAGACGTTCGTCTTCATCATGCTCACGACGGTCTACATCGGTGGCGCCGTCGCGGTGGAAGAACACTGATTCAGCAATTACAGGAAAGGAGGAGTTCGAAGTGACCAAAAGAATTCTCATGATCGCCGTCATCGCGCTCGTCGCCGTTTCGGCGTTCGCGCAGACGGTTCCGTATCAGCCGCTGTCGGGGTCGAACCAGACCGGCGTGCGTTGGGGTCTGGTCTCGGCGGCGTTCGTCCTCGGCATTGCCGCGGCGGCCGGCGCCATCGGCCAGGCGCGCGCCATCGCCGCCTCGGTCGAGGGCATCGCCCGGAACCCGAGCGCCGGACCGGCGATTCGCGGCGCGATGATCATCGGTCTCGCGCTCATCGAGTCGCTCGTCATCTACGCCCTGATCATCGCCTTCATCGCGGTCTTCAAGTAAGACCCGGCAAACGGCAACGATCCTGCGGCCCGGCGGCAACGCCGGGCCGTTTTGTCCGGGGCGGGCACCGGCATTGCTGAGTACGCAGGCGGAGGTACCGCCGTGAACTGGTTCAACCTGGCCCTGGTCGGCTGGATCATCCTGATCGCCGCCGTCTGCATTACCGCCTACCTGATGCACGCCCCACCGCTCTACATCGCCATCGGAGCGCTCGCCCTGCTCGGCATCGCCATCATCAGCGCCGTCTCGAAAGCCAAGCCGCGCATCTGACGCATCACCCCAGATCAGCCGCACCCTGCACCGGGCCTTGTTCGCGTGTGCGCGCGAGCCACGATTGACATGACCCCTTGTCAATCGCGGCTGCGGCGCGCCCGTTCACGTGTCCGCGCGGGCCACGATTGACATACCCCCATGTCAATCGCATGAGCCGAGGACACATTCACGTGTCCGTGGGAGCCATGATTGACATACCCCCATGTCAATCGCACGTGCCGAGGACACATTCACGTGTCCGCGCGGGCCATGATTGACATACCCCCATGTCAATCGCATGTGCCGTCGACACATTCACGTGTCCGCGCGGGCCATGATTGACACCACCCCACATCAATCACACCGCGCCTCACTTGTTTGGGTCGGAAAATGAAAGAGCCGGCGCGAGGCCGGCTCTTCGTCTTCGTTCGGGTGAGTGCTTTACTCGCGGGCGGCGGCCATGCGGGCCAGCGCGCTCAGCGCCGACTCCGCGGTCACCTTGTCGCTGAGCGTGACGTGCTGCGTGGCGGACCAGTTGCCGGCGTTGACCTTCACGTAGTCGACGCGCTGATCGGTGATGTTGCAGAAGATCAGCGTCTTGCCGTCGGTCGAGGCGATGGTGCTGGTGCGGCCGGTCCAGTCGACGGCGAAGGCCTTCGGTCCGCCGAGCTTCGGCGTGCCGCCCGGACGCGCGCCGACCGGAATGTGCAGGCGGCCTTCGGCGATCGGGCGGAGCGTGGTGCGGTAGAAGTTGTTGGTGCGCGGGTCGTTGAAGATCACGTCGACCGCGTCGGGCGTCGGCCCGTCGATGATCGAGACGTGGCGCAGGAAGTCGTGGTTGAAGGTGTCGTCGAGCACCAGCGGCTGGTCGCCGGCTTCGACGAAGTCGGTCATCTGGTGGATGTCCGGCTCGCTGACCGTGCCGCCGCTGAGTCCCATCACCGCGTAGCGCGGGCCGGTGGTCTCGCTGCCTTCTTCCCACCATGCGGTGTGCAGCACGAGCGCGGGGGCCACTTCCACCGAGTCATCGCGCTGCTTCTGCCGCACCATGTGGGTGATGCCGACGCTCAGGTTGTAGCGCTGCGCGCGCTTGTAGTCGACGGACACCGCCGGCTGCCACTTGTCGTCGCGGTACGAGGCGACGAGCAGCTCGCTCGACGAGGAATTGGGCATGTGCATCCAGACCACGAACAGCGTATGCGACTCGGGATCCCACGCCAGGGTGGGGAGCGAGTTGCGGCCGCTGCCGATCGACTCCGGCACCATCGACTGCGTGGTCTTGCCGTCGATCTCGACGGTCAGCGCGAGCGACGAACCGTCCTTCGACGGCTGGCTGACGACGCTGTAGACCGCGCCGCTGCCGGTGATGAGCACGTCGCGGTCGACTCCCGCCGCCACGGCTGCCGTGGCGAGGAGGACGAAGGCGACGGAAAGAAGAAGGCGTCTCATGATTTGAGGTTGAGCATCGAGCGGAGATCGATTCCGAACAGAAGGCTCTTCAGGTTGCGGAACTGCGGGTAGAAGCGGGCCAGCTCGTCGAAGTGATGCTCGGCCGCCTCGATGTCGCCGGCCTTGTAGCAGGCTTCGCCGAGGAGGTAGTGCGCGTTGCGGGTCTGGCGTGCGTCGGTGGACATCTCCAGGCCGGTCTCGCCGTGGCGGCGCGCCGCCTTGTAATCCTCGAGATCGATGTAGCCGTAGCAGAGATCGATGTGCGCCTCGGCGATGGCCGCGTTGGATTGCAGCGACGGCATCGCCTTGCGGATGCACTCGATGCCTTCCGGCGTGCGGCGCATCTGCAGCTTGGCGGCGCCGAGGTTCTCGAGCGCCAGGCCGTAGGAAAGCTCGTGCTCCGTCGGGTCGTCGAGCTCCGCGATCGTGGCGATGGCGTCCTCGAAGCACTCGACGGCCTGCTCGAACTGCGAGTCGATCTCGTACGCGACGCCGAGCTCGTTGAGCGTGGCGATCTTCCAGAAAACCTGGTTGGTCTCGACGGCGATCTCGTGCGCGATCTGCCCGTAGAACATGGCGCGCTTGGTCTCGCCGGAGCTGCGGTGCTTGAACAGCAGGGCGTAGGCCGCGAGGAACGCGTTGCGCGGCGTGCGGCGGCGCATCAGGATGGCCGGCAGCGCCGTCACTTCGGGACCGGTGCGGTCGAGAGCGATGAGCGCGTCGGCCTTATTGATGGTGATCAGCTCGCGCGTCTCTTCGTCGGCGGCCTGCAGGCGCGCCTCGTCGTAAAGGTCGAGCGCCTCTTCCAGCGCGCCGGTGCGTACTTTGGCCAGCGCCGCCTGGCGCAGCTCTTCAGCAGTGCTCATCATCGGTTGTTCAGACATCGCCACCCCCGCCATCACCCTCGTCTGAATCCCAACTTCCCTCTTCCTGGCGGCGCTTGAACTCGATGAAGCTCTCGACTTCGCGCTGCGCCGACGGACTGAGGGTCTTGTACTTCTGGATCACGGTCTCGCCCTGGTTGCTCTCCTCGAAGAAGTCGCCGATGCTCAGGTCGAACGTTCCGAGGATTTTGAGCAGCGTATCGAGTCCCACCTTGTACTCGCCCTGCTCCATGCGGGAGAGGTCGGACTGATGGATGCCGATCCGCTCGGCGAGCTCCACCTGCGTCAGCTTGCGCTGGCGGCGGAGTTGCCGGATCTTGCGGCCGACGAGCTCGAGTTGGGCGGGTTTCGTCATATGCGGACTTGGTGAGCGTTTTATGCTACAACGACAAAAACTGCTAGGGGCCAATCTACGGGCCTCACTCGCAGATGTCAAGCCCCAAGGAGAACCCAAACCACGGGAAAAAATGTCCACCTCCTCCGGGAGCTCGTCCGGCGCGACTTCCACGCCCGCTTCACCGGCTCCGCCCTCGGCGTCTTCTGGGCGGTGCTCCAGCCGCTGAGTCTGGTCATCCTCTATTGGTTCGTCTTCACCTACATGTTCATCCGCGGCCCGGCCGCCGGGCAGGCCAACTACATCGAGTTCCTGATCGCCGGGCTCCTTCCATGGCTCGGCATCAATGAAGGGTTGATCCGCTCGACCACCAGCATCGTGGAGAACGCCCCGATGGTGCGGCGGCTGGCCTTCCGCAGCGAACTATTAGTAGTGGTGCCGAACGCGTCGGCGATCATCTTCGAGGTGATCGCGCTGATCCTGTTCAGCGGGTTCCTGATCGCGCGCGGCGCGCCACCGCGGCTGGCGTGGCTGCTGCCGCTCGCGCTCGCCTTGCAGTTCGTGGTGCAGGTGGGGATCGGCTGGTTCCTGGCGGCGACCTACGTCTTCTTCCGCGACCTGATGCCGATCATCGGCTTCATCCTTTCGGTCCTCTTCTATCTCAGCCCCATCCTTTATCCGGTGGCCGGGCGGTTCGAAAGGTTCTTCGTCTGGAATCCGATGACACCCCTGCTCGGTTTGTTCCGGAGCGCTTTGCTCTCGTCCGCGTTACCTGGCGCCGGCTCACTCGTATTCCTGGTGGCCGTTGCCGCTGCGGTCTTCACGGGCGGCCTGTTGTTCTTTCGACGCGCGCAGCCCACGCTGGCGGACCTCATCTGACGTCCGTCCTTTCATCTCTCTACATTCAGGAGCCTTCATGCTGGTGAGGAAGTTCACGATTGCTGTTGCCGCCGCGGCGGTGCCGACTCTGACGACGACGGCGTTCGCGCAGAGCGCGCCCGCTCCCGCATCCGCCACCAAGGAAATCGACGGCGGCACGCCGGCGTGGATCAAGGCGGAGACCGCCGAGGAGCGCAAGGCCCGGCTCGGCACCAACGAGGATCCGGGGCTGAATCCCGATCCGGAGACGCGCTACTGGCGCCACGGCCAGACCTTCCACATCACCAAATGGACGCGCCGCGAGGCGGTGTACGACCCGAACGAGCCGAATCTGGTCCGCCACGCCTACGTCAACTTCAAGTATGAGATCTACCAGCAGAACGAAAAGTACGTCTGGGTGTGGGTGGCCGATCCGACCGCCGAAGAGCAGAAGGCCACGGTCGAGATGACGCCGGCGTCGGTGATCACCACCTCGCGCTGGGGCGCCGACCACATCGCCTTCTTCAAGAAGATCCGCCCGCAGTTCACCCTGCTCAAGCCGGCGGCGAGCAGCAAGACCATCACCTTCGAGCAGTCGTCCGAGGGGCTGCCGCAGGCCGGCTCCTGGCGCAACGCGCTGGTGGTGGCCGACATGAACAAGGACGGTCTGGTCGACATCGTCACTCCGCCGGAGCGCAAGGGCGACGGCCTGCCGAAGATCTTCCTCGGCGACGGCAAGGGGAAGTGGAAGCTGTGGACCGCGGCCAACTTCTCGCACACGCTCGACTACGGCGGCGTGTCGGCGGCCGACCTGAACAAAGACGGCAACATGGACCTCGTCTTCGCCGTCCATCTCAACGGCATCTATGTCTTCCTCGGCGACGGCAAGGGGAAGTTCACCGAGTCCGATGAAGGGCTGCCGCGCGACTTCCCGACGCGGCGCGTCGTCACCACCGACGTCGACGGCGACGGCTACGCCGACATCGTGGTGAGCAGCGAAGGTCCGACCACGCTGCCCGACAATCCGAACTACGGCAAATTGCAGGCCTTCCTCAACCGCAACAAGGCGAAGAAGTGGGAAGCGGTCAACATCAGCGCGCCGGAAGCGCGCATCGGCGGCGACTGGCTGTCATTCGGCAACTTCAACGGCGACCGCACCCCCGACTTCGTCGGCTCGAGCGTCTACTTCGGCAGCTGGGACGTCATCCACATGAGCGAGGGGGCGAACAAGTGGAAGGCGGCGGCGTCGGACGGCGACACGGTTCCGTCGCTGTCGTACTACGTCGGCAGCGCCACTGGAAAGTTCGTCAAGGGCGCGAAGCTCGACGACGCCATCGTCGCCTACACGCGCTACTGGCCGACCGATCTCGATGAGCGAATCCTGGCCAAGCCCGAGGTGGAGGAGCTGACCGACATCGACCGCTTCGTCTTCACCAAGGACGGCGTGAAGCGGATCCCGATCATGCGCTGGAGCGGGCACGCGGGCGTGCGCGGCGTGGCCACCGGCGACTTCGACGGCGACGGCAATCTCGACGTCATCGTCACCAGCGAGGACCCCGATCAGCGCGCGGCGATCATCCTGCTCGGCGACGGGAACGGGAACTTCTCCCGCGCATCGGTGGACGGACTCACGCTCGACGAGAACAACCTCTACGACGTGAAAGTGGCCGACGTGAACGGCGACAAGCGCCCCGACGTCATCCTGATGTACGAGACGATGCAGATCCATCGCGACGACTTTCTTCGGATGGCGGTGCAGGACCGTCCCGGCTCGATCAAGGTGTACCTGAATCGCGGCGCGAAGAAGAGCGCGGCGACGGCGGCGAGCAAGGAAGCGAAATAAGAGGCGCGTTGCGCGGGGCGAGCGGCAGCGCTCGCCCCGTCGATTTTCCGCCGGTATCGAACGTGCACGCGGGGGCGCCGGATGCCTCGGCAGAACGCCACGATTGGTGGTTGTGTCGAGGGGGCGTTTCGGTATAATCCGCCGCAATCAACTCGCCGCGGGCTATGACGTAACCACATAAAATCGCGGTCGAGGTCTTGACTTCTCGAATCGTTGACCATACTGTTAGCGCAATTGATACGTTTCGGAGAATCAAAATACGGCGCGGGAGGTGATCGTATCGTCGAGAGAGGGTGACCGTGGATCGTTCGTAATTTCTGAACTTTTGATGTGTAGGAGAACAACATGAAAAAACTTTTGGTCTTAGCGATGGCGGCGACCCTCCTGATGGCGGGTTCGGCGTTCGCGGTCAGCAGGAACCTGCTGGTCCCGACCCCGGATCTGACCTTCACGACGGGCCAGCCGACGACGACCAACAATGCCGACTCGTGCGACATTGGCGTCACTCCGGCTGCCACGCTGCTCCTCCCGTATTTTGAAGTGGACACCACCGCGACCTCTGCCGGCGCGGGCGCGACGACTCTGTGGACGATCACGAACACGAGCCGTTACCCCCAGATCGCGCACGTCACGGTTTGGACCGACTGGTCCTTCCCGGTGCTCGACTTCAACATCTTCCTCACCGGCTACGACGTCCAGGGCATCAACATGTGGGACCTGGTCGTTCGCGGCATCGTCGTTCCGGGCACTCCGTCGGGCACCAGCATCACGACGGTTCCGGGCACCGGTGTGATGCCCCCGTTCAACAACAGCTCCAACCCGAACTTCATCCTCTCGGGTGGTTTCGACGTCCGCACCACGTGCGCCGGCCTGCCGGGCACGCTGCCTACGGACCTCGTCACCGCAGTCCGTAACGCGCTCACCGTCGGCACCGGCTACAACACCGGTGGCGTGGTTTGCTCGGGCCCGGTCGGCGGCAACCATCCGGGTCGCGCCATCGGCTACGTGACGGTCGACGTTGCGTCGTACTGCTCCACGCAGCTCCCGACGGATCCGGGCGGCGCGTACTTTGTCGGCGCGACTGCGTCGATCCTGTTCGACAACACCCTGATCGGCGACTACCAGCAGATCGCTCCGACGCCTGCCGGCGCCGGCACTGCGGGATCGTTCGACGCGCAGGGCAATCCGATGGTTCACATCCGCGCGATTCCTGAGGGTGGTCTCTCCGGCGCTGCCGGCGGCATCCAGGTTCCGACGAACCTGCCGTTCACCTTCTACGATCGCTACACCCCGGCTGGTGGCGGCCGCGTGGCCGACCGCCGCGTTCCGCTGCCCAACACCTGGGCCGCGCGCTTCATCCAGGGCGGCACCGGTACCTTCGCGACCGATTACAAGATCTGGCGTGAAGGCGTGACCGCGGGCCTGCCGACGTGTACTGCTGCCGGTACGGTGCAGAACAACTCGGTCATCGCGATCACCAACCTCATTCGCTTCGACGAGCACGAGAACTCGACCGGCCTCGGCGGCAATCTGATTTGTTCGCCTTGCGCTCCGAGCAACGTGTCTCTGCCCGAGGCTTCCCGCACCAACACCACCTCGTCGCTCTTCCCGCCGTTCACCTCGACCGACGTCGGTGGCTGGATGTACATGAACCTCAGCAGCGGTTCGCAGCACGTCACCTCCGCCGGCCTCGTGTTCGACCAGACCCTCAGCGCGCAGCGCGTTGGTTTCGGGCCGAACGCTCCGGGCACCGGCGGTTCGCGTACCACCACCCAGAACTGGGTGATCGTCTCGATGTTCGGTTCCATCGGCGCCAACCGCCTGTCGGTTGACTTCGATGCAGCTTGGCTCGGCAACGGCTGCACCCCGGCCCCGTCCTCCGGCGCGACCATCGCTCCGGCGACTCAGGCTGGCGGACCGCTGGTCTGCCCGACCAACACCCCGGCTTCGAACTGCGGCGTCGGTACTCTGCCGCCGGCAGTCAACCCGTAATCCGCTTCACATGCTGTAGCCGAAAGGCGGGCCGGTCATCCGGCCCGCCTTTCTGTTTTGGGTCCCATTTTTCTTAGTGACAGCAAGTTCTCAGGCGAGGTAAAATAACCTTCGCCTCAAGTCGGTTCTGCGGTTCTCAACTCGCACATAGCTCATGGTGTTTGGGGGATGGAAAAGGTGACTCGCTACACGATCAAGTTGATGTCCGTGCTCATCGCTTTCGGTGCCGCTTCCGCATTCGCGCAGCAACCGTGGCCAACGCCGGCAAAGACGCAGAACACGCCGGTCAAATGCGCGGCCTCGATCAAGGCCTGCTCGAAGGGTCCGGACCTGCTCACCGCGGGATACTCCGACCCGATCAAGACCTTCACCGGACGCTTCCTCGACTCCCAGTCGAGCCGCGAGGTCCAGGGCTTCCCGGAGCGCACGCTCCGCGCGCGTCTGACGCGCATCAACCCCGACCGCGACCGCCTCTATCAGATGCACGGATCGACGCTGGTCGGCTACAAGCTCTCCACCTTCTTCAGCCGGCTCGAATCCGGGGAAGCGCTGAGCTACATCAATCGCAGCAACACGGTGCCCGAGCAGTTCCTGGCTCGCACCACCGGCCTGTTCGCCGAAGGGATCCAGTGCGCGCCGGACATCGCACCCGGAAACGGCTGCTGGCTCGCCCCCTTCACCGACGGACAGGACCGTCTCTTCAACTTCGACTTCGATGACCGCGGGTATGTCTATCCCGCCTACTACAACTTCGGCTGGGGCGCGGTCTACGACGACCCGGCCTTCGGATTCGCGACGAAGTTCCAGGCTCCTCCGCGCGACGAGACGAAGGACCCCATCACCGTCAATACCCTGAGCGTCAAGACCTCCTCCGGGGTCTATTACGTCATCGCCTCGGGCGAGAACGGCGACGCCAAGCTCTGGAACGTCGGAACGGCGGCGGGCTTCGTGGCCAGCTCGGTGGGCACGCTCAAATTGAACGTGGCCGGCTGGGCGAAAGCAGAGAACGGAACGAAGATCGGCACCATCGACAGAGACTCGCGGGTCCGCATCTACACGGCCGACGGCATCGTCGCCGCCAACCCGCTCGCCGACTTCAAGCTGAACGATCTCGGGCTGGTCGGGTATCAGTTCACCGGCATCGACACCGACGGCACGAACTTCTACGTCGTGGCCACCAAACTGGGTGAGCCCGCGGCGGTCAACGTCTTCTCGCCCAGCGGCTCCAGCTACGTGCGCCGCCTGGGAACGCTCGGCTCGAATCCGCCGGTGTACTTCGGACCGGCAGGTGTGCGGTGGGGCGCCGGCTACCTCAGCGTCTTCGGACCCGAGGGCCAGGGCGCCAATCTGCGGCTGTACAAGACCGCCAACGACGGCACGCTCACCGAACTGCCGCTCAACAACTTCTTCGCCCGCTACTACTCGCGCGCGGAGAACTCGAACTACGTGACGCCGCTCTCCAGCGGTCTCTATCCGATCGCGCCCGGCGCCGACGCCATGACCTACAAGGCCGGAAGCAAGGTCTATCTCATCGTGTCGGCCGTCGGACTCGGCGACGTCTACGAGCTCGCCGCCGGCGACAGCATCTCGGCGCGCGTGAAGACCATCGGCAACGCCCCCAATCCGAACTCCAAGCAGGCCGCAGGCAGCGGCCCATACTACGGCGACAACGTCACCTTCACCACCAGCACGTCGGCCACCGTTCCACCGGCGGTCAGCTGGAACTTCGGCGACGGCGTGACCCAGACCGCCCTCTCCGGCACGCCGGACATCGGCCATCAGTTCATCGGCCTCACCGCCGCCACGCTGCCGGCCACCAAGCAGGTCACCGCCACCAGCACCCTCGACGCGCAGGTGAACGACAAGGTCAACGTCGTCATCGCCAAGCCGGCCATCCGCATCGGCATCAAGAACCGCGCGGACCTGCTCTGGCAGCAGCCGGACCTCAGCTCGGCAGCCACCATCGTCACCAGCGACGAATTCATCGACGCCTCCGACGGTGCGCTGGAGAGCCATTACAACGACTGGAACATCGACGGCACCACCACCAAGACCAACTCGGCCGCCAGCGTCGGCGTCGGCGGATGCGGCACGCACACGCTGATCTACACCGCGCACTACGGCCCGCACAATCCGACGAGCTTCATCATGTCGTCGAGCGAAGCCCTTTTCGACATCAACAACATCAAGTACACGGCCAAGCCGTTCACCGTCGAAGTGGCGCAGCCCGCGCCCGGCGCGACGGCGAACGACGTGGTCTTCGCGCCGGTGGTCCGCATCACCTCGCGCACGGCGGACCTCGCCTCTGGCGCCGCCACCCCCGTCACCTATCTCTGGCAGCTGCTCACCGCCGCCGGCGTGGTCGACTCGACCTTCCCCGCCAACGGCACGCCGGGTGCGGCGACGCTTTCGTCCATCCCCTCCTTCTCCGTGCTGAAGACCAAGTTCGGCGCGGCGGAGATGCAGGTGCGCCTGACCGTCGAAGTGGCCGGCTCCGCCGCCTGCGGATTCCAGAAGCAGGTGCAGACGCTCCCGAGCCTCATCGGCCCGAACGGCGCGCTGCAACAGAACGGCGAGTGCAAGAACATCGGCGCTCCGGTGGCCTGCGGTTGGACCGTCACCGGCGCCAACGCCGCGTTTTGGAATTACGAGTGGACCATCACCGGTCCGTCCACCTTCACCTTCAACGGCCAGGGCACGGCCGGCGCCACCTACGCGCCGCCGTTCGTCACCCCGGGCGCCTACAGCGTCAGCGTGAAGATCTCCAACGCGATCGGCTCGCAGACGCTCAACGCCACGGCGAACCTCGCCGGGTCGCTTTGCAGCAGCAATCCGACCACGAGCACCACCGCCATCGACTACTTCGGCGGCTCCTGCAACCCGACCACCGTCTGCGCCGTGAACGAGTCGGTCACCTTCAAGGTGAACGCGTTCGGCTGGTTCAAGGGCGGCTGCGAGACGTACCGCTGGAACTTCGGCGACGGCTCCGCGCTGTCGACCGAGGCCGGGCCGACGCACGCCTATACCTCCAGTGGCAATTACACCGTCCACCTCTTCATCAAGGGTGGCGTCGGTTCTGAGATCGAAGTCACCACCCAGGTCAACGTCGGCGTCTCCGGCGGTGGTGGTGGCGGCACCGGTGGCGGTGGTGGCACCGGCGGCGGCGGTACCGGTGGCGGCGGTGGCAACACCGGCGGCAACGGCTGCAGCACGCTGCTCAATGACAGCGTCTACCTCGGCTACAACGGCGGGACCACCGGCTGCACCTCGAGCGCCGGCAACTGCAACCCCGGCGAATCGATCGGCTTCGAGGCGCACGGTCAGAACGGCTACAACCTCTTCTGCACCACGCACACGTACAGCTGGAGCTTCGGCGACGGCGGTTCGTCCACTGCCGCGAATCCTACTCACGCCTACGCTTCCGCCGGTACCTACGGCGCCAGCGTCGTCATCAGCAACGGCTCGGGCGCCGCGCAGCAGTTCAACATCTCGGTGAAGGTCGGCACCACCACCGGTGGTGGCGGCGGCAACACCGGCGGCGGGGGCGGCGGCTGCGGGACGCTCGCATCCACCAACCTCTCGCCGTCGTACTCCAACTCCGACCCGAACTGCAAGATCAACGGATCGTGCGCCGCGAATCAGGCGATCAACTTCTCTGTGGCGCTGAACGGCTATGGGTCGAGCTGCCCGCCGCTGACGACCTGGATCTGGTCGTTCGGCGATACCGGCGTGTCGACGGCCGCGGCGCCCTCGCACACCTATACCGCTCCCGGCAACTACACGGTGGTGCTGACGGTCGCGACGACAGGCGGTACACCGGTTGCCACCAGCTTCACCGTCGTCGTCTCCAACGGTAGCAGCGGTGGCGGCGGCAACACCGGCGGCGGCTCCTGCTCGACGCTGACCACCAGCAACACCTACTTCGGCTGGTACGGCGGGTCGACCGCCTGCACGCCCAACGGCGGGGACTGCAAGGACACCGAGAACGTCTCGTTCCAGGTGTACAGCAACCCGCCGGGCCTGTTCGGCTGCGCGCAGCACACGTTCACCTGGGACTTCAAGGACGGCAGCGATCCCGAAACGGGCCAGTCCGTCGCTCACAAGTTCCGCAGCGCCGGCACCTACGACGTCGAAGTGCTGGTCACCAACACCGCTGGCGGCTCCATCCGCCTGACCCAGCGCGTGAAGGTGGCCAATGAGTCCGGCGTCACCCCGGTCCCGGGCGCGCGCAGGCGTCCCACCAAGCACTGATCGCCATCGCATCGGATTCCTACGAGTGGCGGGCTTCGGCCCGCCACTCTGCTTTTGGACCGTACAATACGAGCCGATGAGCATCGCCGTCCGCGCGGTGGAGCTGACCAAGCAGTACGACCTCTACGCGCGCCCCGTTGACCGCCTGATCGAGGCGATCACCCGCCGCCCGCGCCACGCCGTCTTTCCGGCGCTGCAGGACGTCAGCTTCGAGGTGGAGCGTGGCGAGACTATCGGCATCGTCGGCCAGAACGGCGCCGGCAAGAGCACGCTGCTCAAGCTCCTGTGCAGCGTGACGCGGCCGAGCAGCGGCTCGCTGGAGATGCACGGCACCATCGCCTCGATCCTGGAGCTCGGCACCGGCTTCCACCCCGAGTTCACCGGCCGCGACAACGCCGCGCTCAACGCCGCCATCCTCGGGCTGTCACCCTCCGAGGTGAAGGCGCGGTTGCCGGCGATCCTCGAGTTCTCCGAGCTCGGGGATTTCCTCGAACGGCCGGTGAAGACCTATTCCTCGGGGATGTACATGCGGCTGGCCTTCTCCGTCGCCGTCAACGCCAATCCCGACATCCTGATCATCGACGAGGCGCTGGCAGTCGGCGACGGCCACTTCCAGAAAAAGTGCGTCGACAAGATCCGCGAGTTCCAGGAGGAGGGAAAGACCATCCTCTTCTGCTCGCACGCGCTCTACCACATCAACTCGATCTGCCGCCGCGCGCTCTGGCTCGATCACGGGCGCGTGATGCGCTACGGCCCGGCGCTCGACGTGACGCACGAGTACGAGACCTTCCTGCTGCAGCGCGACCGCGAGAGCCCCGCCAGCGAGGCGACGCCGGAGCACGAGCGCCCGCCCACGCCGGTGCGCTTCACCGAGGTGGCCGTCGAGGACAAGAGCGGCCGCGCGCGCGGCCTCTTCGTGCGCGGCGACGACATCCGCGTGGTGCTGCGCATCCACTCCGACGTCGCCGCGCAGCCGGTGCACGTCATCGTCGGCGTGCATCGCGCCGCCGACGACCTGCAGTGCTTCGCCGTCGGCACGCACGCCGACGGGGTGCCGCCGCTCTCCGGCCGCCACGACTACGAACTGGTGGTGCAGTTGCGCGACGTGCCGCTCAACCGCGGCGACTACTCGATCATCGCCTTCGCCGGCGACGAGAACGCGTTGAGCGTCTTCGACCGCCGCGACGTCAGCCCGGCCTTCTCCATCGCCGGCGACCGCTACGAGATCGGCCTGATCACCGTCGACCATCGCTGGGTCGAGGAGCCGGTCGAGGCGACGGTCGCCCCCAGCCGATGACTTCCGTCGCGCTGCTGGTCGTCAACTACCGCTCGTCCGCGCTCGCCCTCGACGCCATCCGCACCGCGCGCGCCGCGACCGCGCGGCCGCTGCAGGTCGTGGCGGTTGACAACAGCGTCGATGCGTCTGAGGCCGATGCTCTGCGCGGCGGCGCCGACGTCGTCATCGCCTCGCCCACGAATGCCGGCTATGCCGCGGCGATCAACGCGGGCCGCCGCGCCTGCGACGCCGAGGTGATCGTCGTCTCCAATCCCGACGTCCTCTTCGCCGCCGGCGCGATCGACGCGCTCGTCGATAGCGGCGCCGCCGTCGCCGGGCCCGCGCTCTTCTGGGACGACGCGCATCGCTGGCTCCTGCCGCCCGCCGAGCTGCACACGCGCGCGGAGGTCGCCGACCGCGCGCTCGCCAGCCGCTGGCCGGCGTGGGCGCGGCGCCGCGATCGTCGCCGGTTTCGCGCCCGGCTCGCCTTCTGGAAGCTGGAGAGAACGACGCGCGTGCGCGCCATCTCCGGCGCGGTGATGGCCATCCGCGTGAAGGCCTTCGACGACGCCGGCGGATTCGATGAGCGCTTCCCGCTGTACTTCGAGGAGAACGACTTCCTCCGCCGCGTGCGTGGCGACATCGCCTACGTTCCCGCCGCGCGCTGCCGGCACCTGTACAACCAGAGCGCCGCCGGCTCGAGCGAGGCCGCGGCGGCGTACGCGCGTTCCGAGGATGAGTACCTGCGCAAGTGGGGCGGCGCGCTGCCGAAGCGATGGGAGGTTGCGAGAGCGGTTGCGGGGTCTCGAGGTATCGAGGTCTCGGAGTCCCACCCGCCCCTCGAGACCCCGCTACCCCGAGACCCCGCAACCTTCCTCACCGAGGCCTCCCCCCTCCCGGACTTCGACACGGCCGCCGGCTCCTTCGTCGACCGCGACGTCCCCTTCGACGTCTGGCGCGCCTATCGCGGCGAGCTCCTCTACCTGCGCGCGCTGGCCGCCGACGGCCGCGTTCTCCGCTCGTGGACAAGGGCTAAAATGACGGGATGAGCGCGACCAGCGTCTCGGTGCTCGTCCCGCTGATCGGGCAGTCGGCGGAGCTGCCCGACACGCTCGAGTCGATCGAGCATTACCTGCAGAGCACCGGCTTCGAGTTCGACGTCCGCGTGCTCGACAAGCGCGACGGCGCGTACGGCGCGATGCTCCGCCGCGGCGCCTCCGACGCGAAGGGGAGCGTGGTGGTGGTGATCGACGCCGACCTCCCGTATCCCGTCAGCGCCATCGGCGACGCGGTGGCCATGGTGGAGTCGGGCGCGGCGGACGTCGTCTTCGCGCATCGCGGCTCCGACCGTGGCGGCAACGCGCTGCTCCGCTCGTTGCTCGTTTCTCCGCTGCCCGATCCCGCGCTGCAGCTGAAAGCCTTCTCCGCTGGCGCGGCGCGCCTGCTGCTCGGCGAGTCGAAGCACTCCGGCGCCGCCTTCGATCTGGAGATCGCCTACCTCGCCAACAAGTATGGTTTCCGCGTCGAACGGATGAGCCTCGGCAACGTGACGCGCAAGCGCCGCTTCGAAAGCGGCGGCCTGCTGGCGGCACTTTCCATCCGCCTCACCGATCGCCGCAAAGGCTATCGCGCAGCGCGTCGATGCCCGGTCTGTTTCTCTTCCGAGGTCTGGAGCTGGGCGCAGATTCCAGGCAACGTGGTGCGCGCCTGCGGGCGCTGTAAGTGCAAGTACCTCAATCGTTTCGCCGATGAGGACGACGCCGCGCCGGTGCGCCGCGAGCTGCGCGCGCACGCCGCGCCGCACGACCCCCTGCATGATCTGATGGATGAGACGATGCATGCGCGGACCGCGCGCGACAAGACCAGCCTGCGCCGCCTCGCCGCGCTGCGCCGCCACGCCGGCGCGCGCGCCCGCGTGCTCGAGATCGGCGTGCGCGACGGCAGCTTCGGCGCCGCCGCGGCGCGCGAGTTCGAGTACGTCGGTATCGACCGGGCGCCCGCCGCCGCGCGCACCGCGCGTGCCAAAGGCCTCGAGGTCTACTGCTCCACGCTGGCGCGCTTCGTCAACATCGGGCCGTCCTTCGACGCCGTCACGCTGCATCACGTGCTGGAGAACATGGCCGACCCGCACGACGCGCTGGCGCGGATGAAGGACCTGCTCAAGCCCGGCGGCGTGCTGATGCTGACCACCTTCGACACCGAGGGGCTGCTCTTCCTGATGACGGAGCGAAAGTGGATGGCGCAGGCCTTCCGCACGCACCGCATCCTCTACTCGCGCTCCGCGCTGATCGAGTTGCTGGAGCACTCGGGGTTCGAGATCCTGGCCATCGGGCCGGACTTCGAATACCGCGACCACCGCTTCGTCCGCCACACCGTCGCCGCGCGCTGGCCGCTCTTCGCGCGCATCGCGCTTCCGCTGCTGAAGCTGATGCCCGATCCGCTGATCATCAGCTCGGGGTCGATCCGCATCATCGCCAAGCGGCGCGCCGGTGCGCCGGTGGAGCCGCGCGCCATCCGCTCGGTCGAACCGACGCATGCTCGCTGACCAGCGCTTCACCGTCCGCGCCTTTCGCGCCGGCGACGAAGCAGCCATCCTCGATCTCTTCAACCGCTCCTTCCCGCACGCGCCGCGCTCGCTGGAGCACTTCCGCTGGAAGTACCAGCGCAATCCGATTAGCAATGAACGGATCAGCCTCGCCTTCGATCCCGATGGACGGCTGGTCGGTCAGTACGCCGGTTACCCGCTCCGGCTGGCGACCGGGGAGGAGGTGCATCACATCGGCGACACCATGACCGACCCCGCCGTCCGCCACGTCGGGCGCGGTCCCACCAGCATCCTCGGCAGGATCGCCACGCATTTCTATGACACGTTCTGCGTCGATCAAGTCGCCTTCAACTTCGGCTTCAACGTTGCCAACATCCAGAAGTTCTCCACGCGCTTCCTGCGCGCGGAGCGCGTGGCGCCGGTGGCGTACCGCGTCTGGAGCGATCCGCCGCGCGTCGCGCGCTGGCAGCGGTGGGCGCGCGGCTATCAGGTCGAGATCGTGCGCGAGGTGACGCCGGAATTCGACGGCGGGCTGAAGCCCGCCGCTCCACTGATGGTCCGCCGCGATGCGGCGTACCTGCGATGGCGCTACCTGCAGTGTCCGGACGTCGACTACCTCTTCCTTGCGTTGCGACGCTGGCGCAGGCTCGCCGGGTGGGGCGTCTTTCGCGTGAAAGACGGACAGCTGCTGTGGGTGGACGGCCTCTTCGACTCGCCCGGTTCCGCCGCCATCCTTCTGCGCCAGGTCGCGCAGGGCCGCCAGATCGTTTCCTGGGGCGACGATGCGCTGCCGTTCGAGTCCCGCCCCGAGCCGCAGGATCTCGGCCTGATGTGCGTGCCGTTCGCCATGCCCGACGCCGTGGCGCGGATGCGTGCCGGCTTCCGTTACACCATGGGCGACTCGGATCTCGTCTGATGCTGGCGCTCTCCCTGCATGTCGGTCTCAGCCGTCTGTAGAATGGCACTGAACGCATGAGCCAGGTTCAACCAACCCCGTCGGTACGCTCGAAGCGCGTCGCCGACGTCGCCAAGAAGCGCGTCCTGGTCATCGACGACGACCTCCCGCTGCGCGGCATGCTCGCCGCGGCGCTGCGCCAGCACGGCTTCCAGGTGCTCCTCGCCGGCGACGGCGCCGAGGGGCAGCGCGCGCTGAACATCCATCATCCGGACGTCGTGCTGCTCGACCTGGCCATGCCGAACGTGAACGGCTGGGACTTCCTGCAGCGGCTGCACGAGACCGGGCGCATCGGCCATCCGCCGGTGATCGTCGTCTCCGCGCACCTGCGTATGGAGCCGCAGGCGGTGCTGCAGATGGGCGTCGCGGCCATCCTGCCGAAGCCGTTCAACCTGCCCGACCTCATCAATCTCATCGAGCATCTCTCGCCTTGATGGATGTGGCGCGACGCGTCGCCGCGCTCTATCCGACGCGCTTCCTCCGCTCGTACGTCCGCTCGAAAGTGGCGAACGATCCGGTCTACGCCGCGGTCTACGAGCGCACCAACGGCCCCATCGTCGACCTCGGATGCGGCGCCGGCGTGCTGGCCGCGTACCTCCGCGCGCGCGGCCGCGACGTGCCGCTCCGCGGCGTCGATCAGGACGCCCGCAAGATCGCCGTCGCGCAGCGTCTCGGCCTGCGCGACGCGACCTTCACCGTGGGCGATGCCGCCGACCTCGAGTTGCGCGGAACGGTGGTGATGCTCGACCTGCTGCACTACCTCGACGACGCCGCGCGCGCCGAGCTGCTCCGGCGTGCCGCGGCCACCGCGACGACAGTCATCATTCGCGACGCGATCCGCGACGGCAGCTGGCGCTACCGCGCGACGTACGTGGAAGAGATGTTCGCGCGCGCCGTCCGCTGGCTGCGCGTGGAGCGGCTGAACTTTCCGACGCGCGAAGCGATTGTCGATGCCTTCCCGGGGTTCGACGCGGAGGTCGTGCCTTTGTGGGGACGGCTGCCGTACAACAACTACCTCTTCGTCTTCAGGCGCTCGTCGTCGGGGATGACGAAGGCGTAGCCGCGCGCGCGCAGCTCGTCGACCACGCGCGCGATGCATCGCGTCGAGACGTCGCGTCCCTGGTGCATCACCACGATCGCGCCGGGAAAGACGCGCGGCACGATGCGGGCGGCGACGCGGTCGATGTCGACGCGCACGGCGTCGAAGCCGCGCACGCTCCAGCCGATCAGCTGCATGCCGCGGCGCCGCAGCGCCGGGTGCACGAACGGGTTCTTCATCCCCACCGGCGCGCGGAACCATCGCGACTGCACGCCGCCGTCCATCTCGCGCGCGATCGCCGCGGGCGGGAGGCACCAGAATGTGGCGGAAGGGTGCGTGTCGGAGTGGTTGGCCACGCCGTGGCCGCGCTCGACGATGGCGCGCACGAGCTCCGGCCGCTGCCGCGCCAGGGTTCCCTTGACGAAGAAGGTGGCTTTGGCGCCGCGTGCGTCGAGGGCGTCGAGGATGGCCGGCGTGTCGTCGGTCGGCCCGTCATCGATGGTCAGCCACAGCTCGTCGCCGCGCGGCTCGAACGCCGTGATCACAGGACCGAGCCACTGCACGTTCGGACGCAGCGTCGCGTACAGCAGCAGCCCGTGCGCGAGCAGCAGGATGAGGATGCCGTACGGCCACAGCAGGACCGCCGCAAGCGGCGCGACGACGGCGAAGCCGACGATCACTCCTCGCATAGCCGCACGACGACGAAGGCGATCGCGTTGAGCGCGATGACGCCGAGAAACGCCCAGCCGGCGAAGCGCACCCATCCCGGCTGCAGGGCGGAGTAGAGCGCCGCCGCCGCGCCGCAGAGCATCATGAACTTCGAGTTCAGCCGGGGATTGCTGAACGGCAGTCCGGTGATGAAGATCGGAATCTGGATGGCGAGCATCGCCAGAGGGAATGCCGCGACGAGCGCCAGCGGCAACGACAGCGGCAGCGCCGCGGCGATGAAGCACGTCATCGACAGCAGGAACCAGGCGGCGACGGCGTGGTTCTCGATCGCGCTCTGATGCCGGTCGACGAAGTAGATGGTGTCGTCCGCGGCGGGTGCGGGCCGGCGCCACATGACGTGCGCCACCAGCCGCGCCAGCGCGAAGTGATGGCGCGCCGGGCGCCACTTCTCGTTCACCGTGCCAGCTCCGGCGAGAACGGCTCGAAGGCGAACCACTGGTACCACGCCGCGCGGATCACCGACTCGAGCGGCGCAGTCCACTGCGCCACCGCGGCGGCGAAGGCCGCGTCGCGGTTGGCGCCGCGCACCACCTCGATCGGCGCGCAGGCCACCAGCCGGTAGCGCCGGCGTCCGCGCCGCACCACGAAGACCGGGTAGATCGGCGCGCGCGCGGCCATGGCCAGCGCGAACGGCCCGGCCGGGATCTGCGCCGGCGTGTCGAAGAGCGTGGCCGGCAGCGCGGCGATGCCGGGCGCCATGCGATCGCCTTGGATGGCCACGATGGCGCCGCCGGTCAGCGCGTGCAGCAGGTCGAGCGCCAGCTCGCTGGTCTGCGCGCTGAACTCGATCTGCACGTCGCCGGATTTGTGTGCCTCCTCGAACTGGTGCGTCTGTGGGTCGGCCTCCGGCGCGCGCACCATGACGATCCGTTGCTTCGACACCTGCGAGAAGACCTGCGCGCCGAGGTCGTAGGAGCCCATGTGCGCGGTGAGGAGGATCGCGCCGCCGCGCGACTGCATCGCCTCGAAATGCTCGCGGCCGTCGAACTCCCAGTCGGGGACCACGCCGCGCTCCTTGAAGCGCACCGTCTCCTCGATGGTCCAGGCGAAGTTCCAGAAGACGCGGTAGCAGCGGAAGAAGTTCGCCAGCGCGCTCGATCCCGGCTTGATGGCGCGCAGGTTGAGCATCACGCCGCGGCGGACCGGGCCCCACAGCAGGAAGAAGAGCGCCCAGAAGCCGAGGATGGCCGGCTCGATCCAGGGCGGGATGTTGAGGACGGCCCACCGGAGGAACTGGCGCCAGAAGACGCCGCGCACGAGAAACCGACGCCACCATCCGGTCTCGGGGTCTCGAGGTTGCGAGGTCTCGGGGTCCCGCCCGCCTCGAGACCCCGAGACTTCGCGACTCCGCGACCTCGTATTCACGTCCGCATGATATCGGACAGCGTTTTGCTCACCGACGCCAGCGGCGGCAGCAGCTCGCGGAAGAGCGCGCCGCCCATCATCGCCTCGTCGCCGGGGTAGGTGGGCACCACATGCAGCGGGAAGCGCTCGAAGATCTCGCGGTCGCCGCGCGTGCGCGACTTCTGCACCGCGGCGCGTTTGCGCGCGATGTGATCGGCGTGCCGCATGATCCAGTCGAGCGCGCGGAACTGCGTCGCGGTCAGCGGGTCGTCGATGGCCGCCAGCGGCTCGCGTCCGAAGAGGCGCCGCTTGATGCGCGTGACGATGCCTGCGCGTCGCTTCTTCGAAGCCGTGTACGGCTCGCGCGCCAGCTCGCCCGCGCGCGCGTTGCGCGTAGCGGTGTAGTGCTGCAGCCGCGCCATCATGGCGAACAGCGCCGCCGCCGCCATCTCCCGCGCATCCTCGGCGTTCTTCAGCACCGTCTGCAGCGCGTTGCGCTCGAAGAGCACGCCGCGCTCGAAGTCGCCGAGGCGGTTGGAGGTGGCGCTGGAGGCGTGGCGGACCACCGCGCGCGGCTCGAACAGCGCGCGTCCGCCGGAGAGCCACGTCCGCCAGCCGAAGTCGACGTCCTCGAGGTAGGCGAAGTAGTCGTCGTCGAATCCGCCGCGCGCCAGGAGTGCCTCGCGCCGCGAGATCATGTTGCCGCCGCAGGCGAACAGGATCTCCGCGCCGGCCGCCGGCTCCTCGCGCGCGCCGAGCGGGAAGCGGAAGCCGTTCTGAAAGGCGTGGCCGTCGAAGGTGAGCACGCCGCCGATGAAGTCGATCCGCTCGCCGGCGAGGTCGACGATCTTGCCGCCGACGGAGACGACGTCGTCCGGCGCGCGCTCCATCGCGTCCACCAGCTGCCCGAGCCAGCCCGGCTCGGGGACGGCGTCGTTGTTCAGGAAGATGACGTTACGTGCCGGCGAGCGCGCCAGCCCCGCGGCGATGCCGCCGGTGAAGCCGCGATTGCTGCCGAGCGGCAGGAGGCGGACGTCCGGGAACTGCTGTTTGATCGCGCCGATGCTGCCGTCGGTCGAGCCGTTGTCGACTACGGTGATGGTAGTGCCGGCGACGTCGGCGAGCTGCGCCGACACCGCGCCGACGCAGGCGAGGGTGTCGGCGCGGCTGTTCCAGTTGACGATGATGACGTCGGCGGGGCTGCTCAGGAACTGCCTCCCATGCGCCGCTTGAGGCGCGCGAGGAATCTCCGTGGAGCGGCGACCTTCAGGCCGCTGGACGGCGGGCTGAAGCCCGCCGTTCCATGTGGAGCGCGCACGAACTCGCGCAGCGGCGCGAGCGTGTGCGACCACTGGTAGTCCTCGACGAACGCGCGCGTGCTCACCTCTTCCCTCACCGCGTACACCAGCGCCTCGGCGATCTCCCGCGCGTCCTCGGAACGCACCACCGCCCCCACCCCGTAGCGTTCGAGGATCTCGTCCGTCCCGGGTGCTGAGCTGCTGACGATCGTCAGGCCGCCCCAGAGGTAGTCGAAGACGCGTGTCCGCATCGAGAGATCCGTCTCGATCGACTGCGGGAAGGTAAGCAACGCCACGGCGAACTGGTCGTAATACTCCGCCCGATCGTCATACGGCACCCAAGGCTCAAATCGAACGAAATCCTGGGCCTTACGCCGCGCCTCGGCCAGTTTCCCCTGCGGTGTCAGTTCCGGATTGGGGTGCGTGTTGAAGGTCAGCGTCATCCGCGGCAGCCGCTCGCGCGCGATCGCAACCGCCTCCACGGCGAGCAGCGGATCGTACCAGTCGTAGATTCCGCCGAAGAGGACGCGCGGCGCGTCGGTGTCGCGCGGCGCGCGTTCGCGCGGCGACGGCACGCCGAACGGCGCGACGGCGATCAGCTCCTGCAGCGTCGGGTCGGACTCGAACGCTGCGGGGTTGAGCCGGCCCGCGGCGAGCAGCGCGCCGAGGTAGAAATGGCGCTGCGCGTCGGAGGCGCAGAGGAAAAAGTCGCCGCGCTGCAGCGACAGCATCAGCGTGGCGTGGTCGTGCGCGAACACTTCCGGCCCGCGCGACGCGTGGTAGTGCAGGTTCTCGATGATGAACGGGTCGTACAGGTCGACCACCGTCGGGAGGTTGCGGCCGTGCGCGAACAGCTCGTTCGCGATGTGGCCCTGCACCACCGCCACGTCGTGCGCCGCGGTGAGGTCGCGGATCCGCTCGGGAGTGATGCCCGCGCCGTCCGGCGACAGCAGCGTCACCTCGTGCCCGTCGTCGCGCAGCACGCGCGCCATCTCCAGGAATCGGATGCCGATGCCGGCCGGCTGCTTGTGTCCGAGCGGCTCGGGACAGACGAGCAGCGCGCGGGTCACGGGCGCCCCTTCATCCGCTCGACGATCGAATGCAGCTTCCAGGTGCGCGACCGGTAGATGGTGTCGAGGAGGCCCTGCAGCCGGGTGATCTCGCCCCACAGCGCGTGCACGGTGCGCTGCGACTCGGCGAGCTCGCCGCGCGCGTCGCCGAGGATGCCGACGCGCACCAGCAGCTCGTTGCGCTGGTTCTGCGCCGCCTCGAACAGGCCGCGCACCTCGTCGCACGCCCCCTCGAGCGTGGCCACGCGCATCATCGCCGCGTTGAGCCGCTCGTTGACCGCCTGGATCTCCTCGATCAGCGACGCCTTCTCGTGCTCCAGCCGCGCCAGCTCGCGCGCCGCGCGCGCCGCGCTCTGCTCCGCTGCGGAGCGCGCGCCGCGCGCTTCCACCGCGTCGCCGGACAGCGTCAGGTTGCGCCGCTTCTGCCGCTCGAAGGCGTTGGCCACGACGTCGTCGCTCAGCAGCGCGCGGTGCTTGTTCCACACCTGCAGCTTTGCCGCGCGGAAGCGCGCCGTCCCCTCGGGATGCTCCAGCGTGATGGAGCCGGCGCCCTCGATATGGCGGATCTCGCACGTCACGCGCCGCACGCGCGCGAACGCGCCGCGCTGCGCCAGGCGGATCAGGAAGTCCCAGTCCTCGAAGAGCTCGAAGGCCGGATCGAAGCCGCCGAGGTCGAGGAACGCGTCGCGGCGGAGGAGGAGCGTCGGCAGCGGGATGTAGTTGTCGATCAGCAGCAGGTCGCGGTCGAACTCCGTGGAGAAGATGCGCATCCGCGACCGCGTCTCGCCGCCGGAGACAAAGGCCGAGACGGCGTCGGTGTACGGCGGCTTGTCCGACGACTGCGCTGCATTTGCCAGCACCGCGAGGTGCTCGGGGTAGTAGAGGTCGTCGTCGTCAAGGAAGGCGATGTACGCATTCGACGCCGCGCGCACGCCGGCGTTCGCCGCCTCGGCGCGTCCGCGCGGCGCGTCGTGGTGGATGAGCGTCGCGCCTTCGACGGAGACCGTGCCGCCGCCGTCGTTCACCACCACGAGCTCCGCCGGATAGCCGGTGGCGCGCACCGAGTCGACCGCCTCGCGCAGCAGCGCCGGGCGGTCCTTGGTCCGCACGATCACGCTGATCGGCAGCGTCTCGCGCACCACTTCCACATTCGGCGGCGCGGACATCGCCGCGCGCAGCGCGCTGAACGGCATCGTCCGCAGCTCCGGCAGCGCGGTCACGTAATACGCCTCGGCGAACTTCACCTCCGGAGGCAGCGACATGGCGCGATAGGCGTTCAGCCCGCGCACGAAGCCGACGTAGTCGCGGAAGGCGAGCTGCGACGCGTGCATGGCCACCGCCGCGTACTTGGCCTCGGCGACAGGGGTGATATCGACCAGCGCATTGGGCCGCAGCGGGTGGCTGACCTCGTAAAACGCCACGCGCGCCACGGCGAAGTCGGCGAAGAGCGTGGCGTCGCGCGCGATCATCTCGCAGAACGTCTTGGCCAGCGCGAGGTGGTCGGGATGGATCTCGATGGCGCCGGGAACGGCGATCAGGTCGGGGCGGAAATGGACGATCTCCTCGCGCAGCGCGGCGGGGAATCCACCGCTCTCGGCGAGGCCGCGATCGGGGAAGTGGAGGAACTCGATGTCCGCGTTGCCGAGGGTTGCGAGGGCGGCGCGGGACTCGGCCTCGCGCTGCGTTGCGTCGCCGGCCTGCGCGCCGTCGGTGGCCACCACCACCCGCACCTGCCGGCCTTCGCGGAGGTGAAGGGCCACCAGGCCGCCGCAGCCGATGACCTCGTCGTCCGGATGGGGGGCGAAGACCAGGAGGCGCTCGCCGCGTAAGTCCAGCGGCTCGAATGGAATCGCCTCGGCTTCCGGGATGGGCATCGCACCGAATCATAGTGTCCGCCTTCCGTATAATCGAGTCCTTCGTGAAGCAGGACGTCCAGCAGCAGATCGCCGATCTCCTCGCGCTGATCCGCGATTTGACCGAGCCTGCCACGCACGCCGAGAGCGCGGCCGAGCTCTTCAGCGGCGCGTTTCGCGCCCTCGACTGCTGCGTGCCCTTCGACCTCGGCGCCGCGGTGATGATCGAGCAGCACCTCGACCTCTACCTCGTGACGCGCGACGGCGCGGCCTCGCTGGTGAACGACGAGCTCGTGGCGCGGATCCGCAGGATCCTGGCGTCGATGATTCCCGCGTCGTTCGAAGGGACGGACGTGGTGGTGAAGTCGGAGAGCACGTCCAGTGTCCCTCTCCACGCCGCGCGGGGAGAGGGTGGCCGAAGGCCGGGTGAGGGGCTCGACCACGCAGCCAGCGCCATCATCAAGATCGCCCGCCGCACCGCCGGCGTGGTCATCCTCTTCCGCGGCGGCGATCCGTTCGGCGTGGCCGAGGAGCAGATCGTGGAGATCTTCGCGGCGCAGGTGGCGATGCTGCTCGGCCAGCTCATCGCGCGCGAGGAGATTCGCGGCCTGGCCGACACCGACGACCTCACCGGCATCGGCAACAAGCGCTGGCTGCGGCGGCAGCTGCCGCAGGAGGTGGAGCGCGCGCGCGTCTACAACCTCCCGCTGTCGCTGCTGATGCTGGACGTCGACGACTTCAAGGAGATCAACGACCGGCACGGCCACACCGTCGGCGACGTCGTCCTCTCCGAGCTCTGCGGCGCGGTGCGCGAGATCCTTCGCCCGCCCGACTTCTTCGCGCGCTTCGGCGGCGACGAATTCGCCATCATCCTGCCGCACACCGACCTGGACGGCGCGCGCGCCGTGGCACAGCGCATCCTCGATCGCGTGCGGAAGGTCGACATCCCGGCGGAGGATGGCGGAACCATCCGCTGCGCGCTGTCCATCGGCGTCGCGGATTTCCGCGCCGGCGACAGCGCTGCCGACCTGCTCCGCCGTGCCGACGAGCGGCTTTACGAATCGAAGAGAGGCGGGAAGAGCCGCTTCAGCGCATGACGGGGAGAGCATGAAACGCAAGCATCTCTACCTGGCGCTCTGTCTCGCCGGCGCCGTCATCCCGTACGCCGCGCTCGTGCCGTGGCTTGCGCAGCACGGCCTCGACGTCCCGCTGCTGGTGCGCGAGCTGTTCGCCAACCGCGTCGGCGCGTTCTTCGGCCTCGACGTCATCGTCTCCGCGATGGTGGTCTTCGTTTTTGTGTACGCTGAGCGGCACCGACTGAAGCGACGTTGGTGGTTGCCGGTGGCGGGCGTCCTTTTCGTCGGCGTCTCGCTGGGGCTGCCGCTGCTGCTCTACCTGCGGGAGGTTGCGAATGAAAAAGACGTTCTGGGACGCTGAGGCGCGCGACGCCGCTCTGGCGCGCATCGACCGGCTCACCGACGCCACGAAGCCGGCCTGGGGGAAGATGACCGCCGACCGGATGCTGGCGCATCTGGCGGAGAGCATGAAGATGGCCACCGGCGAGCTGCGTTGCGAGAGCAAGAAGCTGCCGATCCGCTACTTCCCGCTCAAGCAGCTGATCATCTACGTCCTCCCCTTCCCGAAAGGCTCGCCCACCGCGCCCGAGCTGCTGGCCGGCGCGCAGACCTCGGTCGACAAATTGCAGCGCGAGATCCGCCAGCTCATGACAAAGTTCGCCGCGCGCCACGACGCGCGCGACTGGCCGGAGCACCCGGCCTTCGGCAAGCTCTCCACGCGGGCGTGGGGCGTGCTCACGGCCAAGCATTTCGATCATCATCTGCGGCAGTTCGGAGTCTGACCATCAATCGCTACCTGATCGCCAACTGGAAAATGAACGTCCCGCCTGAGGGGATCGAGGCCTACCTCGACCGCCTGGGCGGCGCGGCGGGCGGTGCGGCGCTGGTGGTGGCGCCGCCGTACGTCTACCTCCGCGATGTGGTGGCGCACGCGCCGCGCAACGTGGGGGTCGGCGCGCAGAACTGCGGCGACCAGAAGTCGGGCGCCTTCACCGGCGAGGTGGCGCCGTCGATGATCCGCGCCGTCGGCGCGTCGTACGTCATCGTCGGGCACTCCGAGCGCCGCAACATCTACGGCGAGACCGACGCGCTGGTGGCGCGCAAGCTGGGGCTGGCCATCGAGGCGGGGCTGACGCCGGTGCTCTGCATCGGCGAGGACCAGCGCGTCCGCGACGCCGGCCGCGCCACGGTCTACGTCTCCGATCAGATCAAGTTCGCGGCCATCCCGCAGCTGGAGACCGCCGGCGAGATCATCGTGGCCTACGAGCCGGTGTGGGCCATCGGTACCGGGCGCAACGCCACCGGCGAGATGGTGGCGGAGATGGTGGCGGCGATCCGCGACGCGCTGGGACGCCACTGGCCGTCGCGCTACGCGGAGTTTGCGCCGGTGCTCTACGGCGGCAGCGTGACGCCGGAGAACATCGGCGACCTGGGCGACCGCGGCAACATCGACGGCTATCTGGTGGGCGGCGCGAGCCTCGACTCGGGCCGCTTTCTCGCGATTTATGAAGGACTTCGGCGCGGTTGACACCGCTGCCGTTTCCGGGAAGAATCTGCGGCTCCCCGTCGTTACGGGCCACGCTACGGAGAACTGATGCTCACCGCGATTCTTGTCGTCATTCACGTCATCGTCAGTCTGTTCCTGATCCTCGTCGTCCTTCTGCAGCAGGGCAAGGGCGCCGATCTGGCGGGAGCATTCGGCGGCGGCGGTTCGCAGACTGCCTTCGGCGCGCGCGGCGCGACGACGCTTCTGCACAAGCTCACCACGGCGTTCTTCGTCGCTTTCGTCGTCACCTCGCTCACCCTCGCCATCGTGCAGGCCCGCCCGCGCGGGTCGGTGATGAGCAGCACCCCGGCGCCGGCCGCGCCCGCGAAAAAGTAGGTTCTTTGCCCAAGTGGCGGAATTGGTAGACGCGCACGTTTGAGGGGCGTGTGGAGAAATCCGTGCCGGTTCGAGTCCGGCCTTGGGCACCATGAACTACGGGGTTGCGAGGTAGCGGGGTTGCGCGGTCTCGCGGTGCTCCGCTGATCGACCGATCCTGCCGCGAACGTCCATTAGGCTTTGCCGCTGCGAGCCCCCGCTACCGCTCGGCGATCCTTCGATCGTACTCCGCGGCCCGATCCAGAAACGACTCGATCTGGCGCCCGAGCCCCAGCTTCTCCGCGATGTCGCTCTTGGTCTCGAACTCCGCGCGCAGGCGCTGTCGCGATCTTCTCTGCTTGCGCATCACGCGGCAGGGACCTATACCTGTATGCTTCATAGCTATCGTGGATGGGCGGTCAGTCACGGGAGAACATCCCGCGGCGGTGTCCCTTTTCTGGCCATTTTGAGGAGAACGTTATGCAATCTGGTGCGACGAGGGTTGGTCCGCGAAAACACGGCGATTCACATAGCGGGTCACGACGTGGAAGCGTCGAGCAGCGCCCCTCCGCTCTCGCGAGCGTGATGCGTTAGGGCCGCTGCACGGCACATGCGCGGTGGCGGGGACACGCACCATGTGAATCAGGGATGCGCGTTTTCAGGTGACGTTCAGATCGGGGATAACGCGGGTGTTTTCGCCAAGCATGGCTTGCAGCGTGTAGGTGTAGTAACTCTCTGGGATGCTGAGAAAGTCGAAGTAGGTCATGAGGTCGTCGAAGAGTACCTGGCCTGCCACGCGAAGATTCGCTAGGAGATGGCCAGCGGTGGCCTCCAACGTGCTCCGGACGTCGCCCTCGGCGCGCTTATGCAGCGTGTCTAGCGCTGCGCCAAATGGATGAGACCAGTCGCTGCTGGCCAAGGTGTGACCGGTGGCGTTGTGAATGTTGATTTCGACGGTGAGTTGCGCGTCGTCGCGGGCGATCGCCAGGGCGTACGCGCTGAGGTACTGCAGCGACCGGAAGGTTTCTCCCATGAGTGGCTCAATGGCGAGCAGTCCGCCCTCGAGTAACGGGAGATCCGTGAGGTAGAAGAAGCTGCCGTTGTGGTGCGCGGCCCAGTGCGCGCGCTCACCGGACCGCGCGATCGTCACGAAGACATCGTCACTGCCGCGGCGCAGCTTGTAGCGTTCGTCGTCAGATGTTTTTCCGATGAGCGACGTGGGATGTGCTCGGGGTAGGCGGTCGAAGAGTCCCTTCATTCCGGCGATCGTCAGCTGCGGCTTGGCGCTGGTAAAGGAGAGGAAGCATTCGAACGTCGGGGCGTTCCGCTCCAGTATCGCGCGACCTACCTCGCGGTGGTTCGCTGCCCAACCATCATCCTGGTTCTTCACGATCGTGACGTGCCGGGACGTCGCGCGTGGCGTCGTTGTTGGCGGGCGGATGCTGCGGGGCGCGAGCTGATCGACGATCGTGGCAATCTCAGGTCGTCGTGCCGTATCTTTACTCAGGCACGCCATGATGAGTTCAGCAATTCCTTCAGATGCTGGCGCCGTAATCGGTGGCGGTTCCTTCGCGAGGATCGCAGCAAACAGCTCCGGGCGTGTCGTCCCCGTGAACGGTCGCTTGCCCGTGAGGATTTCGTAGAAGAGCACGCCGAACGCGAAGACATCTGCTGCTGCAGTAACGGCAGTCCCTTTTAGCTGCTCGGGCGCCATGTAGCTCGGTGTTCCGAGCATCGTTCCTTCGGCTGTGAGCGCAAGCTGTGTGTGATCTTCCGGTGATGCCAGGAATGCTTTTCCCAGACCGAAGTCAAGAATGACGGGTGTTCCGTCGCGTCTGAGCCGGACGTTCTGCGGTTTGAGATCGCGGTGGATGATGCCAAGATCATGCGCGCACTGGAGTCCAGCGGCGATTTGGGCGGCAATGCTCGTGGCGTCTTCCGGGGAGAGCGCGCCGATGCGCTCGGTCAGATCGACGCCATCAATGTACTCCTCGATCAGCAAGGGTAGCTCTCGGACGTACTCGAGGCTGTAGATCGTCACGATATTCGGATGGCGCAATCGCGCGCTCGCGCGCGCCTCGCGTTCCAGCCGTCGATTCGACTGTTCGGCCGCCTCATGCAGAGCCTGCTTCAGGACGACGTATCGATCGAGATGTTCATCCCATGCGAGCGTTATGCTGCCCATGCCGCCGGGCGCGAGGTGGCGAACGACGCGGTAATGGAGGATCTGTTCCGGCTCGTCCGCCGATGGCCGGCCGATGGGGCTGATATTCGCCAGCGCCAGCTGAATGGAAGTCGCGAGACGATCACCACTACCCAACACATCGGCAAATCCTGGCGAGTTGAGCAGCTGGGGAACCAGCGGGTCCAGAAAAGCATCGGCGAGAATATCCTGCGCCTCGCTGGCAAGACGCTCAAGATTCGCTTGATTCTGCGCACGGGTTGCGTCCGCAACCGCCTGCGCGATCGTTGCGAGCCGGTCGCGCACTGCGTCCTTGCGCGCTGTAGGCTTGAGTGCCCACGTAATACTTGATCCACCCTCCATGCTGCGGTGTGCAATTCTAGTCCCTTTTGCCTCGCTTGTGGCATGACGGAGCGCCATGTATACTGCACCACCGGGTTCGAGGACATCCAACTGGTGACAGCAGCAGGGGCGACAGGTAACACGTCACTACGGCGGGCGGACGAAGTTATTGCCGCACTCAGCGTTGCTCCCAAAGCGGAGCGAAAGGCGCTTCTGCTCACCCTGGCGAACACTCTTCTACCGGATGCGCAGCCCTCGGAGGCTGATCCCCTCCAGCCTCTTTTTGATGTGCACCTTCCTCCCTCGACACGTTCCGTGATCGCCGTGGTTTGTTGGCGCGCCTTACAAACGATCGATTTTGATAAGAGCGAACAGCACCGCGTCGTCGACCTCCTTGATGATGTGTATGGCAAAGGAGCAAGTCTTACGTACCACAATCTTGGTCTCGAGGTACGCGACCAAACGTACAAGAAGGTCGCGACGCTGCGCGACGCGCTCACGAAATTCTTCCATGATCTCGACGCGATCATCGCCGGCATCGCATCGATTGAGCAGATCGGGCGCGCGCGTCATGGGTTTATGCGTCACCTTAACAGTCCTGTTGGGCAAATCGTGGTGCAGCCATTCCTGACGCGCACGCTCGTAGATCGCGACACGTTCGATCGGCTCTTTGGTAGTGTGAGCGCGTACGCGGAGACGTCCCCTGCGGAGATTGTCGCAAAGCGAGAGGCAGCTGTTGCCCAGCTTCAAGGGTACATCGCCAACTGCGATGCCTGCGGTACGAGTTACGCGACGGCATTTGCTCGATTTGCGGCGCGCATTCTCGACGTTCTTCAGGCCCACTTTGCAAGCAGTCCAGCCGCAAAACCGGCGACACTGCAGGCGACGCCGGTCAAGAAGAAGTACCCCTTCCACCGCGCCGGCGCGCCGGTGATCATCGGCGTCAAGATCACCAACGAGGGGCCAGGACACGCGTTTGATGTACGACTTGCGTTTGAGACCGACGTGGTCACGGCTGACCGTGGTGAGCAGTACGTTGGCAACCTCCCGCCCGGTTCGCGGGTTGTTGACGTCTCCTGCACGGTGCGACAACCTGCCAATACCGCGCTCATCTATGCTCATGTGTCGTGGCATGACTTTGATGGGACGCAGCACCACAACGAGACGATTCTTGAATTTGCGTCCCAGCGAGCCGACATCGATTGGGATGACTTGGCGAAGAGGGCGCCGTACCACCTGCAGCCGGTCGAACATGAACGCGAACTTGCCGGTAGACACGACGTCCTCAACCAGCTCATCGCGCAGGTGGGCGGCCCCAGCGTCGGCTCCTCCTACATTTACGGGCAACGACGCGTCGGTAAAACGTCCATTGTGAAGACGTTTAAGCACCGCATCAATACTGAGCGGCCAGGGCTTGTGAGCGTCGTCTATCTCGAAGCTGGTGACTTTGTCGACCCATCAGGAATCGCCACGGTTAAGCGTCTGGGCGAAAAGCTATGCGACGAGTTGCGGGCAACCGACCGCCGCTTCGAGACGCTCGCCGCGCCGCACTTTCAGGACGCCCTCGCGCCGATAAGCGATTTCCTCGGTGCAGCACTGCGTCTTGTTTCTGACCTGCGGGTGCTTTTCGTCCTCGACGAATTCGACGAACTGCCCGTCGAACTCTATCGTCGCGGCATGTCCGCAAGCCCGTTATTTCTCACAATTCGCAGCGTGAGCGGCAATCCGCACTTCGGCTTCGTCCTCGTCGGCGGCGAGAAGATGAATTCGATCATCGCCGCACAAGGGCAACAGCTCAACAAGTTTCAGCCCATTCGTGTCGATTACTTCGATCGCCAACAAAACTGGTCGAGCTTCAGCGAACTCGTCCGCCGTCCCGTTGCCGACTGGATCGAAATCACGGATGAGGCACTCGAAACACTATGGGAGCACACCGCAGGCAACCCGTTTTTCACGCGGTTGATCTGCGGTGAGTTGTTCCGACAGATCGTGCGGCGACGCGACAGTCACGTCACCAATCGCGATGTACGCGACGCGATCAGCGCCACGATAACAAGTACGGCCGCCAACAGCTTCCAGCACTTTTGGGACGATGGCATCAACGCCGAATCCGCCGCAGAAGCCGAAGACACCTCCGTGGCTCGCCGGAAGGTGCTCCTCGCACTAGGCCACATCTGCCGCGAAGGAACGCCAACAACAGCGGCGGCCATTGTGAGCGCCGCCGAGAGCTTCGGGATGTCCGCTGAGGCGACGCAGCACGAGCTGCGAGACTTTCTACGACGCGACATCCTCGTCGCGGACGGCAACCTCTTCCACTGCCGTGTCGGTCTTTTCCAACGATGGCTCCAGGAGCGCGGGCAACTGGAGATCATGACGACGATCACCAATCGCCAAGCCTCCTTAGCCCAACGGAGCGCTGACGAGCGAGCATACGTGACCTCTGCCGAAATCAGCGATGTTCTGCGTAAATGGGGACACTACCAGGGACGCCTCATCTCTGAGGACGACGTCCGCATGTGGCTGCAGCAGTTCGGTAAAAACCCGGCGCAACGCCGGGCGTTTCGGGTTCTTGAGCAGCTGACCTTCTACTCCGACCAAGTGCTGCGGCAACGCATGCGTGCCGCGCACCTCAACGTCATCAGAGGCCTGACGTGGACAATCGAGGAAGGACGGCGCAAGCGCAGCGACATCCTCATCAGTTACGTCGACGGCGGTACAAAGAATGGCCTCCATCACGCCAAACTCTATGCGGACGAGAACGGCATCCTGGCGGCTAATGTCGTAGAGCGAACAAAGATCCGCAGCGTGCTGAACGACGGACGCTTCCAGGCGCTCGTGTTTGTTGACGATTTTCTCGGGACGGGTGATTCCGCTCGCGAACACTTCGGTGCTCTTGCGTCGGACCTTCGTGTAGTGCTGGCGACCCGACCCATCAGACTTTTCTATGTCGCCGTCGCTGGCTTCCCCGCCGCGAAAACCGCATTAGAGCAGGCTCTCGCTGCGTTGGAGCTTCCGGTGATTGTGTACTTGTGTGATCTCCTCGGACCAGAAGCGCGATGCTTTGGGGAAACCTCCCTGGTGTATCCGTCGGTTGCAGAGCGCGAGGAAGCCCATAACCTCATCATGCCAATCAGCGAGCGGCTGCTCCCGGACGCGCCGCTGGGCTACGGCGACTGCCAAGTGACTGTCGTGTTCGACAGCAACTGCCCCAAGAACACGCTGCCCATTCTGTGGGCCGAGACCCGCAGCTGGACACCGCTCTTCAAGCGACGTTAAGTAGTCCGCGCTTTCAAGCCGCGGACGGCAACACGGCAATAATGCTGCGACGCAATTCCAAGCTGAGTCGCCTCTGGTGAAGTGGAGTAACTCAGAGATACTCGTCTTCTAGGTCTTCGTCGCCGAGACGCTTTCGCTCTATCTCTCGCTCAGCGTGTTGCCGAATGCTGTCGTAGAACATGGAGCGCCTGGCGAACTGCAACGCGAGGACTTAGGGCGCTGTCCATGTGAGATAGCCGTGGATGCCTGCGGCGAGCAAAAAGATGAGGAAGCCCAGAATGCCGATCAGGCCTTTCTCGGTATGCGCCTCAATCCATGTAAGTGTCCGAACTGGGAAGGTGAAGACCGCGAGGGCGAGGAGGTAGAACACGTAGCCAAACATGATGCTGATCCCGAAGGCGATCACCACACCGACCAACACACGCGCAATCGCACCCCAAAGCGGTGGATGGACGAGTGTCGAGTGAACTGCGAGCCAGAGCGCAGATGGCGAGTCCGCAATGACAATGGCTACTAAGAGAAACAGGGGTAACCCAACTAGGGCGAAGATCAGGAGGAAGCGCATGTGGACGCGCTCCTTCTTCTTGTCGATCTCCTCGGCCGTCGAGTCCTCGCTGACGAGGATGTGAGGGATGAGGCGACGCAGCGCGTGTTTGGAAATCTTCTCGCGGAGTCGCTTAAGGTTCTCCAGCTTGATCGCTTCGACGGCGAGTAGGAATGTCCCGACGACTTCAAGGCCAGAAGCAACGAGTTCAACGACCTTGTGGGCGGTCGACATGGAGATACTCCTTCGCTGACCGGGGTCGGCGAGAGTATACCGGTCGGTTGCAGCACTTCCGCCGTTCCTGCCGTAGAATCTTGGAACACCAGCTTTCAGCAAGAGGCATTCGGGAGCGAAGCGATGCGTCGTGTGAGCGTTCGTCGTTTCGACATGCTCGTCTTCGGCGGGCTAATCGGCGTGTTCCTCGTGATCGGCGGGTACGCCGCGTGGAAAACCCGCGGGCCCTCGCTGGAGGAACTACGGGAAGCGGCTGCGAAGAAGAACGTCTGGACGTGGACGCTGCCGGACGAACCCGAGCCAGTGCCGTTTCGGCCGCCAGAGGTGCAAGGGCCGCCATGGTTCTCAGCATGGACTCGACCCGGCGACAGCATCACCGTGACGCCAAACGCAACCTTGCTACTGCCCTATCTCGACGTGAGCTCGGGAGACGCGACCACCGGGAAATTCCTCACCATCACGGGCGGAGGCGTCTGCGGAGTGCACACGATCCCGCTTACCGTTCGCACCACCGGAGACTACACGTGGATGCCGAACCTCACCGCGCCGAACGCCTATATCACCGCGCCGACCTATCAGCCGAACTGGCTTGTCAGCGATAGCTTTCTCGGCCAAGGGGCATACAACCCACCGAAGCAGATGGTGCAGGGCGTGTGGGACCGGGTGACTGTCCGCATCGCGGCGGAGGGTGTTGATGCTCGGGATCTCTTTGGTCGCATGATGGGCTCGGGGAAGCCGGAATCGTTCAAGACGAAGGTGAGCCGCGTCATGTCCGTGAAACTCACCGGCGAGACGTTCAACGTAAAGCGGCTGACAGACGAAACGCAGGCGATGGGTGACGGGCCAACTGAGTGGCAGTTCGATGTGCAGCCGGAAGAGACCGGGAAGCACGATCTTGTGCTAGCGGTCTCGCGCATCGTGCCGGTTGGGGAGCTTGGAAAGCAGCCACGCTCGTACCCTCCGGAGACGCGGAGCATCACGGTCACCATCAACCCGCCGTGGGCGACAGAGCGGTTCATGACCGCCTACTGGCAATGGGTCGCTACATCGATCGCCATCCCGGTGCTGCTGTGGGGCATCGCGAAGATTCGGCAGCGCGAGAAGAAGCGAAAGGCAGTCGGCTTTGCGCCGGCCGATCCAACGCCGTAAGCAGCTCAACTAACGCGAATCTCGGGAAGCCTTTGCATCCCGGCGCACGAATGAGAGCTGAGTTTCTTGTCGTTTCTGTCGCTTTTTGTCGCCGTTTCGGCGGTTGCTATTCGTTATAAAGGACGGTAAAAGAAGGCGTTCGCGATCCTGAGCGAATCGCCTGTGCACCCTGGGCCTGGCTCGTTTCCTGGCTCGTTTCGAAAGTCCAAGGTTATTGTTCTGAGGAGGGACTCCGATCACGGCGGCAGACCTGTGGGATAAGCGTGGGGGTAGCAATGGGGGTATCTGACCGGCGCAGGAATCGCAAAGCGCTCTTGTTGCCGCGCTTACAGTCCCAATTCGGTATCGGCCCTTGGGCACCATGAACGACGGGGTTGCGAGGTAGCGGGGTTTCGAGGTCTCGCGGTGCTCGCGCCTCAGGCTCTGCCGCTGCGAGACCCCGCAACCACGAGACCCCCGCAACCTCGATCCCTACCGCTCCGCGATTCTCCGCTCGTACTCCGCGGCCCGATCCAAAAACGACTCGATCTGGCGCCCCAACCCCAGCTTCTCCGCGATGTCGCTTTTCGTCTCGAACTCCGCGCGCAGGCGCTGCGCCTCGGCCAGGTAGTAGTCGCGCAGGCCGGTCTCGATGGCGAACTCGGGGTACTTTTCCGCCAGGCCGCGCAGCCACTCTTCCACCTGGCGCCGCCGGTCCTTGTCGCCGGTGCCGTTCTTCAGGTCTTCGATCAGGGAGGTGACGACGCCGCGCAGAAGTTCCTGGCGCGTCTCGGTGAGCGGCGGTTCCGGCATGGCGGTGAATACTACAATGCGCCCCGATGAAAGTGCTCATCGCGAATCGCGGCGAGATCGCGGTACGCGTCATCCGCGCCTGCCGCGAGCTCGGCTATCCCACCGTCGCCGTCTACTCCGAGCCTGACCGCGCCGCGCTGCACGTCCTCTACGCCGACCAGGCCATGCCGGTCGGCCCCGCGCCGTCGCGCGAGAGCTACCTCCGCGTCGACCGCATCCTCGACGCGGCGAAGAAGACCGGCGCCGACGCCATCCATCCCGGCTACGGCTTCCTGGCCGAGAACGCGGAGTTCGCCCGCGCCTGCGCCGCCGAGGGGATCACCTTCATCGGGCCGTCGCCGGAGTCGATCGACGCCATGGGCTCGAAGACCGAGTCGCGGCAGCGGATGCAGGCGGCGGGCGTGCCCGTCGTCCCGGGCCTGACCGAGGCGGTGAAGTCGTTCGACGAGATCGCGGAGTTCGCGCGCGGCGCCGGCTTCCCGATCATGATCAAGGCCAGCGCGGGCGGCGGCGGCAAGGGGCTGCGCTACGTCGAGCGCGAGGAGGATCTCCGCAACGCCTACGAGCGCGTCACCAGCGAGGCCGAGTCGTTCTTCGGCGACGGCGCCGTCTACGCCGAGAAGTTCATCCCCAACCCGCGCCACATCGAAGTGCAGGTCCTCGGCGACCAGCACGGCAACCTGGTTTACGTCGGCGAGCGCGAATGCACGCTGCAGCGCCGGCACCAGAAGGTGGTCGAGGAATGCCCGTCGCCCGTGGTCGACGACGATCTGCGCGAGAAGCTCGGCAAGATGGCGGTCAAGGCCGCGGCGGCCGTGAACTACTACTCCGCCGGCACCATCGAGTGCCTGATGGGGCCGGACAAGCAGTTCTACTTCCTCGAGATGAACACGCGGCTGCAGGTCGAGCACCCGGTGACCGAGATGGTCTGGGGCATCGACCTGGTGAAGGAGCAGCTGCGCGTGGCGCGCGGCGAGAAGCTCTCGGTGCGGCAGAAGCAGCTCAAGCCGAGCGGGCACGCCATCGAGTGCCGCATCTACGCCGAGGACCCGGCGAAGAACTTCGCGCCGTCGCCGGGGCTCATCCGCTACATCAACCTGCCGCAGGGGCCGGGCGTGCGTAACGACAACGGCGTCTACAGCGGCTACACCGTGCCGCTCTTCTACGACCCGATGCTGTCGAAGCTGATCTGCCACGCGGCGACGCGCCCCGACGCCATCGCCCGCACGCGCCGCGCGCTGGCCGAGTACCGCGTGGAGGGGATCCAGACCACCATCCCCTTCTTCTCCTTCATCATGCAGCAGCCCGACTTCGTCGACGCCAACTTCGACACGAGCTTCATCGACCGCCTGATCGGCGAGATGAAGCTCGCGCATCCCGACGGCAACGGCAGCGTCGACGCCGCGGTGATCGCCGCCGCCATCGCCGCCTTCGAGGAGACGCAGCAGGTGCGGCTGCCGGTCGGCGTCGACTCGCCGTGGAAGTGGGCGGGCAGGCCATGAGGTTCGTCGCCCGCCGCGACGGCGCCGACATCCCGGTGGAAGTCGAGCGGACCGGCGGCGGCTATCGCGTGAAGATCGGCGACCGCTGGATGACCGCGGATCTGGTCGAAGCGGGTCCGTACCTTCGCTCGCTGCGGCTGGAAGATGGGACGCAGTTCGCCTTCGCCCACCACCGCAGCGGCACGAACCACGAGATCTCGCTGGAGGCGTCGACGGTGAACGTCGAGGTCTTCGATCCGCTCTCGCTCAAGCGCCGCCGCCGTGAGGACGAGACCGGCGGCACCGGCATGGTCACGGCGCTCATGCCCGGCCGCATCGTGCGCGTGATGGTCGAAGAGGGCGCCGCGGTGCGCAAGGGCGCCGGCCTCATGGTGCTGGAAGCGATGAAGATGGAGAACGAGATCCAGGCGCCGGCCGACGGGGTCGTCGACCAGATCTTCGTCAAGGCGGGGGATACGGTGGAGGGGGGAGCGGACTTAGCTCACGTTGCCCCCGCGGCGGCGAACCTATAATCGCCCCATGTCCTCAGTCGATCCCTTCGTCCCGGGGGGCACGCTGCTCACCTACCGCCTGGTGGAGCGCGTGGGCAACTCCGCGGTCTGGCGCGCGGAAGACACGCGAAACGCGAAGCGCGTCGCGGTCAAGGTCCTGGCCAAGCAGCTTCCGCGCGACGCCGCCAAACGCGATGCGCTGATCCGCGACGTCCGCCTCGGCGGCGCCCTGTTTCACACCTCGCTCGTCAACATCATCGAGATCTCCGCCGCCGGCGACGCGCTGGTGATGGTCATGGACTGGTTCGACGGCCAGCCGGTCTCCAGCCTCTTCCGCGGCAAGCCGGCCGACCGCACCGCGTTCTTCCGCCTGGCCTACCAGCTCGCCGACGCGCTCAAGCTGCTGCAGGCAAAGCAGCTCATCCACGGCAACATCGCCGGCGACTCCGTGCTCGTCGCCGAGAACGGGCAGCTCCGCCTGGCGGGACTCAACGTCACGAACCTGCTGACCAAGCGCGAGTCGCCGTCGTTCTATCAGCAGAAAGGCAACGAGGCGCGCGCGGTGGCCTACATGGCGCCGGAACAGATCAAGGGCGAGCCGCTGACGCCGCAGTGCGACCTCTTCTCCGTCGGCGTCGTGCTCTACGAGATCGCCACCGGCCGCGTGCCGTACCTCGCGGCGAGCGCCGCGGAGATCGCGCACAAGGTCGTCAACGAGCAGCCGGCGTCGCCGAAGTCGATCAACCCCGCCGTCGACAACGCGGTCCTCGGCGTGATGGGGAAGTGCCTCTTCAAGGACACCTTCAAGCGGCCGAAGGACGCGAAGGCGCTGGTCGACGACATCAACAAGGCCGAGCCGGAGGCGGCGAAGTTCGTCGCCGACCTGGCGAAGGCGGCGGCCGGCGCGCCGGTGGCGAAGCTGGCCGAGGCGCGGGGCGCGCTGATGCTCATCGCCGACGTCGCCAATTTCGACGAGACGAACGCCGTCGATCCCGGCGGCGCGCAGCGCGCGGCCGCGCGCATGCAGCAGCTCCTCGGCGAGGCGATCTACCTCTTCGACGGGACGATCGTCGATCCCTTCGGCACCACGCTCATCGCCGAGCTGCCGAGCGTGGAGAGCGCGCTGGAGGCGGCGCGCAAGGGCGAGTTCGATTTCTCGCTCGACCAGCAGGGGAGCGGGTTCATCCCGGTGCGGCTGCTGCTGCACGCCGGCGACGTGGAGACGCGCGACGGGAAGGTGGTCGGCCCGTCGATCGACAAGGCGATGGAGGTGCTGCACCACATCGAGCCGCTGCAGCTGTTCGTCTCCGAGGAGTTCGCCAAGAAGGCGCGCGGCCACGTGCGGCTGCGCGACGCCGGCGCGCGCGCGGGCGTGAAGCTCTACACCATCCCGCCCGCCGAGCCGCCGAAGCCGCAGGTCGACACCGCCGCGCTCGAGGCCGAGGAGCGCGCCGCCGAGGAGGCGGAAGCGGCGATGATCGCCGCAGCCGCGGCGGCGAAGGCGAAGAAGAAAAAGATGCTGATCTTCGCCGGCATCGCCGCCGTGCTCGTGCTCGCGCCGATCGGCGGCTACATCTACCTGGCGACGCGGCCGCGCTGCTGCGGCGACACGCCGGCGGTCCAGCAGGCGGCGACGCCGTCCGGCCCGCGGCCGGCGACGGCGGCGCATCCTCGCAAGATCCTGCTGCAGCCGTTCACGGTGCAGACCGCCGACCCGGTGCTGCAGCAGCGCGCGGAAGCGGCGCGGCTCGGATCGATCGAGGTGCTGCGCGCCTATCCGGAGGTGCGGGTGGTCGACGCGCCGGCGCCGGACGTCGCGGCGTTCACCGCCACCGTCCGCGGCGACGCCGCCGCGCCGGAGCTCGTCCCGCCGACCGGCACCGTGGTGACGCTCTCCGACGCGGCGACCGGCATCCAGTCGATCGTGGAGTGGGTGACCAGCGAGCTGAAGTTCTCGCGTCCGGCGAGCGCGCCCCCCGCGGCCTACAACGCGCTGGCGGATGCGGCGGCGGCGATGAACGCCAAGGACGACGCGAAGACCGAGACCGCGCTGCGCGCGTCGACGAAGGCCGATCCAAGCCTGCTCCCCGCGCAGCTGATGTCGATGCGCTTCTTCACCGCGAAGGGGAAGGATGCGGACGCCGTCGCCGCGGCGAAGCAGGTCCTGGCGCTCGATCCGGCGAACGTCGACGCGGCCCGGATGACCGCGCGCGCCGGGCTGAAGTCGGGCGACTTCGGATCCGCCTTCGCCGGCTACGGCGCGCTGCTGAAGAACGACAGGACCGACGCCGAGGCCCTCAACCTGGTGGGGCGCTACGCGCTGGCGGCGAACGACCAGCCGCGATTCGCCGCGGTGCTGGCGCAGCTCAGGCGCAGTCCGGACGCCGCCGCCGTGCACGCTCCCGACGCGCTGCTTTTCGCCGGCCGGCTCGACGAGGCGGTGGAGAAGTACTACGAGCTCGAGGCGGCCTTTCCGAAGAACGGCGCGCTGGCGCTGAAGATCGGCCGTCTCGCGGTGCTGCGCCATTCGATGGACATGGCGCGGATGAAGCTGAACGGCCCGATCGGCGAGTACGGCCAGCACGTGCTGAAGGCGTACATCGCGGCGGAGGAGCGGCGGCCGGCCGACGCGCAGGCGGAGCTCAAGGCGGCGGAGGCGCTCTCGCAGCCGGGCGACGACTACTGGACGTCCGCGGCCGAGGTCGCCGCGATCTCCGGCAACGTCGGCGGCGCGCTGACGGCGCTGGAGCACGCGGCGGAGCGGAAGGAGCCGACGGCCGGCTACATCCTCACCAACCGGCTGCTGGCGTCGCTGCTGCACAGCGAGCCGCGCTACCTGAAAGTGCGCGAGAAACTGGCCGCCGAACAGGGCGAGATCCGCGCCGCGATGGCCAACCTCGCGCTGTAGCATGTGCCGATGATCGTCACCGCGCGACTGACTTTCTGCGCCGCTCACCGATTGCACAATCCCGACCGCGACGCGGAGTGGAACCTGCGCACGTTCGGCAAGGACAACAACCCCGCCGGCCACGGCCACAACTACGTGCTGATCGTCAGCGTGAAGGGAAAGATCGATCCCGACACCGGCATGGTCATCGATCTCCGCGAGCTGAAGGACATCATGCGCCGCGAGGTGATCGACCACGTCGACCACAACAATCTCAACGAGGACGTCCCCTTCCTGCGCGGCATCATCCCCACCGCCGAGAACATGGTGCGCGCCTTCTGGCGCCAGATCGCGCCGGCGGTGAAAGGAGCGGAGCTCGCCGAAATCGTCCTGCACGAGACGGAAAAGAACTCGGTGGTCTACCGCGGGGAGGACGAGTGACATGAACTACGACTTGGCCATGATGTCCCTCGACGGTCTGGCGCGCGCGCCGCTCACGGTGGAGCGCGAGGGCAACACCATAGTGATCAAAGGTGTAGCGGCGAGCTTCAAGGAGCTGGCGCGGCTCTGCCTGCTCTTGGGCGGCGCGGAGACGGAGCCGGACGACTCGTTCGAGCTGCAGCCGGGCCGGCACGTGACCGACGCGTCGCCAATGGTCGCACTGCGGCTGGGGTAATCCCAGTGCCCTTCTCCCCGATCGCGGGGAGAAGGTGCCGCGAAGCGGCGGATGAGGGGCGGCCCCCATACGCACTAACTTAACCTCCGCGCAAGGAAGCGGCTGTCAGCGCGTTGGTAACGTCGTCGTGGGTGTTGAGGTCGAAGCAGGTGACGCGATCGGCGGCGCAAGGCATCGAAGATTCCGCCGACAGTCAGGGGCAGTCGGATGGCATCGAGCACGACTTCAAGAAGCAGCGCCGTCAGACGCCAGATGCTCACGGTCCGGGATGGGATACCCCCAGGGGGGAAAAGACTCGGCCTGTTCGATCAGCGCATCAACGAGGAGCGCGAGCAGCAGCTTGGCGAATACCCATACCCGCACTCCATCGTCGGTTCGTGCCGGTACGTGGTCGAGGTCCAGCAGTGACTTGAGGACCTTGAACTTCATCTCGACCTGCCATCGAAACCTGTAGAGCGCAAGCACGCTGGTGGTCGAGATCTCCTCCGGTAGATTGGTCAGAAGGAACGTGAACCCGGCGAACTGCAGCGTTCGAAGATCGATCTGGCGTTGCCTCTTGCTGGCCTCCTGGCGAATCCGCTGCCGTGTATGAGCTGCTGCGGGCTCGCTCTTGCGGATCGCCACCAGGCGGGCCTTGATGCGGCTGCCTTCCGGGGTCCGAAAGAACACCGGAAACTCGCCCGGTTCGGCCTCGGGCAACGCCTCGAGCGTTGCAAGCAGATCGAGCGGCTCGCTGGACTCGTTCTCCAGCGGAAGGGTGGACCACGAGAACCTCACGATGAAGTGCGCCCCACGCTCGGCAATGCGACCGAGCGGACCACGATGGGCATAGCCCGCGTCAGCGATCACCACACTTGCCGGTCGAATGGCAAACCGCTCAAGGGTCTCGCCGCCCTTGCCATCCGTCAGTTCCGCTTCCACCACGCAGTTCGACGCTAGATCGACTCGCAGGTGCAGACGATGGTCGGTGCCCTTCGACCCTTGCCGGCCTATGGTGGTTGCGTCCACCACCTCGACCGACAGTCCCGGCAAGCGCTGTTGCTCGTTCCAACCGATCGCCTCGCACAACAGCCTGCCCAGCCAATCGCCCGCCTTCGCAAAGCGCTTCACCAGCGCTGCGTCACTTAGATCTGCAACACCAGCTTCGGCAGCGACCGTTGCCGTATCCATCAACGAATGGCCACCACCCACTCGAAACAGCAGCAACCGCAGCAGGTCCGACGGACTTGCTATCTTCCGCGCCCGCTCGAACGCTCCCGTCTCGCGCGCCAGCTCAGCCACGCGCGTCTCACCCCCAAGAAATGCCATCAGGTACGGCCACTGGAACTCCACCCACTCACTCACATCCACCCGTCGTTCCATGCTGCTCAGCATACGGCGACTCTTAAGTTAGTGCGTATGGGGGCGGCCCCTCACCCGGCCCTTCGGGCCACCCTCTCCCCGCTTCGCGGGGCGAGGGGCTCTCTCGCGCGGCTCGCATCGGCACGGCCCCTCCCCGGCCCTTCGCAATCCAAGCTGGTGCAAGCGATGCGCAAGGCTGGGGCAAGCGAAGTACAGGCCGGTGAACCCTTTTGTCATCAACCACTTCCGGTCATCGCGCTTCCGGATGTGAGGTTGCGAGGTCGCGCGGTCTCGAGCCTGACTGGCTAGCTCTCGTAATCCGGGCTGTACGTCACCAGCTCACTCAGGAAGCTCGCGCGCTGCCGGTTGCGTTCATCGTCCACCTGCAGCAGGTCGCGCATCGAGAGCATGCCGATCAGCTTCCCGCCGCGCACCACCGGGAGGTGGCGGCACTTGCAGTCGTACATCTTCTTCAGCGCGTCGTCGATGCCGTCGTTCGCCTCGGCCACCATCAGCTGCTTGGTCATCACGTCGGAGACGCGCGTCTCGTCAGGGTCGAGTCCCGCGGCGACCACGCGCGACATCAGGTCGCGCTCGGAGAAGACGCCCACCAGCGCCCCTTCCTCCAGCACGGCGATGGCGCCGACGTTGCGGTCGGCCATCATCCGCGCCACCTCGCGCACGTTGTTCGCAGGCTCGGCGTGAATGAGCGGGTGTCCTTCGATGAGCTCCGCCACTTCTGTCATGCGTTCCTCCGTGCGACGTTTCCGAGGCCGTCGTACGCGGCGTACTTGTAAGCCTCGCTCAGAGTCGGGAAGTTGAAGACGCTCTCGATGAATGCATTGATCGTTCCCCCGAACTGCATCACCACCATCCCCACGTGCAGCAGCTCGGAGGCATTCTCGCCCACGATGTGCACGCCGAGCAGCTCCAGCGACTGCGGATCGAAGACGACCTTGATCAGACCCTTCGCGTCGCCGATGATCTGCCCGCGCGCGTTGTTGCGATAGTACGCGCGTCCCACCTCGAACGCCCGCCCGCTGCGCCGGCAATCTTCCTCGGAATCGCCGACCATGGCCAGCTCGGGGATGGTGTAGATGGCGTACGGCAGGATGGAGGCGACCTTCGTCTTGTACTTCAGGTCAAAGGCGTGGACCATCGCCACGCGCGCCTGCTCCATCGACGTCGACGCCAGCGCCGGGAAGCCGATGACGTCGCCCGCCGCGTAGATGTTCGGCACGCTGGTGCGGTAGTTCTCGTCCACCTGCACCAGTCCGCGGCTGCCGGTCTTCACGCCGATGCCGTCGAGGTTCAGCCCCTCCACGTTGCTGCTGCGGCCGGCGGCATACAGCAGCTTGTCGACCACCAGCGCCTGGCCGTTCTTCAGCGTCAGCGAGACGCGGCCGTCGACCTTGTCGATCTCCGCCACCTCGCAGCCGAGGTGCAGCACCACGCCGAGGCGGTTCTGCAGCTCGCCGAGGAGGATGCGGACGATCTCGCGGTCGATGTGCGGCAGCAGTGACGTGCGGCCGTCGATGAGGTGCACCTCCACGCCGAGCGCGGCGAAGATCGAGGCGTACTCGCTGCCGATCACCCCCGCGCCGACCACCGCCAGGCTCTCCGGGATGCGGTCGATGGTCAGCATGTTGTCGCTGTCGAGCACCGTCTCGCCGTCGAACGGCACGTCCGCCGGCCGCACCGGCGAGGAGCCGGTGGCGATGAGGACGACCTCGCCGTCGAGGACCGTCTCGTCCACCGCGACTTGTGTCGGCGAGATGAATCGCGCGTTGCCCTGGTAGCGATCGATTTTGTGACGGCGCAGGTTCTCGTCGATCCGCTTCCACTCCCGCTCCACCACCAGCTCCTTGCGGTACATGAAGTCGTGCACGGTGATCGACTTCATCCGCACGTCGAAGGCCTCGGCGAAGCCGCGCTGGCGGAAGCCGGAGAGATGCAGCGCCGACTCGCGCAGCGTCTTCGAGGGGATGGTGCCGGTGTTCACGCTGGCGCCGCCCAGCACCGGCTCGCGCTCGATCAGCGCCACGCGCTTGCCAAAGTACGCCGCCTGCGCGGCTCCCTTCTCGCCGGCGGGGCCGGAGCCGATGACGATGAGGTCGTACATAGCTGGTGGCTGGTAGCGGGTAGCTGGTAGCAGGGCCACGATTAGCTGCCAGCTACTAGCCACCAGCTACCAGCTAATAGCTGATCAACGCATGCACCGGCACGTCCAGTTTTTCCCGTCCGTTGAGGAACGCCAGCTCCATCAGCATGCCGATGCCGACGATCTCCGCGCCGAGGTCGCGCACCAGGCAGGCCGCGGCGGCGGCGGTGCCGCCGGTGGCCAGGACGTCGTCGACGATCAGCGCGCGGTCGCCGGGCGCCAGTGCGTCGTCGTGGATCTCCAGCGAGCCGCTGCCGTATTCGAGCGTGTACTCGAAGCTGCGCGTCTTCCACGGCAGCTTGCCCGGCTTGCGGACCGGGACCAGCCCCGCGTTGAGCACGCGCGCCACGCCGGTGCCGAAGATGAAGCCGCGCGACTCGATGGCCACCACCGCGGTGATGCCTTTGTCGCGGAACGGCTCGGCCAGCGCGTTGGCCACCCATTCCAGCGCCTGCGGCGAGCGGAGCAGCGGGGTGATGTCCTTGAAGACGATGCCCGGCTTCGGAAAGTCGGGGACGTCGCGGATGTACTGCGTCAGATCCATCAGAACTTGACGTCGAAGTCGCCGAGGCGGCCGGTGAAGTCCTTCGTTTCCTGATCGATCTTCGTCACCTCGGCGTAGCGCGGCCCTTCCTTCAGCTCCTCGAGCCACTCGTCGATGGTGTCGCGCTCGCCCTCGACCACCGCGTCGACCGTCGCGTCGCGGTTGTTCTGGATGTAGCCCTTCAGGCCGAGGCGTCGCGCGACGCGCGTGGCGAAGAAGCGGTAGCCGACGCCCTGGACCTTGCCGTGGATTCGGATGACTCGCTGTTCCTTCGACATGCGCGGCGGATTGTATCAACGGCGGCGCGTGCGCTTCACCGGAGCTTTTTTCTTCGCCGGCGCCGGTTTGGGCGGCTCCGGCTTCTTTTCCACTACCGGAGCCGGCGCAGGGGCGGGGGGAGGGGTGGCCAGGACGGCGACTTTCTTCTGCAGGTCGGCGATCTGCGCCTTCTGCGCGGCGGCGTCGCGGCGCACCTGCTCCAGCGATGCCTGCAGCGCCTGCCGCTCGTGGTCGGAGAGCGACGACAGAGCCGCGATCGCGGCCGCCGCGCCGTCGGTGCGCGGGTACTGCTGCACGATGCGCGTCAGCTCCTCGCGCGCCCTGGTGTTGTTGCCGGCGGCGATGTCCTTGCGCGCGCTGCGCAGCATCGCCCCGGACTGGATGTCGTTCGGGACGGTGAGCACCAGGTACGCGACCACCGCGCCGAGGACCGCGGAGACGAGCGCCGTGCCGATCAGGAGGGTTTTGACGCGCACGGCCGGGGTGGGTTCAGGAAGCGCGCCATCGCGCCTCGGCGAAGGCCTTGAACCGCTCCATCTGATCGCTGTGCGCGCGATGGATGGAGTGCTTCGCCAGCCCGCCGAAGAGCCGGGCGAGGAGTCCTTTGAACCGAAAGGTCTCCTCGGAGACCAGCAGCGTCTTCCGCGGCGAGAGCGCCGTGAAACGCGCTTCCACCTCGACCGCCACGTTCGGCGCCTCCAGGTGCAGGTGATGCCGGGCCACGACCGTGACAGTGAACGACATCCCGCCGCTCGTCGATTCGAGGCGATAGGTCGAACCGGGGGCGCCCGGCTCGCCCGCCAGCGGCTTGTAGGCCATCTCCTTCATCCACAGCGGCGCGAGCGCCGGGTCGGCGAAGAGGCGCGCGGCGATGTCGAGCGGCGCGTCGATGGCGATGCTGACGAGGTCCTTCACGTTCGCCACCGTGCTTCAGGAACCGGGCCAGAGCGTCGGCGAGGTTGCGGGGTTGCGGGGTTGCGGGGTTGCGGGGTTGCGAGGTTGCGGAGTCTCGCGGTGCTCGCGCCTTAGCCTTGGGCGCTGCGAGACCCCGCAACCTCGAGACCCCGCAACCCCGAAACTACGCTTCCCTCCACCCAAAGCGCCCAACCAGGGGCACGAACTCCGCTCCGCCGCAGTCCTCGATCTGCACCCGCGTTCCGGCGCGCGTCACGCGGGCCAGGCGCTGCGAGCCTTCCGGGCCGATGGGGATGACCATCCGCCCGCCGCGCGCCAGTTGCTGCACCAGCGGCTCCGGCACCTCGGGGGCGGCGGCGGCGACGATGATCCGGTCGAACGGCGCCTGGTCCGACCAGCCGTAGGTCCCGTCGAACACCTTCACCGCGACGTTGTAGATCTTCAGCTCGCGGATCAGCTCCGCCGCGCGCAGCGCCAGCTCATTGACCCGCTCGATGGAGAAGACTTTCGCGCAGAGCTTCGACAGCACCACCGCCTGGTAGCCGGTGCCGGTGCCGATCTCCAGCACCTTCTCCTTGCCGGTCAGTTCCAGCAGCTCGATCATCCGCGCCACGATGTACGGCTGCGAGATGGTCTGCTTCGCGCCGATGGGCAGCGCGCCGGGGCCGTACGCCTTCGCCGCCACCAGCGTCGGGACGAAGAGGTGCCGCGGCACCTCGCGCATGACCTGCAGGACCCGTTCGTCGTCAACGCCGCGTGCTTTCACGTAGCGGTCGACCATCAGCTCGCGCAGGTGCGCGAACTCGCGATCATCCTTTCTTGGCGGCGTGGCCAAGGATCTCCTCGAGCGGCTTGAGGCGCGGAATCGAGTCGTGATGCGTCAGGTCGAGATGCAGCGGCGTGACGGAGACGAAGCCGCTTTGCACCGCCTCGAAGTCCGTCCCCTCGCCGGGGTGCCAGGTCGGCTTCCCCGCGCCGATCCAGTAGTACTTCCGCCCGCGCGGGTCGAGCCGCTCGATCAGCGCCTCGGAGTAGACGCGCTTGCCGAGCCGCGTCACCTTCACTCCCTGGAACGGCGCGGCGGGGAAGTTGACGTTGAGGATGATCTGCGGGTCGCGCGGCTCCTGCAGGAACCACCCGACCAGCTCCACCGCCAGCTCGACGCACGGATCGAAGGAGAAGTGCTTGCCGACCAGCGCGGAGAAGGCGATGGAGGGGATGTTGAGCAGCGCCCCCTCGAAGGCGGCGGAGATGGTGCCGGAGTAGGTGACGTCGTCGCCGAGGTTCGGGCCGAAGTTGATGCCGGAGACGACGACGTCGGGGCGCGGCTCGTTGAACAGCTTGAGCACGCCGAGGTTGACGCAGTCGGTGGGCGTGCCGTCGACGATCCATTCGTTCGCTTCGAGCTGCAGCAGGCGCAGCGGACGGTTGAGCGTCAGCGCGTGCGAGGCCGCGCTCTGCTCGCGGTCGGGGGCGACGATGAAGACCTCGCCGAGCGGCGCCAGCGCCTTGGCCAGCTTGCGGATGCCTTCGCTGTAGATGCCGTCGTCGTTGGTGACGAGGATGCGCTTCATTGGGTTGGCAGTTTATCCTGACGCGTAGCGTCAGGATCTGGCGCCCATGTGCGCTGCGCAAGTGGCGCCAGATCCTGAGCCGTCTTCGCGGCTCAGGATAAACTTAGGGCACGTTCGAGTTCGCCCGAATGAACTCCACCACGTCCTTCCGCAGCCGGAGGTGCGAGGCGCGGTCGATGTACATCATGTGCCCCGCCTCGAAGTAGTCCATCGACACGTTCTTCTTCACCTCGGGGTCGAGGCCGAGGCGGGCGAAGGTGTACTTCGTGGCGGCGAACGGCGTGGCGGCGTCGTAGTAGCCGTTGGCCACGAACACTTTCATGTTCGGGTTCTGGTTCATGGCGTTGCGCAGCGTCTCGGCCACGTCGACGTAGCGGTTCGAGGCGCGGTCGTAGTTCCAGGGGCGCACCTTGTCGGTGAGGATCTCGTACGGCAGGTCGGTCTCGAACTTCAGCTCGCGGCGGACGTAGTCGTTGAAGGCCGCGGTGTACTCGCCGAAGATCGCGGCGTACGACGAGTCGAACTCCGGCGAGTCGCCGGCGGCGTCGCGGTCGATGCCGGTGAAGCGCGCGTCGAGGCGCCCCACGGTGCGGCGCTGGTCGCGCAGCAGCTCCTTGTCGAAGCGGCCCAGCGAGACGCGGAGGTTGGTCTGCTCGAAGAACTTCGCCGAGAGGCCGGTGAGGTTCGACAGGTGCGCGGCCACGTTGCGGCGCTCCTCGTCGCTGATCCGGTCGCCCTGCATCAGCGCCGCGGCGTACGGGCCGAGCGCGTACTTTTCCGACGCGGCCACCGCGTTCTCGATCGTCCCGCCCTGCAGGTCGGGCGAGAGGCGCTTGTGGTACCAGGCGGTGGCGGTGTAGGTCGGGAGGAAGAGGACGTAGGCGAGGTCGTTGGCGGTGTCGAACGACGTCGTCTCGAAGTTGAGGATCGACGAGATCAGCACGATGCCGTTGAGGTAGTAGCCCTGCCGCTGCAGCCAGCCGGAGAGGCCGGCCGCGCGCGTGGTGCCGTAGCTCTCGCCGGCCAGGAACTTCGGCGAGGCCCATCTTGAATATCGAGTCGTCCAGAGGCGGATGAACTCGCCGACCGACTGCACGTCGGCGTCGACGCCGTGGAACTTGTTCGCGTCGGCGAACGGAATGGCGCGGCTGAAGCCCGTCGTCACCGGGTCGATGAAGACGAGATCGGAGACGTCGAGGATGGAGCCCTCGTTGTCGACCAGGCGGTACGGCGGCTTCGCGGCGTGGCCGGCGTCGTCGAGGTAGTTGATGCGCTTCGGTCCGAAGGCGCCCATGTGCAGCCAGACCGACGACGAGCCGGGCCCGCCGTTGAAGGTGAAGGTGATGGGGCGCTTGGCGGGGTCGGCGCCGTCGCGGGTGTACGAGGTGAAGAAGAAGCTCGCCTTCGGTTTGCCCTCTTCGTCGCGGTAGATCATCGTTCCGGAGCGCGCCGTGTAGTTGACGGCGGTGCCGCCGACGGTGACCGAGTGCTGGGTGGTGGAGATGTTGTCGCGCGCGTCGGCGGGCGGTTTCGACGCGTCGCGGTTGTCGCGCGACTCCGGCGCGCGCGTCTGCTCGCGTTGCGCCGGCGCTCCTTCCGGCGGCGCCTGCGCGAAAAGGGTTGGAACGGCGACGGCGACCAGCAGGGAGAGTGCGGCGTTCTTCATGCGGCCGAGAAATGTAACATCAACCTCATGCATACGCTGCTCGCCCTCCTTCTCGCCGTCACGCCCGCGCAATTTGCGCGCGACTGGCGGGTGGCGCACGAGAAGGAGATCGTCGCCGAGCTCTCGGCGCTGCTGGCCATCCCGAACCTCGCTTCGGACAAGCCGAACATCGAGCGCAACGCGGCCGCCATCGCCGAGGCCTTCACACGCCGCGGCGCGGTGGTGAAGCTGCTGCGGGTGGAGGGGGCGCCGCCGCTGGTCGTGGCCACGGTTGCGGACGGGTTGAGAACCCGTCCCACATATACCTTCTACGCGCACTACGACGGCCAGCCGCTCGACCCGGCGCAGTGGACCTCGCCGCCGTGGGAGCCGGTGCTGCGCGGCACGGGGCCGGAGGCGCGGCTCTACGCCCGCTCGGCCAGCGACGACAAGGCGCCGATCGTGGCCATGCTCGCCGCGCTCGACGCCATGCGCGCCGCGAAGGTCGAGCCGGGCGTCAACCTGAAGTTCGTCTTCGAGGGCGAGGAAGAAGCGGGCTCGCCGCACCTCGCCGGCTACATCAGCCAGTACCCCGACGAGCTGGCCACCGACGGCTGGCTGCTCTGCGACGGCCCGGTGCACCAGAGCCGCCACTCGCAGCTCTACTTCGGCGCGCGCGGCGTCACCGATCTCGAGATCACCGTCTACGGCCCCGCGCGCCCGCTGCACAGCGGCCATTACGGCAACTGGGCGCCGAATCCGATCGTGGCGCTGACGCACCTCATCGACAGCCTCCGCGACGCCGAGGGCCGCATCCCGGTCGAGCACTTCTACGACGACGTCACGCCGCTCACGCCCGCCGAGCGCGCGGCGCTCGCCGCCATCCCGCCCTTCGACGACAGCATCCGCCGCGAGCTGGCGCTCGGCCGCACCGAGGGGACGCTCCCGCTGAACGAGGCCATCCTGCAGCCGGCGCTCAACCTGCGCGGCATCGCGGGCGGGCGGGTGGGCGAGCAGGCCTCGAACAGCATCGTCACCGAGGCGCGCGCGTCGATCGACTTCCGCCTCGTCCCGGCGCAGACGCCCGAGCGCGTGCGCGCCCTGATCGAGGCGCACCTCGCCAAGCAGGGCTGGTTCATCGTGCGCGACGACCCCGACGTCGCCACCCGCCTTGCCCACCCGCGCGTGGCGAAACTCGCCTGGGGCCACGGCTACCCCTCGGCCCGCACGCCCCTCGACGCCCCGCTCTCGCGCCAGGTCGCGGACGTCCTCACCGCCGCCACCGGTGTCGCGCCGTACCGGCTTCCTTCGCTGGGCGGCAGCGTGCCGATGCACCTCTTCACCGACAGCGGCCGCACCCCCGTCGTCGGCGTGCCGATCGTCAACCACGACAACAACCAGCACGCCGCCAACGAGAACGTGCGGCTGCAGAACCTGTGGGACGGGATCGAACTGTTCGCCGCGCTGTTCAGCGGCCTGCGGTGAGCCGCCCCTCATCCGCCGCTTCGCGGCACCTTCTCCCCGCAAGCGGGGCGAAGGCCCCTCCACCCCCCGAGTGCCCCTCGCCCCGCGAAGCGGGGAGAGGGTGGCGCGAAGCGCCGGGTGAGGG
>Ga0157377_10000115_pt1 | contig 54899 bp, 46 predicted proteins | sample M55metaG_FD_121116 | JGI IMG/M metagenome (GOLD analysis project Ga0157377, IMG submission 121116) | Miscanthus rhizosphere microbial communities from Kellogg Biological Station, Michigan, USA - M5-5 metaG | ecosystem: Host-associated > Plants > Roots > Rhizosphere > Soil | place: USA: Michigan...
ACGGTGTTCGCGAAGAGGGCAGGAGGCCACTCTCATCCACAAGCTCGAAGCTTCAGGGGCGACTGCGGCCTTGTCCGGTCGTTCTACCTATCCTGAGGCCCGCACCCATTAACGTACAAGGGGAGACGTTGGCGTCAGACCGCGATGGCCAGCGGGCGCGGATCGAGCAGGCGGATCAGGCGGTTCACCGCCACGCTGACGCCGTCCTCGTGGCGCAGTGTGTCGGCGATGCGCGCGGCGCCGCGGCGCAGGTCGTCGCGCGACATCACCTCGCGAATGGACGCTGCCAGCTTGTCCGCGGTCAGCTTCTTGGCCGGGATCGGGGACACGCCCGCGCCGATGGCGGCGATCCGCTTGCCCCACAGCGCCTGCTCGTAGGCGAACGGGATGGCGAAGCTCGGCACGCCGAAGCGCAGCGCCGCCGAGGTCGAGCCGGCGCCGCCGTGATGCACCATCGCCGCCACACGCGGCAGCAGCCAGTCGTACGGCACGCTGCGCACGGCGAAGACGTTCTCCGGCAGGCTCGCGCCTTTGCCCAGTCCGCCGAAACCGCTGATCAGGATGCCGCGCGCGCCGGAGCGCTCCAGGGCGTCGAGCGTGATCTTGGTCGTCGTGGCGCGGCTCTTCCCCACCGAGCTGCTGAAGCCGATGCCGACCGGCGCCGGGCCGGCGGCGAGAAAGGCCTCCAGCTCCGCGGGCGGCTTCCACTCCACCGGCCGGTCGAGAAACCAGTAGCCGGTAACGTGGATCCACTCCGCCCAGCCGACCGGGCGCGGGAGCACCGACGGGCTGAAGCCGAAGAGATGCGGCAGGCGGCGTAGGCGCCGCAGCTCGGCGCGCCACGGCTCCGCCGGAAGGCCGAGCGTCCGCTCGCGCCATTTGTCGACCTGCACCTGCCCCAGCTTGGTGAAGGCCGTGGCGCGCAGCCAGGTGATGCGGTTGTAGAGCGGGCCGAGGTCGAGGTCGAGCGGCTCCTGGTACGGGTTGGCGAACGACCAGGTGGGGAGGTGCAGCACCGGGCTGACCGCGACGATGATCACCGGGATCTTCAGCCGCGCGGCGAGCGACGGCGCGATGCGCGTCCACGGCCAGCAGAGCACCGCGTCGGTGTCCTGCGCCGCCTCCCAGCAGCTGATCAGCAGGCGGTCGAGGAAGAGGGCCATGTACTGCTCGAAGAAGCGGAGGAACTCCTTCTTGTTGCGCAGGCGCTCGGCCAGCGCGTTGGCCGCGGCGCCGCCGTAAAAGTCGGCGGACTTGCCCTCGATGACGCGGAACTTCAGGCCGTGCTCGCGCACCATCGTCTCGAAGTCGGCGTGCGTGGCCACGGTGATGTCGAAGCCGGCGGCGCTCATGCCGCTGGCCAGCGAGACGAGCGGCTGCACGTCGCCGCGCGAGCCGATGGCGATGACCGTGGCGCGCATGTCAGCTGCCCACGCTGGCGGCGACGAAGCGGTGCAGCTCGCCGGCGGAGAGATCCTGCACGTACTCGCCGTCGCGCACCGCGAGCTCCTGGAAGTTCAGCGGCACCTGCAGGCGGTCCTCCAGCATGATCATCATGTGGATGGCCTCCACCGAGGAGATGCCGAGGTCGGCGTTGAGCATGGTGGCCGGACCGATGCCGCCGGGGACCTCGCCGCGCTCTTCGAGCAGTTCGGAGATCACGGCGATGATGTCGCCCCAGATCTCTTCAGAGGTGGATGCTTTCTTCATGCGCTGCGTGGAGCGCCCCCAGTCTGCCATACGGTTTTCCTTTCTTGGCAATGAGATCGAGCAGCCATGCGCGGCGCCGGCCGGCGGCGACCCACTCGTCGAGCTGGCCGTCGTCGAGCGCCAGGTGCGCCAGCGCGCGCTCGAACACGCCGCCGCTCTCGTCGAGAAACGCGGCGTCTTCAGGTTCGATCGGTACGTGATTGCCGCGGAAGATCCACTCCGCGACGCTGTCGGGAAACTCGACCAGCCGCTGCGCCAGCTCTTCGATCGACGCCACCGGCGCGCCGTCTTCCCCAACAAATTCGAACGATGCCACGGAGCTCCCCTGCGGCGTCAGCGCGACGGTGCCGCGGCAGCGGACGCGCGTCCCGGCCGGCAGCGGCCGGGCGTGCAGGACGACGCGCGACGCGGCGTACGGGAAGATGCCGAATGACGGCGCGCGGCCGGCGTGCTCGAGGAGCCAGAAAGCGACGAGCTGGCCCGCGGCGTCGAGCAGCGCGGGATCGAGCGGGAGGTCGCGATCGGGCGAGCGGACGATGAGGTCCGCGTCGATGCCGTCCGCGGTCACGGAGCGGACGCGCGACAGGGTCTGGTAGCCAGGGCCGTGGAAGGCGTAGTCGCGGTAGAAGCGCGAAGGGGTCCAAATGTGGGACGGGTTCTCAACCCGTCCGGGTGGGACGACGGGCGGGTTGAGAACCCGTCCCACATGGACCTCCGCTTCGAAGGCGGTGTCGTTGATTGCCACCGCGACCGCCGCGCCGCGGCGGCGGGCCTCGACGCGCACGCTCATCGCGCCGCGGTCGGCGTCCAGCCAGCGATGCGCGCGGACATTCGTCAGCGCGGTGGCCGGCGATCCGGTCAGCCGCTCCGCGGCGCGCGCGGCGAGGGCCATGCTCATGGTGAACGGCAGGATGGGGAAGCGCCGCGCGCCGCGGCCGAGTGCGTGGTCGTCGAGGAACGGATGCGCGGCGCGCGTGAAGCGATGCTCCTCGCGATGCGTCGCCAGCGATTCGCGCACGCGCGCCAGGCCGTCCTCGGCGCGCGCGATGAGGCGGCGATGCGTCGCCGCCGCGGCCTGCTGCCACTCCGTGCGCCGCGGCGCGATGCGGCCGAGGTCGAGGGCGACGCCCTGCGTGAACAGCTCGGCGGCGAGGTGCTGCAGCTGCGCCAGCCCGCCGAGGTGCAGCGACGAGGCGCTGACCGCGACGTGCGGCTGCCCGCGGAGGATGTCGTCGGTGAAGGCGGTCAGCTTGCTGTCCGGGCCCACCTCCACGAACGTCCGCACACCCGCGGCGTAGGCCGCCTCGATGGTGTCGCGGAAGCGGACCGGCGCGGTCCACTGCCTGGCGATGGCGGCGCGAGCCGCGCGCGGCTCGTCCGGCAGCGGCGAAGCCTCGAGGCAGGAGTAGATCGGGATGTGCGGCGCGCCGAACGGCAGCTCGTCGTACCACGTCGCCAGCGTCTCCGCCCAGTCGGCGAAGAGCGGCGTGTGGTAGGCGCGCGCGAACGGCAGCTCGCCCCAGATGCCGCCCGCCGCCACCACCTCGGCGCCGGCGCGGCGCATGGCATCGGCGCGCCCGGCCACGATCAGCTGGTGCGGGCAGTTGTCCATGGCCAGGAAGCAGTGGCCGGCGTACGGCACGAGCAGCGCTTCGAGCTCTGCGCGCGGGATGGCGCTCACCGCCGCCATCCTCTCCGGCGACCGCGGCGCGCGCAGCGCGCGTCCGAGGACGCCGACGCGGACGAAGGCGTCGCAGAGCGCGTCGCGGTCGAGGCCGGAGACCATGCCGGCGGCGATCATCGCGGCGTGCTCGCCGTTGCTGTGGCCGATCACCAGGTCGGCGCGCAGGCCGAAGCCGGCCAGCAGCTCGTGCAGCGCCAGATCAGCGACGGTTCCGAGCTGCGCGCCGCGCTGCATGTCGAACAGCTCCTCGCGCCGCGCGGCTCCTGCGAGAATCAGCCGCGACGGCGGCGGCTCGCCGGCGCGCGCCGCGGCGCGGTCGAGCGCGTCGAACCAGGCGCGGACGCTCTCCACGCGCTCCACCAGCTCGCCGAGCATGCCGACGTGCTGCGATCCCTGTCCCGGAAAGAGCAGCGCCACCTTCGCCCGCTCGTGTTCCGCGGCGAAGTAGATCCCCTCGTTGCGCATGGCCAGACGCGGGCGGTCGAGCGCCGCGATCCGCTCGCGCGCCAGCATCAGCGCGCCGCGCAGCTCGCCGGCGCGCGCCACCACCGCCACTCGCGCGGCGCGTTCTTCCGGCACTCGCGCGGCGAGCGCCACGAGCTCCGGCGCGGTGAGCGCCGCCAGCGCGTCGAGCCGCGCCAGCAGGTCGCGGCGGTCGTCGCCGCCCGCGCGCAGCAGGAGGAGGTCGTCGCGCATCAGGCCGTTACCTCGAATAGCGGCGCCAGCTCGGGGACGATGTCGCAGACGTTCTGCCCACGCGCGCGGTCGAAGACCGCGTTGCGGCGGAGGAACTCCGGCCGCTCGCCGGCCATGTCGCTCGTCTGCATGTGCGCGATCACGCCGTCGATGCCGTCGCGGAAACGCGGCAGCTCGTCGTCCGGCTCCGGCCAGTGCCCTTCCCAGCGCGCCACGAAGTCGCGCAGCCGCGCCGCGGCGAGCTCGCGCAGGTTCTCCGGCAGCACGCCGACGCTGAACGGCTCGGGGCCCGACAGCAGCACCAGGCGCGGGTACGGATCGACGTGCGGCGCGGCGAGCGAGAAGGTGTAGGCGAAGAGATCGGTCAGGCGCAGCGCGTTGTAGAGCTGCACGGTGGTGTTGAAGGTGACGGAGCGGACGTTCAGCTCCGCGCCGTGCTCGCGCAGGCGGCGGAGGTTCGCGTCGAGCCGCGCCCAGTCGGTCGGATAGCGGATGAAGTTGTTGACCTCCGCGTATCCGTCGATGCTGACCGCCAAGGAAACGCTGCGGAACTTCGGCCAGAGCTCGGCAAGGCGCGGAGGGAGCACCGTCAGGTTCGTGATGTAACTGAGCTTGATCCGGTCCGCCACTCCGCGGTCGATCAGCCGCTGCAAAAAGTCGAGCGCCTGCGGCACCAGCAGCGGCTCGCCGCCGCCGAAGTGCAGCATCTCGATCTCCGGGACGTACTTTTCGAAGGTCGACCAGAACTCGTCGCGCGCGAACCAGTCGACGCGCCGCAGCCGCTCCAGCCGCGGATCGTCGGCGGCGAGATCGAACATCTCGCGCCACTCGTCGATCAGGAGGCGCGACGAAAGGGGCGAGCACATGCGGCAGCGCAGGTTGCAGACGTTGCCGAGGCGCAGGTCGACGCTGCGGATGAGCGTGGCCGGCGACTCCCCTTCCTCTCCCGTCGCCGCCACCGCCTCGGCGATGCGCGCGCGGTGCGTCTCGTTCACCGCCTGCCGGTGGCTCTCCATGCCGAGGTCTTCCTCGTCGAAGCAGCGGACGCAGACGGCCGGGCGGCGGCCGGCGAGCATGTCGCGGCGCAGCTCCTTCATGAACGGCGAGTTCCAGGCGTCGTCGAGGTTGGCGCGGGCGACGGTGAACGGCTGGCCGTCGGCGTCGCGGCCGGCGCTCTTCCGGTCGCCGAGCGTCATGCAGCAGGGGCGCATGATCCCCTGCTCGTCGGCGAAGAGATGCACCCACGGCAGGATGCAGAAGCTGGCGGACGGCGCGTTCACGGCGCGGCGGCCTCCACGTCCGCGAACAGCGGCGCCAGCTCGGGGATGACCGCCATCGCGCTCTGGCCGCGGAAGTGATCCTGGTGATCGCTCCAGCGGCGGAACTCCCCCAGCGCGGCGGTGTGGTCCGCCTCCATCATGTGGGTGACGATGCCGTCGACGGCGGCGCGCAGCTCGTCGAGCTGCCGGCCGTGCCAGCGCTCCGGCCAGCGGTCGAAGCGCGCCATGAACTGCTGCAGCTTCGCCGCGGCGCGCTCCTTCATCTCCCGCGGAAGGATGCGGATGTTGAAGTGCTCGGGATACGTCAGCACGCTGAGGTTCGGCGCCTCGAAGTTCGTGAACGACGTCGCCGCGTACTCCAGCAGTTCGTCGAGGCGGAAGACGTTGTAGAGCTGCACGGTGGTGTTGATGCCGAGGCCGCCGCCGCAGTTCAGGCGCTCGGAGTCGGCGTCGAGGCGCTTCAGGTTCGCGTCGATCTGCTCCCAGCGCGACGGATGGCGGATGAACGAGTTGACGCCGCCGAAGCCGTCGATGCTCGCGGTGACGCGCACCTTGCGGAAGTGCGGCCAGAGCTCGTAGATGCGCGGCGGCAGGAGGGTGAGGTTCGTGTTGTAGCTGAGCATGATGCGGCCGGCGCGGCCGCCGGCCACCAGGCGCTCCAGGAAGTCGAACATCTCCGGCACCAGCAGCGGCTCGCCGCCGGCGAAGTGCAGCCGCTCCACGTCCTGGGTGTGCGACTCGAAGACGCGCCAGAAGCTCTCGGTGGAGAACCAGTCGAGGGTGCGCAGCTCGTCGAAGGCCTGGTGATCGCTCTTCACGCCGTACAGCGCCGCCCACTCCTGGATGAGCGCCTTGCTCGACTGAGGGGAGCACATGCGGCAGCGAAGGTTGCAGAGGTTGCCGATGCGCAGGTCGATCGACCGCAGCGCCAGCGGCGCCGCGCCGTCCGCCTCCGTGGCGTCGACGTACCGCGCGATCTCCTCGGCGTGCTGCGCGTTCTGCGACTGGCGGTGGCTGCGCATGCCGAGGTCTTCGTAGAGGTAGCAGCGCTCGCAGGGCTTGGGGCGGCGGCCTTCGAGCATGTCGACGCGCAGCGTCTTCATGTAGCCCGAGTTCCAGGCGCTCTCGATGCCGTTCTCGTCGTGGATGCGCAGCACGCGGCCGTCGTCGTCGACGTTCGGCAGCAGCGAGCCGACCGAGCGGCAGCAGGGATACATCACCCCGCGCTCGTCGGCAAAGAGGTGCATCCACGGCAGGACGCAGAAGGATCCCGAGGGCTCGCTCATGGCGCGCTCCGTTGCGCGAAGTAGGCGGCCACCGCGGCGTGCAGCGCCGGCTTCTCGCTGCTCCAGCGCCAGCAGCCGCTGGGGTCGAGCGCGATGTCGGCGCGCGGGTCGTAGTCGTTCTCCTTGAGGATCTGCAGCCGCTCGACGTAGCGGCGCCGCGCCATCTCGCCGTGGAAGAGATGGAGGACGCGGCCGGGGACCCAGCCGATGCGGCCGGAGACGTCGTCCGCCAGCGGCGCGCTCCACTCCGCGACGGCGGAGAGCTCGTGGCGCGTCAGCTCGCGGCTGTAGAAGTTGCGGCCGCGCCAGAAGTCGGCGTCGCCGTAGAGGGCGTGACCCTGGATGGTATCGCCGCCGCCGAGGACGGCGCGGTCGTAGAAGCCGTGCCGCTCGATGACCTCGCGGCGGATGGCCCAGGCGAAGCCGGGATGGCCGTGCAGGAAATGATCGGCCAGGGCGCGGCGGCGGTTCGGATGATCGGCCAGCGTGGCGGCCATGCCGCGCTGCGTCTTCCCTTCGCCCAGTCCGGGCGCCATCTCGCGCGGCGCGCCGCTCTCGTACGGACCGAGCCAGCAGGCGCTCTCGAAGGGTTGCACAGCGGCGCACGTCTCCAGGCGCTGCCGCGTCGCGGCGACCCAGTCGTCTCGCTCGAAGACCACGTCGGCGTCGAGCCAGACCACGGAATCGCATTCAGGCGGCAGCTCGGCGATGCCGAGGTTCAGCAGCCGCTCTTTCTGCCAGAGCAGGGAGGCGCCGCGACGGCGGACGACGAGGTCGCAGAGTTCATCGGCGACCTCGTAACGTCCACCATCTGGGGCCAGCTCCACGATCAGCAACTTCAGCCCCTGCCGGCGGACACCCGCGCAGAATCGGCGCAGATTCGCGGGCAGCCACGGCGAGCCGGTGGCATTGAAGTACGTGGCAATGCCCCACATCTCGCCAGCAGGAGCCATGGGTGGGTCGCTACTTCTTCTTGGCCGACTTCAGCCACTTCGGACCGCCGGCGGCCCGCTCTTCGTGATACGCCTCCATCACCTTGACGGTGTCGAGGAGCGGCGTGACCACCACATCGGTCGCGCCGTAGTTGCGGAGAATGCGGCCGAGCGCTTCATGGCTCGACGAATTGACGACCATCAGAGCGCCGCCGCCGACCTTGGTGTAGGCGACGTCGATCGAGCCGTCCTTCAGCGCGCCGCGCAATTTGTCGGTCGCCGACTTCAGAACATCGAGAGATGCTGACTCAAAGGGACCCTTTCTTTCGGGGGCGAATTCGAGAAGATATTTCACAATTCCTCCTTTTGCCGTTCCATGGGAACGAAGCCACGCGCCTGGATTGATGGACCTGCCGGACAGTTGCTGAAGCGGAAAAAGCGACCTGCGGAAAGTATAGGATCATTAGTTAAGCCCAGCAAGAAAAATGTGTGTACATCCTGATGAAATTCACGGAATGACGGCTTTCACCAAGAGGCCGCGCTGGCGGTACCGGTGGGCCATCGCCATCTACGGCGGGCCCTCCCCTCTCGCGCTGCGCCCTCGGGACGAGCGCGATCGCCCCGCCTTCACCGCGAAGGACGTCACCGACATCGACTGCCAGTCGGTGGCCGATCCCTTCCTCGTCCGCCACGGCGACGAATGGCTCCTGTTCTCCGAGGTGTGGAATGGCGCGGCCGATCGCGGCGAGCTGGCGGTCGCGTCGAGCGCCGATCTCGAGTCGTGGCGCTACGGCGGCGTGGTGCTGCGCGAACCGTTTCACCTTTCCTACCCGCAGGTCTTCGCCGGCGACGACGGCTTCTACATGATCCCCGAGACGCGGCAGGCGGAGTCGATCCGGCTCTACCGGGCGGAAAGCTTCCCGCACCGCTGGCGCTTCGTCGCCACGCTGGTCAATGGCCGCTACGCCGACGCCACCATCACGCGCCACGAGGGCCGCTGGTGGCTCTTCGCGCAGCGCGGCCTCGACGAGCTGCGCCTCTTCCACAGCGAGCATCTGGAGGACGGCTGGCGCGAGCATCCCGCCAGTCCGCTCTGGCCGGGCAACCGCCGCCGCACCCGTCCCGGCGGCCGGATCATCGTCGACGACGGCGGACGCCTGATCCGCTTCGCGCAGGACGGCCTGCCCGACTACGGCAGCAGCGTCCGCGCCTTCGCCATCGACCGCCTCGACGAGAGCGGATACGAGGAGCACGAGCTGCCGGAGAGCCCGATCCTGCGCGGCACGCGCAACGGCTGGAACGCCGTGGCCATGCATCACGTCGACGCCGTCCGCCTCGGCGACGGCAACTGGATCGCCGCCGTCGACGGCGCGGCGCCGGGGCTCTTCTGATGAAGGCGAACGTCTGCCTCAGCACGCAGGAGTACCCGCCGCGCGTCGGCGGCGTCGGCGTCGCCGCGCAGCGGCTGGCCCGCCACCTCGTCGCCGCCGGCTACGGCGTGCACGTCGTCACGCCGGTCGACACGCCCGGCGCGACGGGGCGCATCGAGCAGGCCGACGAGAGCGGCATCATCACCCACCGCCTGGTGCACGACTTCACCGCGGACGCCGGCGCCGGCTTCGCCTTCCGCAAGCTGGTGCAGGAGCTCGACGAGCAGGTCGGCTTCGATCTCTTTCACGGCTTCTTCCTGACCACGCTCTATCCCTGCGTGACCGCGGCATCGCGCGGCGCGCGCGTGCGGCCGGTCATCGCCAGCATCCGCGGCAGCGACGCGCTGACGCTGCTCGACCAGCCCTACCTGCGCAGCACGATCATTCCCGCGCTGCGGAAGACGACCTGGATCACCTCGGTCAACCAGCTCTACCTCGACCGCGTCGGCGAAGAGGTCGACGTCCGCGGACGCTCGTCGGTCATCCGCAACGGCATCGTGCCGCCGGCCGAGGCGGCGCGGCCGTGGGCGCTGACCGGCGAGAACCGCGGCGTGGTCGGCACCGTCGGGCAGTTCCGCCGCGTGAAGGACATCCCGCTGCTGATCCGCGGCTACGCGGCGACGCCGCCCGAGCTGCGCCGGCGCCTGCTGCTCGCCGGCTACTTCGACGACCGCGACGAAGAACTGTGGAGCGAGACGCTGATCGACGAGCTGGGAGTGCGCGGCGACGTGGAGATCGTCGGCCGCTTCCCGAACAGCGAGGTGACGCGGTCGCTGCGCCGGATGCACGTCTACGTGCAGTCGTCGGCGTACGAGGGGCTGCCGAACGCGCTGCTGGAAGCGGCGAGCGTCGGCGTGCCGCTGATCGCCACGGCGGTGGGCGGGATGGCGGAGGTGATCGTCGACGGCGAGAACGGGCTGCTGGTCCCGCACGGCGAGCCGGCGACGCTCGGCGCGACCATCGCGCGCGTGCTGCGCGACGACGCGCTCGCGGCGCGCCTCTCGCTCGGCGCGCGCGGACTGGCGGCGGAGCTGAGCCCCGAGCGCGAGCGCGACGCCTGGCTGGCGCTCTACCGCCGTCTGCTTACCGACTAACGCCGCACGACTGGCGCAGCCGCGCCAGCACCTCGGCGTCGGCCAGCATCGCCTCGGCGAACGGCGCGTGCTCGTTCTTCTCGATCGCTTCGAAGACCGCGGCGAAAAAGTGCGCGAAGGAGTTGGCCGGCGCGACCTCCACCACGCGCCGCTGGTTGCGCTCGTTCACCTGCAGCCGGCAGACGGCGTCCGCCGCGGTGGTGAATGCCGGCTCCAGCGCGACCGCCATCTCCGCGCCGAGGATCTCCAGGCGGTTGACGTACGCGGTGGTCATCCCGAAGTGCCCGGTGAGCGAGCGGCCGCCCGGATAGCGCATCAGGGCGATGAAGGCGACGTCGACGTTGCCGTTGTCGTCGCTGCGGCCGATGACGTCGGCCGGCGGCGCGCCGAAGAAGACGCGTCCCGGCGAGACGGCGTACGGGCCGAGATCCCACAGCGCGCCGCCGCCAAGGGCGGGATCGTTACGGAAGTCGCCGGGCGGCATCGGCGGGATGCTGAAGGTCGCCACCAGCCGCTGCGGCGCGGAGCCCGCCTCGTCGAACAGCGTTCGCGCCGCGACGATCTGCGGGTGAAAGCTCCACACCGTCGCCTCGGCGATGAGGCGCGACGCGCCCGCGGCCAGCGACGCCAGGCGCCGCACGGCGTCGAGCGACAGCGCGGCCGGCTTGTCGACCACCACGTGCCGCCCGCTGGCTAGCGCCGCCTCGACCAGCTCCTCGTGCGTGCTGTTCACGGTGGAGACGTAGACCAGCGGCGCGTCGCTGTCGCGCAGCGCGGCGTCGTAGGAGTCGAAGGTGCGCCCCTCCGGCTTGCTGCGCGAGGCGATCTCCATCGTCGCGCCGAGCGATTCGAGCGCCGGCGCCACGCGGCGGCGCACCAGGCTGGAATGGCCGAGGATCAGGACTTTCAATCGAACAGCGGCGCGAGCTCGGGGATCACCTCGCACACATCCTCTCCGCGGCGGCGGTCGAAGATCCGGCTCTGCTCCACGAAGCGGGGGATCAGCGCCGGCTCGTCTCTCTGCATCATGTGGCCGATGATGCCATCGATCGCGCTGAGGAACTTCTCGGGGTGCCCCATCCGCCGCCGCGGCAGCCGTCCGCGCCAACGCTCCTCGAAGTCGCGGAGCCGCGACGCCGCCTCCTCCTTCATCGCCCGCGGGAGGATCCGGACGTTGAACCAGCTCGGGTGCTCGAGGATGGTCAGCACCGGATACGGCATGAATCGCTCGAGCTCGAGGACGTACTCGAATAGCGGCACCAGGCTGAAGATGTTGTAGACCTGCACGGTGGTGTTGATGTTGACCATCGTGCAGTTCATCCGGTCGGCATTCTCGTTGACGAAGCGCAGGTTGCGGTCGAGGCGCTCCCAGTCCGACGGATTGCGGATCAGGGAGTTGACCGCGCCGACGCCGTCGATGCTGGCGGTGAGGGTCACTCCCTTGAAGCGCGGCCAGAGCTCGAAGAGCCGCTCGGGGAGGACGGTGAGGTTGCTGTTGTAGCTGAGGGTGATGTCTTTCGACCGCCCGCTCGCCGCCAGCCGCTCCAGGAAGTCGAACATCCGCTCGTGCAGCAGCGGCTCGCCGCCGGCGAAGTGCAGGTTCTGCACGTGCCCGGAAAACTGCTCGAAGCGCGACCAGAAGGCGTCGTCCTCGAACCAGTCGAGCCGCCGCGCCTCCACCAGCTCCGGATCATCCTCGGACACGCCGCGGAGCTCCGGCCACTCCTTGATCAGCGCCTTGCTGGCCACCGGGTAGCACATCCGGCAGCGGAGGTTGCAGAGGTTGCCGAGGTAGATGTCGAAGGTGCGGACGATCGGCGGCGCGGTGCCGTCGGGATCGGCCGTGGCCAGGACGTCCGTCACCAGCGGCGCGTGGATGCGGTTCCACATCTCGCGCGGGCTCTCCATCGCCTGCTCTTCGTAGAGGAAGCAGCTGGCGCACGCCTTCGGCTTGCCGCCGGTGAGGAGGTCGCGACGCAGCTCCTTCATGAAGCCGGAGTTCCACGCCTCGTCGAGCGAGGCGATCTCGCCCAGGCGGTACGGGCGGCCGTTCGCATCGACGTTCGGCGTGTCGCTGTTCAGCCCGCGGCAGCAGGGATAGAGCACGCCGCGCTGGTCGGCGAAGACGTGCATCCAGGGAAGGATGCAGAAGGTGTCGGGGAGGGCGGTCATGCCGCCTCCGCAGGCAGCGAGCAGGGGGCAGCGAGCAGCGAGCGGGAAAGACCCGCGGCATCGCCACCTGCTCGCTGCTCGCCGAGCGATGCCCCGGGTCTCTCCTGCTCGCTGCTCGCTGCTCCCTGCTCGCCCAGCTCACGGCCTGCCATTGGGATCCTCGTCATGCGACAGATCGAGGCAGGCAAGCAGGTTCCGCCCCTCGATATTGAAGTAGCCGTGGCGGACGAGGTTCTGCACCTGGCCGAGCGTCATCCAGCGATGCGACTCCGGCTCGTCGACGTGCATCTCCGGCGGCAGCTCGATCATCATGTAGCGGTTCTGGTAGCGGAAGAACCGGCCGCCCTCCTCCGACTGCACCGCGCTGTAGCGGACCCACTCCGGCGGCGTGTCGTTGAAGAGGTCGAGGAAGCGCGGCGCGCTCGGCTTGCCGAAGTAGGCGTCGGCGCTGGAGCGCGAGACGGTCGAGCCGAGCTCGAACAGCTCGTGGTTGCCGGGGTACATGCAGGCGCGCACCAGGAAGTGCAGCACGCCGTTGATGCGCTGCATGACGAAGCCGTTGAGGCCGAAGCCGCCGTGCTCGAGGAGCGGCTGCTGCCAGCGCGCTACCTCGCGGCCCTGCGCCTCGACCTCCACCCCGATCACGGAGAAATAGAGGCCGCTCTCGTGGCGGATCCCGTCGGCGTCCATGATCCAGCCGCGCAGCGCGTCGAGCGATTGCGGCGACGCCTCCAGCGCGTAGCGGACGCGCAGGTCGGTCAGCCAGTGCAGCAGCTCGGCGGTGCGGTGGAGGGCGGCGCGGCGGTCGATGATCGAGCGCAGCAGCTCGCGCCCGAAGTCGCTCAGCGTCTGTTCGCTGATGCTGCCGGCCACGTCGGCCACCTCCTCGGCGTCGACGTAGGGGAAGACGTCGCGGTCGACCAGCGGCAGGCAGGCCAGCACCGTCCGCACGTCCATGTTCACCACGTTGTCGAACTTCAGCAGCCGCTTGATCTGGCCGAGGGTCAGCCAGCAGAAGCGGTCGTCGAGCGGGATCGGCTCGTCGATCTCCACGATCATGTTGCGGTTGCGCTTGCGGAGAAAGCGCGAGCCCTGCTCGCCCTGCAGCTGGTCCACCAGCACGCGCGCCTTGCCGCGCTCGACGAAGTACTCCAGGTACGGCTGCCCGGCGCCGCCGTGCACGCGCGTGTAGTTGCTGCGGGTGGCCTGCACGGTCGGCGTGAGCTGCACGCCGTTGACGTTGCCCGGCTCCACCTTGGCCTGCATCAGGAAGTGGCGGATGCCGTCGATGACGCGGGTGATGATGCCGAGGATGCCGATCTCGCGCTGGTTGATGATCGGCTGGTCCCAGAGGCGCACCGGGCCGAAGTCGGTCGTCACGCGCAGCCCTTCGATGGCGAAGAATTTTCCGGAACGGTGCGCCAGGCGCAGCGGCGATCCGTCGAGCGTCCACTGCTCGAGCGCCGCCAGCGGCACGCGGCGGACGCTGAACGGCTGCGCCTCGCCCTGCGCCGCGAACCAGGCGAAGAAGTCGGCCAGCGCCAGGCCGCGGCCGTCCGCGGTCAGCGCGGAGCGGAGGAAGCCGTCGCGGGCGGAGCGATCGAGGGCCGCGCCGATCATCCGCCGATCGCCTCCAGGTACTCCTCCCACGAGCGGATCGACTTCTTCTTGTCGTAGTGCGTGCTGGCCATGACCATCAGCACCGTCCCCGGCGCGAAATTGCGCATGCGGATGAAGAGCATCGGCCCGAGGCAGAGACCGTGCGCGGGATTGTCGAGAAGGAAGGAGCGGGTCTGGACGCCGTCGCAGAGCAGCATCTCGCACGAGCCGCTGACCGCGGTGACCACCTGCGAGGTCTCGCGGTGCGCGTGCCCGCCGCGGTCCGCGGTGACGTGATGCACCAGGTAGACGCGCTCGATGCGGAAGGGGATATCGACGCCGCCTTCGACGGCGGTCAGCACGCCGCGGTCGTCGGCGTGCGACGGCAGATCAATCCAGCGGACGAGATCGAGCCGCCCGCGCAGCGTGGTCTCAGTGATCATTCGATTGTCGATGGACTCGGAACTATGGATCGCAATATAGACCGATCGACTTCAGGCATCAAGGATGGCGGCCGTGTTAGCATCGTTTTCGGTCCGCGTCCGCATGGCTTTCACTCCGGAATTGGCGTTGTCGGCCGCTTCGCGCGAAGCGCTGCGCGACTCTCTCCACCAGCGCGCGCCGCGCCGTGACGCCGGTCCGCACCGCCTGGTCATCCTGGCCGACTCGCCCGACGACCTCGCCGCCAAGATCGAGCGGGCGCGGGAGCTTCTCTACACGGAGAAGAAGCACGTCAACGTCGGCAACGCCATCTTCTATGGATGCGCCGAGGATGTTGGGCGGATGGCGTTCCTCTTCCCCGGCTTCGGCGCGCGGCACACGCGGATGCTCGGCGAGCTCGCCGCGCAGTTCCCGTTCCTGCGCGACCGCCCCGACCGCGAGCCGAAGGATCTCTTCGAGCTGGTCAACGCCATCCTCGTCGCCAACCTCGCGCTCCACGAGGTGCTCACGCGCTGCGGCCTCCGCTGCTCGGCGATGGCGGGGCACAGCTACGGCGAGAACGCCATGCTGGTGGCCGCCGGCAGTGCCAGCCAGAGTGACGTGCTCGACGCGCTCGACCGGATCGCGAAGCACGGCGGCGCGTTCGGCCGCGTCGGCGACGTCGGCATGCTCGCCGTGTCGTCGAAGAGCGCGCGCGACGCCGGCGCGCTCCTGGCCATCGACAACTGCCCGCAGCAGGCCATCGTCACCGGCAGCGCCGATGAATTGGCGCGGATCGAGGAACAGCTGCGCGGACGCGGCGAGATCGTCTTCCGGCTCCCGCAGCTGACGGTGCCGGTGCACACGCCGCACTTCCCCGTTTCGCTCGACGCGCTGCGCGAGATCTATGGATCGATGCCCGTCGCCGCGCCGCGCGTGGCCGCGTACAGCTGCGCCACCGCCTCGCCGTTCCCGGACGACGCCGACGCGATCCGCGAGCTGCTGGCGCGGCAGTGGATCTCGCCGGTGCGCTTCCGCGAGACGATCGAGCGCCTCTACGACGACGGCGTGCGGACGTTCGTGGAGGTCGGCCCGGGCGACCGGCTGGCCGGCTTCGTCCGCGACACGCTGCGCGGCCGCGACGCTTTCGCCATCGCCACCAACCACGAGTCGCGCCCGGCGATGCAGCAGCTCCGCATCGCGCTGGCGCAGCTCTTCGTGCGCGGGCACGACGTCGACTTCAGCGCGCTCGCGCTCGCGCCGTGGAGCGGCGGGCTTCAGCCCGCCGACGGCGGCCTGAAGGCCGCCGCTCCACAGAACCTCCGCATGGTGCTCGACGCCACCGCGGCCGTCCTCGAGCTGACGTCGTCCGAGCTGCTCGACCCGCACCGCGGCTTCTTCGAGCTCGGCCTCACCTCCCTCGCCTGCGTCGACCTCGCCGACCGCCTCGGCCAGCCGCAGACGGTCGCCTTCGACTACCCCACGCCCGCGCGCCTCGCGGAGTTCCTCGGCGGCGTCACCGCCGCGCGGCCGGCGCGGCGCGAGACGTCCGCCGCCGAGCCGATCGCCGTGGTCGGTATCGGCTGCCGCTTTCCCGGCGGCGCCGACACGCCCGAGAAATTCTGGGAGCTTCTCGACATGCGTGGCGACGCCATCATCGAGGTGCCGCCCGAACGCTGGACCGATCCGTCCGCGCCGCGGCTCGGCGGCTTCCTGCACGAGCCGGTCGACGGCCTCGACACCGACTTCTTCGGCATCTCGCCGCGCGAGGCGGTCACGCTCGATCCGCAGCAGCGTCTGTTGCTCGAGGTGGCGTGGGAAGCGCTGGAGCATGCGGCCATCGACCCGCGCTCGCTCGCCGGCACCTCGACCGGCGTCTTCGTCGGCATCAGCGGGACGGACTACGCGCAGCGACTCCCGCAGAGCCAGCGCCTGGAGGTGAGCGGCTACCTCGCCACCGGCAACGCCGCCAGCACCGCCGCCGGCCGCCTCTCGTTCTTCCTCGGCACGCACGGGCCGTCGATGGCCATCGACACCGCCTGCTCCTCATCGCTGGTCTCGGTGCACCTCGCGGTGCAGAGCCTGCGGCGCGGCGAGAGCGACGTCGCGCTGGCGGGCGGCGTGAACCTCATCCTCTCGCCGGAAATGAGCATCTACCTCGCCCGCGCGCAGGCGCTCTCGCCGCGCGGGCGCTGCCGCACCTTCGACGCCGGCGCCGACGGCTACGTGCGCGCCGAGGGCTGCGGGATGGTGGTGCTGAAGCGGCTGAGCGACGCGCGCGCCGCCGGCGACCGCGTCCTCGCGCTGATCGCCGGCTCCGCCGTCAACCACGACGGCCGCACCAGCGGCCTCACGGTGCCGAACGGGGTCTCGCAGCAGAACGTGCTCGAGCGCGCCCTCGACGACGCGCGCGTCGACGCCGCGCAGGTGAGTTTCGTGGAGACGCACGGCACCGGCACGCCGCTCGGCGATCCGATCGAAGTGCAGGCCCTCGGGCGCGTCTTCCGCTCGCCGCTCGTCCTCGGCGCCGTGAAGACGAACATCGGCCACCTCGAAGCCGCCGCGGGCGTCGCGGGGCTGATCAAGGTGGTGATGCAGCTGCAGCGCCGCCGCATCGCCGGCATCGCGCACTTTGACGCGCCCAATCCGAAGATCTCGTGGGACGCGCTGCCGTTCCGCGTCCCGATGGCCACCGAGCCGTGGGAAGGCGAGCGGCTCGTCGCCGGCGTCAGCTCGTTCGGCATCAGCGGGACCAACGCGCACGTGGTGCTCGAAGAGGCGCCGGACGGCGGCCTGGAGGCCGCCGCTCCACGGACAGCGCAACTGCTGACGCTCTCCGCGCAGTCGCCCGAGGCGCTGCGCGCGATGTCGTCGCGGCTGGCGGACACGATCGGCGCGGACGACTTCGCCGACGTCGCCTACACCACGAACACCGGCCGCGCGCACCTGCGCTACCGGCGCGCGGTCGTCGCCGCCGATGCCGCCGAGGCGGCGGAGATCCTGCGCACGCGCGCCACCGCCGCCGACGCCAAACGCCCCATCCGGCGCATCGCCTTCCTCTTCAGCGGCCAGGGCTCGCAGTACGCGGGGATGGCGCGCGAGCTCTTCGAGACCGAGCCGCTGTTCCGCCGCGCGATCGAAGCGTGCGATGCGATCGTGCCGGTCAGGCAGCTGTTCGACTCCGACGACATCCACCAGACCGGCAACGCGCAGCCCGCGCTGTTCGCCCTGGAGTACGCACTCGCGACGCTCTGGCGCAGCTGGGGCGTCGAGCCGGCCGCGGTCCTCGGGCACAGCGTCGGCGAATTCGCCGCCGCGTGTATCGCCGGCGTCTTCACGCTGGAGGACGCGCTGCGCCTGGTCGCCGCGCGCGGACGGCTGATGCAGTCGCTGCCCGCGGGCGGGGCGATGCTGGTCGTCCACGCCGGCGAGCCCGAGATCGACGTCGACGCGCGCCTCTCCATCGCCGCGATCAACGGACCGCGCAACGTCGTCCTCTCCGGGCCGGAAGAGGCGATCGCCGCGGCCGAGGAGCGGTGGAAACGCCGCGGCGTGCGGACCACGCGGCTGACGGTCTCGCACGCCTTTCACTCGGCGCTGGTGGGGCCGATCGTCGACGACTTCCGCGCCGAAGCGGCGAAGGTGCCGATGCGCGCGCCGTCGCTGCCGCTCATCAGCAACCTCACCGGCCGCCGCGCCGGCGCGGAGATCGCCACCGCCGAGGCGTGGGCGGCGCAGCTGGGCCGGCCGGTCCGCTTCGCCGACGGCATCCGCGCGCTGATCGACGAAGGTTGCGACGCCTTCCTCGAGATCGGCCCGAAGCCGGTGCTCATCGCCATGGCTCCCGACTGCACCGACCGTCCGGCGCGCTGGTTCCCGAGCCTGCGGCCGCCGGTTCCCGATCAACGCCAGTTGCTGCAGACGCTCGGCGCGCTGTACGAGGCGGGCGTGGAGGTCGACTGGCGCGCCTTTCACGCCGGCCGCGAGCGGCGCCGCGTCGCCATCCCCACTTATCCGTTCCAGCGCGAGCGCTACTGGATCGACGCGGTGCCCGAGGGGATCTCGCGGCGCGACACGACATCGCTGCACGGCGAGCCCGTCTCGCTGCCCGACGCCGAGGAGGTACGCTTCGAGTCGCGCGTCTCGACGTCCGGCATCTTCGGCGACTACCGCCTCTTCGAGCGCCATCCGCTGCCGGTCTCCGGCACCATCGCCATCCTGGCCGGCGCGACGGGCGCCGAAACGCTCGAGGACCTGCGCCTGCACGCGCCGCTCTTCCTCGGCCCGGCGCCGACCACGCTGCAGACCGTGATCCGCGGCAGTTCCTGCCGCCTCTTCGCGCGCCACGGCGACGACTGGCTGCTGCACGCCGAGGCCACGTGGAGCGGCGGGCTTCAGCCCGCCGACGGCGGCCTGAAGGCCGCCGCTCCACAGGACGGCCTGCAACCGATCGCTTCCTTCTACGACCACTGCCGCACGCTCGGCCTCGACTGCGGCGAGCGCTTCCGCGTCATCGACGAGATCGCCGCCGGCGACGGCCGCGCGGTGGCGCGCCTCTCCGCCGCGGACGACGTCGCCATGCTCGACGGCGCGTTCCAGACTCTCGGCGCCGCCGCGGGCGGCATGCGTCCCATCGCCGGCATCGCGCGCATCACCATTCGCGGCACGCCGCGAACGGCGCGCGCCGTGGCCGGCGCCGATTCCGTCGCGCTCTTCGATGACGGCGGCGCGTGCGCCGTGGCGATCGACGGCGTCCGCTTCGCGCAGGTCAAAGCGAAGCGCACCTTCCGCGAGAAACTGCTGCGCGCGGATGGCGAGCGCGAGGCGATGATCCATCGCTACGTCGGCCAGCTCGCCGCGATCATCCTCCGCGTCCCGCCCGACCGCCCGCTCGACGCCGACACGCCGCTGCCGCAGCTCGGCTTCGACTCGCTGCTCGCCCTGCAGTTCGTCAACGCCGTGCAGGCCGAGATCGGCGTCGCCATCGGCGTGACCGCGCTGCTCGAAGGCTGCTCGCTCGCCGCCTTCGGCTCGATGGTGCTCGCGGCGTTCAACGCCGGCGCGGCGCAGTCGCCGCTGCCGGCCGCCTACTCGTCGATAGCACCGCTCTCGTACGGCCAGCGCGCGCTCTGGTTCCTCTGGGCGCTGCAGCCGGAGAGCAGCGCGTACAACATCGCGCTGCCGCTGCGCGTCGACGGCGACCCCGACTCGTGGCACGAAGCCTGCCGCCGCCTTGTGGAGCGCCACCCGATGCTGCGCACCACCTTCCCGCGCCGCGACGCCGAACCGGTGCAGGAAGTGTCGGAGTCGTTCGCGCTCGACTGGGGCGAGGCGGCGTCGATTGGCGAAGCGTCATCGATTGCTGAGGCGCATCGCCCGCCGTTCGACCTGGAGCGCGGCCCGCTGGTCCGCTTCCGCTGGTGCGCGTCCGAGCGGCTGCTGGTCGTGGCCATGCACCACATCGTCGCCGACGGTTGGTCGCTGGAGGTCATCCGCCGCGAGCTCCCCGCGCTACGCGACGGCGCCGCACTGCCGGCGCTCGCCTGGAGCTATCACGACTACGTCCGCTGGCAGCGCGCCATGCTGGAGGGCGCCGACGGCGAGCGGCTGTGGCAGTTCTGGCGCGAGCAGCTCGCCGCGCCGCTGCCGCGTCTCGACCTCCCCGCCGACCGCCCGCGCCCGCCGCTACAGACCTTCAACGGCGCGTCGCTCGCCTTCGAGCTTCCCGCCGCGTTGCGTGCGCTCGCGCGCGCCGAGGGCGTGACGGTCAACGTGGTGGTGATGGCCGCGCTCCTCGTGCTGCTGCACCGCCTCACCGGCGACGACGACATCGTGGTCGGCGTGCCGACGGCCGGCCGCGGACGCGCCGAGCTTTCAACGCTGGTCGGCTACTTCGTCGACCCCGTCGTCGTCCGCGCGCGCATCGCCGCCGGCGACTCCTTCCGCGCCTTCGTCCACGAGCTGCGCGGCACCTTCCTCCAGGCCATCGCGCACCGCGACTTCCCCTTCGCGCTGCTCGTGGAGCGGCTGCGCGTCGACCGCGACCCGAGCCGCTCGCCGCTGTTCGACGTCAGCTTCAACTTCCTGAGCCGCCACGAGGCCGCGCCCGATGCGGCCGACGTGCCGCAGTCGGAAGGGAAGTTCGACCTCACCCTCACCGTGATCGAGGAGGAGGAGTCGCTCGCCGCCTCGTTCGGCTACAACACCGACCTGTTCGACGCCGCGACGGTCGCGCGCTTCGCCGAGTCACTCATGTCGATCGCCCGCGTCGTGGCCGGCGATCCCGAACATCCGATCGCCGCCATCCCACTGCAGCCGCCACGCGCGTTCGAGCCGGTCCTGCACGGCCGGCGGATCGACGATCTCCCGCTGGTCTGGGAGCGCTTCGCGGACGAAGCGGCGCGCAACGCCGGCGCCCCCGCGGTCACCGCGGACGGCGTGACGCTGACCTACGGCGAGCTGCACCAGCGCGCGCTCGCCTTCGCGCGCGAGCTCGACGGCCGGCGCATCGTCGCGCTGGACGGCGTCCGCTCCGTCGACTTCGTCGTCCAGGTCCTCGGCGCGCTCGCCGCGGGTGTCGCCTACGTCCCCATCGACCCCGCGTTGCCGCCCGCCGCGCATCCGTCGCTCATATTTGACGACGACGCGCGCGACGCACCGGCCTACGTCCTCTTCACCTCCGGCTCCACCGGCAAACCCAAAGGAGTGGCGGTCGAGCAGCGCGCGCTCGCCAACTACGTGGCCAGCATCATCGACGACCTCGAGCTCGAGCGCGGCGCGTCGTACGCGCTCGTCTCCACCGTCGCCGCGGACCTCGGCAACACCATGCTCTTCCCCTCGCTCTGCCACGGCGGGCACCTGCACCTCTTCACCGACGAGGAGGCGACCAACCCGCGCGCGTTCGCCGGCCGCATCGCCGCGATCGACTACCTGAAGATCGTTCCCTCGCACCTCGCCGCGCTGCTCGCCGACCACCCGCGCGCCCTTCCGCGCAAGGCGGTGATCCTCGGCGGCGAGCCGGCGTCGCCCGCCTGGGTACGGCGGCTCCTGCCGCACTGCCGCGTCTTCAATCACTACGGCCCGACCGAGACCACCATCGGCGTGATGACCGCGCGCATCGACACGAGCGACGACGGCGACACGCTGCCGCTGCGCCGCGCGGTCGCCAACTGCGACGTCTACCTCCTTGATGACGCGATGCAAGCGGTGCCGCGCGGCGCCGCCGCGGAGATCTGCATCGCCGGCGCGCCGCTGGCCCGCGGCTACCTCGGCCAGCCCGAACAGACTGCACAAACGTTCGTCACCGTGGCCGGCACGCGCCTCTACCGCACCGGCGACCTCGGACGCCTCCGCTCCGACGGCGCGCTCGAAGTGCTCGGCCGACGCGACCGCCAGGTGAAGCTGCACGGCATCCGCGTCGAGCTCGGGCAGGTCGAGGCGGTGCTGCGCGAGCACGCCGGCGTGCGGCAGGCCGTCGCGCTGATCGATCGCGACCAGCTCGTCGCCTTCGTCTCCGGCGACGTCGATGTGCAGTCACTGCGCGACCACGCCGCCGCCCGCCTGGCGCGGCCGCTCGTGCCGTCGCGCCTCACCGCTGTCGAAGAGATCCCGCTCACCGCGAACGGCAAGATCGATCACGCCGCGCTGCGCCGCCTGTTGGCCGAAGCCGCCGAGCCGCCGCGGACGTCATCCGTCCCGCGCGACGTCATCGAGCTGCGCCTCGCGCAGCTCTGGAGCGACGTCCTCGGCGTGCCGCGCGTCGCGCCCGACGACGACTTCTTCCGCCTCGGCGGGCATTCGCTCCTCGCCGTCCGCCTGGCCGGCCGCGTCGCCGGCGAATTCGGCCAGCGCGTCCCGCTCGCCACCTTCTTCACCCATCCCACCGTGCGGCAGTTCGCCTCCGCGCTTCGCACCGCGGGCGCCGCGCCGCCGCCGTCGCTGCTCGTCCCCATGCAGCCGACCGGCTCGCGCCCGCCGCTCTTCTGCTTCCCCGGCGCCGGCGGCAGCGTCCTCTACTTCCACGACCTCGCGCGCGGCCTCGGCGGCGACCAGCCGGCGTTCGGCGTGCAGGGCGTCGGTCTCGAAGGCAGCGCCATCCCGGGCACCATCGAGGAGATCGCCTCGGCGTCGCTGGCGGCGATCCGCGCCGCGCAGCCGCACGGCCCGTATCACTTCGCCGGGCACTCCTTCGGCGCGTTCGTCGCCTACGAGATCGCGCGCGGCCTCGTCGCCGCCGGCGAAGAAGTGGCCTTCCTCGGCGTGATCGACAACGCCGCACCCGCCGTCTCCGACGACACGCGTTACCTGACGTGGGGCGACGCCGAGTGGCTGGCGCACATCGCCACGCGCATCGGAAAGCTGTACGGCGCCGACCTCGGCGACGCGGCCGACGACGCCGCGCTCATCGAGCGGATGATCGCCGCCGGACTTCTTCCGCCGGCCACCGACCGCGCCGCGTTCCGCCGCTTCGTCTCGATCTACCGCGCCAATGCCGTCGCAGCCGCGACGTATCGCCCGGCCGCGTCGCCGCTTCCGGTCCGCATCACCCTCTTCCGCGCCTCCGAGGAGGATCTCGAGCTGCACGCGGCGTCGGTGGCCGCCGATCCGGCGCTCGGCTGGACACGCTGGACCAGCGAGCCGGTCGAAGTCTTCGACGTCGCCGGCACGCACATCACCATGCTCACCGAGCCGCACGTCCTGCAGCTCGCCGGCCGGATGCGCGAGGCGCTCGATCGCACTCGAGTCACGGCGGGCGTGGCGTGACCAATCCGCTCCATCTCACCTGCGCCGCGTGGGTGTCGTCCGCCGTCGCGCTCGCGGCGCGGCTCGGCATCGCCGATCTCGTCGCGGCGCAACCGCGCTCCGTCGCCGAGCTCGCCGCCGCCACCGGCACCTCGGCGCCGATGCTCGAGCGGCTGCTCCGCGTCCTCGCCGCCACCGGTCTCTTCAAACGCATCGATGACGGCAGCTATATGAACTCGCCCGACTCCGAGCTGCTGCGCGACGACCATCCGCACTCCGTCCGCCACATCTGCATGCTGGCCGGCGGCGAGTACTACCGCGCCTTCGGCGAGCTGGCGCACACCGTCGCCACCGGCGAGCCGGCGTTCCGCCATCTGTTCGGCACGTCGATCTACGAGTACATGGAGTCGCATCGCGAGACCGCGGAGACGTACGACGCCGCGATGGAAGATCTCGCGCGGCCGGTCGGCGAGCTGCTGGCGCGCGCGTACGACTTCGGCGGCGTCCGCGAGGTGGTCGACGTCGGCGGCGGCCGCGGCGCGCTGCTCCGCGCGCTGCTGCGCGCGCATCCGCACCTGCGCGGCGTCTCCTTCGACCGCGCCGACGTCTGCGCGCGCGCCGTCGCCGAGGAGCGGCTCGGCTTCGTGGCCGGGGACTTCTTCGCCGGCGTACCGCCGGACGCCGACCTCTACATCCTCAAGAACGTCCTGCACAACTGGAGCGACGACAGCGCCGTGGCCATCCTCCGCAGCATCGCCGCGTCGATGAACGGCGGGCGGCTGCTCGTCCTCGAGCCGCTGCTCGGCGACGGCGAGTCGTCGCTGCCGCGGCTCCTCGACGACCTGATGCAGGCGGTCATCTCCGAGCGCGGCACCGCCGCGCGCACTGAGCCGGAGATGCGCGCGCTGCTCGAGCGCGCGTCGCTGCATGTCGTTTCAATCGACGTGCTGCCGACGGGACACAGCGTGATCGTTACGGAACAGGCGCGCAGTACTCGGTCGGCGACACCACCTGCGTGATGAGCGCGGTCGCCCCTTCGCGGATCAGGTACTCCGACGCGCCGTAGCGGTCGGCGCCGGGCTTCCAGTTGTAGGTGTACCCGAGGTGCGTCCACGGATAGCCGTTGGGAACGGCGTGCAGCGAGAACGCCGACGTGGCCATCCACTGATAGTGCGCGGGCGTGGTGTCGGCGGGGAAGACGTTGCCGCATTCGGCGGGCGGCTCGCCGCCGGCCGCGACCGCGCACGGGTAGAGCGTCGAGATGTCGGGAGACACCGCCGGCCGGAAGAGGTCCGTCGCCTTGGCCCGCATGACGATGAAGCGCGGCGTGTCGGCGTCGGGCGGAAGCCCGAGCAGCATGCGCAGCTGCATGTCGACGTCGCCGCGGAAGCCGCGGCAGATCGTCTGCACCTCGGGGACGCCCGTCACCCAGATCCCGCCCGAGCCTGCGGTGATCGGCTTACCGGCCTCTCCGTTGGTCGACGTGAGCGTGGAGACGAGGATCATGCCGTCGGCGTCGGGCGTCAGCGGGCGCAGGCGACGGAGGTTCCACCGCTGGTACACCGACGAGTCGTACACCGCGCGCTCGTACGCGTTCCACAGCAGCTGCGTGTCGCCGCTGACCACGGGCGGCATCGACGGGTCGACCGCTTTGCGGCGGTACGGGAGTTGGGCGCTCGCCGCCGCGGCGAACAGAAGAATGGAGACAACGGACGGGACGATCCGGCGGAAGTTCATCTCTCTCCTCTTTGATGGACGGACTTCCGTCAAGATAGCGGGCGGTAGTCGGGGCTGTCAATAGAATCGGCGCATGGCGGACATCGACATCTGGCTCGCGCCGGCGAACGTCTCCGACGAGACGCTCGACCGCGAGCGCGAGCTGCTCGACGACGAGGAGCGCGCACGCGCCGCTCGCTTCCGCTTCCGCGCCGACCGCGCCCGCTCCATCATCGCGCGCGCCACGCTCCGCCGCCTCCTCGGACGCTACTTATCGCGCGACCCGCGCGACCTTCGCTTCACCGCCGGCCCCGCCGGCAAGCCGGAGCTCGCCGGCCGCGAGCTGCACTTCAACGTCAGCCACTCGCACGACCGCGTCGCCATCGCCGTCACCACCCACACCCCCATCGGCATCGACATCGAGCACGAACACCCCATGCGCGACCTCGACCACCTCGCCACCCGTTTCTTCGCCCCCTCCGAGGCCGCGACGGTGCACGGCGATCCCACCCGCTTCTTCGCCCTCTGGACCGCCAAGGAGTCGGTGATCAAAGCCCTCGGCGACGGCCTCTCCCTCGGCCTCGCTTCATTCGAGACCCACCCGATCCCCAACCGCTTCACCCACGTCACCAACCTCACCACCAACCCCCGTCTCGACGGCTGGTCCGTGCTCGCCCTCCCCCCCACCGCGGACGGCTACCACTGCGCGGTCTGCACGCGCGGGGATGGGTGGGAGGTGGATCTGACGGCTGTAGGGTAGGATTTCATGCAACAGAGAAATCCTGAAAGCCCGCAGAGGGATACCGTTGGATGCCCCTGAGCTCTTCTTAGCCAATTACAAGCTCATCGCAGAGGTCGCCCGATTCGTGGCGCGCCGGCATCTGCCCAATGAATCGGATGTGGAGGATTTCACTTCAACGGTCATGATCCAACTGATCGACCACGACTACGCCATCATCAGGAAGTTCCAAGGGCGGAGCACGTTCCGCACATTCATCAGCGCCGTCGTGGCGAACAAATTCAAAGACTATCGCAACCACGAGTTGGGCAAGTTCCGTCCGCCACCCGAGGTGAAGCGTCTCGGCCGCTGCGCCGTGGATCTATACCGGCTCCTCCACCGCGACCATCGAACGCTGGAAGAAGTGATCCCCATCCTCCTCGTGCTCTATCCCAAGGAAACGCCCCAGACCCTGAAACGGCTGGCGCAGCGCCTCCCCCTTTACACTCCACGGCCGACCGCGGTGGAGGAGGAAAAGGCTCGCCATGTCCCGGCTCCGGACCCGCCCGATCCAGTACTCGCCGGCGAGCTGCTGGAGAAGTCGCGGAGTTTGTCCCGCGTTCTCAGTAAAGCCATCCGGGAGCTGGCCAAGGTGGATCGGCAGATGCTCACTCTGCACTTCCAGGCCGGCATGACCGTGGCAGAGATCGCGCGGACCCTGCGGATCGAGCAAAAGCTCCTGTACCCTCGGATGAACACGTTGAAGAAAGGTCTCCGCTATGCGGCGGAACGCGCCGGATTCGGCCCCGAGGACATCGCCGAGCTCATCGGCCAGGAAGGCCTAGAGTTCGATTTTGGTCTTGGAGGTCCGTCAACGACAAATGAGGAGATCTCCCGCGATGACAGCGATGACAGAGACGACGACGAACCATAGCGATGTCGAAACGCTTGCAGCACTGGCGGATGGCCGACTCGAGGGCGAAGAGCTCGACTCCGTGGTCAGTCACCTGAGCTGGTGTAAAGAGTGTGGAAGCGCCGTCAAGGACGTCCTCGCCTTCCAGCGCGAGAGCCAGCACTACTCCTCTAACAGAAAGGTGGCCATCGCCGCCGCAATCGTCCTGACCGTCGGCATCACTTCGATCGTGGCCCGAGAGCCATTCAAGGCGTGGCTATATGGTCAGACCGTCAAACCTCTCATCGAGGCAGTCGGATCGCGCCCTCGCCCGATCGAACCTCGTCTCGCCAGCCTACCCTTTAGTCCGCTGCCATCGAACACTCGCAGCGAGTCGCTCGACATTCGGCTGCGCATTGCCTCGGGTGAGATCATCAACCGGTTTCGCGACACTTCTTCGGTCAACGGACAACATGCGAGCGGGGTCGCCAAACTGGCGATCGGAGACACGCAAGGGGCGATCGCCGAGCTGACCGCGGCGACGACGAGCTCAACCCGCAATGCCACAGCCTGGAACGATCTTGCCGCCGCACATTACGTGGCGGCCATTCGCCTTTCGCGGCCGGATGAGCTCCGCGTCGCGCTCGACATGGTCGACCGCGCGCTCCAGATCGACGACGACCTGGCCGAGGCTCGCTTCAACCGTGCGTTGATCCTGGAGAAGATGGGGCGGCGTGCGGATGCGGAGAACGCCTGGCGCCAATTCCTCGCGCTCGACGATCGATCCGGCTGGGCGGGCGAGGCGCGCCAGCACCTCGGCACGCTGTCCGGGCACCCGTAAGCCGAACGTAGCTCCGGAGTACTCATGAACAGGTAAAACTCACCCACGATTGACATGGGGTATGTCAATCGTGGCTCCCGCGCACTCATGAACAGGTGAAAACTCACCTACGATTGACATGGGGTATGTCAATCGTGGCTCGCGCGGACGCGCGAACAGGTGCAAAGCTTCATCGATTCAATGCTTTGGCCGGCGCGAGGAGACCGCTCGACCCGCCGACCGCCACGATGTTCGACCAGTGCAGCGGCTGGCGAATCGTTCCACGCGGATCGCGGAGCTCTTCCAGCGCCATCTCGCGGAGGGCGTCGGCGGGATCGGCTCCCGCGCCCAGGCGCCGGTGAAGCGTCGCCATCAGCGGCGCCGCGACGTCATCGTTGAGGTCCGTCAGGCTGGCGATGGCGGTCGAGACTCCGGCCGCAATGAACGCCAGCGCCAGATTTTCCGCCCCATCGCTTCGCGCCGTCCCCCCTGCCGAACCGCACGCCGCGAGCACAGCGACTTTCGTTCGACGCAGATCCAGCCGTACGATGTCGCTGACGCGAAGCTCCCCGCCCTGGCCGCCGGATGGAGCGAGAAGAAGCGCCGTGTTGCTGACCGGCCTCCTCGCCACGCCGTGGGCGGCGAAATGCGCAACGTCGTATCGCGACAGCGCGACCTTGACGGAATCGACGGTCGCCTGACGCGCGGTCAGTACCTGCGAGGTTGCGTACGACGATGCCACCTCCGCCGCCTCGGCGGCCGCTCGGTCCAGTCGCGAGGCACTCTTATAGCGTTCCGCGTCGAACGCATCGCCGGCGATCGACAGAATCGACCGGTGCCCGGCGCGGCCTGCACGACGGGAGGCGCCGAGAGTCAGCGTGGCGCTCGGCGCGATCGTGACCGACGCGTCTTCCACCAGGAAGCGCCCGCGCTTCGAGTCGTAGAGCGCGGCGAAGGGAACCCCGGAAACGAATTCATCCGGGCTGACCGCGACATGCTGGATGCCCTGCAAGGCATTCCGCACCGGCTGCCAAAGCACCGTGTCGGCCGCGGACAGCGCCGCGGTCGCGTCGCCGTCGGAGCGCACCGCTTCGCGCGCCGCTTGCACGATCGTCTTCAGCCGTTCGCGCTCGATCGGAACGGTCACCGCCTGGAACGAGTCCCGCCGCACGACGAATGCGAACAACTTGTTCGCCGTGAACGCGTACTCCACGATTGCGGCGTCGGGCGCGAGAGCGGCCTGGATGTCCGCCAGAGGAGTCGGCTCCACTTCCGTCGTCGTGGGGCCCGAGCCCAGCTCGAACATCTCGGTCAATGCCCGTCCCCGATGGCGTTCCGAGAGAGTGAAGGCCGCCTGGACGTCGCCCGTTCGCATCGCGAGCTCGACGGCTTTCGCAAAGAGATCTTTCGATCCGGCCATGAGCGTTGCCCGCTGGTTGGGATCAAAAACCTGCCGGCGCTCGCTTTCGACGACGGCCATCCCGGCTTCGAGATTCGCGCGCGCGGCGGCAACATCACCCAGTGCATCCTGCGTATTCGCCAGCGCCAGATAGATCGCCGGCATCTCCACGCGTCGTTCCACGCGCTGGAAATAGTCGAGCGCGGTGGTGAAACGCGCCGCGGCCCCGCGAGGATCATCGGCACGGTGAGCAAGTCCGTCGACGAATATCAGGTTGGCTTCGGCTCGAGCCCGCGCTCTCTCGTCCGGCAGACCGGCCGCCCATTGCCGGGCGGCGCTCTCATCGAGACGCGCGGCGTCGCGCTCCCCGAGCTCGACATGCACGCGCGCACGAAGCGTGAACATCTCCACGGCAAAGGGCGCTTGTTTCTGACGTTCCGCCTCGGGGGCGGCCATATCGAGCAACGATATGGCCCGGTCCCATTTCCCGGCCCGCACCGCCGCGGCGGCCGCCATCCCGACGGCGCCGAGCAACTGGTAACGGCTCCCCATCCGCGATAGCTCCTGGAAGGCGCGGCGTCTCGCTGTCCAGGCCGCGGTTTCGTCGCCCGCATAATCGAACGCGGTCGCCAGAAACGCATCCATGGTCCCGGGGATGCGAAGCTCTCCCAATTTCAGACTCGAGTCGCGCGATCGCGCGAAGACCTCCATCGCCGCTGAGATTTCGCCCAGCGCCAGGAGGCACGCTCCCCGTTCCCATCCGATCGTGGCATCGAGCGCCTTGTATCCCCGGAGGTCGAGATGTTCGTTCGCCAGGGCATCCAATAGCTCGGCTCCCTGGCGAAACTTGTGTTGCTCATAAAGCGTGCTGCCCGTTCGATAACGAGCGAGGTAGGCTCTCGGACTGCCGCACGCGCGGAAAGCGATCTCCGCCTCGCGGAACTTCTGTTCTGCTTTCCCGGCGTCGTGGAGGCGGTGCAGCTCTCTTCCTTCCGAATAGGTGCGCTCGGCACGCGCCAGAGCCTCCGATTGAACGTCTGTCGCTGCGCGCTCCATGACGCCGGCCGCGTCGTAAAGAAGACTCTCACCTGACGATTGCCGAAGAGCGTTCGCCGCCGCCCTGATCCGGGCCAGAGAGCGTGCGGCCACCGCATGATCGCCGCTCAGCACCGCTTCGGCCCAATCGTGCAGCCATTCACGCTCTCCCCGCTCGCGCGCTTGTTCCGGATACCGGCGCGCCAGATCGCCGATCACCTCCGGCACCCGCTCGGGCGGCAGAGCGCTTATCGAGGGGAGAAGTCGCTCCCACGCCGTAAACGTGGTCGACGGATCGAGCGCATGCATCCGCTGCAGCGCCTCGTCGGTCCAGGGAGAGGATCGATCGACTTCCAGATACCGGCTCCATGCTTTCCGCGACTCCCAATTCAATCCCATGCGCGCGAGAGCCAGGGCACGATTGAACAAGGCGGGCTCGAATCGCGGATCGATGGCGAGCGCGCGGTCGGCCGCCGCCAACCCGTCGACGGCCGCATCGGCGTCGTCGGGGTCGTCGGCGCGGACAAGCCATGCCGCGGCGAGATCATTGAAGACGGCGGCATCGTGCGATTGCGCCGCCTCGGCCGTCAAGATGTCGACCGCATCGACCGCATCGAGAGGATTGCCGGTGAGAAGGAGGGTGATGGCATCCTTGGCCGTGAATGAATTCGGCGGCAACTGCGTCGTCGCGGAACGTCGCGCCTTCTCGCCGCTCGGGCGTGCGGCCCGACTGACCGCATCGCCCGGTACAATCCGCTTGTAAGTCCACTCCCCGCTCAGCCGAGGCACGATGACGCGCTTCGAAATGGACTTTTCGCCGCACCGGCTGGGCGAAAACGCCGTGACGGCGAGGGCGCCGGCCAGAACGCCGCGGCGCAGGATCGTCGACCAACGGCTGGTCATTCGTGGAGCCATCATTCAATACTAACGTCGTTAGACCGCCGCCTCCTCAGTGACACCGCACGATACTGACGTCGAGCTTCGACAGGACCGCGTCAGCCGGGTTCACGAACGTGCGCCTGTCCTCGTCGCCGGCGAAGATCATCCCGACCGCTTTGCCGTGCGGATCGAAGACCCACGCGCCTGAATCGCCCGACTGCGCAAAGTGCTCCCCTTCGATCTCGATCTGCTGGATGAACTTCGCGGTCAACCCACAGGGGAGGAAAATGAGCTTCAGCGAGACATCGTTGGAAACCACCCTTCCGTTCGTAGTGAGGCTCCCTACGCCGCTCTTAGTGGGATCGCTCCCTACGCCGCACTTCAGGAGCTGTAGCGACGCCGCTGATGGGCCGGCCAGAGATGTACGCGTGTACCACTCGCCGTTCGGATGAATGCCGCAACCGTCACACCGCACATTCCCCGCCTTCACGAATGCGGCGTCCACGACATTGTCATCCGGAGCAAACTCGATTTCGGCGCGGCGCTGAAGCCTTCCCGCCGTCGGTCCGGCCTGGCACATGGTGATCTTCATGCCCGGCGCGACCTGCCGCGCTCTCCCCGCGTTGGGACAAAGGAGCGGTCCTTCCGCTCCAGCGACATGATTGTTCGTGACGTAACCCGTCGCGCCGCTCGTGTTGTCCACGACATGGACGCCGACCGTGCCTTCGAAGCAACCGGCCCTGGTGCTCGTCGAGCCTCCCATCCGCGCCGCGAAGGTCCGTAACGGCTCCATTCGCACCGGCTTGAAGCACCACCGTCCGACGCATGACGTCTCGTCGGCGGATGCGGCATCCGCAGTTCGAGTGACAGCGGCTCGAGGCAGATTCAAGAACCTGGCGGGATCGGCGAGGAAATCCTCGAGAAGTTTCGGCCACGGAAGGCGCATGTTGACGTAAATACGATAGGTGGTCACGCCGGGATCGGAGATCAGTTGCGTGCCGACACCCTGGAACGCCTGCTCCTTCTCCAGCAGCCCGAACAGGTCGCTCTGGATTCTCTTCACCTCCTCGGGATCCACTGGAGGAGGAGGCGGGTATTTTTCCGGTTTGGGCTCCTCGCGGGGAGAAATGGGTTCGTTTGTGTACTTGACCTGAGGAGCGGCCGGCGCCCACAAGGCGCTCGACATGACGATCATGGTGAACAGAAACGGCACTCGTATCGAGGCAGGCATGGTGATCCTCCGATCAAGGGTATTGAGAGTTGGAGCATCCCGCGATGTCCATCAAGGACATGATGCTCGTGTAACAGATTTCATGATCCGGATTGCAGATGGGCACTCCGTCGTTCTCAATGCGGGGTATGTCGAAGCGGCTATAGAAGAGTTTTTTGTTCAAGTCGAAATGCCTGCTGGTGTGATGAGCGTCGCCCAGGTTGACGATGGCCACTCTCAATGGCTTACCGGTGTCTGTCATCCTGACGGTCTCGAATCGATCGAGAGTGGCGTGCGACTTGATTTGCACCTTCGCCCGCCCGGTGGTCTTGCCGTGCCAGATGACGAGGTCGGCGAACTGCTTGGGCGGCTGATTGACGAAACGCCCCTGCTGGAATGACTTGAACGGGTAGGCGAGCAGTTCGCCGCCGGCGATGCGCACGCAGCCGTCGACCGGCTCCTGCGGAAAGTAGTCCTGGCAGACCTGGGCTCTCAGGGACTCCGATCCCGGCGCAAGGCCGCGCAGCTTCGGAACCAGGTCCCGAAAGCTCGGATCCTCTTTCACCGTATAGTCCTGATTGCACCACTCGCAATTGGGATCCGCGTCGCCATCGCCGACGATTCTTATGCCAACGCCTCGGATCCTGGCCCAGCAATAGACGTTGTCGCACCGCACCGTCTGCCCGGACAAGTCACGAAGACTCATGATCAACTCACGCCGGCTCTTCCGGTCGAGGTCGTGAACCTCGATTCCGAGGAGCGGCACGTGAGGTTTGTTCAGCGGATCCCCCTGAAGCACCATTGCCGTGCGCCGTGGACGAATGGCTGGAAGCATGGCTGGGGACGTAGGGGGGGACGTGGCCGGGGGCGGGCCTTTCTCATACTGGTCTTCCGCCAGGCAGATGATCCCGGCGAACGTGACGGCGAAATCCGATGCCGTCTGCAGGTCCGGGACGTTCACATACCGGCGCTCGCCCAAGCCCGTCCCCGTCGACATGGCCGCCACGGCCGGCTCATGCCGGTGAACGGGTGCACTCCCGCATCCGGCTCCCGCCGCCACAAGAAGCGCGATCAGCAGCCGGGATACATCAATCGATCGTTTCATTTTCCCTCTCCTCTCGTTCCGAATTGCAGGTACGCCACCGTCTCGTATGGTTGTGACGGACCTGCTCAGGACGTTTCGGAAAAGGGGACGTCTACGCCGGACGCGCCCGTCCCGCCGAAGGCGGCTGCGGGTAGCCCCGTCGGATTCGCTGTCCTCCAGCCGGGATTCGTCCGACGCCGCATGGGATGAATCCCATCCGCGATCGGATTCACTGTCCTCTGGATGGGATTCAAGCCATGCCGGATGGGATGAATCCCATCGCGGATGGCTTTTATCCCATCAGCGATGGCTTTTATCCGACCGCGGATGGCTTTCATCCCATCAGCAATGGCTTTCATCCGACCGCGGATGGCTTTCATCCCATCAGCGATGGCTTTCATCCCATCGCGCCTCGCATGAATGCCATCGCGGCACGGCGGTCAACGTCTCACGCGAAGCCGATTCCGATCGCGTCGAGCGCAATCGCGATCCGGACGATTCTCACGAGGGGGACGGGTGGGAGAGTGAATCTGGAGCCGTTGGCCGGATTTGAACCGGCGACCTGCTGATTACGAATCAGCTGCTCTGCCAGCTGAGCTACAACGGCTTAGGGGTGGCGGGCGGCGCATTCTACTCGCGCCCACCGGGAAACGCCAGACGCCAAACCGGCATTCCGCGCTGTGCGATCATCGCCCGATGTCGCGCAGCGAGAGGCTGACTTTCACGGCGGTCGCCGCCCTCTCCCTCGCCTTCCGCGCGCTCGCCTTTTTCCACTACCGCTTCGACTCCGACGAGCCGCAGCATCTGCACGTGGCGTGGGGGTGGACGGCGGGGCTGCTGCAGTACCGCGACGTCTTCGACAACCACGCGCCGCTGTTCCACATCCTCACCGCGCCGCTGCTGGCGCTGGCCGGCGAGCGGCCCACCGTTCTCTTCTTCATGCGCCTGCCGATGATCGCGCTCTGGGCCATCGTCCTCGGCGCGACGTACGTCATCGCGAAACGGCTGTACGACGCGCGCATCGCGGCGTGGGCGACGCTGCTGCTGGCGGTGCTCCCGCCGTTTTTCCTCAAGTCGCTCGAGTACCGCACCGACAACCTCTGGAACGCCTTCTGGATGCTGGCGGTGGTCGCGCTGATCGCGCAGCGTTTCGCGCTCGCCGGCCTGCTGCTCGGACTGGCCATGGCGACGTCGATGAAGACCTCGCTGCTGATCGTCACCCTGCTGCTCGCGGCGCTGATCACGAGGACGCTGACGCGGCGATGGCTCCTGCTGCTCACCGCCGCGATCCCGCCGGCGCTGGTCGCCGCGTACTTCTGGTGGCGCGGCGCGTGGCCGAGCCTCGTCTACTGCGTCGTCACCTTCAACCGCTCGGTGGGCGGGGCGTGGTGGCCGCGCCTGTTGTGGGTTCCGGCGATGATCGCCATCGTGATCTTCGGGCGGCGGCGGCCGTTCTGGCAGGTGGCCACCGCCGTCTTCTTCGTCACGCTCTTCAGCTTCTGGGTCCTGATCACGCCGCGGGACGTCCTGCCGTTTCTGCCCTTCGTCTCAATCTTTGCCGCGGCGATGCTGCGTCAGCGAACGGCGATCGTCGCCGCGGTCTGCCTCGCCCTCATCGCCTACTACGCCGGCGGCTTCCGCAACCGCACGCGCGAGTACACCACGATGATGGACCAGGTGCTGCGGCTGACACGGCCAGGCGAGATGCTGATGGACTACAAAGGCGAGACCGTCTTCCGGCCGCGCCCGTACTACTACATCTTCGAGGCGATCGGCCGGCGATCCAACCCCGACGTCGTGCCGGAGGCGATCGTCAGCGCGCACTGCTACGTCACGCAGGCGGACGGGCCGTTCTGGACGCCGCGCACGCGCAGGTTCCTGGTCGGGAACTTCCTCGACATGGGACGCCTGCGCGCCGCCGGCGTCCTCGTCCCCGAGAGCGGCACGTTCAACATCGCCGTCCCCGGCGAGTACGTCGCGCTCACCGAGCGCGGCGAGACGCGCGGCACGCTCGACGGCACCCCGTACGCCGGCGCGCGGCGCCTGGAGTCGGGCGCGCACCGCTTCGAGCCGGCGGCGCCGGGCGAGCTGGTGGCCATCCTATGGGCCCCGGCATTCCGGAGGGGCTTCTCTCCGTTCCACCTCCAAGATCGTGACTTTTGACCGGGTCCTCCTCATCGCGCCGCATCCCGACGACGAAGTGATCGCCGCGGGCGGCCTCATTCAGCGCGCCGGCGAGCTCCGCGTCGTCTTCATCACCAGCGGCGAGAACAACCCGTGGCCGCAGCGCGCCATGCGGCGGACGTGGCGCATCACCGACGCCGATCGCGCGGAGTGGGCCGCGATGCGCCGGCGCGAGGCCCTCGCGTCGCTCGCCGTCCTCGGAGCGCCGGCCGACTGCGCGAGCTTCCTCGATTTCCCCGACGGGAGAATCGCGGCGCTGGCGCGGCGCGGCGACGCATCGCTGCGCGATGCACTCCGCGCGCACGTCGACGACTTCCAGCCGTCGCTCGTCGTCGCGCCGTCGATGCAGGACTTCCACTCCGACCACCGCGCGGTGTCGTGGTACGCGCATCAAGCCACCGGCCGCGGGATCGTCACCTACGTCGTGCACGGCGACGGCGCGCCGCGGCGCCTGCGGTTCACCATCGCGTTGACCGACGAAGAACGCGCGCGAAAGCGCCGCGCCATCGAGTGTCACGTCTCGCAGCTCCTCCTCGGGCGGCGCCGTTTTCTCAGCTACGCGCATGGCCCCGAGGAGTTCTTCGCGCCGGAGCTCGACCTGGCCTACACAGAGTCGCGCGTGCACACCATCCGCCACGCCTGCTTCGCGCTGTTCGGCGCGCGCTCAGCCCGTAAAGAGGCCGCCGCTGACGTTGAGGACCGTGCCGGTGATGTACCCGGCGTGCTCGGAGGCTAGGAAGACCGCCGCGTAGGCGATGTCGTCGACCGTGCCGAGGCGCTTGAGCGCGATGCGGCCCTCGAGCGCCTCGCGCGCCTCCTGCGTCATGGCCTCGGTCATCGCCGTGGAGATGAAGCCGGGCGCGATGGCGTTCACCGTCACGCTGCGCGAGCCGATCTCCAGCGCCAGCGCCTTGGTGAATCCGATCAGCGCCGCCTTCGACGCCGCGTAATTCGCCTGCCCGACGTTCCCCATCAGCCCCACCACGGACGAGATGTTGATCACGCGTCCCCAGCGCGCGCGGATCATCTTCTTCACCACTTCCTGGGTGATGTGGAAGGCGGAGTCGAGGTTGGTGCGCAGCACGCTGGTCCACGCCTCGGGCTTCATCCGGATGAAGAGGTCGTCGTCGGTGATGCCGGCGTTGTTGACGAGGATCTCGATCGGCTGCTTTTCGATGAGCGCCTTGATGCGGTCGCGGACGTCGGCGGCGGTGATGTCGAGCTGCACCGCGGTGGCGGTGCCGCCGGCGTCGCGGATCTCGCCCGCCACGCGCTCCACCGCGTCGAGCCCGCGCGCCGCGACGAGCACGTTCGCCCCCGCCTCGGCCAGCCGCCGCGCGATCGCCTCGCCGATGCCGCGCGAGGCGCCGGTGACGAGAGCGGTGCGGCCGTTCAGATCAATGCGCATGATTGTTTTCTCAGTTTCTCAGTTTCTCAGTTTATCCCGCGCGTCGGCGCGGGATCAGGGGAACCACCGCGCGTCTGTCGCCCACATGCACGTGCAGCGCGGTGGTTCCGCTGACCCCGCGCTACGCGCGGGGTGAACTGACAGACAAAAACGCCTCCAGTGAAGCGACATCCGACACGTTGTGCAGCTCCGCCGACGCGTCGATTCGCTTGATCAATCCGGTCAACACATTTCCCGGGCCGATCTCGACGAAGCGCCGCACGCCCATGGAGATCATCTTCTGCACCGACTCCACCCACCGCACCGGCGAGGCCACCTGCCGCAGCAGCGCGTTGCGCACCGCGGTCGGCGTGCCGATCGGCGAGGCGTCGACGTTCGAGACCAGCGAGACCCAGAGGTCCTTGAACGGCGCCTCGTCGATGAGCGGGCGCAGCCGCTCCGCGGCGGGCTCCATCAGCGCGCAGTGGAACGGCGCGCTGACCGGCAGCGGCAGCGCGCGCCGCACGCCGCGCGACTTGGCCACGGCGATGGCGCGGTCGATGCCGGTCTTCGTGCCGGCGATTACGATCTGTCCCGGCGCGTTGATGTTGGCCACCGACACCACCTCGCCCTGCGCCGCCTCGTCGCAGATGGCGCGCGCGTCCTCGACGCTCGGGCCGATCAGCGCCGCCATGCCGCCGGTGCCGACCGGCACCGCCTCCTGCATGAAGCGGCCGCGCATCCGGACGATCTTCGCCGCCTCGGCCGGCGTCAGTCCGCCGACGCTCACGATCGCGCTGTACTCGCCGAGCGAATGCCCGGCGACCAGATCGCGCCGCGCCGCGCCGTGCTCCTCGAGCACCGCGTGCAGCGCCGACGAGACCGCCAGGATCGCCGGCTGCGTGTTCTCCGTCAGCTTCAGCTCCTCCTCGGGGCCTTCGAAGCAGAGGCGCGAGATGGAGACGCCGAGGGCGGCGTCGATCTCGTCGAAGACGCGCCGCGCGGCGGGGTACTTCTCGGCGACGTCCTTGCCCATCCCGGCGTACTGGCTCCCCTGCCCGGGAAAGACGAATGCGGTGTTGTGCTCCACGATCGGCGCGAATTCTACATGCCACCAACTGTCTCGTCTGCTTCAACGGCCGAGATTGGCTCGTGACTTGCCCTTGAGACCTCGTACAAAAGGAGAAGTCATGAAAACTACCGCACTACTCGGACTCACCCTGATCCTCGCATTCGGATGCAAGAAAACCGATGAAGCCGCGACCGGCACGGCGGAGACCGCCACAGCGGCCACCACCTCGGAGATCTCCGGCACGCAGTCGCCGAACGACCTCAATCCGGTCCGCGCCCAGTCGTACATCGACGACGTCACGATCGGCCACGAAGTGGCGGCCGACGGAACCATCCCGGCCGGCAAGACCGGCGACGACTTCGCGCCGGGCCAGCCGATCAACATCACCATGCAGGTCAAGGACGCCCCGGCCGGCACCGCGGTGAAGGTCGTCTTCTACGGTCCGGGAGAGAAGAACGTCGGCGAGGAGACGAAGAACGTCGCCGCCGGCGAGAAGTTCCTCGCCTTCAAGAAGGACACCGCCGGCTGGCCGAAGGGCGACTATCGCGCCGAGGTCTGGACCGGAGACGAGAAGGTGAACACGCAGCAGTTCCAGATCGTCGACGCAGCGGGCGCCGGCAAGTAGTCCCCTTCCATCCGCGCTCACCGGCCGGACGCTCCGTCCGGCCGGTGAGCCATATAGAATCGGCGCATGTCCGACGCGCGCGCGAAGCTGATCCGCCAGTTGCAGTGCGCGTATTCGGGCGAGCTCGCCGCCGGCTACGCCTACCGCGGCCACTGGCACAGCGTGCGCGATCCGCGGGATCGCGAGCGGATCCGCGAGATCGAAGCGGACGAGTGGCACCACCGCGAGCTGGTCGGCGGATTGATGGCGCAGTTCGGCGCGAAGCCGCGCCGCATCCGCGAAGCGGTCTTCTGGCTGATCGGCAAGTCGATCGCCGGCTTCTGCCATGTCGGCGGCTGGTTCTTTCCGATGTGGGGCGCCGGTTTCCTCGAGCGGCACAACATCGTCGAGTACGAGGACTGCGCCGAGTGGGCGTCGGAGTGCGGCCGCGACGACATGATCGACTGCCTGCTGGGCATGGCCGAGGTGGAGTGGGAGCACGAGCGCTACTTCCGTGAGCGCGCCGCCGGCCACTGGCTGACGCGCCTCTTCAGGATCTGGCCGGCGCCGCCGCCGAAAGAGTCCATCCGCGCGAAGCGGGCGCGCGCGGCGTGAGCATCCAGTTGATCGACCTGAGCCATCCCGTCGAAGCCGGGATGCTCACCTACCCCGGCCTTCCCGCGCCGGTCATTTCGGATTTCCTGGCGCGCGAGGAGTCGCGCGCGCGTTACGCGAACCAGGCGGAGTTTCACATCGGCAGGATCGAGATGATCGCCAACACCGGCACGTATCTCGATGCGCCGTTCCACCGCCATGCCGACGGCGACGACATCGCGCAACTGACGCTGGCGCGCGTCGCGTTCCTGACGGGCCTCCTCATCGACCTTCCGGACGGCGAGCGCGCGTTGCGCGCCGAGCACCTCGGCGGTCTCGAGGTTCGCGGCCACGCGGTGATCGTGCGCACGGGGTGGTCGCGGCACTGGAGGACGGAGACCTACGGCGACGCGAGCCATCCGTACGTCTCGCGCGAGGCGGCGCAACATCTCGCGGACGCCGGCGCCGCGCTGGTCGGCATCGACTCCGTGAACATCGACGACATGGCCGATCCCAGCCGCCCCGCGCACACCATCCTGCTGCGCGCCGGGATTCCGATCGCCGAGCACCTCACGAACCTCGCCGCGCTCATCGGCAAGGCCTTTGCGTTCTTCGCGGTACCGCCGCCGATCAGAGGGATGGGCACATTCACGGTGCGAGCCTTCGCCGCCGTCGGACTGGAGGAGCAGACATGCGTCTCGCCGACTTCATCCTGAGCCACATGGAGGCGATCCTCAGCGAATGGGAGGCCTTTGCCGCCACCCGTTTGCCGGCCGCGGCCAGCATGAACGCGCTGGCGCTGCGCGACCACGCGAAGCAGATCCTGGAGGCGGTGGCCGCCGACCTGAGGACCTCGCAGACGCGGGACGAGCAGGCGGCGAAGTCGATGGGGGCTGCTCCGAAGCTGCTCGGCGCGCCCGAGACCGCGGCGCAGACGCACGCCGTGCTCCGCGCTCGGAGCGGCTTCGACATCAACCAGCTCGCCGCCGAGTACCGCGCGCTGCGCGCCAGCGTCCTGCGGCTCTGGATCGACGACGGCCGGCCCGACCCGCCGCACCTGGACGACATCATCCGTTTCAACGAGGCCATCGACCAGGCGCTCGCGGAGTCGATCAGCTTCTTCAGCGCGCAGGTCGACCAGGGCCGCGATCTGTTGCTGGGGATGCTCGGCCACGACATGCGCAGCCCGCTGCAGATCATCCTGCTGACCGCGACGCAGCTGGCCGCGCTCAACGCCGGCGATGAGGTCACCGAGTACGCGTCGTTGCTGATCAGCAGCGGCGGGCGGATGAAAGGGCTGCTCGACGACCTGCTGGAGTTCAACCGGATCAACCTCGGGGTGGGAATCCACATCACGCCGGCCGAGCTCGACCTCGCCGCGTTGTTCGCCGAGCAGCTGCAGCAACTGCGCGCGGCGCATCCCGACCGCGCGATCGAGCTGCACGTTTCCGGCGACACGCGCGGACGCTTCGACGCTCGTCGCCTGCAGCGGCTGCTCGACAACCTGGTGGTGAACGCGATCAAGTACGGCGCGTCCGACGCGCCGGTGCACGTGGTGATGACCGGCGACGGCGAGAACGTTCGCGTCGAGGTGCGGAACTCCGGCCCGACCATCGACCGGTCGACGCTGAGCGAGATCTTCAGTCCGCTCAAGCGGGGGCCGGAGCACGACGACAGCGCGAGCGCCGACGGCAGCCTCGGACTCGGCCTGTACATCGCCAGCGAGGTGGTCAAGGCCCACGGCGGCGAGATCGACGCACGCTCCGAGGAGAACCAGACGGTGTTCACCGTGCGGCTGCCCCGCGGCAAGAACTGAGCGCGATGAGCAACGATCAGCTGGTCTTCATCGCGGCGACCTTCATCATCATCCTGTTTGCGACGCTCGCCGCGCAGTTCCACTGGCTGCCGGAAGGGATGTTCAAGACCATCGTCCTCTTCGTGGCCGGCGTGGCGTCGATGCTCTCGCTGCTGCTGGCGAACGTCCCGCCGAAGTGGTTTTCCGGATCGAAAGACGGTTTCCTCATGGCGCTGACCTTCGCCGCCATGGGGTTCGTCGCCCGCGCCGGCGAGGCCCGGGCGTTCGGTCTGCCGATGCTGCTCGGGATGAGCTTGACGCTGCTGGTAGCGAACGTGATCCGATTGATTGCGAGAGTGCTTTGATGCGACGACTGCTGCGCGCCGGCCTCCTCACCGGCATCACCGACGGGCTCTTCTCCAGCGTGCTGGTCGCGGCCTTCTACCACTCGACCGTGACGCGGCTCTGGCAGGGGGTGGCGTCGGTGCTGATCGGGAAGCGCGCCTTCGACGGCGGCCTGCGCACGGCGCTCCTCGGCGTGGCGATCCATTTCGGCGTCGCCTTCGCCTGGTCGGCGGTCTTCTTCCTGCTCGTGACGCGCTCCGCCTGGTTGCAGCGCGCGGTCGCATCGCCCGGCGGGGTCCTCGGCGTCGCGGCGGTGTACGGGCCGCTGATCTGGATGGTGATGTCGCTGCTGCTCATCCCGGCGTTCACGCATCGCCCGCCGAACATCAACTTCCGCTGGTGGGTCCAGTTCTTCGGTCACATCGTCTTCGTGGCGCTGCCGATCATCCTCGCTAACCGCCATCCCGCCCGCCCGTCCAACAGGCATGCGTAAGCTCTCGATCGCCGTCCTGCTCGCCCTCGCCGCCGCCCTCCCGCTCGTCGCCAAGAACAAGCCGTTGAAGGACAAGCGCTTCGATCCGGTGGTCATCAGCCGGCCGGCCGAGGCGGAGGGGCGGTACGTCGGGATCGATCCCGACTTCGTCATCGAGCTGCGGGCGGGCGGCGGGACGGTGCGCAACTTCGCGCGCACCGCGCGGCTGACGCACGTGGTCATCGAGGGAAGCGAGCTAAAGGCGACGGCGATCTACGCGGACGGGCGCCGCGAGCCGCTGCAGGCCACCTTCGTCCGGCGGACCAAGAACGGCGAGATCGCCTTCGGCATGCTGCTGCGCAATTTCGACGTGCGCATCGAAGAGGACGTCACCATCCAGAACCTCTTCTGCCTGCGGCAATAGACGGTTCGTACGATTACGCTTCGTGCTCGTGCGCGTGCAGCTCGAGCACCTTGGCGCGGATCTTCTCGTCGATCCGGTTGCGGGCGAAGTCGTAGGCCACGCGGATGGCGTTCTTGATGGCCTTCGCGTTCGAGCGGCCGTGGCAGACGATGCAGCCGCCTTTCACGCCGAGAAGCGGGGCGCCGCCGTACTCCGAGTAGTCCATCCGCTTCTTCAGGCCGTCGAAAGCGGTCTTGGCCAGCAGCGCGCCGATCTTGCGGCGCAGGTTGCGCGTCAGCTCCTCGCGCAGCGTCCGGTTGATCATCTCTCCCAGCGCCTCGGAGGCCTTCAGCACCACGTTGCCGACGAAGCCGTCGCAGACCACCACGTCCGCGTTGCCGTTGTAGACGTCGCGTCCCTCGGCGTTGCCGATGAAGTTGAGACCCGTCTCCTGCAGCACGCGGTAGGTCTCTTTCGTCAGCTCGTTCCCCTTCCCTTCCTCCTCGCCGATGGAGAGGAGGCCGACGCGGGGGTCCTGCTTGTCGAAGAGCATCTGCGCGTAGAAGTGCCCCATCACCGCGAACTCGCGGAGGTGCATCGGCTTGGTCTCCACGTTCGCGCCGACGTCGAGGAGCAGCGTGTGCCCGTTGCTGCTCGGCACGATGGCGGCGAGCGCCGGGCGGCTGACGCCCTCGATCATCCCCATCACCGCACGGGCGGAGGTCCAGGTCGCGCCGGTGTTGCCGGCCGACACGAACGCGTCGGCGCGCCCTTCGGCCACCAGGTTGGCGCAGACGCGGATGGAGGAGTTCTTCTTCTTGCGCAGCGGCGCCAGCGCGGTGTCGTCCATCTCCACGACCTCGCGCGCGTCGACCACGTCGATGTTGCGGGGAAGCGCGCCGTCGGCGGAGCCGAGGTTCCTGCGAACCACTTCCTCCTGTCCGACCAGGATGATCTCGACCGGGTACTCGCGCGCGGCGAGCACCGCGCCCTTGACGATCTCCTCGGGGGCGTGGTCGCCACCCATCGCGTCGAGGGCGATGCGCACTTCGCTCATCGCAAAGGTTTAGAGAACGTCCTTGACTGCGAGAACCTCACGGCCTTTGTAGTAGCCGCATTTCGGGCAGACGCGGTGCGGCATCTTCGCCTCGTGGCACTGCGGGCAAGTCGACAGCGACTTGGCCTCGAGGAAGTCGTGCGCGCGGCGCGAACGGGTGCGCGCCTTCGAATGGCGCCGTTTTGGGTTGGGCATGGTGTATCTCCTTCAGGTTGCAGGTTGTAGCGAGCAGCGAGCAGGAAACCAACCTGCTCGCTGCTCGCTGCCACCTGCTCGTTACACGTCTCTCTTCTTCGCCAACTTCTCCCGGAACTCGTGCAGCGCGCCCCAGCGCTCGTCGGTCATCGACGCGTCGCAGTTGCACCGCTCCCGGTTCCGGTTCACGCCGCATTTCGGACAGAGGCCGAGGCAGTTCTCGTCGCACAACGGCTTCATCGGAATGGCGAGCTGGACCTGCTCGGCCGCCAGGTCACGCAATGGAATCGATCGTTCGGTGTAGAACTCGACGTCGAGGTCCTCCGAGCCGATCTCCACCTCTTCGTTCTCCTGCGAGCCCTCGAGGCGGGGGCGGAATCTTAAGTGAAAGGTCGACGAATTCGCAAACGGGTACGGCTCGACGCACCGCGAACAGGCGAAATCGGCGGTGAAGCTCGAGCTGCCGTCGACCAGATACTCGCCCGGCTGGTTGCCCTTCGTCGCCGTCGCCTCGATCGTCACCGGCCCGAGGCCGGCCAGCTCGATCCGCCCCAGCTCCTCCGGCGTCAGCGGATAGGTGCCGCGGACGGTCTGGGGACCGTGCTTGTCGATCTCGTCGAAAACGATGAAGTCCTGTAGGTCCAGCATGATGCGTTCGAGGCTCTAACTGTGCCCATCCGGCTTCTATTTCGCCGCAATCCGCACCCGCAGGACCTCCACCGAGCCCTCGCGGGAGTCCGCCGCCTCGATGGCCGAGGCCTGCTCGAGGCCGCCGATCCAGCGCTCGAGGTCGCGCGCCGAACGGAACAGCCGCGGCGCCGCCACCCGCAGGCCGAGGCTGTCGCCGAGCTTGCGGAGAATGGGCGCCAGCCGCTGCGGGTCGGCGCGGAGGCTCCAGCGGTTGCCCGGCCAGCGGGCGGGGTCAGACGCCTCCTTTAGATATGTGTCGAGGGAGTCGTCGAAGGAGAGGAGGAGATTCCCGTCCTTTTCCGCGGTCCGGGCCAGACTGCCGACCGACGCGAACGCGGCGCGGCGCGCGTCATCGGCCGGGATGATGATGACCCCGCGCGGCCGCGGCAGCAGCGTGCCGGTGTCGACGTCGTAAATGGCGATGCTGCCGCCCTGCTCGAGCAGTTGCGAGACCTTCGTCCCGAACAGCCGGTTCAGATCCTCGACCACCCGCGGCGCCTCGGAGAAGGCCGCCGTGAGGATCGCCCCGCGCGGAAACGATGTGGGACGGATTCTCAACCCGTCCACGGCCGCGCCCGCGGCCGCGTGGCTGGTCAGCTCGATCTCCCCCGCCGTGACCTTGACCGAAGTCACCGCCGGCCGCCCGATCGGCGGAAACGCCCCGCGCGACGCGACGCGCTGCACCGCCACGGCGTCGCCGGGCGGCAGGTTCGCCGTCAGCGCCAGGATCGACTCCAGCTCCGCCGCGTCAATCGGCTGCGCCGCCGGCGCGTTGATCAGCAGCGTGTCGCCGATGTCGCCGCCGATCATCCGGTAGACGCGGACGATCGCGGCGCGGAAGGGGTCGAGACGGATGAGGTAGCGCGTGCCGCCGCCCGCCTCGCGCCAGATCAGCAGGTCGGCGCGGCCGAGCATCCACGGTTGCGGGAGCGCCTGCTTCTCGGCGAACGAGGCGACGGCGTCGCGCGTGATCGGGTTGGCCAGGAGCTTCCCCTCCAGCGCCGCGGCGGTGGGGACGAGCGCGAACGACTCGGCGGTAGCCGGCACCTGACCCAGCAGCGCGCGCTGCGACGCGGAGAGCGGGAAGCGGACGCCGGCCGATTCTTTCGGCGTGGTGGCGAAGAGATAGACGGCGATGCCGCCGGCGATCAGGCCGAGGAGCAGCAGTGTGAAGAGAAGTTTCCGCATATCATCCGCCGCCGATGTTCGCCGTCATCCGCAACATCCTTCAGATTCTGAGCCACGCGCTGGGCGAGCGCCTCCGGCGCGCCTGGCGCGCCGCCGCGCACCGCGAGCGCAAGCTGCGCATCGGCGTCGACATCCGCCCCTTCTACGAGCCCCTCACCGGCATCGGCTGGTATCTCTATCACCTGCTGCACGAGATCGGGAAACGCGGCGACGTGGAGCTGCTGCTCTTCGGCGACGCGCGCGTCACCGACCTCGGCCCGCACCTGCATGCCGCGCCGCCGCCGCGCGCGCAACTCTGCTGGTTCGACCTGCGCGGCCGCGGCGTCATCGGCCGCGTCGAGCGCGCGCTCACCGCGGGCGCTTACGTGCTCTGGATGAAGCTCCTCGACCCCGACGTCGTCTTCGGCGCCAACTACTTCCTCCCCCGCCTCCCCGGCGCCATCGCGCGGCGGCGCGTGGTGACGGTGCACGACCTGACCTACAAGCGCTTTCCCGAGCTGCTGCAGAAGGAGACGCTGGAGAGCCTGGAGCGGCACATGGCGCGCGAGATCACGGTGGCCGACGCGGTGATCTGCGTCTCGGAGTCGACGCGCCGGGATCTGTTGGACTTTTACGAGGTGGACCCGTCGCGCGTGTTTGCCATTCACTCCGGGGTGGAGCGAGCGGCGGGCGGCGAGCAGCGAGCGGGAGGGCGATACATCCTCTTCGTCTCCACCATCGAGCCGCGCAAGAACCTCGGCGTGCTGCTCGACGCCTTCGCGCGGCTGCGGGCGCGCGGCGCGTACGACGGCGAGCTGGTGGTGGTGGGCCGCGTGGGGTGGAAGTCCGAGGCGATCGTGCCGCGCCTGCGCGCGCCGGGCGTGCGGCATCTCGACTATCTCGATCCCGCCGCGCTGGCGGAGCTGTACACCGGCGCGGAGCTGTTCGTCTTCCCATCGATCTACGAGGGCTTCGGCTTCCCGCTGCTGGAGGCGATGTCGCGCGGGGTGCCGTCCATCGCGGCGCGCTCGTCGTCGCTGCCGGAGATCGGCGGCGACGCGGCGCTCTACTTCGATCCGCGCGACGCGCGCGAGCTGGAGGCGCTGATGGAGCGCGCGCTCAACGACGCCGCTCTGCGCGCCGATCTCGCCGCGCGCGGCCGCGCGCGCGCCGCGGAATTCTCGTGGGAGCGGGCGGCTTCCGCGACGCTCGACGTGCTGCGCTCTGTGTCATCCTGAGCGAGAGCGAAGGACCGGTGTGGGCGGGTGGCGCGCGTCAGGTGCCGCCCGCCCACACCGGTCCCTCGCTACGCTCGGGATGACACACGTAACGATCGATGGCCGCGCGCTGGTCGGCAACCGCACCGGCATCGGCGTGCACACCGCGGAGATCGCGCGGCGGCTGGCCGTCGATCCGCCGCCGCTCATCGCCTCGCACGCGCCGATCGATGACCGTGGCGGCATCGAGCGCTGCCGCTTCCGCGTCGACCCCATGCCGCTCGGCGTGCTGTGGCAGCAGCTGGTGCTGCCGCGCATCGCGCGCGACGGCGTGCTCTGGGCGCCGCACGGCACGCTGCCGCTGACGCTGCGCGCGCCGGCGGTAGTCACGCTGCACGACTTCACCGCGCTGACCATGCCGGGCCGCCACCGGCTGCAGACCATCCTCTCCTTCGACCTATTCATCGGCCGAAGCCTGCAGCGCGCCGCGCGCGTCGCCGCGGTATCGCGCGCCGTGGCGGAGCAGGCCAAGCGCTGGTTCGGCGTCTCGTGCGCCATCGTCCCCAACGGCGTGGACGAGTACTTCACGGCCGGCGATGACCAGGAGGAGGACTTCATTCTCTTCGCCGGCACGCTCGAGCCGCGCAAAGGGATCGATGACCTGCTCGCCGTCTGGTCGTCGCTGCCGGCGCCGCGGCCGCCGCTGGTGCTCTGCGGCGATGCCGGGTGGCGGGTGCCGTTGCCGGACGGCGTGACGGTGACCGGCTACGTCCCGCGCGAGCGGCTGCGCGAGCTGTATCGCCGCGCGCGCCTCTTCGTCTATCCGTCGCGCTACGAGGGCTTCGGCATCCCTCCTCTCGAAGCCATGGCCTGCGGCGCGGCGGTGATCGCCACGCGTACCGGCGCCATTCCCGAGTACGCGGACGGCGCGGCGCTGCTGGTCGAGCCGGGCGACCGCGCTGCGCTGCGCGCGGCGATGGTCCGCGCGCTCGGCGACCGCGCGCTGCGGCAGGAGCTGCGCGGGCGGGCGGTGGAGCGGGCCGCGCACTACCGCTGGGACCGCAGCGCGGCGCTGATGACGCAGCTGCTCGAGGAGGCGGGTCGTTGAGGATCGGCATCGACGCGCGGAAGATCGCCGACTTTGGCATCGGCACCTACATCCGCAACCTCCTCCGCGAGCTGGTGGCGCTCGGCGACCAGTACGTCGCCTTCGCGCCCGAGCATGCGGCGCTGCCCGAGGGCGTGGAGCACGTGGTGGTCGACGCGCCGCACTACTCCGTACGCGAGCTGATCGCCGTCGGCCGCGCCGCCGACCGCGCGCGCCTCGACCTCTTCCACGCCCCGCACTACGTCGCGCCGCTGACGCGCGTCCCGCTGGTGGTCACCATCCACGACCTCATCCACCTCCGCGAGCGCAACCCGCTCAAGCGGCTCTATGCGCGGACGATGATCGGGCGAGCGGTGCGCAAGGCGAAGCGCGTGCTGACGGTGAGCGAGACGGTGAAGCAGGAGATCGAGGAGACCTTCGGAGTGCGAGAGGTGATCGTCACGCCGAACGGATGCGATCACCTGCCGGCGAGCGGCGAGCAGCGAGCGCCAAGCGGGTATTTCCTCTTCGTCGGCAACGACAAGCCCCACAAGAACGTCGAGCTGGCGGTGGCCGCCGCCGCACGTCTCGGCGTCGAGCTGGTGCTGGCCGGCGCGTCGTTCGCGCGTTTCGGCGGACGCGGCTTCGTCAGCGACGGCGAGCTGGCGTCCCTCTACGCAGGCGCGATCGCGCTGGTGATGCCGAGCCGCGAGGAAGGATTCGGGCTCCCCGCGCTGGAGGCGATGCGCTGCGGAACGGCGGTGATCGCCTCGACCGCGCCGGCGCTGGTGGAAGTCACCGGCGACGCCGCGCTGCACGTCGAGGCGAGCGTCGACGCGCTGGCCGAAGCGATGTCGCGCGTGATGCGCGATGCCTCGCTGCGCGCGTCGCTGATCGCGCGCGGAACGGTGCGCGCGCGCGAGTTCAGCTGGTCGCGATGCGCGCGAATGACGCGCCGTGCATATTTCGAATTACCATTTTGATAAACAAATGCTTGACAATATCGTTTAACGCTCTCATATTTAGTCAAGTTAAATCATGATCGAACGGTTCCTCCAATTCGCACACAAGTTTGCCGGCATCAGCCGGCGTGTGAATGCCAAGAATGCGCGACCGTGAGGTCCCGTACGGCATGAAAGGTGGTGAATAGCAAATGCCAGCAAAGAAGAAGGCCGCAGCCAAGAAGGCGAGCAAGGGCGGCAGCAAGAAAGCGTCCTCGAAGAAGAAATAACACCAGTAACGACTTTGGGGAGTCGTACTCGAGGGGCCTCGCGGCCCCTCGGTTTTTTTTTGGCCGGCGATAACTTTTCCTCCTCCCGTTCGTTCATCCCACCGGAGGACTCCCCCATGCGCATCCATCTCGCTCTCGCCGCCGCGGCCGCCCTGGTCGCCACCGGTGCCGCCGCCGACGATGAAGTGACCCACCGATTCTCCTCGTCCGTGCCGCGCGCCGGCATCCGCCGCGTGGTCATCGACATCCCCGCCGGCGAGGTGAAGGTGCGCAACAGCTCCGGCGATGCCGTCAGCGTCAGCGGCGAGATCACCCGCAGCTACGACGGCTGGCGCCGCCGCGCCAAGGAACAGCGCATCGCCGACGACATTGGCGCCGAGATCTACGTGCACGGCGACGAGGCGGTGGTCCGCCGCCACTACGGGCCCAACGCGCACAGCTGGAGCGCGCGCAGCTTCCACAGCGGCTTCGAGCTGCGCGTCGAAGTCCCGCGCGGCGTCGACGTCATCCTGGAGACAAAGTACGGCGAGGTCGACATCGACGGCTCCTTCGGCAACGTGGAGTGCGACCTCCGCGCCGGCGAGATCCACGTCCGCACCCCCCGCGCGAACATCCACGACCTCCGCGCCTCGGTGCGCGTCGGCGAGGTACACGCCAACACCGGCGACGAGTCGATCGAGAAGGAAGGCCTCTTCCCCGGCAGCATGACCTGGGTCAACGCCGCCGGAAAGAACGACCTGCGGGTGCACACCACGTTCGGGGAAGTGCACGTCACATTGACGAGGTAGCCACCAGCTTCTCCGCTTCCTCCCGCGTCCTCACCTCCCCGCGCACCTGCGCCTCCAGCAGCGCGCGCTTGATCGCGCCGAGCCGCGGGCCGGGCGCGAGGCCGGTCAGCGCGGCGATCTCGTCGCCGCTGAGCAGCGCGCGGATGGAAAAGTCCGGCAGGTCGAGCGCGTCGTCGCGGCCGAGCGCACGCAGCAGCGGCGGGAGCTGCGAGGCGATCCATTCGCCGGCGTCGTAGAGCGCCATGCGGTCGTGTTTCTCCACGAGCTGCTGCAGCGTGGCGATCTCGCGCGCGACGGGGCCGGGCGGCACATGCCGCAACAGCGCGTAGGCGGCGGCGAGCGGCACGTCGTCGGCGTGGAAGCGCGACGCGTCGAGCTCCGCGCCAAACAGCGGCACGTCGAGCGCGGTGGCGCGCAGCAGCTCCAGCGCGCGGCGGAACGCGCCGGCGGAGAAGATGACCGACAGCTCGTACTCGATCCGCTCGCTCGCCACGCTGGTGATCGTCGCCGCGCGCGCGCGGACGGCGTCCAGCGTCGCATCGTCGATGGTGAAATCGAGCGTCACGGCGAAGCGCACCGCGCGCAACAGGCGTAGCGGGTCGTCGTCGAAGTTCTTCGCCGCGATCATCCGGACGATGCGCGCGTCGATGTCCGTGGCGCCACCGTGCGGGTCGCGCAGCTCCCCCGTCGCCAGGTCGACGGCGATGGCGTTGATGGTGAAGTCGCGCCGGCCGAGGGGCGACAGCTCCGAGAAGTCGTAGATCCGGTCGCCTTCCACCACGCGCCAGGCGATCATCCCCTCGCGCCCCAGCTGGATCACCTTGCGGCCGAAGCTCTGCGCCACGGCGAGCGGGTCGTCGCACTCGACGTCGACGTCGTTCGGCGCGCGGCCGAGGAGGAGGTCGCGGATGGCGCCGCCGACGGCGAGGCCCGCGGGGAGCTCGTTCAGGCGGGGGAAGAGCGCCAGGAGCCGCTCACGAAACGACATTGCGCAAAACGCCGATGCCTTCGATTGAAACCTCCACCACGTCTCCCGCGGCGAGCGGCCCCACGCCGGCCGGCGTGCCGGTGAGGATCACGTCGCCGGGGAGCAGCGTCATCACCGACGAGATGTAGGCGATGAGGAACGCGCAGTCGAAGACCATCATCGACGTCCGCCCGTCCTGCCGCGTCTCGCCGTTGACGCGCGTGCTGATGCGCAGGTCGTTCGGGGCGACGTCGGTGGCGATGCAGGGACCGAGGGGAAGGAAGGTGTCGAAGCTCTTGGCGCGGGTGAACTGCACGTCCTTTTTCTGCAGGTCGCGCGCGGTGACGTCGTTGGCGCAGGTGTAGCCGAGCACCGAGCCGGCGTCGCCGATGACGATGGCCAGCTCGCCTTCGAAGTCGACGCGCTGCGACTGCGGCGGGCGGACGATGGTGCCGTCCGGCGGCAGCAGCGCGCTGGGCGGCTTGAGGAAGAGGATCGGCTCCGCCGGCGCCTCGTTGCCGAGCTCCTTGGCGTGGTCGGCGTAGTTGCGGCCCACCGCCACGATCTTCGACGGCGCCACCGGAGGCAGCAGCCGGAGCGAGTCGAGGCGGAGCGGCGGCTCGTCGACGCGCGCGCCGAGGTGCAGCGCATCGGCGCCGTCGTAGCGGAAGAGGTGCTCGCCGTCGGCGACGCCGATCGCGGGTGAACCGTTGTGGAGGAATCGATAGATCTTCATCACGCAAGCGCGGGCTTCTGATCGTAAATCAACCACAGCCCGCTGAAGCCGCGGAGGAGGCGAAATCTCGACCGGTAGAGCTGATGCAGGATACGGGCGTTGGTGTAGTAGACCGCCTCGTGCAGGAGAGTGTTGAACTCCTCGTCGAGCTCCTTGGCGCAGTCGAGGCTCTCCTTCGCCTTGCCCAGGATCCCCGATTCGGGACCGACTCCGGCGGCGCGCGAGGCGGCGAGCATCGTCGCCTCCTCGTCGATCTTCATCCGCAGCGCGGCGGCGCGCACGTACAGCATCCACAGCTCGTCGCCGTCGTCGTTCCCCTCGGCCGGGCGCAGGTCGAAGAGCTTCTGGTACGCGGCGATCTCCCACGGCTCGAGCCGCAACTCGCGCGCCGGCGCGCTGTCCGCGAGCTCCTCCGGCATCAGCAGCGGATCGAGCGGATCGACGCCGACCGCGATGCGCATCAGGTGCGCGTGGAGGATCGGGTCGTGGCCGAAGCGCCCGCCGACCCGCTGCTCCTGCTCGGCCTCGGTGAAGAAGGCCGGCGGGAGGTCGGCGGTGGTCTCGGTCTCGTCGCCGCCCAGGCCGCGGTCGAGCTGCGCCAGGATGCTGGTCATGCTCTGCTTGAGGCGGGTGATGGTGTCGTGCTTGACGTTCGAGCTGGCGCGCGAGCGGTCGAACTGTTCCTTCGCCGACCGGAAGCGCGCGATCTCCTGCAGCAGCTCGGGGTTGGTGTCGCCGAAGTTGCGCTCGATGGCGTCGCCGTGCTCGAGCAGCTTCTGCGAGTCCTCCACGATGCGCGACTCGTCCTCGTGGTAGAGGCGGAGGAACTTGTTCTTGGTGGAGACGTTCAGCTCGACGATGGCCAGGAGGACGTCGGGGTGAAAGTAGAAATCGCCCAGGCGGTGCTTGAACTGCCGCGCGTTGCGCAGCAGGTTCCTGTCGGTGAGCTCCTCGATGCGCGCGGCGGCCTGGATCTGGTCGCGCAGGGCGCGGATCGACTTGATCACCCGCACCACCTCCTCCGGCGGCGCTTCCTCGGTGCGCAGCAGGGTGACCAGCGCGATGATCCGCTCGCGGAACTCCAGCGACTCGCGCGACCAGTACTCGCCGCGGTCGGCCATGAAGTCCTCGCCGATGCGGGTGAAGAGGAAGTCGAGCTTGTCGCGGCGGTCGCCTTCCACCGCGTCGGAGTAGAGGTAGAACTTGATCAGGTTCTGCACGATGGTCTCGTCCTGCTTCTTCAGCTTCTCGAAGAAGCGGCGGAGTATCGGCGCGGCGATCTGGTCGTCGGCGCGCAGCAGCGGCTCGGAGGCGCGCGCCAGCGCCAGGTCGCAGAGGTCCATGGCGGAGGTGGCCGCGGCGGCCTGCGCGGCGTTGAGCATCGTGCTGACCGCCTTGATCCGGTCGTATGCCGCCTGGAAGTCGATGGTGTACGGCAGCGGCATGGCCAGGAAGTTCTTGAAGACCGCGGAGGCGAACTGGTGGTACGTCCAGACCGCCTTGAACCGATCGGTCAGGCGCACGTACCGGCCGTGAAGGACACCGATCTCCGCAACGGACATACCCAACGATTCCAGCGAGAACGAGGCTAGAATTCTACGCCGATGCCTCAGACGACGTTAATCAGCAAGCAGCAGATCGACGACCGGGTGGCCGAGATGGGCCGGCAGATCACCGCCGACTTCGCCGGCCAGGAGCTCATCGTCTGCTGCGTTCTCAAAGGCGCAATGTTTTTCTGCAGCGATCTGATGCGGCAGATTCAGTGCGACGCCGCCCTCGACTTCATCCAGGTCTCGTCGTACGGAAACGAGAAATACTCGTCCGGCGTGGTGACCATCCTGAAGGAGCCGCAGCTCGACATGCACGGCAAGGCGGTGCTGATCGTCGAGGACATCATCGACAGCGGCCTCTCCATGCGCGAGGTCTTCCGCTACATGGAGAGCCGCGGCACGTCGGTGGTGAAGACCGCCACGTTCCTCGACAAGGCGGCGTCGCGCAAGGTGGAGTTCAAGGCGGACTACGTCGGCTTCACCATCGACCCGCACTTTGTCATCGGTTACGGACTCGATTACGCGGAGAGATACCGGAACCTCCCGGACATCCAGGTGCTCTCGGACTAAAACCCCATGCGCAAGATCGCGCTCGTCGCCCTCGGCTGCCTCTTTCTCCTCGCCGCCCGGCATCGCGCGATCACGCCGCCCAAAACGACCAGCATCGACGTCCGCCGCTCGCTGGTCATCACCGACCCGGCCATCCTCGAAGGCTTCGACTTCCAGCGCGTGCTGCAGGCGCTCATCGACCGCGGCGGCACCACGGCCACCACGCCGCTCTCGCTGTACCGGCAGTGGTTCGATACGCAGAATCCGAAGCCGGGACTGGCGGTGGCCGACGCGCCGCACTGCGACGACTTCTGGACCGACGGCAAGCCGTCGTTCAACGGCTTCCCGCGCCGCTGCCCGACGCCCGAGGGGGCGCTGGCGACGAGCGATCCGTTCACGGCGCACGACTACACGCCGATCGGCATCACCAACCGCTTCGACCTGACGCCGGTCGACGGCGCGACCTGCGGGCAGTACCGGATCATCTACGCCAAGACCACGGCCAGCGCCGGCAACAAGCTGCACGTGATCTTCGAGGCGGTACTGCCGAATCCCGCGCCGCAGCTCGGCGCGCAAGGCTGCCGCGGCGTGGCGCAGTTCTGGGCCGACCTGTCGAGCATTGAATCGGCGACCGAGCGCCGCGCGCGCCTGGAGCGCTTCTTCTTCGACGGCATCCCCGGCTTCGCGCCGGTGCTGCACCCGAATCACTTCACCGCGGAGAGCACAGGCCGCATCCGGACGTTGCACCAGGCGGTCAGCCCGCGCTTCTATCAATTCCACCTGCTGAAAAGCGGCGCGCGGCTGCTGGTCGTGCCGGGACTGCTGGAGAACCAGCCGCACGGCTCGCTCTTCAACGCCGGCTCGGGCGCGCCGCTCGGCGCGGAGTTCCGGCAGTTCTTCCTCTCGCAGGTGGCCACGCTCGCGGTGCGCGACGTCAACGGCTTCTTCAACCGCATCCCCGAAAAGTTCCTGATGGCCGAGAGCAACCCCGACGAGATCCCGCCGGCCTTCGTCTCCCAACCGCCGTTTCAGGCGGGGCTGAACACCGCCGACGGACTGGCGTTCAACGGCGCGCTGATCGCGGAGCTGGCGCGCATCGGCAGCAACCTCGCCGTGCGCGACCTCCTGGTACGCAGCGACTTCCAGAACTGCCACGGCTGCCACTTCGGGTCGGGGAACATCGGCGACGGCCTGACCTTCGCCGGCGGGCTCCAGGGAACGCACCTCGACGAGCAGTTCGGCGCCTCGCCGACGCTCATGCAGAATTTCGCGCCGAACCGAGCGAAGATCCTCCGCGACTTCCTCAGCGGCGCGCCGCTGCCGGTGCACTCGAACGGCGGCACCCTCGGCGGCGGACGGACCTCCGACTAGAGAAACGCCCCTCATCCGCCCTTCGGGCACCTTCTCCCCGCACGCGGGGAGAAGGGCCCTCGAACCGAGCGACTACTTCGGTCCCGCGATCTTCCAGTTCAGATCCGTCACCCGGGGCATGGCACCCCAGCCGACGAACGCGTAGTTGCTGATGAACCACGCCACCGGCTCGCCCGTCGTCGTGTTGTGCCACAGGATGTCCGGGCGTCCGTCGCCGCTGTAATCCGCCGCCGCCGCCGCTTTCCACTGCGTTCCCAGTGAGGGCAGATTCGTGTACCCGGTCTGCGCTACTCCGTTCATCCGCCAGAATAGGTTCTCTCCCGTCGTGCTCTGCCGCCAGAAGATGTCGGTCTTGCCGTCGCCGTTGAAGTCTCCGGCGAACACTGGATGCCACGGCAAGGCGGGCGATCCCCAGTCCGCCCACCCGGTCTGCGCCACGCCGTTCATGATCCACAGCACCGTTCGCCCCGTGGCGTGGTTGTGCCAGATCACGTCCGGCTTGCCGTCGCTGGTGAAATCGCCGATGCCTTCCACGAACCAGTTCGTGTCCGCCAGGGTCGGCGGATAGCCGGCGCCGATCACTGCCGCGCCGTTCATGAACCACACCGCGTTCTGCCCGTTGACCACGTTGCGCCAGAAC
>Ga0157377_10000116_pt1 | contig 54885 bp, 56 predicted proteins | sample M55metaG_FD_121116 | JGI IMG/M metagenome (GOLD analysis project Ga0157377, IMG submission 121116) | Miscanthus rhizosphere microbial communities from Kellogg Biological Station, Michigan, USA - M5-5 metaG | ecosystem: Host-associated > Plants > Roots > Rhizosphere > Soil | place: USA: Michigan...
TGCGCGACGCTTCTCGCTCCGTTCTCGCGACGAACGACAGCCCGGACGTCGGGTTCAAGTTCAGCCTCAACCCGTATCGAGGCTGCGAGCACGGCTGCGCGTATTGCTTCGCGCGTCCCTCGCACGAGTACCTCGGCTTCTCCGCGGGCCTCGACTTCGAGACGAAGATCCTGGTCAAGGAAGACGCGCCGGCGCTCCTCTGGGACGAGCTGAACTCGAAGAAGTGGGAGCCGAAGACGCTGGCCATCAGCGGCGTCACCGACCCCTACCAGCCGATCGAGCGCAAGCTGCGGATCACGCGGCGCTGCCTCGAGGTGCTGGCCGAGTTCCGCAACCCGGTCTGCATCATCACCAAGAACCACCTGGTGACGCGCGACATCGACGTGCTGCAGGAGCTGGCGCGCTACGACTGCGTCTCGGTCAACCTCTCGGTGACCACGCTCGATCCGCACCTGGCGAACATCATGGAGCCGCGCGCCTCGACGCCCGAGCGCCGCCTCGCCGCCATCGAGGCGCTGGCCAAGGCCGGCGTCCCGGTCGGAGCCATGGTGGCGCCGGTCGTCCCGGCGATCACCGACCACGAGCTGCCGTCGATCCTCACCGCGGTGGCCAAAGCCGGCGCCACGTCGGCCGGCTACGTGGTGCTGCGCCTTCCGTGGGCGGTGGCGCCGCTGTTCCAGCGCTGGCTGGAGGAGCACTTCCCCGACCGCAAGGACAAGGTGATCAACCGCGTGAAGCTGCTGCGCGACGGCAAGCTGTACGACGCGCGGTGGGGCGTGCGCGGGCGCGGCGAGGGGATCTTCGCCGAGCAGCTCGACGCCATCTTCGACGTCACCTGCCGCAAGCTGCACCTCAACGAGATCGGGCGCGAGCTGTCGGCGTCGTCGTTCCGGCGGCCCACCGCGCAGGCGGCGCTCTTCTAGCCCTGTCCGGCGACGTACGTGGCACGCGCTTGGCTCTGACTGCCGCCATGCAGGAGCTGGCGCCCACCGCGAACCTGCTGCTCGCCGCGTTTCCGGCCGAGGCGGTCGAATCGGTGATGCAGAGCGCGAGGTTCGAAGAGCTGCGGATCGAGCAGCGCCTTTTCGAGTCGGCCACCGAGCACGACGTCTTCTTCCCGCTCGATGCGGTCATCTCGCTCATCCAGAATCTCGCCGACGGCTCGTCGGCCGAGGTGGGAATGGTCGGACCGGAAGGAGTGATGGGGGTGAACGCGCTGGTGGGCGTGGCGCGCAATCCCCAGGAGGGGCTGACGCAGGGGCGCGGCGTCACGCTGCGCGTCGACGCGGCGACGATGCGCGACGTCATCGAACGCTACGCCGAAGCGCGCGCCGTCCTCATGCGCTACATGTACGCGCATCTGGCCACCGTGTCGCAGCTCGCGGCGTGCAACCGGCTCCACTCCGTCGTCCAGCGCCTCGGCCACTGGCTGCTGTTGATGCACGACCGCGTCGCCGCCGACGAGATGTCGCTGACGCAGGAGTTCCTGGCGCGCATGCTCGCCTCCCGCCGCGCCGGCATCAGCGAGGCGGTCAGCGCGCTGGAGGACGCCGGCTGCATCGAGCATCGCCGCCAGCGCGTGCGGGTGATCGATCGGGCCAAACTGGAGGCGACCAGCTGCGAGTGCTACGCGTACAACGTCCGCGACTATCAGGACGCGCTCGGCTTCCCGCCGCGCGCGGGCGCGCGGAAGTCGCCGGTCGACTGAGATGGACGCCAAAACGATCTTCGAGGGGGAAAAGGTCATCGTCCGCGAGCGCGACGAATGGGAGTTCATCGAGCGGAAGAAGGGGAAGACGGCGGTGGCCGTCGCCGCGCGGACGGACGACGGGAAGATCGTCCTCACCGAGCAGTTCCGCAAGCCGGTGAACGCGCGGGTGATCGACCTCGCCGCGGGGCTGGTCGGCGACGAAGGCGACGAGGGCGCCCAGGCCACCGCGCGGAAGGAGTTGGAGGAGGAGACCGGCTACCGCTGCGCGCGGCTGGAGCGCGTGGCGTCCGGGCCGACCTCGCCGGGGATCACCAGCGAGCGGGTGACGATCTTTGTGGCCAGCGGGCTGGAGCGCGCCGGGAAGGGCGGCGGGGTGGGAGGAGAGAAGATCACCGTGCATGAGATCGCCGAGGACGAGCTCGTGGAGTGGCTGCACGCGCGGGAGCGCGACGGGATCCTGATTGATTTGAAAGTCTGGAGTGCGATTTACTTTCTAGCGAAAAGTACTTAGATTGGCTCCATGAGAGCCCCGCTGATCGCCGCAATCCTCCTCACCGCCTGCCTCACCCCGCACTCGCAGGTCTCCGACCTCGGCAACGCCGCGCGCGCCGGCGACGCGGCGCAGATCCGGCAGCTGGTGGCGAAAGGCGCCGATCCCAACGCGCCGTCCGGCGGCAACCAATGGACGCCGCTGCTCCATGCGGTGCACACGCACCGGAATGCGTCCGTCGCCGCGCTGCTCGACGCCGGCGCCGACGTGAATCGAGGCACCGTCACGCCGCTGATGATGGCCGCCGGCTACGGCTTCGACGACACGGTCCGGCTGCTGCTGCAGCGCGGGGCGAAGACCGACGGCGCGCTCGACGCGGCGCTCTACGGCGTCACCGACATCGACCGCTTCACCTACTTCACCTGCCAGGACTCCACCGCCCGCCTGCTCCGCGGCGCCGCACCGACCGCCACCGCCTCGGCCGGCGCGCAGCGGTGGGCGCGCATCAAGCGCTGCGCGGTCAGGTCGTAAGCGTCATCCTGAGCGAAGCGAAGGATCTCCGGATGCGCCGCCGGAGATCCTTCGCCGTCTTCGCGGCTCAGGATGACGTGCGCAGCACGATCTTCCCGAAGTTCTCGTTCGACGCCATCCGGCGGTGCGCCTCGGCCGCCTGCTCCAGCGGATAGACGCGGTCGATGACGGGACGCACGCGGCCGCCGAAGCGCGCCACGAAGGCGGCCACGATCGCAGCCTTCTCCTCGTTCGGGCGCGCGCGCAGCGTGGAACCGATGATCTGCTGCCGCTTGCCGAGCAGCTTCGACACGTCGATCTCCGCGCGCGCCGCGCCGCCCATGGAGCCGATGATGACCACGCGTCCGCCGGGGGCGAGCGCCTCGAGATCGCGCGGCAGGTAGCGCGCGCCGATGTGGTCGAGGATGATGTCGGCGCCGCGCGCGCGCTCGACGTAGTCCTCTTCGTTGTAGTTGATGGCCGCGTCCGCGCCGTGCGCCAGGCAGCGCTCGCACTTTTCCTGCGAGCCGGCGGTGACGATCACGCGCAGCCCGGCCAGCTTGGCCAGCGTGGTGGCGGCGGTGCCGACGCCGCTGCCGCCGCCGTGCACGAGCAGCGTCTCCCCCGCCGTCGCCCGCGCCAGCATGAACACATTCAAAAACGCGGTGAGGAAGACCTCCGGGGTCGCGCCCGCCTCGTCGTCGCTCAGCGCGTCGGGCACGCGCATCACCGAGCCGTGATGCACCACCGCCTCCTCGGCGTAGCCGCCGCCGGGGAGCAGCGCCATGGCGCGCTCGCCCACCGCCCACCCGCGCACATCGGCGCCGACCTCCATCACCTCGCCGCCGCACTCCAGTCCGAGGAGCGGCGAGGCGCCGGGTGGCGGCGGATAGTGCCCCTCGCGCTGCAGCAGATCGGCGCGATTCACCCCCGCCGCACGCACGCGAATGCGCAGCTGATCGGGGGCCAGTTTCGGCGAATCGACATCGCCGACCGAGAGGACTGACGGTTCGCCGAATTGCTCGAAGGTCACCGCGCGCATTGCGATATCTTCCCTCATCCGATGCCCGAAAACGTCATTCTCTGCCGCGGCCTGAAGAAGCATTACGCCGACGTGAAAGCAGTCGACGGGCTCGACCTCAGCGTCGCCGCCGGCGAGTGTTTCGGCCTCCTCGGTCCCAACGGCGCGGGCAAGACCACCACCATCGAGATCCTGGAAGGGCTCACGCCCGCCGACTCCGGCGACGTGGAAGTCCTCGGCATGACCTGGCGGCGCGACGAGCGCGCGCTGCGCGAGCGGATCGGCATCTCGCTGCAGGAGACGCAGCTCGCCGAGAAGCTGACGGTCATCGAGACGCTGCGGCTCTTCCGTTCGTTTTATCGCAACGGCCACGACCCCGACGAGCTGCTGCGCGACCTCTCGCTGGATGAAAAGCGCGATGCGCGCGTCGGCAAGCTCTCCGGCGGCCAGCGGCAGCGCCTGGCCTGCGCCTGCGCGCTGATCGGCGACCCCGACATCCTCTTCCTCGACGAGCCGACCACCGGCCTCGACCCGCAGAGCCGCCTGCAGCTGTGGGACGTCGTGCAGCGCTTCCGCCAGAAGGGCGGAACCGTTCTGCTCACGACGCACTACATGGAAGAGGCGGAGCGCCTCTGCGACCGCATCGCCATCATCGACCACGGCCATCGCATCGCCCTCGGCACGCCCGCGGAGCTGATCGCGAAGCTCGAGGCGCCGCACATCATCGAGTTCACCGCCGAGCCGGCGCTGCCGCAGGACGCGTGGCAGAAACTCCCCGGCTGCCACGGCATGACGCCGAAAGACGGCGCGTGGATGCTGCGCGTCGACTCGCTCGCCGACGCCGTCCCGCGCCTGCTGTCGATCATCGACGAGCACGGCGCGAAGCTGGTCACGCTGTCGACGCACGCGGCGACGCTGGAGGATTTGTTCGTGTCGTTGACGGGACGGGAGCTGCGCGATGCCTGAGAACAAAGTCCGTCCGGCGCTGCTGGAGCTCACCTCCGTCCGCACCAAGGAGTTCCTGCGCGAGACCGAGGCCGTCTTCTGGGTGTTCGGCTTCCCGCTGATCCTGGCGCTGGCACTGGGATTCGCGTTTCGCGACAAGCCGCCGGACCGCGTGCCGGTGGCCATCCTTGATGGCCCGGAGGCGCAGCAGCAGCTGGCGACGCTCAAGGCGTCTCCGACGCTCATCCCGCGCGTGATGAAGGAGCAGGAAGCGCGCGAGGCGCTGCGGCACGGGAAGGTGTCGGTGATCGTGGAGAGTGGCCCAAAAGGAATCGTCTACCGCTTCGACCCGACGCGCCCCGAGTCGCGCGTGGCGCGCCGCGACGCCGACGACGCGCTGCAGCGCGCGCGCGGGCGGCGCGACGCCATCCCCGCGCGCGAGGAGCACATGAAGGAGCAGGGGGCGCGCTACATCGACTTCCTCCTCCCCGGTCTCCTCGGCATGAACCTGATGGGCACGGGGATGTGGGGGATGGGCTTCACCATCGCCAACGCCCGCATGAAGAAGCTGCTCAAGCGGCTGGTGGCGACGCCGATGCGCAAGAGCGACTACCTCCTGGCGCAGTTCCTCTCGCGGCTCGGCTTCCTCATCGTGGAGACGATCGTGCTGGTGGCCTTCGGCTGGCTGGTCTTCGGCGTCCGCGTGAACGGCTCCATCCTGGCGCTGGCGGCGGTCTGCATCATCGGCGGCTACGCCTTCTCCGGGATCGGCTTGCTGACGGTGTCGCGCGCCAAGACGCTCGAGGCGGTGAGCGGGATGATGAACCTGATCATGGTCCCGATGTGGATCTGCTCGGGGATCTTCTTCTCGTACGAGCGCTTCCCCGACGCGGTGAAGCCGTTCATCCGCGCGCTGCCGTTGACGCTGCTCAACGACGCGCTGCGCGCGGTGATGAACGACGCCGCGGGAGTGGCGCAGGTCGCGCCGTACCTGCTCGGGCTGGCGGTGTGGGGTGTGGCGGCGTTCCTGATCGGGCTGAAGATCTTCCGCTGGCAATAGTACGTTTCGCACGATTGCCAGCGGGCAGTGCTCAGAAGCGGAAGTACAGCCCCAGGTTCGTCTCTCCCTGATAGAACGCGCGGTCGTTCTCGCCGTAGTAGCAGCGGCGGCAGTTGTCGTCGTTCGGCAGCGACGTGGCGTAGCCGCGGGCCTCGGCGCGCAGCCCGAAGTTGCGGTTGATCGGCACCTTCACGCCGACGCCGCCCGAGACGGAGAAGCGGTTGTCGTCGGACGTGCCCGGGATGTCCGGGTCGAGGTTGGTCACGCCGGCGCTGAGGACGAAGTACGGCGTCACCGAGCGGCTGCGCGCAAACGGCACGATCAGGCCGGCCTGGTAGTAGGTGACGTCGATGTCGGCCACGCGGTCGTTCGGCGAGAAGATCCCGCCGCCGGCGGTGAGGTGTGTGTCCTGCTTGCTCGCCATCAGCTCCAGCTTGAAGCCCTGGTCGCCGAGCGGGATGGCGAAGTTGAGACCGACGTTCGGGCTGCTCTCGGTCCTGAAATCCTCGGGGAATCCGGTCTCGTCGGCGAGCAGCGTGCCGCCGTAGCGGTAGCCGAGGAACGGGGTGAGCTCGAATGCGCTGTCGCCGCCGCGGCGATGGCGGTAGTCATCGCGTCGGTCGCGGTCGCGTCCGCCGCGGTTGCGCCAGTCGTCTTCCTGCGCGAGGAGCGCGGAGGGGACGGCGAGCGCGATCAACATCAATATGAACAGTCTTTTCATCGGTCAGGCCTCCAGTGTGGTGCGGCGGACTCTTGCAGGTTGGAGGCCCGGGATTTCGGCGCTTTTCGCGCGTTTTCGTCCGTCGTCGAGGACAAGGCTGGCGTGCGGAGAGGACGGCATGACAGGATCCCGTCCTATGAAAATCGCCACCTGGAACGTCAACGGGATCCGCGCGCGCCACGAGCAGTTCCTGGATTGGGTGGAGAGCGCGCAGCCCGACGTGGTCTGCCTGCAGGAGATCAAGGCGAAGATCGAGCAGGTGCCCGCCGCCATCTGCAGCCTCAACGGCTACTGGTGCTACTGGCACGGCGCGGGCGGCTACTCCGGCGTGGCGCTGCACATGCGCCGCGAGACCTTCCCCGAGGAGCCGCGCTTCTCGCATCCAGAGTTCGACAACGAGACGCGCATCGTGCAGGCGCAGGTGGGCGACACCGTCTACGCATCGGTCTACGTCCCGAACGGCGGGAAGGACTACGACGCGAAGGTCGGCTTCATGCGCGCGCTCGCCGGCTACGCGCGCGCGCACCGCGAGCAGGGACTGAAGCTCGTCGTCTGCGGCGACTACAACGTGGCGCGCACCGACATGGACGTCCATCCGAGGGAGCGCAAGCCCGGCATCATCGGCCAGCGCCCCGAGGAGCGCGCGCTGCTCGAGGCGATCATCGGCGAGGGGCTGGTCGACGTCGGGCGCCAGCTCAATCCCGGCGACGACAATTACTTCACCTGGTGGGCGCCGTGGCGGAACATGCGCCAGCGCAACATCGGCTGGCGCCTCGACTACGTGCTGGCCAGCGAGTCGCTCGCCGAGCGCGCCGTGTCGTGTCCGTCGTTCCGGGAGATCGGGACGAGCGATCACGCGCCGGTGGTGGCGACGTTCAGCTAGAGCGAGCAGCGAGCGGGTTGCAGCGAACAGGAAAACCCTGCTCGCTGCTCTCTGTCACCTGCTCGAGCTACTCCAGAACGACGAGAACGACGCGCCGGTTCTCCGCGCGGCCCTTCTTCGTCTTGTTCGAGCTGACCGGGGCGGAGTCGCCGTATGAGATGGTCGACATCCGATTGAGCGGGAGGGTGGAGCTCTTCGACAGGTAGCGGCGCACCGCTTCGGCGCGGCGCTGCCCGAGATCCTCGTTGTAGCGCTTACCGCCGACGTTGTCGGTGTGGCCCTGGATCTCGATGAAGTACGGGTCGGTGAGCGCCTTCACCTTGTCGCCGAACTCGGTGAGCGCGGCCTGCGCGTCCTTGTCGAGCTCGTACTTGCCGCTCTTGAACTTCACGCGGTCCTCGGTGAAGGTCTGCTCGAAAACGACCTTCCCCTTGGCCAGCACGCCGGCTTCCTGGGCGCGCTTGAGCGCGTCCTGCGCCGTGGCGCTGAGCGCGGCGACGTTCTGGTCGGTCTGCGCCAGGTGCGTTTCGGTGGCCTTCTGCTTCTGCTGGAGGTCCTCGACCTGGCCGCCGATCGATTCGATTTTCTGGGCGTTCTGCGCCTGCGCGGCGGCGATCTTTTCATCGACCGACTTCGAGGTGGCGCAAGCGCCGAGGGAGACTGCGAACGCCGCAGCCGTGAGCAAACGGAGAGAGATCTTCGTGTTCATCAACTTCCTTTCCTTTCGTTTTTTCCGCGGGGATTTACCGGAGGGGGCTCAGTGCCGAGGTACCCGGCACGGACTCGCACGGTCTGCACGCGGCCGGCGAGCCGGAGGGAAATTCGGCGGTACTTTACTGCACCTTTTCCGGTGGGGGTGAAGCCGATCAGGTACTGCGCCCGCAGGTCTTTCTGAATGGCCGCCACCGCCAGCGCGAGCTGCTGCGGGGTGGTGCCGAGGGACAGCTTGCCGCCGGTGAGGCGCGCCACTTCGTCGAGGATGCCGACCTCCGACAGCTCCTCGCGAGGCCGCTTCGCCTCGTCCTGCATCTCGCCCGGATCGCGGATGCCGAGCGGGTAAATCGGGATCGACACGCCTTCCAGCCGGCGCGCGAGCTGCGGGCGTGTGATCTCCGAGGCGTTGTCGATGCCGTCGCTGAGAAGGATGATGGCCCGCGTCGGGTTTTCGCCGAGTTGGCTGCGCTCCGGCATGGTGGCGAGCGCGTCGAAGAACGCGGTTTTCCCGAACGGCTTGACCGTGGCCAGCGCGTCGGTGATCTCAGCAGGCTTCTGGGTGAATGGAACCAGTTCGCGCGCCACGGAATCGTCGAAGAGGTAGAGCGCGAAGTCGTCGCCCGCCTTGCGGTGCGCCAGCAGGGCGCCGATGGCCGCGCGCGCCGCGTCCATCTTTCCCGCCAGCCCCATCGAGCCCGAGCCGTCGAGCAGGATGGTGAACGACACCGGCGCGTTCTGCGACTTCTCGAACATGTCGCTGCGCACCGGCTGGTCGTCGACGCGCAGCGAGACCTCGCCGGCGCGCAGATCGGTGATGGCCCGGCCCTTCGGATCGAGGGCAGTGAAGGGGATCATCACGTAGCCGACCGAGACGCTCTCGGACATCCGCTGCTGCTGCGGCTCGGGCGCGGGGACCTGGGCCGGCGCCGGGAAGGCGAGCAGAGCAACGAACAGCGGAGACAGAAAGCGCCAACCGCGACGGTACATGCGTACAAATAACTGTTTAGGGTCGGGAAGGCATTTCAGGGAGGCTACGCCGGCCGCGCGGCTCTGCTCCCGCGCCACACCCAGACTTCTCGACTTCATGCTGTCGGCACGAACTCCTCATCCCCCTGATGCCGCCGCTCCCACTGGAGGAACTCGTAGTAGCCGCACGTCGGATGGTCCGGATAGTCCTTGCAGACGTGCGGACGTGCATCGTACACCGTGCAGCGCCGCGTGGTGGTGTCGAGGAACATGCAGACGCTGCCGTAGATCTTGTCCTTCCGGTGCCGCAGGACGACTTCGCCTTCTTTGATCTTGGTGAAGCGCTCGACGGCCTCATCCACCTCGATGCCGAAATGCTTCGCCAGCTTCTTCAGGTCGCGCTTGCCGACGCTGATCGACTCGTAGCTGCAGCAGTACGCCGGGCACTTCAGGCAGTCGTAGCGAAGTTTCATCCACGCAGTGTAGATGCAGATGGCGGGCCCGACGGCATCGGGCATGCACAGAAGCCGGTGCATATGGACCACGCCGTCTCGCTCGTTCAGGCGTATCTGCAGCTCAACGGCTACTTCACCTCCGCCGAATATCCGATCCTGGCCGCGGCGGGACGCAACGGTTTCCGCACCATCACCGACATCGACGTGCTCGCCTTTCGCTTCCCTGCCGGGCTGCCGTCGCAGTCGATGTCGCGGCGCAAGCGGACGCCGCGCGGACTCGACACCAGCGAGCTCGATCCGGGCCTCGGCGCGCCACCCGACTCCATCGACATGATCATCGGCGAGGTGAAGGAAGGGCGCGTCGGCATCAACAACGGCGTGCGCGACCCGGAGGTGCTGAAGGCGGTCATCGGCCGCCTCGGCGACGCCAACGTCGACATCGAGTCGGTGGTACGCGATCTCCTCGACCACGGCACGGCGCGGCTGCCGTCGGGCTTCATGATCCGCCTCATCGCCTTCGGCGCTCTCCCACCCGGCGCGCCGGTGCCGCCCTGCCGTATCGTCAGTCTCGGACACGTGCTGCAGTTCCTGCAGGGCTACGTGCGCAAGCACTGGAACGTGCTGCGGCACCTGCAGTTCAAGGACCCGGCCTTCGGGTTCCTGATGACGATGGAGAAGGCGCGGCGCGGCGGCGCGGGACGGCGCGGCGAAGCGGGCGTGGAGGTGGTGTCGCACGAGCCGCGGCCGCCGCGACCGCCCGCGGCGCGCGGTGGCGTCAGGCAACGATGACGCGATTGCGCCCGGCGTCTTTCGCCGCGTAGAGCGCGTCGTCCGCGGCGCGGATCAGCTCGTCCGGCTCGCTCTCGCGGGTCGGCACGCGGTGCGCGACGCCGATGCTGATGGTGGTCAGTCCCACTTCCTCGACGGCGGCGCGCAGCGCCTCGGCCAGCTCGCCGGCGTGCTCGCGGCTGATGCCGGCGACCAGCACGGCGAACTCCTCGCCGCCGTAGCGCGCGACGAGATCGCCGGCGCGATGGAGGCGCTGCCGCAGCATCTCGGCGACGCGGCGGAGGCAGTCGTCGCCCGCCTGGTGGCCGTGCGTGTCGTTGAAGCTCTTGAAGTGATCGATGTCGATCATCATCAGCGCCAGCGGCGTGTTCGCGCGCGCGCCGCGACGCCACTCCAGATCGATGGCGTCGTCGAACTGGCGGCGGTTCGCCGCGCCGGTGAGCGGGTCGGTGGTGGAGAGGTGATGCAGCGTCTCGATGGCCTTGGCCAGGTGCTCGTTCGCTTCTTCCAGATCGCGCGTCCGCTTGTCGAGCAGCTCCTTCATCGAGGCGAGCGAGATGGCGCCGGCGACCTGGTCGGCGAACGACTCGAAGGCGAGGACGCTGGCGGGAGTGAAGACGTCGTCGGCGAAGCTCTCGATGCGGAACTCTCCGAGGCGTTCGTGGCGGAAGCGGATAGGGACGACGAGTTGGGCGGCGTCCGGAACGCCGTCGCCGGCCTGCGCCGAACGTCCTCCTTCGAGCTGGATCTTCACCAGCTCCACCGGAAAGCGCTCGTGCACGTAGCGGACGATCCGCTGCAGCAGCTCGCCGAGGTCGGTGGCCTCGAGGGCGGTGCGCGAGACCTCGCTCATCATCTGCATCAGCGCGGCGCGGCGGCGGGTCTCCTCGAACAGACGCGCGTTGGCGATGGCGCCGGCGATCTGCTCGGCGACGGTGGAGAGCAGCGGCAGCTCGTCGTGAAAGGCCGCGCGGCGGGTGCTCTCGAGGTTGAGGATGGCCACCAGATCGCCGGCGTGCGTGACGGGAACGCACAGCTCCGACATGGCGCCGGGCATCGTCTCCACGTAGTTCGGCCAGGTACGGACGTCGTCGAGGAGGATCGGCCGGCCGCTGGTGGCGACTTCGCCCACCACGCCGCTGCCGAGCTCGCGGCTGTAGCCGGCGATGATCTCCGTCGGCACGCAGCTGGTGACCGCCTCGCAGACGAAGGCGGTGCGGTCGTGGTCGAGGGTGACCAGCGCCACGAACTCCCATCCGAACTTCTGCGCCAGCGCGTCGGTGATGCGCTGCATCATCGGCCGCAGCTCGAGATCGAGCGCGGCGATGCGCGCCACTTCGTTGACGGCTTCGAGACTGCGCTCCTGCAGCGCTGCCATGTCGAAGCTACGCGCCGCGCGACGCCGCGGTCGTCGCCGGTGATCCGTCCAGCAGCGATGCCGCCTCGGCCGCGATGGAAGAGAGCGTTGCCTGTTCGTCGACCTGAAAGACGCGCGGCTCGGCGAAGCTCCACCCGGCGACGCCCGCCACGCGCCCGCCCTCGAAGATCGGCACCACCGCCAGCGCGTAGCTCCGGCGTTCGCGCCAGATCGAGACGAGCAGCGGGTACTCGGTCGCCGTGCTTTCGTTCAGCGCGGAGATCCAGACCGAGCGTCCGTGCCGCGCCGCCGCGGCGATCGGATAGTGCGCGTCGGCAGGAATCGGGAAGTACTGTTCGGCCACACCCGGCGCGTAGCCGTAACGCGAGACCAGTTCCAGCGCGTCGCCGCCGTGGCGGGCAACGATGCCCGACTTCGCGCCGGCGATCACCGAGCGGCGGATGAACTGCTGCAGCGCGTCGGTCGGTCCCGGCGCGGGAGCGGACGCCAGCCGCGCGCGAATGACAGCGAGGAGCTCGTCGAGATCGAACGGCTTGCGGACGATGCCGACGCTCGGGTAGCGGCCGCGCACGTCGCGCAGCTGCAGCTCGGTGGCGGAGGAGACGACCACGATGCGCTCGAGCAGCGCGGGGCGGTGGGCGGCCAGCTCGTCGAGGACGTCGCGGCCGGTGCGTCCGGGGATCAGGAGGTCGAGCACCACCGCGGCGTAGTCGACGTGCTCGAGCAGCGTCAGCGCGTCGGTTCCCCTCGCCACCCCGTCGACCTCGAACGACGCTCTCCGCAGGAAGATGTCGAGGAGACGCCGTGTGCTCGAGTCGTTTTCGACGACAAGTAAAAGCGGCTTCATTGGAGATGCCGGCAGGATACCCCGGTGCCGTCGCCCGAGCCTAGTCGGTCAACTGCTTCATCAGCTCGTTGACCGAATCGTAGACACGGCGGACGGACGGCTCGACGCTGCTCAGGTGACCGATCTCGCGATCGTGGCGGAGCATGTCCAGGATCATGTCGCTGGCGAACATGATGTCCGCAAGCTTGTCCACGACCCGCTCCTGCAGAGGCAGCCGCTGTTCGGTGAAAACGTCCACGCTCATCATGTCGGTATAAACGTCCAGTTCCATCATGGGCAATATGTCGCTCTGTCTAGGGGAAGATTTATCTCCCGAAATCCCTACCCTCTTTGCGAAAAAAAGTTGTTGGTAGACACCTTTACGAAACGTTTACTAGATTCGAGGTATGGATTTGCCCCGCTGGCGACACTCCGTAGCTGACGGAGGTTCCCCTCCCGCCCTTTTCGGCGAATTCCGACCTCACCCGACGCTGTTCTTCGCGCCATGCGTCGATTCGTCATCGTCACTCTCGCCCTCCTCACCATTCCACTTTTCGGTGCAACTACACCCAAGCAAGCACAGCCTGCGCCTGTTTCGAGCGCCATGTCGAAGTTCAGCAAACCTGCCATGGCCGCGCATGTCCGTTTCCTCGCTTCCGACCTCCTTGAAGGGCGCGGCCCCGGCACGCGCGGCGACCGCCTGGCGCAGGAGTACCTCGCCGCGCAGTTCGAGTCCTACGGCCTCGAGCCGGCCGGCGACAACGGCACCTTCTTCCAGGGCGTCCCACTCCTCGGCCTCACCACCGACCGCGACAAGACCTCGCTGTCATTCACGAAAGGCGGCTCGCCGGTCATCGGACCGATGAAGCTCGAAGCGGAGATCGTCGGACAGAACAAGGCGCAGCTGCCGGCCGACACGCTCGACTCCGACGTCGTCTTCGTCGGCCACGGCGTCGTCGCGCCGGAGTACCGCTGGGACGACTACAAAGACCTCGACACGCGCGGAAAGACGCTGGTGATGCTCGTCGACGATCCGCCGGCCACCGCATCGGAGCCCGACCTCTTCAAAGGCAAGGCGCGCACGTACTACGGCCGCTGGACCTACAAGTTCGAGATCGGCGCGGCGAAGAACGCCGCCGCGGTGATCCTCATCCACACCGATGCCTCCGCCGGCTACGGCTGGCAGGTCGTCTCCAGTTCGTGGGGCGGCGAGAACTCGTTCACCAAGAACAAGCCGGGCGATCCGGCGCTGCACTTCGCCGGCTGGATCACCGAGTCGCTGGCGCGCGACCTGTTCAAGCGATCAGGGCTCGATCTCGCCGCGCTTACCAAGGCCGCCGCGTCGCGCGACTTCAAGCCGGTGCCGCTCGGAGTGAAGCTCAGCGGAACGGTCGGCACCACCATCCGTCCCTTCGACACCGCGAACGTCGTGGCGCGCCTGCGCGGCAGCGACGCGAAACTGCGCGACCAGGCGGTGCTCTACTCCGCACATCACGACCACCTCGGCGTCGGCGCGCCCGACAAGTCCGGCGACACGATCTACAACGGCGCGATCGACAACGCCACCGGCTGCGCTCTGCTGCTGGAGACCGCGCGCGTCTGGGCCGAGACCAAACCGGCGCCGAAGCGCTCCATCCTCTTCGCCGCCGTCGCCGCCGAGGAGCAGGGACTGCTCGGCTCGGAGTACCTCGGGCAGAATCCGCCGGTCCCCGCCGGCCGCATCGCCCTCGCCCTCAACTACGACGCCATCCCCGAGCTCGGCCGCGTACGCGACGTCAACATGAACGGCATCGAGCGCACCACATTCTTCCCCGCCGCGCAGCGCATCACCAAGGCGCTCGGCCTGACCATCATCCCCGACCCCGAGCCGGAGCAGGGCCACTACTACCGCTCCGATCACTTCAGCCTGGGCAAGGTCGGCATCCCCGCCGTGTCGATCGATGCGGGACAGGACGTCGTCGGCAAGACGAAGGAGTGGGGCGCGAAGCAGTCGGAGGATTATCGCGAGAACCGCTACCACCAGCCGAGTGACGAGTTCGATCCGAAGTGGGATTGGTCCGAGGGCGTGCAGATCGCGCAGCTCGGATTCTGGATGGGATGGGAGGCGGCGAACGCCGCGTCGATGCCGAACTGGAACCCGGGCGACGAGTTCCGCGCGCTGCGCGACCGGAGCGTCGCCGCCGCGCGCTAACGCAACAGCAGCCAGCCGCCAGCCGCGGCCCACGCCAGGAAGCCGGCATTGATGACCGTCAGGTGCCGGAAGAAGCGCGGGTCGCGGTTGGACTCGCGGACGTAGAGCCGCCAGCCGAGCAGGTTGGCCAGCGAGGCGATGATCGTGCCGCAGCCGCCGGCATTCACGCCGTACAGCAGCTCGCGCCACTCGCCGTTTGCGAGCGGCGATAGCAGCACCGTCGCCGGCACGTTCGAGATCACCTGCGACAGCGCAATCGAAGTGAAGTAGAGACCGGCGCCGGTCACCTCCAGCCGCAGCGCGCGCAACCCTTCGACGATGATGAAGGCGAAGAAGAAGAGCGGCACGATCGAGAGATCGACGTCGAACAACCGCCGGCGCAGAAAGACCACGCCGGCAACGAGCGCGGCGATCGCCGCCGGCCAGGCGCTCGTCACGCGCGCGATCTCCAGCAGCACCAGCGCGAAGCAGATCGCGCCGGCCAGCGCCGCACGCCCGTTGCGCGGCGGGCGCGTCACTTCCGTCTTCACCATCGCCCGCGAGCGCCCGAGGATGAAGAGCGCGGCGAGCAGGCCGGCGGTGCTCCAGGCCACGAACGGCAGCATCACCGCGACAAAGTGCGCGGCGCTCCAGCCGGAACGGTGGAAGACGAAGAGGTTCTGCGGATTGCCGAGGGGCGTGAGGCAGCCGACCAGGTTCGCGGCGACGATCTCCAGCACCACCGCGTCCTCCACGTCGAAGTCGGAGATGCGGCTGGCGATGATGGTGAAGGGGATGACCACAAAGAGCGCGACGTCGTTGGTCAGCAGCGCCGCCAGCGCGCCGGAGAGCGCGATGAGCGCCAGCGCGAAGCCGCGCGTGGTGGCGAAGCGGTCGACCGCGGCGTGCACCACCACGTCGAGCCAGCCGGAGACGCGCAGCACCTCCACCGTCACCAGCAGCGCGAAGAGCACCAGCAGGAGGTCAAGGTCGACCGCCCGCGCCGCCGCGCGCGGCGTGACGCGGCGGGCGAGAAGGAGGGCGAGCGCGATGAGGCCCGCGCCAAAAGTCAGTGCGTGTCGTCGAACGAGCCCCGTCATTCTGAGCCGCGAAGTGGGCGAAGGATCTCACGCCTTGCACGCGCGGAGACCCTTCGCTTCGCTTCGGGGTGACGACGAATACAGGAGTGCGGCGCCCCGACGCCGCCTTGCCGCACGTTTCAATGACGACGGCGAGGCGACCGCACTCCATCTTTGCTACTGGTTCGAAGCCACCCCCGAGTCTTCCTGCGCGGTGACGACGAAGGAATCGGTCGACACGTTGTCGTTGACCGCGGCGTAGACGTCGATCGGCGCGCCCGCGTCGAACGACAGCGTCAGATTCGCCTTGTTGCTCAGATCGACGCCGGGGAAGTACGTGCCGATCGAGTTCTGCTGGAACGACAGCGCCTGGAAGTTCTGCACCGAGGTGGCCACCACGTTGCTGTTCTCGTCGCGCAGCTCGAGGCGCACCGTCACCGCCGTATTGTTCGGGTTGAAGAAGCCGACGTTCGTGCGGAAGTCGGCGTTGTTCGCCAGCTGCGTCAGCACGCCGCGGCGCAGCGCGTTCGCGCGCGGGATGCCCGGCAGGAATTGCCCGAAGGTTCCCTTCCCGCCCGAGCGCTGATCCGAGAAGATCTTCGAGGTGACGTTCATCTCGTTGACGCTGGTGACGCGCACCGCGCCGATCCCCGTGCCGCTGTTCAGCAGGCTCGAGCCGTTGACGCTATTCATCACGCCCGTGCCGCGAGGCGGAACGTTGATGTTGATGGTGTTCGTCGCATTCGTATTGGCGGTGGTGCCCGCCGCGAAGTACTCGACCAGCGCATTCAAAGCGGTGGTGAACGACGGGTTGAACACCCGCACGTCGGTCACGAACGTGCCGACCTGGCCGGTGACCGGCACGTCGACTTCTTTGGCCGGCGCCAGCTGGCCGCGAATCTCGCCGGCCGGGAACGCGGCGGAGTGGAGGTTGACGTAGAACTCGTTCGGGTTCGCCACGATCTGCGCGGCCTTCACCGCGTCGACCGCGCTGCCGCTGGTTTTTCCGTTGACCGGATTGGCGAAGCCGACGAACACGCCGACGGCATTGCCCGGCGTGCCGCCGGGGCCATGAATGTGGCCGAGGGTGGCGTTGGTCAGCGAGCTGGAGACATTCCAGGTGATCGTGCCGGACGCAGTGTCGATCGTGACCAGTGCCGAGCCGACCGCCGTGCTGCTGTTCGGCGGCACCTCGTTCGAGCCGCGCAGGTCGGCGGCCAGCCGGACGACGGTGCCGCTCACCGGCGCCAGCTGCCCGCGGACGGCGCCGCCGGGAAACTGCGTGGTGTGGACGTTGACGTAAAAGTTTTCCGGATGTGCGATCAGCTGCGCGGCCGTGCCCGCGTCGATCGGAAAGTTGCCCGTCATCGTGCCGTTAGTGAACACGCCGCCCAGGCCGATCAGGTTGATGATCACGCTGGCGTTCGTGCCCGCGGGACCGTTGGGGCCGTGGATGTGGAAGTTGTTGATCGCCGCCCCCAGATTGGCGACGTTGATGGTTACGTTGATGTGCGTTGCATCGGTGAAGGTGACGGTGGCGGTTCCGAAGCCCTGCGATGTCGTTGGCGGAACTTCCTGGGAACCGGTGAGAACCGCTCCGAAGGTCTGGGCCAGGGCACTACCGGCGGAGAGAAGCAGTACAAATGTGAAGATCGTGAGCGTGCGGCGCATGAATCCTCCTCCTGATCTCAGTCAGGGGAGCAATTTGCACCCGTTTCACGACTTTGGCAAGTGGTTAGCTTGAAATTGTTGCCGGGGCTCGGCTTGGACGCGGCGCAACCGCTGCGCGCATCGCCATTTGTGCCGCCCCTTCCACCGGCGTGTGCTTCGGCGGCCCGATCTCGGCCTTCGGGGCCTCGGCCAGCACAGCGGCGCGCATCGGGTCGAGCAGCAGGTCGCCGGCGTTGAAGGCGCCGCCGACGTAGGCGACCGGGAACGCGCCTTTGATGAGATGCAGCCGCCGCGCCACGGCCAGCACCGCCGCCGCCAGCTCGCCGCCCGAGCGCTCCAGGATGACGCGCGCGATCTCGTCGCCTTCCTGCGCCGCCTCGATCACCAGCTTGCCGAAGCGCGCGATGTCGTCGGTCTGCGTGGTGGTAGCGTAGACGAACGGCGGCAGGTCCTCCGGCTTCATGTCGTAGCGCTCCTTGAGGATCTCGGTCATCTTCGTCGCCGGCGAGCGGCCGTCGTGCGCGCGGAGGATCGCCGCCAGCCCGGCGCGCGCGATGCCGTATCCCGACCCCTCGTCGCCGATGATCGGTCCCCATCCCCCCGCCCGCGCCTCCGCCCCCTCCGCGTTGCGCCCGTACGACACCGATCCCGTTCCGGCGATGACCACCACGCCGCCGCCGAAACCGATGGCGCCGGTCAGCGCGATGCGAGCGTCGTTGTCGACCGTGAAGTTGCCGCGCGGGAAAAAGATGCTGAGCGAGTCGACCACTTCCTGCCGGTGCGCGGGGTGGTCGGCGCCGGCGATGCCGCAGTAGGCCCAGTGGATCTCGCGGCTGGCGACGTCGGCGGCGACCAGCGCCTTGTTCACGGCGCGCTCGATGTTGCGCGCGGCGGTCTCGATGCCGACGCGGAGATGATTCGACGGACCGGCGATGCCGCTGCCGAGCGACTTTCCGCTGTCGTTGATGACCAGCGCAGCGGTCTTCGACGCGCCGCCGTCGACGCCCAGGAAGTACTTCATCGGCGGTGATTTTGCACTATCGCGCATACATGAAACGAATCATCCTTCTCTCGCTGGCCTTGCTCAGCCTGCTGGCTCTCGCCGCCTGCAAGAGCAGCGGCATGGCTGTTACCTCGCAAGGTCAGTTCCTGAAAATCAACATCCTCCACCCCACCGACCTGCCCGAGCAGGGCGAGGACAACCTCGACATCGTCATCAGCAACCGCGGCGTGAAGAGCATCGAAGACGTGCTGCTCGACGTCGAGCTGCCGTCCCAACTGGTGGTCCTCGACGAGACGCACGGCCGCGGCATCGACACGCAGCACGATACCGGCTCCAACATCTACCACTTCACCCTCGGCAAGGTGCAGCCGGGCGAAGACACCACCATCCGCTTCAAGGTGCGGACGACCTGGAGCGGCGCCCGCGAGGCGAGCGTAAAGGTCACCGCCTGGCAGCGCGACCTGCCGAACGACCGTCTGGTCGAGACGGCTGTGATCAAGATCAGGCAATAGGCGGCAGCGAGCAGGGACCTCGTATTTGCCGCCTGCTCGCCGCTCGCTATAACCTGCTCGCCCTTCATGGAACAACCAGCCGACCTCCACATCCCGCCCAAACCGCGCGAAGCGCTCGAGGACCGCAAGCTCCTCGACCGCCCGAGCCGCGACGAGATGCTGCAGAGCGAGTCGTGGCGGGTGCTGCGCATCACCAGCGAGTTCGTCGCGGGAATCGATCACCTCACCGGCGTCTACCCCGCCGTCTCGATCTTCGGCTCCGCGCGCACGCAGCTCTCGAACCAGTACTACGACGCCGCGGTGCGCACCGCGGAGCTGATCGGCCGCGCCGGCTTCGCCGTCATCACCGGTGGCGGCCCCGGCATCATGGAGGCGGCGAACAAAGGAGCGAAGCAGGCCGGCGCGCTGTCGATCGGCTGCAACATCGAGCTGCCGTTCGAGCAGCACATCAATCCGTACATCGACCGCTCCATGACCTTCCGCTACTTCTTCGTCCGCAAGACGATGTTCATCAAGTACTCGGAGGCCTTCATCACCTTCCCGGGCGGCTTCGGCACGCTCGACGAGCTGATGGGCGCGCTCACCCTGATCCAGACCAAGAAGATCACCAACTTCCCGGTGATCCTCTACGGCAGCGACTACTGGCGCGGGCTGATCGACTGGCTGCGCGCCGAGGTGCTGAGCGCGAACAACATCAAGCAGGAAGACGTCGACAGCATCCACATCGTCGACGACCCCGAGCGGGTGCGCGACATCGTCTGCGAGTTCCACGACCAGGCGATGATGAACGGCAAGGACGAGGGCGAGCCGATCCACCCCACCCACGGCGACTAGCCGAGGTTCGGCGGCCCGCCGCGGCTGCTCGTCGTCTTCTGCGGCGGCCAGGTGAAGCCCTTCGGCAACGTCCCCATGTTCGTCATCGCCGTCACCAGATCGGTGTCGAGCGTCTTCTGGATCTCGCCGTACTGCTGCGTCCCCGCCACGTTCGTGTTCTCCAGCGGATCGGCAGCGAGATCGTACAGTTCCCAGTCGGCGTCGCTGCCGTCGGCGACGAAGTAGACCGAGTAGACATACTGCGGCGTGCGATAGGTGCGGATGATGCTGGGCCCGGGCCCCGACTCGTCGTCGTAGGTGAAGTGGACGTGATCGCGCGCGCTCTCCGACGGATTCACCAGTACCTTCGTCAGGTCCTTCCCCTTGAAGCCGGGGAACGAATCGGCGACGCCGAGCAGCGAGGCGAGCGTCGGCATCAGGTCGATGAGGCTCGCCATCGACGTCGCGGTCTGCCCCGATCCGGCCGGCCACACCACCGGATTGGAGACGATCAGCGGGATGTGAATCGACTCCTCGTACGCGTTGTAGAACTTCTCCACCAGCCCGTGGCTCACCCCCATCTCGCCGTGGTCGGCGATGCGGATGATGAGCGTGCTGTCGAGGTCGAGCGCGTCGAGGATCTGCTGGACCTGCCCGTCGACGAGGTTCTGCAGGTAGGCGTAGAAGTTGACGTAGTCCTGCTGGCTCTGCGCCCAGCTCTTCTGCCACTGCATCCCGATTTGCGCGCGCGGCTTGGTCGACAGGTCCTCGCCCGCGTTCGTCGGCAGCGGAACCGCGATTCCGGGCAGCGTGTCGCCGCTGCCGTACCCGCTCATCTGAGGCCCGTTCTCGCCGACGAAGACGTCGTGCGGATTGACGAACGAGCAGACCAGCGCGAACGGCTTCGAGGTGTTCGACGGATCGCCGAGGAAGGTGAGGAGGTCGTTGAGGAAGCGGCCGTCGTTGTCCGGCGTACCTCCGCCGAGCGTGTTGCCGTCGGGGTTGAGGTCGACGCCGGCGTCGGGCGCGTCCCAGCCGCTGAAGCCGTAGTCGTTCGGGCCGTTGCCGCCGCTCAGGTGCCACTTCCCCTTCCAGACGATGGTCTGGTAGCCGGCCTTCGCCAGCACCGTCGCGAGGTTCGGGAAGGTCGACGGCGGCGGCAGCCAATGCGGCGGCTCGGGCGTACCGGTGGTCGTCACGCCGGTCACCGCCGGGTAGTTGCTGGTGAGGAACGTCGCGCGGCTCGGAGAGCACATGCATGCGCCGCTGAAGGCGTTCTCGAAACTGAAACCGGTGTTCATCAACTGCGACATGGCCGGCAGGTGGGACATGAAGCCGGGCCAGTGCTGCACCGAGCGCTCCTGATCGGTGATGATCAGGACGATGTTGGGGAGGTTGCCGTTCTCGAAGAGCTGCGCGATGGACATTCTTTCATCGTAGCCGAACTCACGAGCCCGCTTCCACGCTCTCTTCCACTTCCTCCACCGCCGGCGCCTGCGACTGCACGATGACCCAGCGGACGCGGAAGCGCTCCGCGTCGATGACTTCGATCGACAGGTCGCCGAGGTGCGTGCGGTCGCCCGGGGCGACTTCACGCCCGATGCGCGCCGCCACGTAGCCGCCGATGGTCTCCTCGGCCGGCTCGCCGACGTCCACCTTCAGCCGGTCGGCGAGGTCCTCGATCAGGTAGTCGCCGCGCACGCGGTAGCGGCCGTTGCCGAGCGGCTCGATCTCCGGCCGCTCGCGGTCGAACTCGTCCTGGATCTGCCCGAACAGCTCCTCGGTGATGTTCTCCAGGGAGACGATGCCCGACGAGCCGCCGTATTCGTCCAGCACCACCGCCATGTGCGTCTTCTGCTCGATGAACTGCCGCAGCACGCCCTCCACCGTCGAGTTCTCCGGCACGAAGAGCATGTCGCGCTTCAGCTCCGTCAGCGGACGCCCGGGACCGCGCAGTTGGGCGAGCAGGAGGTCCTTCACGTGGATCAGGCCGACGGTGCGGTCGAGCGTCCCGTCGCACAGCGGATAGCGGGTGTGGCGCGTGGTGCGGATGATCTCCAGATTCTCCGCGATCGACTTGGTGGTGGAGAGGACGGCCACGTCGGTACGCGGCACCATGATCTGCCTCGCGGTGCGCTTCGAGAACTCGAAGACGCCCTCGATGATCTCGCGGTTCTCCTCGGAGAGGATGCCGGCCTTCTCCGAGTGCGCCAGGATGGCGCGCAGCTCCTCCTGCGACTGCACCACGTTTCCTTCACCGCCCGGCCGGATGCCGAACATACGCAGAGCGCCGTTGGTTAGCTTGGTCAGGATCCAGATCACCGGGTAGGTGGTCACGTAGAAGGTGTGCAGCAGGTGTACGGTCCAGAGCGACGTCCCCACCGGCTTCTCGATGGCCAGGAACTTCGGCACTTGCTCGCCGAAGATGATGTGCAGCGCGGAGATGAGGACGAAGGCGACGGTGGCTGCGATCGAATGCGCCAGCGGCTCGGCGAACGACCCGAAGCGGTGGAGAAGCGGGACGAGCAGCCCGGCGAATGCCGGCTCGCCAACCCAGCCGAGGGCCAGCGAGGCGAAGGTGATCCCCACCTGACAGGCGGAGAGGTAGGAGTCGACGCGCTTGAGAATGCGCTTGGCCATCCGCGCGCGGCTGCTCCCCTGCGAGGTCAGCTCGGCGAGCTGGGTCGGGCGCACCTTGACGATGGCGAATTCGGCCGCGACGAAGAAACCGTTCGCGATGACGAAAAAGAGGGCGAGGAGCAGATACCAGCTAGGCATGCTCACCGGGGGCGCCCGGCGGGGCGACTAGGTCCGTCGTCCATGGTGGAGCGCTATTCTAACAATCGATATGCGTCTCATCGTGATCCTGCTGTTGCTCGCAACTTCCGTGCATGCGGATGAGGTCGCGGTCGCCGCCGCCTCCAGCCTGCAGGACGCGCTGCGGGAGCTAGCCCCGCTCTACGAGGCGAAGACTCACGACAAGGTTGTTTACAATTTTGGCGGTTCTAACGCCCTGGCGAGGCAAATTCGAGCCGGCGCGCCGGCCGATGTCTTCTTCTCCGCCGACGAGCCGACCATGGATCTCGTCCAGACCTCCCAGCGCCACGACATCCTCGGAAACCGCCTCAAGATCCTCGGCAATCTCCGCACTGCACGCCGGGTAGCGCTGGCCAACCCCGCCGCGGTGCCTGCCGGCGTCTACGCGCGCCGCTACCTCGAGCGCGCCGGGCTCTGGACGATGGTGGCGCCGAAAGTCATCCCAACGGAAAACGTGCGCGCCGCCCTCGCCGCCTACGAGGGGGGGAACGTCGACGCGGCGATCGTCTACGCCACCGACGCGCCGAAGCGGCGCGGGGTGGTGGTGGAAGGGAAGCTCGCTCCGGACATCCGCTACCCCGCCGCGGTGCTCGCCGGCGCCCGCCACCCCGCCGCGGCGCGGCGTTTCGTGGCGTTCCTGCGGTCGGCGGAGGCGATGACGGTGTTCAGTCGGTACGGCTTCCTGCCGCCACCTCGTCCAGCGTCTTCCAGAAGCGCGGGTACGACTTCGACACTACCTGCTCGTTCGCGATCGTGACGCCGCCGCGCGCCAGGCCGGCGACGGCAAAGGCCATGGCGATGCGGTGATCGTTGTGCGTCTCGACGGTGGCCGGCTCGCTCGACCACCCGGGGCGCACCAGCAGCGAGTCGGCGCGCTCCTGGACCGTGGCGCCGAGGCGGCAAAGCTCGGCGGCGACAGTAGCGATGCGGTCGGACTCTTTGACGCGCAGGTTCGCCACGTTGACGATCTCGACGGGCTCGGAGGCCAGCGGCGCGATGGCGGCGAGCGTGGGGACGATGTCGGGCGAGGAGTTGCAGTCGAAGCGCCCGCCGCGCAGCGGCCGGCCGGTGACGGTGATCTCGTGGTCGCCCACGGCGACCTCGCAGCCCATCGCGGCGAGGATGTCGAGGAACGCGGCGTCGCCCTGCGCGGTGGGGCTGGCCAGCCCGCGCACGCGCATCACGCCACCCGTGGCCGCCGCGGCGGCGAACCAGTACGACGCGGACGAATAGTCGCCCTCCACGCGGTACTCGTCGCACTGCAGCCGTGCGGCGCGCACGCGCACGACCTCGCCGCGCCGCTCAACCGACGCGCCGAAAGCGTCGAGGATGTCGGCGGTGATGTCGAGATAGGAGGCGGAGGCAAGCGACGTGAGGCGCAGCGTGATGCCGTCCGGCAGCGTGGCGCCGGCCATCATCAGCGACGAGGCGAACTGCGACGAGGTGTCAGCGGCGATGGCTACATCGAATCCGCCGCGCATCTTCTTGCCCCGGATCCGCAGCGGCGGATACCCCTCTCGCTCCACGTACTCCACCTCGGCGCCGATCGACATCAGCACCTCGACCAGGTCGCCGATCGGCCGCTCGTGCATCCGCTGCTCGCCGTGCAGCAGGAACCGCCCCGGCACGAACGACAGCCAGCCGGTGAGGAAGCGCATCGCCGTCCCCGCGTTGCCGACGAACACCGGCACCTCGTTCGCCGACATGCTCCGCCGCGGCCCTACACGCACGCCCTCCCGCAGCGTGCCGCCGACCTCGAACCCGATCGTGCGCAGCGCCTCCAGCGCGTAGCGCGTATCGTCCGAGTCGAGCGCGTTGGTGACGGTGGTCGTCCCTTCCGACATCGCCGCGAGCAGTAGCGCGCGGACCGAATAGGACTTGGACGGCGGGACGGTGACGGTGGCGTCGAGCGCGCCGGTTTTGGGGATGACTTTCACGCCAGCTCCAGCCGCAATCCGTCGTACGCCAGGTTGATCCCCGCCGGCAGCGTCGCCTCCACCGTCGCGTGGTCGACCTCGTGCGTCAGGTGAATCAGCCACGTCTGCCGCGCGCGGATGCGCTGCGCGCACGCCACCGCCTCGCTGATGGTGAAGTGCGTCGGGTGGCGCGGCGAGGGGCGGAGGCCGTCGAGCGCGAGGTGTTCGACCCCTTCCAGCAGGCGCATGGTCGCGTCGGGGATGCCGTTGGTGTCGGTGATGTAGGCGAAGCCGCCGATGCGGTATCCGAGGATGGTCCAGTCGCCATGCGTGACGGGGAGCGGGACGACGTCGATGCCGGCGTGCGTGAAGGGGCCGTCGACGTCGTGCAGCTCGAGCTGCGGCTTGCCGCCGCCGACCTGCGAGTCGGACCAGATATAGCCGAAGGCGCGCCGCACCGCCTTCGCCGTCGGCGCGCTGGCGAAGGCGTGGATCGGCTCGCGCTGCCGGAAATTGAACGGGCGGATGTCGTCGAGCCCCATCAGGTGATCGGAGTGCGAGTGGGTGAAGAGGATGAAGTCGAGCCGCGGGATCGGCTCGCGCAACAGCTGCAGCCGCAGGTCAGGCGTGGTGTCGATGAGAAAGTGCTGCCCGTCTTTCTCGATCTTCACCGACTGCCGCAACCGCTTGTTGCGCGGGTCATCCGAGGCGCAGACCGGGCAACGGCAACCGATGACGGGGACGCCTGTTGAGGTTCCGGTGCCGAGGAATGTAACGATCATGAGGGTACGAGGAATGTTGAAGGTTGAATGTTTAATGTTGAGTTAACAACGCAATTTAACATTCAACATTAAACATTCAACATTCCTCGTCCTCCTATATCTCGACAAACGTGAACTCACCCGACAAAGGATCGATGACCATCGCCTCCCCCGTCTCATACCACGGCGGCAGAATGGTGATCCGCGCTCCGGCGGTGGGCAGCACCAGCTTCTGGTGGAAGTGGCCGAAGACGATGTCGGTGAAGCCGTCGGCCGCGCGCTGGCTGCCGTAGCGCTCGAAGTGGGCGATGGGAAGCTGCGACTTGTGCTTGAAGTTCGAACGGGCCAGGCGGCGCTCCACGCTGTCGACGAACTTGCGCGCGGTGCGGCGCGGCACGAGCTTGAGACCGAAGCGCGAGACGGGGTTCTTCGAGGCGAAGCGCCAGAAGCGGTAGGGGTAGTCGCGGTCGTTGATCATGTCGCCGTGCACGATGAGGTAGCGGTGCTCACCGGCCTGCACCGCGTACTCCAGCCCCACGTCGCTCACCGCCGCCTCGGCGAACGAGCCTTTCAGGAAGAAGTCGCGGTTGCCTTCGACGTAGTGGACGCCGACGCCGCTCTCGCGCAGCTCGCGGAAGCGGGCGAAGACCTTCTCCACCGTCGGCGTGTAGAACTTCGCGTCGGCGATGAGGTAGTGAAAGAGATCGCCGTTGAGGTAGAGCGCGCGCGGCTGCAGCGCCGCAAAGCGGTCCAGCCAGGCGAGGATCAGCCGCTCGCTGCCTTCGGAGAGGCCGATGTGCGAGTCGCCGATGACGAAGATCTGCCCCGCGGGAATCAAGATTTTTCGAGCTCCTCCAGCACGCGGGCAAACTCGGCGTGGGCTTCGCGGTTGAAGGCGCAGAAGATCACGCGCTGCAGCGAGCGTGCGTGCGCGCGGAAGTCTAACGCGGCACGGAGCACCACGCGCGCCGCCTCGCCGGGGAGCGCGGGGAAGGCAACCGACGCGACCGCCAGCTCTTCCGCGCGCTCCAGCGATGCCCAGGTCGCGTCGCGCAGCTTGCGCTCTTCGTCCTCCTCGCCCGGCCGCGGCACCACGGCGGTGATGACGAACTTGCAGAGCACGTTGCCGCCGCTGGTGGCGGTGGCCGTCCCGACCTGGCCGCCGCTGCTGCTGCGCGGGTTGACGATGGCGTCGATTTCAGCGACGTCAGGTCAGCGCGAATGAGCTCGATGTTCACAGCGCCGTCTTCAGGTTCGCGCGCGGGCTCTCCGCGTACTCGCGCTCCAGCGCGTCGACCGCGTCCATCGCTTCCGAGGAGACGCGCCGCGGCACCGCGATCTCGACGCGGTAGTAGTGGTCGCCGGCTCCGCTTCTGGTTTTCACTCCCTTGCCGGAGATGCGGAATGTCTGCCCGCCCTGCGTGCCGGCCGGGATGCGCGCGCGGACCGTGCCGTGGATGGTCGGCACCTCCACTTCCGCACCGCGGATGGCCTCGCCGACGGTGACCGGCAGGTCGATGTAGATGTCGTTGCCGCGCCGCTCGAAGAACGGATGCGTGCGGACGTGCACCAGCACGTTGAGATCGCCCGGCGGCCCGCCCGCGCGGCCCGGCCCGCCCTTCCCCTTCAGGCGGATCCGCTGCCCTTCAGCGACGCCCTCCGGTATGCGCACCTTGATCGATTGGCCGTTGACGGTGAGGTCCATCGTGGTGCCGAGAACCGCGTCGCGGAAGTCGATGGTCAGCTCGGCGTCGAGGTCCTGGCCGCGCTCGGGCCCCGGCTCGAATCCGCCGCCGCCGCCGAAGAGGTCGGAGAAGATGTCGGTGAATCCGCCGCTCCCGCCCGGCGCGCGCCGCCCGCTCGCTCCGCCGCCCCGCGCCCGCCCGCTGGCGCGGTTGAACTGCTCGGTGAACTGCGAGAAGTCGAATCCGCCGGCGCCGAACGGATTGCCGCCGCTGAACGCCTCGCGCCCCAGGCGGTCGTACTGCCCGCGCTTCTCCGCATCGCTCAGAACGGCGTAGGCCTCGGAGATCTCCTTGAACTTGTTCTCCGCTTCCTTGTTCCCCTTGTTCTTGTCGGGGTGGTACTTCTTGGCCAGCGTGCGGTAGGCCTTCTTGATGTCGGCGTCCGCGGCGTCTTTCTTCACGCCGAGGATGTCGTAGTAGTCCTTCTCTGCCATGGGCGCGTGAAGTATAGCGAGCAGGATGCAGCGAGCAGCGAGCAGGTTGAGAGGGCGGCCTGCCCGCTCTGGTCGCAGATTTGCTTTCCATGTCCAGCGTAGAATCCCGCCGCATGTACGGTTCCCTGGCACGCCGCAACGTCCTGACCATGATCCTCGCCGGGGGGATGGGGGAACGCCTCTATCCGCTCACGCGCGACCGCGCCAAGCCGGCGGTTCCATTCGGCGGGCGCTATCGCATCATCGACTTCGTCATCAACAACTTCGTCAACTCCGGCTTCTTCAAGCTGAAAGTCCTGACGCAGTTCAAGTCGAACTCGCTGATCGAGCACATCACGCGCACCTGGCGGCTGGTGCCGGAGATCGGCCAGTACGTCGACGTGGTACCGGCGCAGATGCGCAAGGGGCCGTTCTGGTTCCGCGGCACCGCCGACGCCGTCTTCCAGAACCTCGAGCTGATCTTCGACGAGCAGCCGGAGTACGTCTGCGTCTTCGGCGGCGATCACATCTACAAGATGGACGTCGGGCAGATGTTGCAGGAGCACATCGCCAGCGACGCCGACCTGACCATCGCCACCATTCCCGTCCCGGCCACCGAGTCGCGGCACTTCGGCGTGGTGGAGATCGATCCCGACTATCGCGTCACCGGCTTCGTGGAGAAGCCGAAGCAGGGGGACGCCAAGACCATCCCCGACCGGCCGGACATGATCCTGGCTTCCATGGGCAACTACATCTTCAAGGCCAGCGTGATGATCGACGTGCTGCAGCGCAACGCGCTGCGCGACGCGGCGCACGACTTCGGCAAGGAGATCATCCCGGACATGTACCCGCGCATGCGGGTGCACGCCTACGACTTCGGGAAGAACTACATCCCCGGCGAGGAGACGTACAACCGCGGCTACTGGCGCGACGTCGGCACCGTCGACGCCTACTTCGACGCCTCGATGGACCTCGTCTCCGTCACGCCGCTGTTCAACCTCTACAACCCCCAGTGGCCGATGGTCTCGGCGCCGATGCACCTGCCGCCGGCGAAGTTCGTCTTCGCCGACGCCACCACACAGCGCATCGGCATCGCCACCGACTCGCTCGTATCCGACGGCGTGATCATCTCGGGAGGCACCATCAACCGCTCCATCCTTCACCCGCGCGTGCGCATTCACTCGTACACCGACGTCGACGAGTCGATCCTGATGGACGGCGTGGAAGTCGGCCGCCACTCCAAGATCCGCCGCGCCATCATCGACAAGGGCGTGCGCATCCCATCCAACACCACCATCGGCTACGACACCGAAAGCGACCGGCAGCGGTTCACGGTCACCGACTCGGGGATCGTCGTCGTCTCGAAAGGCGCCGTGATCGAAGAACCGGTGGCGGTATGACCGCGCGTTCCGGCGGCCGCGCGCCCGACGCGATGCGGCCGGTGACCATCACGCCGAACTTCACCAAGCACGCCGAGGGCTCGGCGCTGATCGAGGTGGGGGACACCCGCGTCATCTGTACCGCCTCTGTACAGGAGAAAGTGCCGCCGTTCCTCTATCGCAGCGGCAAGGGCTGGGTCACCGCGGAGTACGGCATGCTGCCGCGCGCCACGACCGACCGCGTGGAGCGCGAGGCCGCCAAGGGCAAGCAGGGCGGGCGGACGATGGAGATCCAGCGCCTGATCGGCCGCTCGCTGCGCGCCGCGGTGAACGCGGAGATGCTCGGCGAGCGGACCATCTGGATCGACTGCGACGTCATCCAGGCCGACGGCGGCACGCGCACTGCCTCCATCACCGGATCGATGGTCGCGCTGGTGCTCGCCCTCGGCCGCCTCTACATCGACGGCAACCTGGTCAGCTGGCCGATCAACGCCTTCGTCGCCGCCGTCTCCGTCGGCATCATCGGCGGCACGCCGATGCTCGACCTCGACTACGCCGAGGACTCCAAGGCGCACGTCGACATGAACGTGGTGGCGACCGACAAGGCGCGTTTCGTCGAGCTGCAAGGCACCGCGGAAGGCGCCACGTTCAGCGACGACGAGATGAACGCCATGATGGCGCTGGCCAAGGGCGGGATCGCCGCGCTGATTCAGAAACAGCGCGAAGTTCTCGCCCCCACGCTGGCGCGCGTCGATAATCTGGCGCGTGAGCGGCTCAACCGAAAGTTCCGGTGACTTCCACGACCGCCGCATCGCGTCGTGGCTCGCGCTGCTGACCTTCGCCACCTACGCCTACTTTTTCGCCGGCGGCGGCTGGAACCAGAATGCGCAGTTCGACCTGACGCGCGCCATCGTCGAGCGCCACACCTTCGCCATCGACGCCTACGCCGGCAACACCGGCGACGTCTCGTATGCGAACGGCCACGTCTACGCCAACAAGGCGCCGGCGCTCTCCTGGATCGCGGCGCTGCCATACGCCGCGCTGCACGCCGTCGAATCCGACCCCGACGCCGCGCTGACCTTCAACGTCTACCTCTGCACGCTGCTCTGCGTGGCGCTGCCCGGCGCGCTGATCCCGGCCATGCTCTTCACGTACGCGCGGCGCCGCGGGGTGGAGCGAGGATGGGCGGCGTTCGTGGCGGCGGTGGTGGCGCTCGGGACGCAGCTGCTGCCGTACGCCACGATCTTCATGACCGCCGTGCCCTGCGCCACACTGCTGCTCTATGCGCTGATCGGCGAGCGGCGCGCGCTGGCGGGGTTCGCGGCGGGGCTGGCGACAGCGATGAACTACCTCTGCGCGCCGGCGGTTCTTCTTTTCGCGTTTTCGCGCGATGGCTGGAAGCGCTTCGCCGCCGGCGCCGTCATCCCCCTCGCCGCCATCGCGATCTACCAGCGGGTCTGCTTCGGCGGCTTCTTCACCACCAGCGTGGCCAAGACCGACCCACGATTCCTGACGCACGGCGCGCCGCTCGGCGTGCTGGAGATGCCGTCGCTCGACGTCCTCTACTACGTCACGCTGTCCCCGTACCGCGGGCACTTTTTCTTCGCGCCAATCCTGCTGATGGCCATCGTCGGGCTGCTCCGCTGGCCGGAACGCCGCGCGCAGCTCGCCGTCGCCGCGCTGTCGGTCGTCTTCATCGGCTTCAACGTCTCGTTCAACGGCTGGACGGGCGGCTACGGCATCGGCGGACGGTATCTCGTCCCGCTCATTCCGCTCTGGGGCCTGGCGCTGCTCTACGCGCGGCCGCGCGCGCTGGTCGGCGCGCTCGCGGCGATCTCCTTCGCCATCAACTTCGCCGCGGCGGCGGTCGACCCGCAGGTCTCGGCCACCATCCCGCGCCCGCTGACGCAGTACCTCCTGCCGCTGCTGATCCGAGGACGCATCTCGCCGCGCGTGCCGCTCATGCCTCCCTGGAGCGCCGACACCTTCACCGGCCACACCTCCGTGAACCGCATGACGCTCGACGAGCCGATCGTCTTTCGCGTCCACCCCCCCGGCTCTCTGCAGTCCGAGTGGGCCAGCTTCAACCTCGGCGAGCCGTCGTTCGGCGCGGGCGACGCGCGCTCGCTCATCCCGATCGTTCTGCTGCTCGCGCTGGGCGCCGCCGCGATCGGATGGCAAGTGCGGCGAGCGCCGCCATCGTGAGCAGCGACGTCGCCAGCCCGAGGTAGAACGTCAGCGGGACGTAGTGAACGCGGACGTCCCAGTCGCCGGGCGGCACCGTGAATCCGAGGAACGCGCCGTTGACCGGCTGCGGCTCGCGGCCGCGGCCGTTCAGCGACACGCGCCACCCCGGCCACCACGGCTGGCTGCTGACGATGAGGCCGTGCCGCGGCGAGTGCACCTTCAGCCGAAAATCGGTCGGCGCCGCGCTGACGATCGTCACCGTCGCCTCGGGCGATCCGAGCGGGCGCGGCGCGAGGAGGTCGGTGCGCATCACGTCGCTCGTCACCGGCAGCGTCTTCACCAGGGCCGTCTGCGAGAAATCCTTCTGCTCGGTGAGCTTGCGGACGAACTGATTCCCCTTGAACTCCAGGATGACGTTGCGCGCCGCGTAGAAACGCGGAAGCACGGAACGGTTCTCGTAGATGCGGCCGTCGCGGCCGTCGTAGACGAGATGGAAGCGGTCGGGGTCGCGCATCTCGAGGTTGCGCGCGCCAACCACCCAGCGGACGTTGAGGTAGTCGAGCAGCTTCGAGTCGATGTCGTTCCACTTGGCGAAGTAATCGTCGGTGTTCATGCCGCCCAGTTGCCGCAGCACGCCGAGGTAACGGCCGTTGGCCATCGGGTCGTGTGCGCGGATGTCTTCCAGGCCGTAGATGGCGTTCGTGTTCGGGAAGAGCGCGGGGCCGATGCCGACCACGCGCTCCGGCGCGGCGCCGCGCAGCGACTGCAGCTTCTCGATCAGCGGCGTACGCGGATACATCGCGCTCGCGGGGAGGACGGGATTCCAGCCGGCGTCGTTGGCCCAAAGCTCACCGACGATCGCGGTGACCGCGACCATCGCACCGACTTCGCGCCAGCGCGGCGGCAGCGCCAGCAGCGCAGCGGCGGCGAGCACGATGAGGCTCGGCAGCATCGCCAGCAGCGCGGTGTCGACCGCGGCCTGCGTCGGGAAGGCTGTCGTCATCACCAGGTAGAGCAGCCCCGCGCCGGCCACGCCGACGCCCGTCAGCAGCCAGAGCGGGCGCTCGCGCAGTGAGACGTCGACGATCGACGCCGTCATCAACGCCACCACGAAGCAGAGGAGGAAGCGCAGCCGCGCGTTCGCCGCGAGGCGGAAGACAAAATGGAAGAACGAGCCGACGCCCGGCCAGTTCATGATCACGGCGAAGACGAAGAGGGCGGCGAGGAGAAGGAAGACCTCGCGCTCGCGGAGGCGCCGCAGCGCGATGGCGCGCAGCAGCAACCCGAACCACGCCGCCACGCCGAGCGCGCCGGCAAAGCCGCTGATCGACTCCGCAGCGGGCGCGCTGCTCCACGGCTTCTCGTTCGGCAGGTGCCCGAAAAAGTGCGGCTGGAAGAGCACGATCATCGACGGGAAGTCGGACCACGGCACCTCGATGTTGAGAGTCGGATTGGCCTGCAGCTCCTGGTAGCGCCGCGACTTGGTCACCGTCTCGGCGAAGGTGGCCAGGAACGGCGCCGCGACCAGCGCCGCAACCGCGATCGCGCCGGCCAGCGCCGGCAGCGCGCGCCACGACCCGCGCCGCTCGACGAAGACGAGCCACAGCGCGAACACCCCGCAGAAAAGCGTGATGTGCGCGACCGTCTCCGGGTGCCCGCCGAAGAGCATGACCGCCCAGACCACGACCGCGAAGAGGTGTGGGCGCGCCCGCCCTCGGGCGCGCTGCGCTGCCGAGGGCGGCAGCGCCCACACTTCACAGACCAGTTCCACCGCCAGCATCGCCGCCGGCAACCACACCGCCACGGTCACCAGCGGAAAGTGCAACCACGTGTTGTTGAACGTGCAGAACGCGAACGCGATCGCGCCGGCGGCCGAGGGCAGCTCCGCGTAGCGCCGCCGGCACAGCAGGTAGGTGAACGTCAGCGCGATCAGCAGCTTCATCGCCGCCTCGGCTGTCATCGAATAGCCGAGCGGCAGCGGCAGCGCGAGCAGGCGGATCGGCGACATCGCCGAGCTCTGCCCGTTGGCCAGCAGCGGGTAGCCGCTGCCCGACAGATGGTTCCAGATCGGGAAATGCAGCGACCGCCACGCCGCGCGCACCTGCTCCGCCCACGGCACGATCTGCATCGCCAGGTCGTTCATCATCGAATTCGACAGGTGCGGGTTCGGCTGATCGCTCCACGGCGGGAGGATCTGCACGAAGTCGACGGGGACGTTCACCGCGGCCTGCGTCATCGGCCGGAAGAGAAAGACCAGCACCAGCGCGTAGCAGAGCGCGGCGATGCGCCACGGCAGTTCCACGCCGCGGCGGCGCGCCAGCCAGACGGCGGCCGCGTACAGCGCCGCAACGTAGAGCCAGGTGGGGTTAAACACGGGCGCGGATGATATACGCCGCCAACGCGGCGATCGTCGCCAGGGAAAGGGCAAACGCGGCGTAGATGTGCAGCGGCGCGTAGCGGACACGGACCACGTGATGGCCGGCCGGGACGTCGAAGCTGACGAAGACGCCCTCCTTCGACGGAGCCCACCCCCGCGCCCACCCGACGCTGCTCCTGATCGTGGCCGGCTTCGCCGCGTCGATGGTCAGCAGATAGCTGGTCGGCGTCGCTGAGGTAATGGTTACTACAGCTTCGTCGGACCAGAATCGCGGCTTCGCCCCAGGGTTCTCGTACAGCCGCCCGTCGGGCCCGTCGTAGCGGAGGATGTACGGCGCGTCGCGGCCAGGCTCGGTCAGCACCCAGCGCGCGCCGAGCGCGTCATCGACCTTCGTCCACTTCACGTAGTAGTCCTTCGCGTCGAGGCCCATGGCGTGGACGTAGCGCGCCGGCACCATCGGGTCGTGGAAGCGGACGTCGGCGATGCCGAAGATGGCGTTGGTGTTCGGGAAGAGGACGCCGCCGAGGCCGATGACGCGGCCGCCGGCGCGGGCGGTGACCCTTGTAACGGCATCGACGAGAGGCGTGCGCGGATAGAACGTGCTCGCCGGACGCGTCGGGTTCCAGCCGATGGTGACGATCCAGATCTCCGCCAGCACCGCCGGGACGAGCACGAATCGCCACGGCAGTGCCGCTATGGCGAGGACGACGACGCTGGCGATGATGGTCGGGTTGACGCCGACGAACAGCAGAAGCAGCGCGGCGAGCACCAGTCCCGCGTACCGCGGCGCGCCGCGCGCGTGCTCGATGAACGCCGCCGCGAGCACGGCCAGGCAGAAGGCGAACAGGAAGCGCAGCCGCATGTTCGCGGCCAGGCCGAAGACGACGTCCGCCACGCGTGTGGCCGGATGCCAGTTGGCGAGTACGAGGAAGACGAAGAGCGCGGAGGCGGCGAAGAAGATCTCGAAGCGCCGCCGCAGCACGACGATCGCCGCGAAGCCGAGAATCCCCGCGAACCCCGTGATCGACTCCGCGCCGGCGGGATTCTGGCGGCCGAAGCGCCGCGGTTCGACCAGCAGCGACAGCGACGGCTTGTCCGAGAACGGCACCTCGCGGCTCCACTGCTTGACCTGCTCGTAGCGGAACGATTGCGGGATCGCTTCCCCCATCGCCACCAGCAGCGGCGCGGCGAGCAGCGCCGCGACGACGCCCGCCGCGGCGAAGCGCCCGACCGCGCGCGGGTACATCACCAGCGCGTAGAGCGCGGCGAACGCCGCGATGTGCAGCCCCGTCTCCGGATGCCCGCCCGCCACCACCAGCGCGCCAACGACCGCCAGCAAGGCGAACCCGCTCGCTGCTCGCTGCTCGCTGCCCGCTAATTCGATGGCGTAGAGCACCGCCGGCAGCCACACCGCGGTCGTTGCGATGGCGAAGTGCAGCCAGACCACCACGAACGGCCCGAATCCAAAGGCGACGGATGCGACCAGGCTCGGCACCATCCCGTAGCCGCGCCGCGTGCAGTAGAGAAAAGTGAAGGTCAGCGCGATGAGGATCTTCATCGCCCCTTCCGCCGTGATGGCGTATTTGAGCGGCAGCGGCAGCGCCAGCAATCTAAAAGGCGACAGCGCCTGCGCCTGCCCGTTGCCGAGCAGCGTGTAGCCGCAGGCGGTGAGGTCGTTCCAGAGCGGCAGCCGTCCGGCACGCCACGCCTCGCGCACCTGATGCATCCACGGCACGAGCTGCATCGGCACGTCCTGCGTCTCGAAATTCGAGACGTCGTACTTTGTGAAGCCCGGCGCCGACGCCGACCACGGCGCGACGAGCTGCGGCACGTCGCTGGCGATGTTCACGAAGTCGCCGGTCATCGGCCGGAACAGGAACGCCAGAGTCAGGACATAGAAGAGAACCGCCACGCGGCGCGGCAGCCGCGCGCGCCACGCCAGGAGCGCGTACAGCGCGCCGACGTACAGCCAGGTGGGATTCATGAGAGGCGCCGCACGAGCTCGCGTGCCCGCTCGAATGCCGCGTCGTCGCCGTCCAGAATGGCGCGCGCGATCTCCATCACGCGCTCCAGCTCCGTGCGAACGTTCTCGCGGTTCGCCGCCAGCACCGGCATCCAGACGCCCGCCTCGCTCTCCGCCAGCCGAAGAAACGTGCGCAGCCCGCTGCCCGCGAAGCGCGCGTCACCGCCGGCCGCGCCGAGCGCGGTCGACAGCAGCTGCGGCAGGTGGCTGGTCAGCGCAACGGCGCGATCGTGCTCCTCCGCCTCGACGCGCTCCGCGCGCGCGCCGCAGGCATCGATGATGTCAGCGATCAGCTGCTCGTCGCGATCAACGAACCACGGCTTGCCGACGAAGAGGTCGCCGCGTGCGGCGCCGAGGCCGCGTTTCTCCGATCCTGCCAACGGATGTCCGGCGACGAAGGAGACGTGATGCGCATCCGCGGCGCGACGCAGCGGAGCCATCACAGAACAGACGGAGGTCACGATCCCTGACAGCTGAGAGCCGAGAGCTGACAGCGCCCCATCCACGGGCATCGCCAGAATGACCACGTCGGCGCCATCACGATCGTCATCATCCGCCGCCCCCGCCGCCCGCGCGTCGTCCAGCGTCACCCGCGGATCGTCGAACGATACCCGCCACCCCGCCCGGCGCAGCGCGATACCGATCGATCCTCCGATGAGGCCCAGGCCGGCAATCAGCGCTCGCCGCGCGGTGGGCATCAGCGCGCCATCAGGATGATCGTCCGGTCGACGACCTGCGACGTGGTCACGTCAAAGTACGGCCGCTGGATCGTCACGCGCGGACGGTTCGGCTTCGGCCCGATCTCCGCGGCCCGATACGTCCCCACCGCCTTCGACGCGTCCGTCTTCAGCCCGAGCTTCTTGATCACATCCTCGGTGGCCTTGACGTCCGTCGCCAGGTCGCCGGCGCGGTAGTACGCTGGCGGCTTCGCCGCGCTCAGATCGTTCGTGGCATCGGGGGCGATGTTCGGGTAGCCGTACGCCTTCGCGTAGAACTCCGCGACCTGCTCGACGGTCGCGTCGGTGTCGTAGACCGCGATGGGAGGGATCTCTTCGTTCGGACGGTACGCCTTCGACGCCTGCCGGAAGACCTCGGTGACCTGCGTCAGATACCGCGATCCGGGGTAAATGGTGAAGTGGAAGCTCTCGGCCTCGGCCGGCTCCTTCGTCTCGCCCTTGCAGCCGGCGATTCCGACCGCAACGAGCGCAACCAGTAATAGATGAGTGAGTTTACGCATGGCCGCCGGAACATGTCATAACCGGAGGTAGTTCGCAAGCGGCGTTCCCACCGAGTCTTCGAAGCGCTGCGCGTACGACTTGATCGACCCAGACGGCTCGTCCAGGAAGACGCGCTCGACGCGGAAAAGCGGCACGAACATGGTGATCAGATCGAGGTTCGGCTCGTCGCCGTGCGCCACCTGCCGCACCCAGTCGTCGAAGGCGTCGAGGTTGATGGCGCGCAGGGTGATCCCCGCCGCCGACAGCGCCAGCAGCACGCCGAAGAACTTCTCCTTCGGGTTGACCAGGTTGATGATCACCGGCGCGTTCTTGTCGAAACCCTCGATCATTTCTGACTCAATTCGATCAGCACGCCGTTGCCCGCCGCCGGATGGAGAAAGGCCACGCGGCAGCCATGCGCGCCCGGCACCGGCGCCTCGTTGATCAGGCGGAAGCCTTTCTCTTTCAGCCGCGCCAGCTCGTCCTCGATTTTCTCGACGCGCAGGCAGATGTGATGGATCCCTTCGCCGCGCTTCTCGATGAACTTGGCCACCGACGACTGCGGTCCGGTCGGCTCGAGGAGCTCGAGGTTGGAGTCGCCGACCGACAGGAACGCGGTGCGCACCCCCTGCGACTCGACGGTCTCGACGTGATCGATGGTCAGGCCGAGGGCCTGGTAGATCGCCGTCGCCTCGATCGACTTCACCGCGATGCCGATGTGGTCCAGGACTGGTTTCATACGCCGCGCGCCTCCGCACCCCAGATGTGTTTGTGCAGCTGCGTCTGCAGCCGCGCCTCGACGCGGTCGGCCAGCATCCATTCGGCGAGCGTCTTCATCTCCAGCTCCCCCCATACCGGCGAAAAGAGCACCGTCCAGCGATCGAGATTCCGCTCCGCGACGATGCGCCGGGCGAAATCGTAGTCGGCCCGGTCGGCGATGACGAACTTGATCTCATCGTGCGGCCGCAGGACCTCGAGATTCTCCCACCGGTTCTTCGCCGCCTCGCCGGAGCCGGGACACTTTACGTCGAGGATGATCTTCGCCCGCCGATCGACCGGCTCGATGTCGATCGATCCGGAGGTCTCGATCAGAACCTCGAAATGATCGTCACATAGTTTCGCGATCAATTCGAACGCCTCGCCCTGCGCCAGCGGCTCCCCGCCGGTGATCTCCACCAGCCTGCAGCCGTAGCTCTCGACGCGCGCCATCACCTCGTCGATCGACATCCGCTCTCCGCCGGTGAAGGTGTACTCCGAGTCGCACCACCGGCAGCGCAGATTGCACCCCGCCAGCCGGACGAAAACGCACGGCCGCCCCACGTGCGACGACTCGCCCTGGATGGAGTGGAAGATCTCAGTGATTCGCATAGCGCGTTGGGTCGGGAACGCCCGCTTCGGCGAATCCGCGTGATCGCAACAAACACGAGTCGCAATGCCCGCACGCCAGGCCCGCGGCGTCGGGGTCATAACACGAGTGCGTCAGCGAGTAGTCGACGCCCATCGCCGTCCCGGCGCGGATGATGTCCGCCTTGGTCATGGTCATAAGCGGCGCGACGATGCGCGGCTCGCCGTGCTCCACGCCGCTGCGCGTGCCGGTGACGATCACCCGTTGAAAGGCGTCGATGAACTCCGGCCGGCAGTCGGGGTAGCCGCTGAAGTCGACCGCGTTCACGCCGATCCAGATCTCTCCCGCCCCCCGCGCCTCCGCGTACCCCAGCGCGACGGCCAGGAAGATCGTGTTCCGCGCCGGTACGTAGGTCACCGGAATCCCCGGCGCGTCGACCGCGTCCTTCGGCACCGCCTCGTCGCCCGTCAGCGCGCTCCCCCCGAACAGCCGCAGGTCGATGGGAAAGACGATGTGCTCCTCCACCCCCACCGCTCCCACCACCCGCCGCGCCGCCGCCAGCTCCACCTCGTGCCGCTGCCCGTAGACGAACGACAGCGCATGGCATGCCCGCCCCTCGCGCCGGGCGATGGCGAGCACGGTGGCGGAATCGAGTCCGCCGGAGAGGAGGATGACGGCGCGCATGGTTTTAGGGCTGGCCAAGAACCTTGCGAAGTTTCGCGGCCAGCGGCGGAAGCTCGACGATCACGAGGTTCCAGAGAAGATCATCGTCCACGTCGCCGTATTCGTGGGTCAGGACGTTGCGCTGCGCAACGATTTTTCGCCAGGGGATGTCAGGGTGCGCTTCGCGGAAGGCCGGGCTGACGTGTTTCGCCGCCTCGCCGATCAGCTGTACGGAACGTTCAATACTTCGGCGAATCTGCAGGTTTTCTCCGTAGGTTTGGCGCGTGATTCCGAGCGTGAAGTTCTCGACGACCTCGAGTGCGAATCCCAACATGTCGGCAACGTAGGCGTGATCGTCTTTGTCAGGCGGCATACACGACCCGCCGTGACGTCAAGATCGAATGTCGTCGGAAGGGATTCTTCAGCGACCGCTTCGTCAGAAGGTCTACCGACCGCCCGAACATCGCCGCGAGCTCATCGTTCATGTCGATGAAGTCCCAGAGAGTCCATTCCACTGGATCCTCGAACACCACCAACAGATCGACGTCGCTGTCCTCGCGAAACTCGTCCGTCAGCGCCGACCCGAACAGCGACAGTTCCTTGATCTGCCACTTGCGGCAGAACTCCGCGATCTGCTCCGGCTCCACGCCCAGCCGGTTGCGGACGATTTCTTCTACTGTCACAGCAAGAGTGTAACAATCCGCCACATGGCCGAACTGAATGTCTACGAGCTCCTCAATCGCAAGCGCCGCGGCGCGCCGCTCGAGCCGCGCGAGATCGAAGCGTTCATCGACCGCTACACGCGCGGCGAGATCCCCGACTACCAGATGTCGGCGCTGCTGATGGCGGTGGCCATCAACGGCATGACCGCCGAGGAGATGGCCACGCTGACGCAGGCCATGCTGCGGTCGGGCGAGCAGTGGCACCTGCGCGACCAGTACGACTTCATCGCCGACAAGCACTCCACCGGCGGCGTGGGCGACAAGGTTTCGCTGGTCCTTTCGCCGTGGGTGGCGGCGTGCGGCATCAAGATCGGCATGCTCTCCGGCCGCGGCCTCGGCCACACCGGCGGCACCCTCGACAAGCTGGAGGCCATCCCGGGCTTCAACGCGCGGCTGTCGCGGCAGCAGTTCGAGCAATCCGTCGCTGATGCCGGCTGCGTCATCTCCACGTCCACCGAGGGGATCGCCCCGGCGGACAAGAAGATCTACGCGCTGCGCGACGTCACCGGCACCGTCGAGTCGCTGCCGCTGATCACCGCCTCGATCATGTCGAAGAAACTGGCCATGGGCGCCTCCGCCATCGTCCTCGACGTCAAGACCGGCAGCGGCGCCTTCATGCGCAAGTACCAGGACTCGAAGGCGCTGGCGCAGAGCCTCATCGCCGCCGCGCACGGCTCCGGCACGCGCGTCGAGGCGCTCATCACCGACATGGACCGCCCGCTCGGCATCGCGGCGGGCAACGCGAACGAGATCATCGAGACCATCGACTGCCTGAAAGGCCGCGGCCCCGACGACGTGATGGAAGTGACGCGCGCGCAGGGCGTCCGGCTGCTGGCGATGTCCGGCCGCTTCGACGACGCCTCCGCCGGCGCCGCGCTCGACGAGGCCCTGACGTCGGGTCGCGCGCTGGAACAGGCGCGCAAATGGATCGTGGCGCAGGGCGGCGACCCGGCCATCGTCGACGACTATTCGCTCCTGCCGCAGCCGACCACCACCATCGACGTGCAGGCGCCGCGCGGCGGCTTCATCACCCACATCGACACCTATCAGGCCGGCATGTTCACCGTCGACCTCGGCGCGGGCCGCAAGAAGGCCGACGACCAGATCGACTACGCCGCCGGCGTGATGTTCGACCGCCGCACCGGCGATGAGGTGAAGAGCGGCGAGACCATCGCGCGCATCCAGCTCGGCACCGGCAAGCGCGACGCCGGCGAGCTGCGCGCGCGGTTCCTGTCGTTCGTCGAGTTCGGCGACGCGCCGCCCGAGCCGCGCCCGCTCGTCCACGAGCACCTGACATGAAGAGCGAAGCGAAGACCGCCGCCGCCTACCTGAAGGAGCCCCCGCCGACGCGCGCAAGGTGATCGCCGCGGTGCGCAAAGTCATCCTCGCCAACCTTCCCGAGGGGATGGAGGAGCGGACGAACTGGGGAGTGATCAGCTACGAGGTCCCGCTGGCGCGCAATCCGAAAACGTACAACGGCCAGCCGCTGATGTACGCCGGGCTGGCGAGGCAGAAGAACTACTACGCGGTCTACCTGATGGGCATCACGCCGGAGTTCCGCGACGCGTACAGGAAAACCGGCAAGAAGCTCGACGCCGGCGTCTGCTGCATCCGGTTCAAGTCGCTGGACGACCTGCCGCTGGAGCTGATCGGGAACACGGTCGGATCGATGACCGTGGACGAGTTCATCGCGCGGGCCGAAAGCGCGCGTACGTCGCGCAAAGAAGGAGCAGCGCGACCAGCCCGAAAGAAAGCAGGAGCAAAGAACCCTTGAGCGCCGAGGCCGTGCTGGCGACGACCGCCACGCCGCCCGGCTGCTCCTGATTGCCGCGCAGCAGCGCCATCACCGACAGGTTCTCGGCGTAGTCGGCGACCGCGGCGCCGATCGGCACGAACACCAGCCACCACCACCGCTCCCGTCCCGGTCCAAGCAGTGCCTGGATGGCCACGGCGAACATGGCGGAGTAGAGCAGCGGGAAGATCAGGTCGGGTGTCCGTTCCTGGTCGAGATAGACGTCGCGGAACGGCGCCAGCTCCTTCAACTTCGCCGGGACGCTCTTCGGCGAATAGAAGCTCGTCCTGTCGAATGTCTTCAGCTTCCCGTACTTTTCGCCGCGGGGGCCGAATTCGAAGACCACGTAAAACGCCACCAGTCCGAGAAGAACGAGAAAGACCGGAAGCTGTCGCATAATCGCCCCCTATGTCGAGAAGACGCGCGATCATCATCGTCTGTGATTCCATGGGCGTGGGCGAGCTACCGGACGCCGGAGACTTCGGCGACGAGGGCTCGAACACGCTCGGGCATGTGCTGCAGTCGCAGCGGCCGGTGCTGCCGAACCTCACGCGGCTCGGGTTGCTGCACACGCTGCCGGAGCCGGCGGCGGATGTGAATCCGGAGGCGGCGTTCGGGCGGATGGCGGAGCGCAGCGCGGGCAAGGACACCACTACCGGGCACTGGGAAATGATGGGACTCATCGTCGAGGATCCGTTCCGGACCTACCCGCACGGCTTCCCGGCGGAGGTCATCGCGGAGTACGAGAAGCGGATCGGGCGGAAGACGCTCGGCAACAAGGCGGCGTCGGGCACGGTCATCCTCGACGAGCTGGGCGAGGAGCACATGCGCAGCGGCGCGCCGATCGTCTACACCTCGGCCGACTCCGTCTTTCAGGTCGCCGCGCACGAAGACGTCATCCCGGTGGACGAGCTGTGGCGCATCTGCGGCATCGCGCGCGAGCTGATGCGCGGCGAGCACAACATCGGACGGATCATCGCCCGCCCGTTCGTCGGGCCCAAAACAGGTCAATTCAAACGTACGGCAAATCGTAAAGACTTTTCCGTCCGGCCGACCGGGGAGACCGTCGTCGAGCGCGCCACGAAGTCCGGCCGGCAGGTCATCGGCCTCGGCAAGATCGCCGACATCTTCGACCGCGTCGGCATCTCGCAGGAGATCCGCACCGAGTCGAACTCCGACGGCATGCGCAAGACGATCGACCTCGTGCGCCAGTCGGACGCGGACCTCATCTTCACCAACCTCGTCGACTTCGACTCGAAGTACGGGCACCGCAACGATCCCGTCGGCTATGCCAAGGCGCTGGAGACGTTCGACGCGGAGCTCGGCGCGCTGCTCGCCGACCTCCGCGCGGACGATCTCGTCTTCATCAGCGCCGACCACGGCTGCGACCCGTGCGACGTCTCCACCGACCACACCCGCGAGTACGTGCCGTTGGTCATCGCCGGCCCGGCGGTGCGCGGCGGGCGTCCGCTCGGCACGCGCTCGACCTTCGCCGATCTCGGCGCCACCGTCTGCGACCACCTCGGCATCCCGCGCGACGGCATCACCGGCACCAGCGCCCTGGCGGAGGTGGTGAGGTGAAGACGACGTTCGCAACGCTCCTGGTTCTGGTCGCAACGTTCGCGGCGGCGCAGCAGCCGAATCCGGCGGCGCGCGTGGCGGACGACGCGCGAGTGCTCGACCGCGTGGCGCAGGCCAGCAAGAAAGACCTGCCGCAGGACCTGCTGATCCGCATCGTGGAGGAAGACATCGACCTGCTCCGCGGCAAGCGCGGCGACGGTACCTACCAGTACGCGCAGTACGAAAAGATGGAGTCGGGCCGCGTCTCCGACTCCTTCTCCGTCCAGCCGGAGAAGCAGGATTCGGTGCTGGAGCTGCGCGGCACCTTCGCCTACCGGCTGGTCATCAGCGCGCCGTCGCGCCGGATGCTGGTGACGAAAAACAAAAAGGTCTTCGTCGACCGCGTCGAGATCGAGTACATCCCGGAAAAAGACCCCGGGAAAAAGGTGCAGACCACGAAGATCGAGGCCTGGATCGAGCCGGGCAAGTCGCAGACCGTGGAGCTGCCGGACGTGGCGCGCCAGGCCACCGCGCGCGTCTACGCGCACGCCGACGAGACCGAGGGGTACGGGAACCTGGTGCTGACGCTGATTCAGGGGCGGGTGTTCGACGATCCGGCCAGTCCGTACGCCGACGCGGTGGCCAGCGCAAAGGCCATCCTCAAGGCGATCAGGAACAACGACGTGCCGTCGATCCGGGCGATGGCACAGCGGGTCTCCAGCGCGCTGCAACCTTCTGCAGCAGCTGCGGTTGCGGCCGTGCCGGTCCGGCCGACGGGGACCATGGAGGTCACCGCCCCGAAGCCGGCTCCCGAGGTCTTGGGCGAGCTGCAGTCGATCGAGGATCTGCTGACCGGTTCGGACGCCGAGCGGCGGCAGGGTCTCGACCGTCTGCACCAGCTGGTTCGGCGGCTTCGGACGGGCACAAATCCCTAAGCCTGAGCCTGTTACGCTCAGGTGTGGGCATTTCGCGTGGTTTGACGCACACCGGACGGTCGCGTAGAATGCCGCTCCCTCTAGCTGTTCTACTTCCGAAAGGAGATTCAGTTGTCCACTGTAAAAATGGGGTTCAAAGTCGGCGAGAAACTCGTTTATCCGAACCATGGCGTGACGGTCGTCGAGAACATCGGCGAGTCGCCGATCATGGGAGCCGGTGACACGTACTACCATCTGCGGCTGCTTGCGAACAACTCGCGGCTGATGGTGCCGATCCGAAACACCGATCGCGTCGGGCTGCGCCCCCTGTACAAGCAGACGCAGATCAAGGGACTCATCGGACTGCTCGAGGAGCGGACCCAGAAGGCGCACACCGACTGGAAGGGCCGTTACCGCGAGAACATGGAGAAGATGAAGACCGGGCGTCTGGAAGACGTCGCCGAGGTGCTGAAGAACCTCAACGAAGTGCAGAAGAAGAAGAGCCTCTCGTTCCGCGAGAAGAAGATGTACGACCGGGCCAAGTACCTGCTGGTCTCCGAAGTGGCGATCGTGAAGGGAATCCCGGAAGTGGAAGCGGAGAAGCTGATCCAGAAGTCGCTGGAGCGCTCGCTCGCGCACTGACGCGTTTTTGATCGATCAAAACGCCGCCCGAGGTTGGGCGGCGTTTTTGTTTGGAGGACAATTCACCTGACATGACCGCGCGCCTGCCAGACTGGATCCGCGAGAAAAAACTCAACCTCGCCAACCTCCACGAGATCAAATCCCTCCTCCGCGAGAACCGCCTCCACTCGGTCTGCGAGGAGCTGGCCTGCCCCAACCGCACCGAATGCTTCACCCGCGGCACCGCCACCTTCATGATCCTCGGCGACGTCTGCACGCGCACCTGCGGCTTCTGCAACGTCACCACCGGCCGGCCGTACGCGGCGCCGTCGCCGGACGAGCCGCGCGCGGTGGCCGATGCGGCGCGTCGCATGGGGCTGCGGCACGTGGTGGTCACCTGCGTGACGCGCGACGACCTCCGCGACGGCGGCGCCGCGCAGTTCGCCGCCACCATCCGCGAACTGCGCGCGGCACTGCCGGAGGCGGCGGTGGAGGTGCTGACCTCCGACTTCCACGGCAACCTCGAGGCGGTGCGAGTAGTGGTGGAGGCGCGCCCCGACTACTTCAACCACAACGTGGAGACGGTGCCGCGGCTGTACGACGTGGTCCGCCCCGGCTCGCGCTTCGAGCGATCGCTCGGCGTGCTGTCCGAAGCGAAACGTCTCGACCCCACCCTCGTCACAAAGTCGGGCCTGATGCTGGGCCTCGGCGAGCGGCGCGAGGAAGTGGTCGAAGTCCTCGGCCGGCTGCGCGAAATTGGATGCGAGATCGTCACCATCGGACAGTACCTGCAGCCGAAGCGCGAGAAGCTCGACGTCGTCGAGTATGTCGAGCCGCGCGTCTTCGACGAATACCGCGACCTCGGCGATGCGATGGGCTTCCGCGCCGTGTTCGCCGGGCCGTTCGTGCGCAGCTCGTACATGGCGGACGTGGTCGCCACGACATGACCACCACCTACGTCGCGCTCTACCTCGACTACCTGACGATCGAGAAGGGGCTGGCGAAGAACTCACTCTCGGCGTACGGCAGCGATCTGCGCAACTTCAGCGACTGGCTGGCGGACCAGGAGATCGAGCTCGAGCGCGTCGAGCGGCTGCAGATCGTCCGCTACTTCCAGGCCTTGCGCGGGGCGGGGATCTCGGCCCGGTCCGTTGCGCGCGCGCTGGCGGCGATCCGCGGGATGTTCCGCTTTCTCGTCGCCGAGCGGCACGTCAAGCACGACCCGACGGAGAACATCGAGAACCCCAAGCTCTGGACCACGCTGCCGAAGTCGCTGCAGCCGTTCGAGGTCGAGGCGCTGCTCGCCGCGCCGGACCGCGCCAAACCGGACGGCCTGCGCGACGCGGCGATGCTCGAGCTGTTGTACGCGACAGGGCTCCGCGTCTCGGAGCTGATCCACGTGAAGATCGAGAGCCTGGTCATGGACGCCGGGTTCCTCCGCACCATCGGCAAGGGCTCGAAGGAGCGCATCGTGCCGTTCGGCGACAGCGCGCGCGACGCCATCGTGGCCTACATGGAGCGCGGGCGGTCGCACTTCGTCAAAGCGCCGGATCCGCATCTCTTCCTTTCGAACCGCGGGAAAGCGATGACCCGGCAGTCGTTCTGGATGAAGATCACCCGCTACGCGCGGCAGGCGGGGATCGCCTCGAAGATCTCGCCGCACGTGCTTCGGCATTCGTTTGCCACGCATCTGCTCGAGAACGGCGCCGACCTCCGCAGCGTCCAGCTGATGCTCGGCCATTCCGACATCTCCACCACGCAGATCTATACCCACGTCTCGCGAGCTCGGCTGCAGCGGATGTACGAGCAATTTCACCCGCGGGCGTGACGTTCCCAAACCTGTCCAATGCCTAAGGCGATCTCAACCGTACTGCTCCTCCTCGCGGCCGCGCTGCCGGCCAGCGCCGACATCGCGCTGCTCAACGACGGCCGCGCCATGAAAATCGACGCCTACAAGGTCGTCGGCGAGACCGCGATCCAGCTCACGCTGAAAAACGGCGGTCAGCTGACCATGCCGCTGGAGCGCGTGGAGCGGATCGTCGACGACGAGGTCGTCCCGGTCGAAGTGGTGGCCGAGGTGAAGAAGACGGTGGAGACCGAGGGGATTTTTCCGAAGCTCTCGTGGCGGTACGACGATTCGCGCGGCCCGATCTTCAAGTCGAAGTTCGACAATCTGATCATCGAGGCGGCGAAGAAGTTCGACGTCGACGCCGCCCTGATCTCCGCCGTCATCAAGGCCGAGTCCGATTTCAACCCGCGTGAGGTCTCGAACAAGGGCGCGCGCGGGCTGATGCAGCTGATGCCTGCCACCGCCACGCGCTACGGCGTCACCGACTCGCACGACCCGACGGCGAACGTCTACGGCGGCGTGCGCTATCTCCGCTGGCTGCTGAAGACCTTCGACGGCAACGCCGACCTGGCGGTCGCCGCGTACAACGCCGGCGAGGGGAACGTCTGGAAGTACAACGGCGTGCCGCCGTTCCGCGAGACGATCAACTACATCAACCGGATCGCGAAGAACATCCGGAAAGCGATGCCGGCGACGCCGACGGTCGCTGACGGCTCGGCGCGGTAAGCCTTACACGCCCAGCGCGCGGAAGTTCTCGAAGCGCAGCACCATCACCGTCCGGTCATCGTCCGCCGGACGTGTGCCGGCGTGGCGCGCGACCGCGTCGAGGATCCGGTCGCGGATGGCGGACGGCGAGCGGTCGGCGGCGCTGCCGAGGAGCGCCTCGAGCTGGTCGAAGCCGAACGGATCGCCGTTCTCGTTCTGCGCCTCCACGATGCCGTCGGACAGGTAAACGACCGCGTCGCCCTCGCGCAGCGCGACCTCGGCCGTCCGCGTGGTGATCTCGCTGCGCACGCCGAGAGGCAGCGACGGCACCTCGATGCCAAACGGCGCCTCGCCCTCGCGCAGCAGGTAGGGATAGAGATGCCCGGCGTTGGTGTGGCGGATCGTGCCGCGCTCGAGGTCGAAGATGGTGAAGGCCAGCGTCATGAAGGCGCGGCGCTCGGTGGAGCGGAAGACGAGCTCGTTGAGGCGGCGGAAGAGCGAGACCTCGTCGGCGCCCTCCTCCACCAGCGTGGTCATGGCCGCCTTCACCATCGCCATCACCAGCCCGGTGGACAGCCCGTGGCCGGAGACGTCGCCGATAGCCACGGCGAGGCGCGTCTTGTCGAGGTTGAAGACGTCGTAGTAATCGCCGCCGATCGACGTGGTCGGCTCGAAGTGCGCGGAGAACGAGACGCCGCGGAAGCGCGGCCCTTCCTTCGGCAGCAGGTTGCGCTGGATGGTGGCGGCGATCTCGATCTCGCTCTGCAGGCGCTCCTTCTCCGCCACGTTCGTCAGCAGGCCGGCGATCGACTCCGTCATCCGGTCGAACGACTGCGCCATCTCCCCCAGCTGGTTGTGCGGGCGCATGCCGATGCGGTAGCTGAAGTCGCCGCGCTCCACCGCCTTCGTTCCCTTTTCGATGCGGTTCACCGCGCGGGTGATCGAGTAGATCAGCACGCCGGCGAACATCACTGCGAGGAAGTAGATGAAGAAGAGCGTGCCGGTCAGGCCGAGGATGACCTTGAGCAGCGCGTCGAGGTAGCGGCTGCCTTCCGCGCCGAAGTAGAAGTGGAGGATGTTCGAGACGGGGTTGATGATCAGCGTGGCCAGCTTTTGCGTGCTCGCGCCGCCGGTTTCCCAGTGGATGAGGTCGGTGAGGTCGGGCCAGATGATCTTGCGGCCGATGGAGCGGAGGAGGAGCTGGTCGAACTCGTCGTCCTTGCCCGAGCTGGTGATGTTGATTCCTCCGCGCCTGCGTTGCCGCGGCTTCTTGTCCTCCTCGTCATCGTCGTTGTCGGTCTCGCTCATGCGGACGATCATCCCGTCGCGCTTCTGGAGCTGGTCGGCCCAGGAACGGTCGAGCGGCTGCACGAAGACCACCGTGCGCTGCGTCTCGGGGAATTGCCGCGAGACCAGCAGCAGCGCCTGCCCACTGCGCCAGGCGATCCCGCTGAAGCTGGTCTTCTTCAGCCATTCCGGCAGCCTCGTGGCGCTGTCGTTCGCGGTGTCGTAGATCTCCAGCGACGGCAGCGCGTCGGCGGGCTTCTTCCCGGTCAGGCCGTATTCGAGCGCGCCGGCTTCCATCTGTCCCAGGCTGGCCTGCCGCTCGCCGCGCAGCGCGGCCTGCGTCATCACGCCGGCGATCATGTACCCGAGGGTCAGGAGGAGGATGGCGAAGAGGAAGAACGGCAGCAGGCCGATCATCACGTAGCTGAGGAAGAGCCGTCGGCCGACGCGCCAGAAGAGCTTGCGCAGCATCCAGCGGACGACCACCGCGAAGGCGTACATCGTCACGGCGATGCAGACCAGCGCCGCCATGAACGAGATGAAGGTGAAGAGGGCGGTGGAGATCTTGAAGCGCTCGAGCAGGTTGGAGAGCTGCTCGTCGACGATGATCACGCCGATGCAGATGATCCAGACCACGAAGAGCTTCCCGGCTCGCCGCGTCGGCGGCGGCTCCTCGGGCCGCTGCAGTGGCATCATCGGTCTCTGCATCTTCCACTTATACGGACGTTTCGCGCCGCGGTTCGCGCCGGGCGACGATGATAGTCCCGCAACGCCGCGTCAGAACGTCCGGAACTGCAGCGCGTCCGCGGCCGCGGCGACGCACATCCGGCTCACGCCGGCGTCGCAGTACGCCCAGTCGTGGCTGACGCCGGTCACCATCAGCGCCTCGTCCGGACAGAGCTCGCCCAGCGCACGGCCGAGGGTCTGCACGTCGGTGCGGTCCTCGGACTGCACCACGAAGGTCGACTCGAACGGCAGTTCCACCACCACCCCGAGCCGCTCGATGGCGCGGTGCAGCTCGCTGTAGTCGGCGTCGGGGGTGAGGCTGTGGCGGATAAGGAGGAAGTCGCGCGAGGTGGTGAACTGCGAACAGGCGACGAGCAGCCGCGCCTCGGCGTCGACCTGCGAGCGCAGCCAGCGGACCAGCGGCGCGGCGTGCCGCTCGTCCGAGAGCCAGACGTACCAGCTCTGATCGAAATTCGGCTCCGCCCCCAGCCGGCGCATGGCGTGCGACACCTCGGCCGTCAGCTCGCCTTCGTAGCAGATCTGAAAGAGCTTGATCTCACCCATCACACCCTCCCGTCCAGCTCAACTCACGTTTTGGGGTGCACGGATTATAAGGCGTAGACTCGCCCGATGATCACCAACATCGCGCTCCTGCTGCTGCGGTTTCTGGTGATGCTCAGCTTCGTCTGGAGCGGCTGGGGACACGCCAAGGACCCGGCGGCGAGCGGCAAGGACCTCGGATTCAGCGCCGGCTTCGCGCGGCTGCTCGGCGTCGTGGAAGTGCTGGCGGGACTCGGCGTCGGCTTCGGCCTCTTCACGCGCCTCTCCGCGCTCGGGCTGATGATCGTCATGCTCGGCGCGATGCACCGCAAGGCGCTGGTCTGGAAGAGCGGCTTCTGGGGAAAAGGCTCGCAGGGCTGGCACTACGACCTGATCTTCTTCGCCATCAACCTGCTGATCCTCGGCACGGCGGGCGGGCCGTGGACCCTCACGCGCCTGCTGGTGACCGTGACGAGTTGGCAGTGGCTGCTGAAAGCCTAGCTCGCGGGTCAAAACTTTTAACTCGCGAGTCAAATCTCTTACCTTTCAAGTCAAAACTCCTAGCTCGCGAGTCAACTCAGTTAACTCGCGAGTCAAAACTCTTACCTTTCAAGTCAAAACTCTTAGCTCGCGAGTCAACTCCGTTAACTCGCGAGTCAAATCTTTTAACTCGCGAGTTAAAACTCTTACCTTTCAAGTCAAAACGCCTAGCTCGCGAGTCAACTCCGTTAACTCGCGAGTCAAACTTTTTAACTCGCGAGTCAAAACTCCTGGCTCGCGGGTCAACCCGGTTGACTCGCGAGTCAAGCCTCACAGCTCGAAAGTCAACGGTTTTGGAAAGCGCGATGAACTGTCCCGGACAGCCTAGCTCGCGCGTGAGTAGTGGTACGTCTGCGTCGTCCCGCACTCGCGGCAGAGGAAGTGCACCGAGTCGCGGCGGGACCACGGATTCGGCGCGTCGCAGACGGCGCAGAGCGTGTCCTGGGGCGGGAAGGGGCGCCCGCAGTGGTCGCAGGCGACGGGGTTGCCGATGGCGCTGGCGTCCACTTCACAACTGACTTCGCTGCATTCCGGGCAGCGCCAGCAAACGGCCATCGTTAATTGACGCGATATTACAGACGAAAAAGTGATGAGTAAAGAGTGATGAGTGAAGAGCTCTTCACGTTTGACTCTTCACTCACGACTTGATCTTCGCCCAGGCGTCTTTCAGCGTGACGGTGCGATTGAAGACGACGGCGTCCGGCGCCGAGTCGGCGTCGACGCAGAAGTAGCCGAGCCGCTCGAACTGGAAGCGCGACAGCGGCGCCGCGTTGCGCACCGACGGCTCCAGCTTCGCCTGCGCCACCACATCGCACGAGTGCGGGTTGAGATCGTCGAGGAAGTTGCCGCTCTCCTCCGGATTCTCGCTGCGGAAGAGGCGGTCGTAGAGCCGCACCTCGCAGTCGACGGCGTGATCCGCGGAGACCCAGTGCAGCGTCGCCTTGGGGCGGCGGCCGTCGGGCGCGTCGCCGCCTTTCGTGGCGGGGTCGATGGTGCCGCGCAGCTCGACCACGTTGCCGGCGTCGTCCTTCACCGCCGAGGTGCAGGTGAAGAAGTAGGCGGAGCGGAGGCGCACCTCGCGGCCGGGCGCGAGACGGAAGAACTTCTTCGGCGGATCCTCCATGAAGTCGTCGCGCTCGATGAAGAGCACGCGCGAGAACGGCACGCGGCGCGTCCCCATCGACGGATCCGCGGGATTGTTCGGCGAGTCGAACCACTCCGTCTCGCCGTCAGGGACGTTCTCGATCACCACGCGCAGCGGGTCGAGCACGCCCATCACGCGCGGCGCGGTCTTGTTGAGGTCCTCGCGGACGCAGAACTCGAGCAGGCCGGCGTCGATCACGTTCTCGCGCTTGGCCACGCCGACGCGCTCGCAGAAGTTGCGGATCGCCGCCGGCGTGAAGCCGCGGCGCCGCAGCCCGGCGATGGTCGGCATGCGCGGATCGTCCCAGCCGCGCACGTGGCCTTCTTCCACCAGGCGCAGCAGTTTCCGTTTCGACATCACCGTGTAATTGAGGTTGAGCCGCGCGAACTCGTACTGCCGCGGGCGCGACGGCACCGTCACGTTCTCGACCAGCCAGTCGTACAGCGGGCGGTGGTCCTCGTACTCCAGCGTGCAGAGCGAGTGCGTGATCCCCTCGATGGCGTCCGACAGCGGATGCGCGTAGTCGTACATCGGATAGATGCACCAGGCGTCGCCGGTGCGGTGGTGCGACGCGTGGCGGATGCGGTAGAGCGCCGGGTCGCGCAGGTTGATGTTCGGCGACGCCATGTCGATCTTGGCCCGCAGCACCGCCGCGCCGTCGGGGAGCTCGCCCGCGCGCATGCGGCGAAAGAGATCGAGGTTCTCGTCGACGGACCGCTCGCGATGCGGCGACTCCTTCCCCGGCTCGGTCAGCGTCCCGCGCATGGCGCGGATCTCATCCGCCGACTGGCTGTCGACGTACGCCTTCCCCGTCCGGATCAGCTCCTCCGCCCACTGGTAGAGCTGCTCGAAGTAGTCCGAGGCGTGGTAGTGGTGCTCGCCCCACTCGAAACCGAGCCACAGCACGTCCCCCTCGATCGCGTCGGCGTACTCGACGTCCTCTTTGACCGGATTGGTGTCGTCGAAACGGAGATTGCAGCGGCCGCCGAACTCCGCGGCGACGCCGAAATTGAGGCAGATCGACTTGGCGTGGCCGATATGCAGGTAGCCGTTCGGCTCGGGCGGAAAGCGGGTAATGACGGTCGAGTGCCGCCCGGCGGCGAGGTCTGCTTCGACGATTTCGCGGATGAAGTCCGACATGAAATCGGGGAGTCTACAACGCCGCTGCTTGACGACGCCTTTCGATGAGGAGCAGAGTATTGCAACCCAGTCTTTGTAATAGCGCCGCCGCGTAATTAAGGAGGAGGAATGCGCATCCGTCTAGCTCTACTCGCGTTGATCATCATCCTCGTCGTCGTACCGCTCGCCTTTCCGCAGCAGGGGACATCCGAAATCAAGGGGCGCGTGACCGCCGGAGACGGTTCGGTGCTTCCCGGCGTCAGCGTGACCGTGAAGCACCAGGAGTCGGGTGTGGTCCGCTTGACCGTCTCGGACAAGGACGGCGTCTACTTCATGAGCGGCATCACGCCGGGCCCGTACGAGCTCACCGCGGAGCTGTCGGGCTTCAAGAGCTTCCGCCGCCGCAACGTGCGGCTGGAAGTCGGCAAGACCTCGAGCGTCGACGTGAAGCTCGACATGGGCGCGGCATCCGAGGAGATCACCGTGACGGCGTCGGCGCCGATCATCGACGTCACGTCGAAGGAAGTGGGGGGCAACATCACGGCGAAGGAGCTGACGGAGTTGCCGTCGGTGAACCGCAACTTCATCGGCTTCGTCGGGCTGCTGCCCGGCGTGGTGCCGAACATCAGCACCGAGTCGTTCGGCTCCGACTCGGTGAGCGTGAACGGCCAGGATCCGCGCAACAACAACTACATGGTCGACGGCGGCAACAACAACGACGACGTCATCGGCCAGCGCGCGGGAACGCAGGCGCGCACGCCGATCGAGGCCATCCAGGAGTTCCAGGTCCTCACCGGGCAGTACGACGCGGAGTTCGGCCGCACCACCGGCGGCGTCATCAACGCCGTCACCAAGCAGGGGACCAACGAATTCAAGGGCGTGCTGTTCGGATTCCTTCAGGACGCCGCGTACACCAACAAGGACTTCTTCCGGAAGCAGTCGGGCCAGGCGAAGCCGGACACCCGCTTCGTGCAGTACGGCGGCACGCTCGGCGGCCCGATCATCCAGGACAAGCTGCACTTCTTCGCCAGCATCGAGCGGGTGCCGAACGACCGCGGCAACGCCTTCACCATCACCTCGCGGCCGGACGTCGTCTTCCCGGTGACGCAGGACCGCGTCTGGAACATGCTGGCGCGCTTCGACCACCAGATCACGCCGAGCCACAGCTGGGCGGTGCGCTGGCTGCGTGAGTCGTCGCCGCAGCAGAACCAGATCATCCCGCTGGCCAACGGCAACAACGTCACCCCGCTGGCGGCGCGCGAGGAGTCGGACATCGACATGACCACCGTGGCGCACCTCAACAGCGTCCTCGGCGCGTCGAAGCTGAACACCCTCCGCGTGGCCTGGACCATGGAGAACGTCTCCTTCGGCAATCCGAACTTCAACGGCAACGGCCACGACCAGGCGGCGCTGGCGCCGTCGCTCAACTTCCTCACCTATCAGGACCAGCAGAGCGACGTGGCGCAGGCGCGCATCAACAACTCCGTGGAGGTCAACGAGATCTTCAACTGGTACGCGAACCGGCACGACATGAAGTTCGGCGTGTCGTTCGAGAACGTGCGCGAGAAGTCGAACGACCAGGGCAACATGAACGGCACCTTCACCTTCGCCACCGACAAGCCGTTCAACGCCAACGATCCGTCGTCGTATCCGGAGCGCTTCTCCATCCGCGTCCCCGGCGCCTCGCAGCTCGACCTGAAGGGCAACTACATCACCGCCTTCGCGCAGGACAAGTGGAGCCTCAACAGCCGCACCACGCTGAGCGCCGGGATCCGCTACGACCTCGAGACGCTGAAGCTCCCCGAGAACGACAATCCGCTGTTCTCGGACCCGGACGACTATCCGATCGACCGCAACAACTTCGCGCCGCGCCTCGGCCTGACTTACGAGATGCCGACGGCGAAGACCACCGTGCTGCGCGGCGGCGTCGGCCGCTTCTACGACAAGACGCACCTGGAGCTGATCCAGGCGGTGGCCACGGCCGGCATGTTCTCGCGCTCGTTCATCGTCACCTTCCCCGTCGCCGCGCGCGACCCCGGGCCGCGCCTCGGCAACAAGCCGACCGACCAGTTCCTGGTCAACGGCCCGGTGGTCAACCGCACCCTGCTGAACAGCATGTTCCCGGCCGGATCGAAGATCAAAAACACCGGCACCATCAACCTCGACAACCCGGACCGCGTCATCCCGTACACCGACCAGATCTCCATCGGCGCGCAGCGCGAGATCCGCACCGGCATGTCGCTCAACCTCGACTTCGTGCACGCCGAGGGACACGACCAGCTGATGCTGCTCGACCTCAACCCCGGCACGCGCGCGAACACCAACCCGTCCACGGCGCTGGTCCGCACCAACACCGCGGTGTACGGCAACTCCGCGGCGTTGGAGCGCGTCAACACCGGCGAGAACACCTTCAACGCGATCGAGGTGCAGCTCGACCATCACCTCGGCGCCGCCTACCAGTACCGCATCTCGTACACGTACTCGCGCGCGCGCGGCAACACCAGCGGCAACGGCGCGCCGCAGAGCAGCCTGCAGCTCCTCGGCGACATGAATCTCGATGACAACGAAGGGCCGACCGACTTCGACAAGCCGCACAACCTCGTGCTCAGCGGCTCGTGGGCGGTGCCGCACACCGGCGGCCTGACGCTGGCGATGGTCGGGCGCTACCTGTCCGGCGATCCGTTCACCATCCAGGACCAGGGCGTCGACGTCGACCGCAACGGCATCCTGTTCGACCCGCTGGCGGGTGGCACGTACAGCGGCGCAGGGTTGAACGCGATCACCGTCAACAACAACGGCGGCCGCA
>Ga0157377_10000118_pt1 | contig 53087 bp, 56 predicted proteins | sample M55metaG_FD_121116 | JGI IMG/M metagenome (GOLD analysis project Ga0157377, IMG submission 121116) | Miscanthus rhizosphere microbial communities from Kellogg Biological Station, Michigan, USA - M5-5 metaG | ecosystem: Host-associated > Plants > Roots > Rhizosphere > Soil | place: USA: Michigan...
CGATGCGTTTCACGTTGTCAGCCTCCCGGTAGGTTCGATTCTCGCTTCGGCATGCGACGGATGAGCCAGCATTTCCAGTCCTGTTACGCCCCGGCTTTTCGTTTTCTATCCTTTATGGGTGACAGTGCCGTCCCCTCCATGCGACGTTCCACCCTCCGCGCGTTGTTTTTGTGGAGCGGCGGCCTTCAGGCCGCCGAGGTCTCCTGGCTCCCCCTCACCCAAGCCCTTAAGGCCGCGGAAACCAACACCCGCCTCATCCTCCTCTATCTCCGCGCCGACGAAAAGAACGACGAGTGGATCGCGCACGCCGACTCGAACGAGGCGCTCCGCCGCGTGCTCGGCGAATTCGTGACGTCGCGCGAGACGCCGTCGGTCGCCGGCACACAACTGGTCGATCTGCTCCCTTTTCGCACCCGGCGCTCGTCGTCGCTGCTGCTCCTCGATCCGGGTGGCGGGCTGCTCACCGAGCTGAAATTCACCGGGTACGGCGAGATGGCGGGAACGCTCGGCCAGATCCGCCGCCTGGCTCCCGGGTTCGCGAAGTCGGCGAAGGCGCGCGCCGAGGGGAAGACGACCGAGTCGCTCCTCCTCCGCGCGAACTCGCTGCTCTACTCCGGCGTGAGGCGGGCCGACCTCTTCCAGCAGGTGCTCGAGCGCGCCCGCGCGGAGCGGAACGAGGTCTTCGCGCAGGACGCGGAGATCGGGCTGGCCACCGTCACCGCCTACAGCCGCAGGACGTACGACGCGATGCGGATGCTGAAGAGGGTGGCGGACAAGCCGGCCACGCCGGAGCTCGGCGCGCGCGCCTGGATCCTTCTCGGACACGAGCGCAAGAGCGCGCGCGACACTCGCGGCGCCGTCGAGGCCTACCAGAACGCCTACCGCCTCACGCCGCCGCCGTCGTTGTTTGCCGAGGAAGCGCGCCGCTATCTGGAGATGATCGGCTCCGCGCCGCAGGCCGACGTGAGCGCCGCCGTCGCCGCCGGTGCGGTGCGGCTGCTCTATCCGCATCAGGCCGTGCTGGCGGGCGACGTCGAGGTGAGCGCCGCGGCGCCGCCCGGCGCGGCGCGCGTCGAGTTCTACCTCGACGACGCGCGCGTAACGAACGAGACCCGCGCGCCGTTCACCACCAAGATCGCCCTCGGCGCCGTCCCGCGCGTGCACACCATCAAGGCCATGGCCTTCGACGCCGGCGGCGCGCTCCTCGGCGAAGACGCCGCGACCATCAACGAGCGCTCCGAGGCGCTGGCCGTGGCCATCGTCGCGCCGCGCGAGAGCGCCGTCGAGTCGAAGACCGTGGTCGAGCTGCAGGCGCGCGTCCCGGAAGGCGCACGCCTGGAAGCGATCGACCTTTACTGGAACGAGCAGAAGCTGGCGACGTTCACCGCGCCGCCGTACCGCTACGAGCTGACGCTGCCGTCGAAGCGCGCCTTCGGATACATCCGCGCGGTGGCGCGCGACGCCGCGGGCAACATCGTCGAGGATGCGAAGGTCATCAACAGCTCGGGATCGGCGGAGGTGGTGCAGGTCGACGCCGTCGAGCTGCAGGTCGTCGTGCAGGACCGCGCCGGCCACCCGGTGGAAGGGCTGCAGCCGGGCGACTTCGCCGTGAAGGAAGACGGCGTGCCGGTGGCGGTGGAGGTGCGCAACGATCCAAACGGTCCGATCACCGTCGGCCTGGTGCTCGACGTCTCCGGCAGCATGCGCGTGGCGATGGCGTCGGCGATCGACTATGCCACCGAGTTCCTCCGCCACTCGCTGGCCAAGGGCGACCAGACCTTCATCGTCACCATCGCCGACGAGCCGTCGCTGTACCAGCCGCTGACCGCGGACCTGGAGCACGTCCGCGCCTCGATCTTCGATATGCAGGCGGGCGGCCACACCGCGCTCTGGGACGCCGTCATCTACTCGCTCGACCAGCTCCGCGCGGTGCGCGGCAAGCGCGCGCTGCTGCTCTTCACCGACGCTGTCGACGCCGGCAGCCGCGCCACCTCGGCCGCCGCGATTCAGTACGCGCACGAGGTCGGCGTGCCGGTCTACGTGGTCATGCTCTACACCGGCTCGGTGCCGGTGTTCAGCATCGCCAACGCCTCCGGGCACGTGGTGACGCGCGACGCCGACGACAGCGAGGTGAAGAAGCTGGCGCGGCAGAGCGGCGGCGCGCTGATCCGCTTCCCGCGGCCGCAGGACCTGCCGAAGCTCTTCCAGCAGGTGCGCGACGACACGCGCGGCGCCTACGCGCTGAGCTTCATCTCGAAGAGCGGGAAGAAGCGGACGGAGTCGCGGAAGCTCTCCGTGACCGTTCCGGGAAAGCGCGGCGCCGAGGTGCGCGCGCCGTCCGCGTACTACCCGCGCTGAAGTGGAGCGGCGGGCTTCAGCCCGCCGTCGGCGGCCTGAAGGCCGCCGCTCCACGCAGCCGAAGTGCTATTCTTTGCCGACACTTCGGAGCCCAAGAATGACCGTACAAGCATCACCTTCGTCGCTCGAGCGGGAGCTCGAGTACCGGAAGAAACTGACGGCGATCACCAACCAGATCAACGCCGCCGAGTCGATCCCCCACATCCTGATGACGCTCAAGGACCGCATCCTCGAGCTGCTCGATGCCGAGCGCCTGACCATCTACGCCATCGACACCAAGAACCAGGAGCTGTACTCGCTGCAAAAGAGCGGCGACACGCCGAAAGAGATCCGCGTCCCCAAGTCGTTCGCCTCCATCGCCGGCTTCACCGCGCTGGCGCGCAAGACCATCAACATCAAGGACGCCTACGAGTCCTCCGAGCTGGCCAGATTCCATCCCAACCTCCGCTTCGACCAGCGGTGGGACAAGCAGACCGGCTTCCGCACCCGCGCGGTGCTGGCCGTCCCCGTGCTCTTCGAGAAGTACCTCCTCGGCGTGGTGCAGCTGATCAACAAGCGCCACGGCCCCGCCTTCACCGCGCAGGACGAGGACACCGCCGAGGAGATCGGGCGCATCCTCGGCATCGCCTTCTACAACCAGCACCGCGCCACGCGGCAGTCGAAGCCGTCCAAGTTCGGCGCGCTGGTCGACAAGGGCGTCATCTCCGAGAAGGACATCGAGGCCGCCGTCTCCAACGCCCGCGTCAACAACACCACCGTGGAGAAGGTGCTCCTCGAGGACTACAACGTCCCGAAGGAGGAGCTGGGCAAGTCGCTCGCCGCCTTCTACAGCTCGAACTTCTTCAGCTACGACGGCGTGCAGACCATCCCCAGCGACCTGAAGGAGCGCGTCTCCTCGGACATGTGGAAAAAGTACGTCTGCGCGCCGGTGGAGCGGCGGCCGGGCGTGCTGGTGGTCGCCGTGGAGGACCCGCAGGACCTGACGCGCCTCGACGGCATCCGGGCCATGAACCTCGCGCCGCGCTACGACTTCATCGTCGGGCTCAGGCACGACATCCTGGCCTACATCGCCAACTCGTACGGCGAGGCGGCGGAATCGTCCGTGGAGAGCGCCGACCTGGCCAAGATCATCGACGAGCTGGGCGACGGCGAGGGCGTGGCGGAAGAAGAGATCAAGGATGACGTCCCGGAAGTCGACGAGACCGACTCGGGCATCGTCAAGCTGGTCAACCAGCTCATCATCGAGGCGGCGGCCAAAGGCGCCTCGGACATCCACGTCGAGCCGGACGGCTCCAAGAATCCCTGCGGCATCCGCCTGCGCATCGACGGCGACTGCCAGAAGTTCATGGAGATCCCCGGCCCGCACCGCAACGCCGTCGTGCAGCGCCTGAAGATCATGGCCAAGCTCGACATCTCCGAGCGCCGCAAGCCGCAGGACGGCAAGATCCGCTTCAAGTACTCGAAGGGGATCATCGAGCTGCGCGTCGCCACCATCCCCACCGCCAACGGCAACGAGGACGTGGTGATGCGCATCCTGGCGGCGTCGAAGCCGCTGCCGATCGAGAAGATGGGCTTCAGCGAGACGAACCTCACCCGCTTCAAGCAGATCCTGGCCAAGCCGTACGGCATCTGCCTGGTGGTGGGACCGACCGGCTCGGGCAAGACCACCACGCTGCACTCGGCGCTCGGATCGATCAATACCGAGGACATGAAGATCTGGACCGCCGAGGACCCGGTGGAAATCACGCAGAAGGGACTGCGGCAGGTGCAGGTGGCGCCGAAGATCGACTTCACCTTCGCCGCGGCGATGCGCTCGTTCCTCCGCGCTGACCCCGACGTGATCATGGTCGGCGAAATGCGCGACCACGAGACGGCGGCCATCGGCATCGAGGCCTCGCTGACCGGCCACCTCGTCTTCTCCACCCTGCACACCAACTCGGCGCCGGAGACGATCACCCGTCTCCTGGACATGAACATCGATCCGTTCAACTTCGCCGACGCGCTCCTCGGCATCATGGCCCAGCGCCTGATCCGCACGCTCTGCATGAAGTGCCGCGAGGCCTACCACCCGTCGCCCGAGGAGTTCGAGGAGCTGATCGAGGTCTACGGCCACGAATGGTTCCCGCAGCTCGGCATCAAGTACTCGCCCGAGTTCACGCTCTACCGGCCGAAAGGCTGCCCGGCGTGCAACAACACCGGCTACAAGGGCCGCATGGGCGTGCACGAGCTGCTGGTCGGCACCGACGAGCTGAAGCGCGCCGTGCAGCGCCGCGCCCCGATCGACGAGCTGCGCCACATGGCCATGGAACAGGGGATGCGTACGCTGATGCAGGACGCGCTGGAGAAGGCGATGCGCGGCATCACCGACGTCAAGCAGGCGCGCTCCATCGCGGTGAAATGACGATGGCTGCCAAGCGACCGAACTTCTCCAAGATCGCCGCCGAGCTGAGCGACGCCGCGCTCTGCTACCCCGGCACCGACGAGCATTTCCCGTGGGGGGAGACCGCCATCAAGGTGAAGGGGAAGTCGTTCCTCTTCATGCGCGCGGACGACGACGTGCTCAGCCTGTCGGTGAAGCTGCCGCGGTCGCGCGAGGACGCCCTGGCGCTGCCGTTCACCGAGCCGACGCACTACGGCCTCGGCAAGAGCGGCTGGGTGACCTCGAGCTTCAAGCGCGGCGACGACGTCCCGGTAGGGATCCTCAAGGACTGGCTCGACGAGAGCTACCGCGCGGTGGCGCCGAAGAAGCTGGTCGCGCAGCTACCGCTTTAAGTTAAGCGCGAACTCGACCCCTCACCCGGCCTTCGGCCACCCTCTCCCCGCAAGCGGGGCGAGGGGCTCTCGCCATGCGTGTCGCAAGTGCCCCTCGCCCCGCGAAGCGGGGAGAGGGTGGCCGAAGGCCGGGTGAGGGGCTACGCCTTCGCCAGCACGCCCTCCAGCTCCATGATCCCGGCCGGCTTGGTCAGGTGGACGTCGAAGCCGGCGTCGTGCGCGCGCTGGCGGTCCTCGGCCTGTCCGTAGCCGCTCAGCGCGATGAGGTAGACGGCGCCGCCGAGCGTCTCGCGCACGCGGCGGGCGATCTCGTAGCCGTCGATGCCGGGGAGGCCGATGTCGATCAGCGCCACGTCGGGCTTCGCATCGAGAATGGTCTGCAGCCCTTCGGAGCCTTCGCCGGCGACTTCCACCTCGTGCCCCAGCCGCTTCAGCTCCGCGCGCAGCAGCATGCGGATGTCGGCGTTGTCCTCCACGATCACGATGCGCTTGGCGGTCGCGACCTCCTCGGGGGCCGGCACCTCGCGCGGCGCGGGGCGTGCGGCCGGAGCGATGGCCGGGATGCGCACCACGAACTCGCTGCCGTTGCCGCGGCCGTCGCTGCTCGCCTCCACCATGCCGTCGTGCAGCTCCACCAGCTTGCGCACCAGCGTCAGGCCGATGCCCATCCCTCCCTCGGCACGGTCGAGCGTCACGTCCGCCTGCGTGAAGAGATCGAAGATGCGGTTGAGCATGTCCGGCGCGATGCCCTTGCCGGTGTCGCGCACGCGCAGGACGGCGTCGCCGTCCTCGCTGCCGACGAAGACGTCGATCGACCCGCCGGCCGGCGTGTACTTGATGGCGTTCGACAGCAGGTTGCTGACCACCTGCTCCAGGCGGTCGGGATCGCCGCTGACGCAGGCGTCGCTCCGTTCGAAGCGGAGGGTGAGCCGGTGCGCGGAGACGCGCCCGCGCATCGCCTCCACGCAGTGGGCGACGATCTGGGCCAGGTCGGTCTCGGAGCGGTGCAGGACGATCTTGCCGGAGGAGATGCGGCCGATGTCGAGCAGGTCGTCGACCAGCTTCTTCAGGTGCTTGGTCTGGCGCTTGAGGATGTCGTGGGTGGTGTCGCCTTGGCCGGCCCGCAGCGAGTCGATGGCCAGCATGATCGCCGCGAGCGGGTTGCGCAGCTCGTGGCCGAGCATGGCCAGGAACTGGTCGCGCTCCTGGATGCGCTCGTGCAGCTCGTCCACCAGGTCGCGCACCTCGTACTGCCGCTTGCGCGCGCGGAGCGCCGCCTCGGTCGCGCTGACCATGGTCTTCACCCGGATGGGGCGCTCCAGGTAAGTGATGTTGGCGCGCCGCCCGAGCGCGTCGAACGAGCGGCTCTTGAATTCGCCGAACGGCTGCGAGGTGAAGACGATCAGCGGCAGGTCCGACCACGGCGGCTGCCGCAGCAGCAGGTCGTGCAGGCAGCTCATGGCGTACGGCGTCAGCGACTCCTCGGTGACCATGGCGCCGCCGGCGCCGTGATCCACCTCCGTGCACAACTGGTCGATGGTGCGGCAGATCGCGGACGGCACCGCCGCGTCGCGCAGCGCGGCTGCCGCGAGCTGCGCGTCGCGTCCGGTCGGTGCCAGGATCAGGATCCGCTCGTTAAGCTGAGGGTCTGGCAGTGCGCTGATCGGTTCCGTAGATGTTCGAGCCATTTCCTTCATTGACCAGGGGAGTCCCGGAGAGGATGCCGTGGAACTCCGACAGCGGCGGCCCCACCGACATCCCCTCGGAGCTGAGCGTGAGCGGCCGGATCGACTGCTCGTGCGCGCCGCTGCGTTTCTTCACCACCGAGATCGCCTTGCGGATCTCGCCGGCATGTTCGTAGTAGCGGAGGAGGATGACGCAGTCGGCCAGGTAGCTGACGTCGACCGGCGAGACCATCGACGAGCCGAGCAGGCCGTGCTGCGCCACGACCAGGATGGTGGCCACCCCTTTCTGCCCGAGATAGGTCAGCAGCTCGTGCATCTGGATGGTCAGGAAGTGCTCCTCCGGCATGGCGTTCATGTAGCCGTTCAGGCTGTCGATGACCACCACGCTGGCGTTCTGCTTCTCCACCGCGTCGCGGACCAGGTGGACGAACTCGCCGGGGGGGATCTCCGCCGGGTCGATCTGCTGCACGGTGACCCGTCCCGCCTTGACGTGCTCGCCGATGTTCATCTGCAGCGCGTGCGAGCGCGCGAAGAGCGTGCCGCGGCTCTCGTCGAAGATGAACACCGCCGCATTCTCGCCGCGGTCCGCCGCTGCGGTGACGTAGCGCGTGGCCAGCAGCGACTTTCCCGCGCCGGCCGGTCCCATGATCAGAGTGCTGGTGCCGCGGTCGATGCCGCCGCCGAGCAGCGCGTCGACCTCGGTGATGCCGCTGGCGATGCGCCGCGGCGTGAAGTCGTCCCGATGCTCCGAGGCCACCAGCCGCGGGTAGGCCACGATCCCGCCGGTGCGGATGGTGAAGTCGTGATACCCGCCGCGGTACCGCACGCCGCGGTACTTCGAGACGCGCAGCCGGCGCCGCTCCGCGCCGTACACCGGCGAGAGCTGTTCGAGCATCAGCACGCCGTGGGCGAGGGTCATCAGCTGCATGTCGCCGTCGTTGGCGTTGCGGTCGTCGAGCATCAGCACCGTGCACTGCCGGCCGGTGAAGTAGTGCTTCAGGCCGAGGATCTGGCGGCGGTAGCGCAGCGCGCTCTGCGCCAGCAGGCGGATCTCGGAAAGGGAGTCGATGACCAGCCGCTGCGGCTTGATCCGCTCCACCTCTTCCAGCAGCCGGCGCGTCGCCTCGCCCAGCTCTACCTCCGAGGGGTGGAAGAGCGTGCTGGTGTCCTCCGACTCCAGGCGGTCGTGCGCGGAGTATTCGAAGATGTGGATCTTGTCGATGTCCCAGCCGTGGGAGTCGGCCACCGCGTGCAGCTCTTCCTTCGATTCGGAGAGCGTCAGGTAGAGGCTCGACTCCCCTTGCTCGGCGCCTTCGAGCAGGAACTGCAGGCCGAGCGTGGTCTTGCCGACACCGGGGTCGCCCTGGATCAGATAGAGGCGGTTTTTCGTGAAGCCACCGGCAAGGACGTTATCGAGTCCCGGGATCCCGGTGGCCGCGATCTCCCGCGGCTTGGCCGAGTTGCTCATACTGCGGATCACCTTTCAACGAAGTGATTGTCCGCCGTCGGACGATGACCTATAGAGCAACCGCTATGCCTGAGTTCGGGAGGGGGCGGGGTCGCCGCAGAGCGAGGTGATGGCCGCGATGAACTCGCTCACGTCGAACGGCTTGGAAATCACCATTTTCACCACGTCGAGGTCGAGCTTCGACAGCGCCTGCTGCGAGACCGCCGAGACGACGACCACCGGCAGCGGCACCTTGTTCTTCTTGATGTAGTCGATCACCTGGTAGCCGTTGGCGATCGGCAGCATCAGGTCGAGGATGAGGACCGAGTACCGGCCCGCGGCGATTTTTTCCAGCGCCTGCTGCCCGTCGTGCGCCGTGTCGATCTCGATGCCGTGGCGCTGCAGCAGCTTCTCCACCAGCCGGCGGATGGCAGGGTCATCCTCGACCACGAGCGCCCGGCGGCAGGGTTCCATGCCCGTCATGTTACATCGGCGCAAACGGCGCTAACCTTCCGCCTCCCCCTGCGTCTTACCGTTCGTGAGACGAATGGCAGTTGCGCTCCTCCTCATGCTGTCGGCGGTAACGGCCTACCGCCTCCCCGTGCACCCCGAGCGCGCGGCACTCTCCGCCGCCACGTCATTCGTACTCCGTTCGGTGTTCGACCTGCAGAGCCGGGTGCCGCTGACCCAGAACAGCGCGCACCCGGTTCTTCAGGCGACGGCGGCGCCCGCGCCGTCGCCCTGCAGGGGACTGAAGGCCGCCGCCGATCACCGCATCCTCGTCGTCGCCAACTACGCCGACGGCCGCCTGGTGATCACCCGCCTCCGCACGCTGTAAGCTTCGCGCATGTCGAAGCTGCTCTTCGCCGCGCTCGCCGTCGTCCTCATCGCTTCCACCACCGCCGCCTCCTCCCAGGAGCTCAGCGCCGCCGATCTCGACAAGCGTCGCAAGGCGCTCTCCGACCTGCTGAAGGATCAGTGGGAGTACGTCCTCCGCACCAACCCCGAATACGCCTCCATCCTCGGCGACCGCCGCTACAACGATCGGCTGTCCGACGTCTCCGAGGCGGCGGTGATGCGCGACCTGGCGGCGTCGAAGACGTTCCTGGCGCGGCTGGAGAAGATCGACACCGCCAACTTCCCCGAGCAGGAAGCGCTCGACAAGGCGCTGCTGGCGCGCAACCTCCGCCAGGCCATCGAGTCCACCGGCCTCAAAGAGTGGGAGATGCCGGTCACGCAGATCAGCGGCATCCACCTCGACACCGCGCAGCTGCCGGCGCTGCTGCCGTTCGCCACCACCAAGGACTACGACGACTACGCCACGCGGCTGCGCAACTTCCCCAAGCAGATGGACGACACCATCGCCGCGATGCGCAAGGGGATGCGCGACCGCCTGATGCCGCCGAAGTTCCTGCTGGAGAAGGTGGTGGAGCAGGCCAACCGCATCGCCTCGCAGGAGGCGGACAAGACCCCATTCGCCCAGCCGCTCGAGAAGTTCGACGACGCCGTGCCGGAGTCCGAGCGCGCCCGCATCCGCGCCGCGGTGCTCGGCGCGATCGGCACCGCCGTGCTGCCGGCGTACAAGAAGTTCGCCGCCTTCGTGCGCGACGACTACGCGCCGCGCGGGCGCACCGACGCCGGCATGTGGGCCCTGCCCGACGGCGCCAAGCGCTACGCCTCGCGCGTCCGCCGCAGCACCACCACCAACCTCTCCGCCGACGAGATCCATCAGATCGGCCTGAAGGAAATGGCGCGCATCGAGGCGGAGATGCTGGCCATCGCCCGGAAGCTCGGCTTCGCCGACCTGAAGTCCTTCCGCGCCTCGCTCGACACCAACGCCAACCTGCGCGCCAAGTCGCGCGAGCAGATCCTGGAGCTCTATCGCCAGTACATCGACCAGATGTACACCAAGCTGCCGCAGCTCTTCGGGCGCCTGCCGAAGCAGAAGGTGATCGTGGTGCCGGTGGAGGAGTTCCGGGAGCAGGAAGCCGCCGGCGCGTCGTACCAGCAGGGCGCGCCCGACGGCTCGCGCCCCGGCCGGGTGGAGGTGAATACCGGCAACGCCACCTCGCGCAAGACCATCAGCATGGAGTCGACCGCGTATCACGAGGGGGTGCCGGGCCATCACATGCAGCTGGCCATCGCGCAGGAGCTGACCGGGCTGCCCGACTTCCGCCGCTTCGGCAACGGCTACACCGCCTACGACGAGGGGTGGGCGCTCTACTCCGAGACGCTCGGCAAGGAGGTCGGCTTCTACACCGACCCGTACAACGACTACGGCCGCCTGCAGGACGAGATGCTGCGCGCCATCCGCCTGGTGGTCGACACCGGCCTGCACTCCAAGCGCTGGACCCGCGAGCAGGTGGTGCAGTTCTTCCACGACCACAGTTCCGAGGACGAGGTGGAAGTGCAGAGCGAGACCGACCGCTACATCGTCTGGCCCGGCCAGGCTCTCGGCTACAAGATCGGATCGCTGAAGATCGCCGAGCTGCGCGCCCGCGCCCGCCGCGAGCTCGGCGACCGCTTCGACATCCGCGCCTTCCACGACGAGATCCTCGGCGCCGGCCCCCTGCCGATGGACGTGCTGGAGCACCGGATCGACGCCTGGATCGCGCGGGGCAAGCAGTAGAATTGGACGGTCATGGTCACTGCAAAGAAAGAAGCGGGCGAGACACTCGACACCTTACCCGAGCACGCGACGTGGGATGACGTGCTGTACGCGATGTACGTACGCCACGCGATCGCCGCGGGCGAAGCCGACATCGCGGCGGGTCGGACGTTTTCGACCGAGGAAGTGCTTCGGTCGCTCGGTCTGCCGGCAAAGTGAACGTTCGCTGGTCTTCGCGCGCCCAGCGAGACCTCGAAGCGCTTTACGAGCACATTGCGGCCGATTCTCCGACCAATGCCGGCCGCATGGCCGACCGGATCGTCGCTCGGCTTGGCCAGATCGAGAACTTTCCCGAATCGGGGCGCATCGTTCCGGAGGTGGGACTGCCGTATCGCGAGCTGATCGAGCCGCCCTATCGCATCATTTATCGCGTAGGCCGGACTGTGATCTTCCTCGTGACCATCGTGCACAGTTCGCGAGAGCTACGTCCTTCGTTCATCCGTTAGGCGCCTCTGCGGGTGTACCGTATCCCCGGGTCAATGGCGCTCTCCTGGCACTTCGACGATCGCCCCGATCATCTGCTGGTGATCGTGGATGGCCGGTGGCACATCCAGTCGGTGCTGAAGCTGATCGACGAGATCGGGCGGCGGTGCCGGGAGCGGAACCATCTGCGCGTGCTGATCGACATGCGACAGGCCGCGGGCCCGGCGTCGGAGTCGGACCGCTACCTCTCCGGCGTGCGCGTCGCCTCGGCGCTGGGACAGATCAAGGTGGCGACGGTCATCGCCGAGAGCGAGTTCGAGACCGGCTTCGCCGCGCGAGTGGCGGAGCGCCGCGGCGGACGGCTCTTCGTAACGAAGGACACCGAGGAGGCGCGCCAGTGGCTCTTCGAGGGTGACTGAAGGATCGCCCGGACACGATTGCCGTCTGCCGGCACGGCGGCAATGCACTAGCTCTAGATGTAGATGTTGCTCGCACAATCCATCTAATGCACGCATCACGCGCTGCCGAATCAGAAGTTGGGCAGACGGAAGTTTGGGCGGCGTGTAGGGGTGGCGTAAAATTCGCCAAAGGATTTGATCCAAGTGACCACTCCGGAATCTCTCAAACTTAACCTGCTTGAGAACAGTCATTCGTTCTTGAAAGAGGCTGTGACCAAGGCGGTCGCAGCAATTTCCGACACGCGGCAGTGGCAGTTCGCGATCCTCCACGTGGTGCAGTCTTTAGAGCTTAGTCTCAAGGCCGCGTTGAATGCGATCCATCCCGCTCTCATCTACGAGAACCTAGACAGCCCAAAGAACACGATCGGACTCATGAAAGCGTTGGAGAGACTCGCGAGTCCGCAGATCGGTGGGATTATCTTTTCTGAGCAGGATCGCTTGCGAATACGCCGTGCCGTCAATGCGCGAAATCAGATGACGCACGCAGACTTCGAACTCACTAGCGAGTACGCCGCCGCGAAGTTCTTCGAAATCTTTGCTTTTGTGGCCGACTTTCAGCGTCGCCATCTCGGTACAGCCGTTTCGGCGTTTCTCCCTGTTTCGGAGTATGCAAGCCTCGTTCAAATACGCAAACTCCTAGATGAACTTGTACTTCGAGCCGAGACCCGCATCGCAGAGGAGAAGATTAGTGAGGAATGGGTCTGGTTCTGTCCCAGCTGTGGCGAGCAAACGTTCGTCATCGATGGCGACGGCACTTGCTACACCTGTGGCGATTCGGAGGAGATAGTGGAGTGTCCGCATTGCGAGCAACTTAAGTTCGAGTACGAGCTGGAATCGTTTTTTGGGCAACTTGATACTTCCTGCGAGGAGGGACGCACGGTGGTCTACAACTCGTACGGTTACCGCGAACATATGGCTTGCCTAGATTGTCTACCACGCATTAGGGAAGACATTCAGAACCAGCGCCAGGAAGACGAGTTTCGGCTGCTGGAAGTGGAGTATCACCTTAGACCACGCACACCTTGAAATCGTCAACTGCAGCGCAGCGCCAGCCCGCTGCCCGGCTGTCGGCGAGCCTCGGCGATCACCGCTGCTCTTGCTTTGCTGCGCAGCTCGAGCAGAACGTGGAGCTGAGCCAGCAGCGAGCTCCGCTCGTGTCCGCGCTCCACGTCCATCTACCTAGCCAGCTACGCTGCTCGTTGCGAGGGCCGGTACACTGCTTGGCCCGAGGTACCTATGGCTCGCCCGCGGAAGATCGCCTTGCCCGCAGCATCACTCGGGTCGAGTCATCGACGAGGTTGGCTGGCACATCACAACTAACTCGGCCGCTGCACCGGACGAGGCCCATGTCCCCGGTCTGGTCTGTTACCTATGTGCCCGGTTTGACCCCGAAGCCGGACTCGTCGAAGCTCTGTTCCCGCGTGTCACTTCGAGTGCTAGCATGTCGCTAGACGTGACGCCGTTCGCTGCCACTTGCGGCCGCCTTCGAGAATGAAATTCGAGATCGTCGGTGAGTTTCGTGCCGTGGAGACCATCGCAAGCGGTCGGCAAATTCGCGTGCTGGCCGCCTTGCGCAAGAAGTGGGGTCAGGGTCGATGGCGAAAGATGAAGGGGATTGTGGTCGTTCGCACTCGCGGTGGTCGTATTCGGGAAGCCGAGGTGCACTGGTACGAAGCGCATGGAATCGGTAAAAAAGACTTCAAGATAAAGAAATTACTCAAATGAACAGCAACTCTGGCCCGCGGGCGGTTCTCTGCGTCGCGAACGAAGGTAATGAAGTGTCCCTCCTACTCTGGAAGATTTACAAAGTCGTTCGAGACGATGACGCACTTGCTGAAGGTTTCCTGCGAGTGGTCGATGAGACAGGAGAGGACTATCTGTTCCCTGAAGAGAACTTCGTTCCCATTGATTTACCGCAAAAGGCTCAACGACCGTTCAACCGGGCGGTTCGCGAACAGCGTCGTGCCGCCGTGAGACCGCGGACTTCAAGTTCCATCCGAACCCGGGGTAGGACGACGACTTCGACCTCTAAACGTCGGGGCGCATAACGCAGCCGACTCGTCGTCATTCGTTGGTCCGGCGCTTCCGCGCGCCCGCCCTCGTAAGGAGCCCTCAATGTCCAAGCTTGTCGCCATCATGTCCATGTCGCTCGACGGCTACGTCGCCGACGCCAACGATGGCGTGGCCGAGGTGTTCGACTGGTACTTCAACTCGGGCGACGTCGAGTTCCACACCGGAGGGGCGGACCCCATGACCTTCAAGGTGTCCGGGCCGAGCGCCGAGCACCTTCGCGCGCTCTGGTCCGAGCTCGGTGCCGTGCTCACCGGCCGGCGCACCTTCGAGGTCGCCCAGGGTTGGGGCGGAAACCACGCCTGGGGACCCGCATTCGTCCTGACCCACCACGTCCCCGACGGATGGCCGCGACCCGACTCCACCGTGCACTTCGTGACCGACGGCCTCGAAAGCGCCGTGCACCAGGCCAAGACCGCCGCCGCCGGGAAGTCCGTCGGCGTCCACGGCGCCGACACCATCCGGCAATTGCTCAATGCCGGGCTCCTCGACGAGATCGCCGTCGACGTCGCGGCGGTCTTTCTCGGCTCCGGGGTTCGGCTCTTCGACCGCCTCGCCGGCACGCCGGCCGTCCTCGGCAACCCGGCGGTGATCCAGGGCGTCGGCGTTACCCACCTGCGCTACCCGGTGCGCAAGGCGTAATCGGATTTCATAGCCTTTCTGGCTAGGCGGTGAGCTTCAGCTCGGTGAAACGTTCACGTGCGAGGCCCCAACGACGTCTTCGACAAGTAATGCCACGCGACTTGGATATTGCAGTTGACGAGGCCCGCTGCGTTCCAGACCTCGCAACTAATACCGATCGCTGAGTTGGACCTGACGCCGTCAGTGCAATCGCGGAAGCGTTTCAAGCATGCTCTCGGAGAACGTCACTTCATTCTCGATCTCCGCTAGCACCTTTTTATCTCGGAACCAGTTCCTGTGTATGAAGGTCGGATCTTTGGTCGCCGCTCGATACGTACGAATCAGAATCTCGCAGGCGGCCTTCGTATAACGTCTTGAGACGTCATCACTTCTCTTTTCCGCGTAAGCGGGGTTCGCGAATCGTCGCAGATCAGAATCGAGCGCCGAATCGTCTCGATACTTCGCGCGAAGTAAGCAACCGATCGCGTAAAACACCATCCACCGGCGTTCCAAAGCATCCTTCACAATCGGGAAACTACTCTCTTTTCGTTCTTCCTCGCGGCGTTCCAAGTTCGCTTTTTCTAGCTTGTACGCCGTACGCACCTGCTCGCAAAGAAACCACGTACCAGCAAGCTTCTCGAATTCATCCCTCGTGACGTTGTCCCAGACTTCGCCACCGTCTCCGAAGATTTTTGAATACCCGCCATCCTTGCCAGTGTCAAACAGATGCCCGGTTCCGCCGTAGACGTCTGGCGGCCCGTAGCGAAATGAAAATATCGTCTTTGCGAACTCCTCCATACCGATTGGAATTTTATTAGCCTCCCGCTCGGATCGCTTGTTTTTGTAAATAAAGTTCTTCCCGTTCCTGGCTGGCACTTCGCTAAAGCGTTTGGCCAGTGCTCGCTGCACTGGGTCATTGCTGCGAAAGTCGGATAGCTTTATGCTATTTTGAGTGTTGTTATACCGGGTTACATTTACAATGAGATTGTCATCGCTCAATGAAATCTCTGAGACGCGGAACATCACCACGACGCGCCTGACACTGTCGCGGTGCTTTAAATGAGCTCTAGCGAGTGAACGAACCGTCTGAGCGCCGTTTATGACTGAAAACCTAGTACAACGCAGCACACCCTGTTCCATATCGGGTTCGATCTTCGTAGCCACCGCTGAAATTCCATTGTTATAAAAGAAAAAGTCTTCGGGTGAGGTCGCGGCCGTATCCATGATGCCACGATTGGTAGATGTATCTCCCACGTAATTTCGTATATTTAGCGAGAAGAGCGTCGTGCGGTACCGCTGATAGAGCTCGCGGAACTGTCCAGCGTTCACTAAACCGATGTACGAAATCGCGCCGTTGGTGTTTTCGTATACAAACCAAGGTACTCCATCGGAGGACGGTGTGAATCTAATAAGAATTGGTTCGACAATTGATTGAGTTGCACTGATCGCCTCGCGAAGTTGCTCGTTCAGCTCGCTCTCTGTCAATACGGCGACATCGATCCGATCCGCTATTCCTGGCGCGTCCGGGAAGCAATCCGGCAGTTGCTCGGTCCACTGCCTAACATCGTCGGAAATGCGCCCCAGCGTGATGTACTGGAGCTCGAACGTGTCGTGCTCCCAATCCACATCGGCAAACGCCTCCAGGACCCGCTGATTCTTCCGCAACGGAGATCCTGCTTGAGGGTGGTGGCGCCGCAGAACTCGGCAAAAAGCTTCGACGTCATCGAGTTTCTCCAGCTTGTCCGCAGCCCTGTACTTACACTGCAGTACCAGCACGAATCCATCATCGGAGCGGTATACGAAATCGACTCCACGGTCGCCCGCCGAGTCTACGAAGCTTCTGTCGAGGTCTTCGGCGTCGTCTGGTAGCAGGCCGGGGCGAGCCTTCCGTACGATTTCGTTAACGTAAAACTCTGTCATCAAGCGAGATACCTGCCGGTCCTGGAGTCGCGAGAGCTCGAGGCCTCGTCGCTCCACGTATTCCCTAAATGCCGCGCGAAAGACAGGCTTCCTGCTCGCTGTCGTCATCGCATGCATTGTATCCGACGGTCGCGAACTACTAACTGGCCAACCGAAGATCGTGAAGTAGTGTTTTGCGTCGGCCGTAGTGCATGTTCGACAGTCGTAATCGGACTCAGTCCTCGATCGCCTCGACGCCGAGGTCCCTCAGCCGTTGCAGATGCTCGTGCATCGCTTTGAGCTCCTCGGCCGTGTGCCCTTCCCAATCCGTGATCTCGCCCTTCACTCGAAGCGGATCGCGGGAGCGGTAGGACTTCGTCGGATTGCCGGGGTACTTTCGGTCGGTCAGATTGGGGTCGTCTTCGATCGGGCCGGTCGGTTCCACCACATAGATTCTGCCGCGTCCTTCGCCGGCGGCCAACTCGGCTCCCCAGGTGGCCGCGTTCAGGGTGGCGGTCAGATAAACGTAGGCCGCCTTCTTCCTCTTACCGTAGTTGGAGCTATAGCCGGGCCCGATCAGGTCCCCCGGCTTCAGGTCGGCCTTCGTGCCATGGTAGAGGGGCTGCGAGGTGAGGTCGTCGATCCCTGCATGTTAGCCGGTCCATGGAACCGCCGGCTCGTTTCCGCTTTCTCACGTTGCTCGACGCGGGGCGGCAGTAACCTCTCGTCGTGCGGATTCGCATCCTGTTGCTCGTCGTTTCGTTCGCGAGCACGGCATACGCCGAGCGGCCTCTCGTCATCCACGTAACGGTTGCTCTCTGCGACAACGAGCATCAGGGCATCGTGCCGGTGCCGCGCGCCATCGGCAACGGTCAGGATCCTCGGAACAACCTCTATTGGGGAGCCGACTTCGGCGTCAAGTCATGGCTGCTCCGTCATGAAAGCTGGGTCAAGGTCGCCGCCCCTCCTGCCAAAGAACCGCAGATCCTCGAGCGCCTCGTCGCACGGAAAGTCATCGCCGGCAGGACCGTCTACGTCATCGCGGATGCGTGGAACGGAGCCGAGATTCGCGGAGCGATCGCCGGCTTCCTCGAGAGCTCTGCCGGAGTCCGGCGCGGCGAAGTCAGAGCGATGGACGGCACGGTCCTGGGCACCGGCGGTGCCGCTGACGTCGTCGCGTACGTCGGGCACAACGGGTTGATGGAGTTCGCGTCGACTGCGAAGCTCCAGGGTGGATCGGGTTCCCGTCCCCGGTCGATCGTTCTCGCTTGTGCCAGCCGGCAGTATTTCGAGCCGCTGCTGCAGCAGGCGGGATCCGAACCGCTGTTGCTCACCACCAATCTGATGGCGCCGGAGGCGTACACGCTCACGGCCGCCGTCGCCGCGTTCATCCAACACGAGGACATTCGCGAGGCCGCGGCGCAGGCCTACAATTCACATCAGGCATGCGGGATTCGCGGAGCGAGACGGCTCTTCTACTCACCACAACGTTAGACTTGCACGAGCAGGGGCGACCATGAATCGTTCACAGATTGAAGACATCCTGGAGCTTCCACCGTCCGAGCGAGTAGCCATCGTGCAGGAGATCTGGGAGAGCGTGTTCGAAGATGTGCATGCCATACCGCTATCGGCCGGGCAACGAGCCGAGCTCGAAAAAAGGTGGCTGGATTTCCAGCAACATCCCGAAGAAGGTGAGTCATGGGATGAAGTTGAAAAGGCTCTTCGGTCGGAATGATCGAACGAGTAATCGTTCGGCGGCTGGCGAAGCAGGATATCCGTGAAGCTCGAGCGTGGTACCGCAAGATCTCGCCATTGCTCGGCGATGACTTCATGGCGGCCCTCAGCCGGGCGGTCGCTGTCATTCGAGAACACCCGCTCGCGTTTCAGATCGTCCATCGCACATTTAGGCGGATCCTGCTACACCGTTTCCCATACGCGCTCTTCTATCACGCAGAGAACGATCGCATTGTCATCGTTGCCGTGCTCCATCAATCGCGTGATCCGGAAATACTCGATGCCAGATAGGCCGCCACGAGGCTTGGACAAGGAGCCGGCTGACGCAGCCGGACGGACATCGAGTGGAGGCGCAGCATGACCCGCCTTGTGGCGCTCCTGGTATTCCTGGCTTCGATCGGGTTCGTCTCCGCAGCGCAGGCGGCGGACACCGATGATGCGAACCTCGTCATCGCCATCGACCGTAGCGCAGGCTTCACGAGCGCGGAGCGAGCCAGGCCGATCGATCACTACCGGTTCACCGTCGTCAAGGATGGCGGTTGGGTGTTCAAGCCGGTGAAAGGCGAATCGAGGAAGGGAAAGCTCGGCGCCGAGGATCTCAAAAGGTGGCTCGAGGCGATCGAGGATGGAGGGCTGTACACGGTCGAGTCGAACCTGATGCTCGGCGCTCTCGATGAGCCCTACATGGACATCACCGTGCGGACCGGGAACAGGAAGACTCGCGTCAGGATCCGCCTGTCGGAGACGCTGTCGAAGGCGGTGGAGAAGAAGATTGTCGAGCTGGCGAAGCCGGGGGAGTAGTTGTCATGCGGGCTTCGGAGATTGAGGTCACGAACATCTCATCTCACGGCTTCTGGCTGTGGCTGTCGGGCCGCGAGGTATTTGTGTCGTTCTCAGAGTTCCCGTGGTTCCGAAATGCCTCCGTCGCTCAGATCACCGCCGTCGAGTGGCCGTCGCCCGATCATCTTTATTGGCCGGAACTGGACGTCGACGTTTCCGTCAGGTCGATCGAGTCTCCAGGCGAGTTTCCTCTGAAATTCCACGCCGGTTAGCTCTTCCAGCAGCCGACGTGCGGCCGTTCGTTACAGATTTTGTCATCTAAAGCGGACATCGGATCACTCGCGATGTCGATCGGATCACTCCTGATGTCGATCGGATCACTCGCGATGTCGATCAGATCACTCAGGTTACAGTTCAGATCACTCGCGTCATCGTTCAGATCACTCGCGATCACGATCGGATCACTCGCGATGTCGATCGGATCACTCGTGACATCGATCGGATCACTCGCGATCACGATCGGATCACTCATGATCATGAATTGATCACTCGGAGTGATCCGATCGATAACGTGGAGCACGAAACATGTACCGAGCGGCTTGTTTGGGCTGACCCGGCACTGACTGTTAAGATCCGCGCACACCCTCTCGCTGACATGTCCGATAAACCCTTCTTTTCAGACGGTTTGCTCGTTACCGCTCCTGACGGCACCTATGGCGGTCTCAGGCGCAGCCAGCGATTCGCCGCTTACGAGGACCGCGTCGAGATCGACGGGGTTCAGGTGTATTACCCCTACCTCACCGAACTGCGCGTTTATGGAAACGTCCTGCATGTCGCCTACGCGGCGTCCGACGGCAAGCAGGTCGAGAAGTTCTTTCGATACAACACCTTCCTCGCCCGAACCGGTGCGAAAAAGCTACTGGAGATGGCCGAGCGAGTCTCCGCGGCGCGGAAGGCGGTGGTGACGCCGTCGGTGTGGACTCGAGCAGCGGTCGTTCCTCAGCAGCCCGCGTTGCGCGCCGAGTTGGTGGGCGAGAAAGAGCGGTGGCATTACGCGGCCGTCTACTCGGCGTTGGTCGCCTTTCCCGCGGTTTGTCCGGCCTGTGGGATGCCGGCCGAAACGGTCGGCCACCTGCCGCTGAGCGCGGGGCTGGACGAAAAGGGCAACTGGGTGGTCCCGGCGTGCCGTGCGCACGCGGAGGTCGTGGCGCAGTATCTGCGGCCTTCCAACTGGCGGGCTGCCAACTCGCGCCTGGAGTTCGCCTGCGCGCGCCCGGACTATGCGCGGCTCCTAGTGTCGGCGAACAGCGGGGAGCCGGACGGCGAAGTCCGCCGCCAACGCGAGAACGCGCCGCTGCTGTGGGAGATCCGCAACGGCAGGCGATTCGTCGTCTATCAATATGCCGTGTCGCTGATCGCGGTCTCGTTCCTCCGCCCGTCAAAGCTGGAGGAGATCGGGCCCGACCAGAGTCGGTTCGTCCGAGGACTGAAGTATTCGCTCATCTCCCTGGTCGCGGGCTGGTGGGGGATACCGGCCGGACCGATCTTCACCATCGCCTCGATCGTCCGCAACTGCCGCGGCGGGATCGACCTCACCGCCACGGTGATCGAGGTGCTGAACGGCACCGCCATTTCCGGCGGCGGCTACTAGGGCGGGTCGGATGGCCTTTCGACGCAGCGGGTCCCTCTTTTGCTCGGCTAGCGGGTAAGGTAGGGTGCTCCCGTGAAACCAAGGGTGTATCTGGAGACCAGCTTCATCGGCTATCTCACGATGCGCCCGCAACGCGATCCGATTGTCTTGGCGCATCAGCAACTTACGCTCGAATGGTGGGAGCGGCGTCGCGCGAGTTTCGAACTCTTCACGTCCGAGGTTGTCGTCGTCGAGTCGGAGCGTGGCGACGCGTCGGCGGTTCAGGAACGGCGGACCATCCTTCGCCAGACGCAGAGGCTTGCCGCTTCCCCGGCGGCGGAGGCACTCATTCCCGAGCTCCTCATGGCGACACGGCTGCCATCCAAGGTCTTTGCCGATATGGCGCATGTGGCACTGGCAACGGTGCATGGCATGCAGTACCTGCTAACCTGGAATTGCCGGCATATCGCCAACGCTACGATCCAACGTGCCATCGTGAAAACATGTCGCGAACGCGGATACGAACCGCCGGTCATCTGCACGCCGGAAGAACTCATGGGAGAGTGAACATGTGGACCGACCCAGTGGTCGAAGCAACGCGGCAGGCTCGTGCCGAGATCGTGGCTCCGTTTCACGACGACATTCACAGTTTCTTCGAATACATACGCGAACTGGAACGCAAGAACGGCGAACCAACCATAACGCTCGAACCAAATCCTCCAGACATTCTGGCTGTTCAACACGCGTCGCGATAAACGGTCAGTGGCTCCTCGAAGCCGACTGCAGGATCGCCGCGGCGATGAGCGGCAGCCCGTGCACCGCGACCGCCGCGTCGCGCGCGATGGCCTCCTTCGGCATGCCGAAGACGATCGAGGTCGCCTCGTCCTGCGCGATGGTGTACGCGCCGCTCTTGCGCATCTCCAGCAGGCCGGCGGCGCCGTCGTCGCCCATGCCGGTGAGGATGACGCCGACGCCGTTGACGCCGGCGGCGCGGGCCACGGAGCGGAACAGCACGTCGACGCTCGGGCGGTGCCGCGACACGGGCGGCCCGAGCGTGACGCGAACGCGGTATTCGGCGCCGTCGCGCATCACTTCCAGGTGGCGGTTGCCGGGGGCGATGAGCGCGCGTCCGTCGATGACGCGGTCGCCGTCCGCCGCTTCCTTCACCTCCACGCGGCAGGTCTCGTTGAGCCGGCGCGCGAACGCGGCGGTGAAGACCTCCGGCATGTGCTGCACGATGACCATCCCCGGCGCGCCGGGCGGAAGGCTCTCCAGGATCTCGCGCAGCGCCTCGGTGCCGCCGGTCGACGCGCCGACGGCCACCACCTTCTGCGTCATGCGGATGACGGGGACGGGGAGGGCGGGAGGCGCCGCCTCTTTGCGGAGGCGGCGGCGCACGCGCGCGGCGGCGGCGCCGCGCACCACGTCGAGCAGCCGCTCGGGCGCGCTCGGCTTGGCCACGATGTCCACCGCTCCTTCCTCCAGCGCGCGCAGCGACACCTCCGTGCCGCGGCCGGCCAGCGCGGAGCAGATCACCACCGGCAGCGGATCCTCGGCCATGATCTTGCGCAGGAAGGTCAGCCCGTCCATGCGCGGCATCTCGATGTCGAGCAGCACCACGTCGGGGCGCTGGTGCGCGATCTTGTTCATCGCGATGAGCGGGTCGGCGGCGACCGTCACCTCGATGTCGCGCGCGCGCCGGCAGACCGCGACCATCGTCTGTCGCATCACCGCGGAGTCGTCGACGACCAGGAGTCGGATCATGATCAGAAGGCCAGCAGCAACTTCAGACCGATGCGGTTGTCGCGCGGCTTGCCGTCCTGCGACAGCGTGTCGACGTCGGCCAGCACGGCGCAGGTGACCTTCTGCAGCGCGGGCACCCAGTAGGCGATGCCTGCGATGTTGCGCGAGCGGGCGGGGGTGTCGTCGTGGCGCAGCAGCAGCTCCCACCCTTTGCCGAGGCGCGGGGTGGCCCAGACGGACCAGCCGTGATTGTCGGTGTCGCGGTCGGTGGCCTTGGCCAGGTCGAGGCCGGCGTTGACGCGCTTGCTCTCGTAGGTGACCTGCCCGATGAGGCGCGTCCGCTTGGCGCCGGCGGCGTAGTGGTCGGCGTCGACGAACAGCGTGGTGCGCACGCCCTTCAGCGGCTTGTAGGTGGCGCGCACCTGCAGCGCCTTCTGGTCGTTCGCCTCGGCCTTGGAGTAGCCCTCGCCGTTGTAGATGCCGGCGTGCACGTCGCCGCGCTCGCCGGGGAGGTTGTAGTGCACCGAGGCGCCGGTATCCGACGACGAGAGCCAGCCCTCGCGCTCGGGGAAGAGCGTGCCCTGGAAGCGGTAGCGGTAGACCGCCTCGGTGGCGTCGATCAGCGGCGTCTGCTGCATGCCGAGGCGGATCCACCAGCGGTCGACGGTGTACTGCGCGAAGGCGTACTTCAGCCGGAACTGCTGCGAGCCGGCCAGCGAGCTGCCGCTGCCGCTCTCGCGCGAGACGTCCGGGGTGATGCGGAAGCTGATGTTCTTGTTCAGGTTCCCGGTGACGTTGATGTAGGCGCGGCTGACGTTGAAGGCGTCGGGCGCGGTCTGGGACGTGTAGTCGGCGAAGAGCGTCGCGCCGACCTTGACCGACGGCTCGTCGGCCGCCGCCGCGGACGCGGCGATCGCCAGCAGCGCGAGCGCGCAGAGAGTGTTTCGCATCGAAGTCGTTCCTTTCAGATGTGCGAGTAGGTGGTGGGGCCGACGTGCCGCAGGGCGTGCACGCCGCTGTGCAGCGTCTCGGAGTGGCCGAGCATGAGCATGCCGCCGGGCGCGAGGTGGCGCGCCAGGCGGTCGATGACCGCCGCCTTGGTCTGGCGGTCGAAGTAGATCAGGACGTTGCGGCAGAAGATCAGGTCGAAGCTGCCCTCGACGGGATAGGTCGCATCATTCAGGTTGACGTGAGTGAACTTGATGACTGATTTCAGCGCGGGGTGGACGCGCGCCTTTCCCTCTTCCGACCGCACGCCCTTCAGCATGTAGGCGCGGCGATACTCGGGCGGCACCGACTCCACGCGCGACATCGGCCACACGCCCTCCTTCGCGGCGTCGAGCGCCTTGGTCGAAATGTCCGACGCCAGCACCTCCACCGCCCACCCGCTCTCGGCCGGGAAGTGCGTGCGCAGCAGCATGGCCAGCGAGTACGGCTCTTCGCCTGTCGAGCAGGCCGCGCTCCAGGCGCGGACGCGGCGGGGGCGTTCCCCCGCCTCGCCCGCCTCGCGCCACCGCGGCAGCACTTCCCGGTCGAGGAAGTCGAACTGCCGCGGCTCGCGGAAGAAGCGCGTCTCGTTGGTGCAGATGCTGTCGAGCATGGTGGTGCGCTCGGCGCGGTCGTACTCCACGGCGTCGTAGTAGGCGCCGAAGCTCTGCAGCCCGAGGGCGCGCAGCCGCTTGCCGAGGCGCGCCACCACCAGCGCCTTCTTCGACTCCGGAAGGAAGATGCCGATCTCGCGGTGGACCAGCGACTGGAAGAGCCGGAACTCGCGGTCGGTGAGCGGGCGAAGGGCGTCGAGCAGCATCGGTTACTCCGCCAGCTCCGCGAGGGCGAGCTCTTCCACCGGCGCGGCGGCGTCGGCGGCGGCGAGCAGTTCGGAAAGCGAGAGCACGCGATCGATGTCGAGCAGCACGATGAACTTGCCGTTGCTGTCGCCCATCCCGGCGATGCAGTCGACGCGCACCTTGGGGCCGAACTGCGGCGGCGGCTGGATCTGCGCCGGCCCGAGGTCGACCACCTGGTGAACCGAGTCGGCCATCACGCCGAGGACCATCCGCTCGCGGTCGTGCTGCACCTCGACCACCACCACGCAGGTGCGGGGGGTGATCTGCGTCTGCGGCATGCCGAACTTCACGGCCAGGTCGACCACCGGCACCACCGCGCCGCGCAGGTTGATCACGCCGCGCACCCACGACGGCGCGCCGGGTACCCTGGTCAGGACGGCGCACTCGAGGATCTCCGTCACCTTGAGGATGGTGACGGCGTACTCGTCGCCGGCCAGGAAAAATGTCAGGTACTGATTCATGGTCGCCTCCTAGAAGTGCGCGTAGTCGGGATACGGCGAGCCGACGGACACCCGGGCCGCGTCGGCGACGACCGGACGGCTTCCGTGGAACGCGGCGATCTCGGTCTGACGGACGGGGCGGGCGGCCGGCGCGACGAAGCCGCCGGCGGTGGTGAAGAAGGCGATGGTCTGCTGCAGCGCCTCGGACTGCGAGGCCATTTCCTCGGCGGTCGAGGCCAGCTCCTCGGAGGCCGAGGCGTTGCGCTGCGTGACCTGGTCGACCATCGACATGGCGCGGCTGATCTGCGTCACGCCGGCCGACTGCTCGTTCGACGCCGCGGCCACTTCGCGCACCAGGTCCGCCGTGCGGCGGATGGTCGGCACCAGCTCGCCGAGCAGGCGGCCGGAGCGCTGCGCCACTTCCACGCTCGACGAGGCCAGCCCGCCGATGTCCTTCGCCGCCGTCTGGCTGCGCTCGGCCAGCTTGCGCACCTCGGTGGCCACCACCGCGAAGCCGCGTCCGTGCTCGCCGGCGCGCGCCGCTTCGATCGCCGCGTTCAGCGCCAGCAGGTTGGTCTGGTAGGCGATCTCCTCGATGATGGAGATCTTCTCGGCGATCTTGGTCATCGCCTCGGCCGACTGACGCACCGCCTGCGCGCTCTCCTCCACGTCGTTCGTGCCCTTCACCGCCATCGCTTCCATCTGGCTGCTGTTCTCGGCGTTCTGGGTGATCGACGCGCTCATCTCTTCCAGGTTGGAGGTGGTCTCTTCCACCGACGAGGCCTGCTGGCTGGTGCCCTGCGAGAGCGACTGCGCGCTGGAGGAGACCTGCGAGGAGGCGACGGTCAGGGCGGAGGCGCCGCTGCGGACCTCGTTGATGATCTCGGTCAGCTTGTCGATCATGTTGACCAGCGACTTGCCGAGGGCGTCGCGCTCCGAGCGCGGCGTGACGCGCACGCGCAGGTCGCCGGCGGCGATGCCGGAGGCCGCGCGGACCATCTCGCCGTTCGAGGCCACCATCTTCTTCATGGCGGCGAAGAGCATTCCGGTCTCGTCGGTGCCGCGGGTCGGGATCTCCAGGTCGGCCTCGCCGATGGCCAGGCGCTCGGCGTAGGCCACCACTTCGAGGATCGGTCCGGTGATGCTGCGGGTGACGGCGATGGTCAGGAAGAAGACCACCGCGATGCCGGCGATGCAGATCACCGCCATGGTCAGGCGGGTGTTCTGCTCGGCGTCGGCGACCACTTTCTCCTTGGTGGCCATCCGCGCGGCGTTGACGCGCGCGTACTCAGCGGCGCTGGTGTCGAGGCGGCGGATCTCGTCCTTGTACGGCGTGATCGCGGCGTTGGCGCTGACCGAGCCGGTGATCTTGCCGTCCCGGATGTCGCGCACCACGTTCTGGAAGCCGTTGACGTAGGTGTTGAGGTCCGAGCGCATGCTGCGGACTACCTCGCGGTCCTCGGGGGTGGTGACCAGCTTGTCGAGGCGGTCGAGGTCGTCGCCGAGGTCGCGGTACGCCTTGTCCCACTTGGCCGTGTAGTCGGCCACGACGGGGGTGTCGCCGATGTTGAGGAAGGTGTCCTTCTCGAAGCGGCGGAGGTCGAGGGTGTGCGCCTGCGCGCTGGAGGCGACGGCCATCAGGCGCGCATCGCCGTTGAGGATCCCGTTGATGGTGGACGACATCCGGGTGAGACCCCAGAAGCCGGCGGTGGCGACGATGGCCACCAGGACCAGGGTGAGGCCGAAGGCGAGGGTGAGGCGTTTTCCGATTTTCCAATCACTGAACACAATTGACTCCTTCACTGTTGTTCTGCTGTTTTTGCGCGGCGCACGACTTCATGGGCATCGAGGACGAGCGCCACACGTCCATTGCCGAGGATGGAAGAGCCGGTGACCGCGGGGAGCCGGCGGAGCATGCCGCCGAGCGGCTTGACGACCGTGGGACTGCCGCCGAGGAGCTCGTCGACGACCACGCCGGCGCGCCCCTCGATGGTTTGCACGATGACGACGTTCTCGCGCTGCCCGCGAGGCCCGTCGAGATCGAAGAGATGCCGGAGGCGGAGATAGGGGACGGCCTCGCCGCGCACGTTCAGCACGCCGCATGGCGCGTCGTCGTCGCCGGGCATGCCGGTGCACTCGACGATGACGTCCATGGGGATGACGTAGGTCTCGCCGGCGGCGGCGACCACGAAGCCGTCGATGACGGCGACGGTGAGCGGGAGGCGGATGATGAAGGTGGTGCCGCGCCCGACTTCCGAGGCGACGGAGACCGTGCCGCGTAACGATTCGATGTTGCGGCGGACGATGTCCATCCCCACGCCGCGGCCGGAGACCTCGGTCACCTCACGCGCGGTGGTGAAGCCCGGCTCGAAGATGCGGCCGAGGATGGCGGAGTCGATGCCGCGGCCGTCGTCGGCGAAGCGGATGACGATGCCGCCCGCCTCGTGCGCGGCGGTGATGCGGATCGATCCCGACTCTTCGATGCCGTGATCGATGGTGTTGCGGATCATGTGGGTGACGGGGTCCTTGAGGTGCTCGACCACGGTGGTGTCGACTTCCACGTCGCCGGTCTCCACGAAGAGGGCGACGCGCTTGCCGCTGGAGGCGGCCAGGTCGCGGACGATGCGGTGGAAGGGCTGCAGGGCGGGGCCGAGCGGCACCATCCGCGCGCTCATGATCATCTCCTGCAGGTCGAAGCTGAGGCGGTCGAGCTCGCGCACCACGTCGAGGTCCTGCGCCACCAGCTGCCGCACCCGCCCGCGCACGATGGCGATCTCGCCGCTGAGGTCGAGCATCCGGTCGAGCTTCTCGATGCCGACGCGCAGCGTGCGCGAGTGCCCGGCGTCGCCGGGACGCTCGAAGTCGCGGTCGCGCACCGCGCGGCCGTAACGGTCGACGAAGGCCAGCAGTCCGGTGATCACATCGGGCGTCGCCTTCGTCTCGCCGACGCGCATCCGGTCGAGCGTCTCCTCGGCGGCGTGCGCCAGCGCGGTGAGCTCGTCGAACTGCAGGCAGGCGGCGCTTCCCTTGAGGGTGTGCGCGGCGCGGAAGATCTCGTGCAGCAGCGGCTGGTCGGCGGGGTCGCGCTCCAGGCGGAGCAGCAGCTCCTCCATGGTGGCCAGCATTTCCTCCGCCTCGGTGACAAAGGCGGCGAGCAGCTCCTCGCGGTCGTCCGCGTCGAACATGGCGGCGGTCATCTCAGAGCTCCTTCACGCGCACCACGCCGGTGCCGGTCTCGAAGTGCAGCTTCCGTCCGCGCCGGCCGCCGCTCTCCTCGGCGGCGACCTCGATGCCGTGGCGCGCCAGGACCTCGCGCGCCATCTCCACGTTCTGCATGCCGATCGGCTTCTTCGGCTCGAAAGCGAGGATGACGTTCGCGCCGCCGAAGATCTTGGCCACCAGGCGGTGCTTCGACGCGCCGCGCGAGAGGACGTCGCCGATCAGCCGCTCCATCGCCGTGTTGCCGTAGCGCGCGTCGCGGTTGGAGCTGAGCGGCATGGAGGGGAGGAGGTAGTGGTTGATGCCGGCCACCCGCACCAGCGGATCCCACAGGCAGACCGCCACGCAGGAGCCGAGGATGGTCATCACCGTGGACGGCTCCGAGGCGACGAAGATCTGGCCGGGATGGAGGTGGATGACCGGCGGGGCCTGCTGCAGGATGGGCAGCGCGCTCATGCCGGCACCGCCTCTTTCACCCGGCCGTGCAGCGTGGCGCAGTGCAGCGCGGTGGAGGCGTGGACGGCCAGCAGCTCGAGCAGCTCGTGATCGACCGCGGCCAGCTCGCCCTTGTGCTCGAGCAGGCTGAAGATGAGGATGCCGCCGATGATGTTGTCCTCGATCTTCAGCGGGACGCAGGCGGTGAGCAGGGCCTGGCCGCCGCGGGCGTGCGGATTGACGAAGGTCTCGCCGGCAGCCAGGGTGCGGCCGAGCAGGCCGTCGCCCAGGCGGAAGCGGGAGAGCCTGGTCGATTCCAGCCCGAAGGACGACACCAGGTGGAACTCGTCGGCGGGGCCGCGCTCGAAGATCCCCACTTCCTCCGAGCCGATGAGATTGATGATGATCTCCTGGATGGTGCGGAGCACGGCGTCGCGGTCGACGCTGGAGTGCAGTTGGTACGAGGCGACGTAGAGGTTGGCCAGGTTGCTGTTGTGCGTCTCGATCTGGTGGTGCTCCTCGGCGTAGCGGCGGTTCTCCTCCACCACGCCGTCGAGGCGGACGCGCAGCAGGTCGAGCTCCTGCGCGGTGCTGCCCTGCAGGTTCTCCAGGCGGCGGTAGTCGCTCTCCAGGGTGGCCACCTGGCCGCGCAGCTTCTCGTTCTCGCGCAGCAGGGCCGAGGTGTACTGCTGCTGCTCGTCGCGGGCGACCTGGATGTAGGAGCGGTTCTTCTCGTCGCGGCTCACAGCGCCACCTCCTCGCCGAGAAAGTTGCGCACCTTGGCCAGCAGCTCGATGGAGTTGATCGGCTTGGTGATGTAGTCGCTGCAGCCGGCCGTCCACCCCGTCTCCACGTTGGAGGCCTCGCCGCGCGTGGTGACCATGATGATCGGCGTGGCGCTGGTGGTGTCGTTGGCGCGGATGCGGCGGCAGGCCTCGAAGCCGCCCATCTTGGGCATGATGACGTCGAGGAGGATGAGATCGGGGAGGTGCTCCTCCGCCTTGCGCACTCCCTCCTCGCCGTCGGACGCGACGATGATCTCGTACGCCTGATTGCGGAGGATGAACTTCTCCATCATCAGGATGGTGTTCGAGTCGTCGACCAGCAGAATCTTCTTTTTCTTCATCGTTGTGCCTCCTGTGCACTCGTCAATTGATTGAGTTTTTCGACCGGCTCCGGCATGGCCAGGTGGTAGCCCTGAACCAGGCGGACGCCGAGGGCGCGGACCGCTTCCAGGTCGGCGGCCGACTCCACTCCCTCGGCCACCACCTTCCCGCCGAGACGCTCGGCGAGCAGCAGGATCGACTCGATGGCGGCGCGCGCGTGGTCGCGCTCCCCGCAGCCGGTGACGAAGTAGCGGTCGATCTTGTAGAAGTCGGGACGGATCTCGACCAGCGCGCGGTGGTTGGAGTAGCCGAGGCCGATGTCGTCGAGCGCGATGCGCACGCCGGCGCCGCGGAGCTGCTCGAGGTTGGCGAAGAAGCGCTCGCCGTCGCGGTACCGCTGCTGCTCCACGATCTCCAGGATCACGTTGCTCGGCGGGACCTTGAAGCGCTTGCAGAGCTCGACCAGGTAGGTGGTGAAGTGGTCGTCGCGCTCCAGCGTCAGGGCGTGGACGTTGATGCAGATCGGCGCGCGCCGCGCCACCAGGTGCAGGGCGCAGAGCACCGCCTTCACGCAGGCGCGGTCGACTTCCACTTCCTTCGCCTTGCGGCGGACGTACTCGAAGAGCACGTCGGGCTTCTCGGCGTTCGATCCCTTGGGTCCGCGCGAGAAGGCCTCGATGGCGAAGAGCACCGGGTCGCCGTCCACCATCTCGAAGATCGGCTGGTAGAAGACGCTGATGCCGCCCTGGCCGAGGATCTCGCCGAGCAGGTTGCGGCGCATCACACCGCCCTCCCCAGCACGCGGTTGACGGTCTCCGCGATCTGCGGCAGCAGCGCCGGCTTGGCGATGAACGCGTCGGCGCCGAGGGCGTCCGCGCTGCGGCGGATGTCCGCGCCGGCGTGGGCGGAGAGGATGATCACGTGCGTGCGGCGCGAGTTGCGGCGGACGAAGCGGAGCACCTCCAGCCCTTCCACCGAGCATTCCCAGGAAAGCCGGAGGTCGGCGATGACGACGTCGTAGTCGTTCGTGGTGATCAGTGCCTCGGCTTCTTCGAGCTCGCGGGCGCAGTGCACCTCGAGGCCGGCGGCGTTGAAAAACTTCTGAAGGGCGGCGAGCACGGTCGGCTCGTCCTCGACCAGGAGCAGGCGGGTCAGTGGGTTCATCATGACCGCCTGTAAAGGCAACGTGGCGGCCACGCCTGAAACCAACGCGATTTTTCAGTTAAGTTGAAGAGGAAGGGAGAGTTAGGTCATTGTGACGGAAGTGCGTCGGGACGGAGATTTTAAAATTTCGAACTCCGATTTCGAAAAGCTGCACGATAGGCGCGTGAATTCGCGCCTGCTGCGCGCCGCGGTGACGTGGCTGGTGGCCCTCGGCGGAACGGCGGCCGTCACGGCGGCCGGCCGGGCGATGAACCTCAATCACGTCACGGTCGGATTCGGGTTCCTCATCGTGGTGCTGGCCGCGGCGCTTCGCGGCGGCCTGCCGGCCGGCACCGTGGCCTCCATCGTGGCCACGCTGTCGTACAACTTCTTCTTCTTCCAGCCGCTCTACACCTTCACCATCCACGATCCCTCCAACTGGGTGGCGCTGGCGGCCTTTCTGGTCACCTCGGTCACGGTGAGCCGGCTGGTGATCGCGGCGCGCATCGAGGCCCGGCGCGCCAAGTTGCGCCACCAGGAGCTGGAGACGCTGTACGGTCTCAGTGTGGAGCTCTTCACCGCCACCAACCGCGCCGGCGCGCTCGGCGACGCTGCCGGCCGTGCGCTGGTGCTCCTCGGCGCGCGCGAAGGCGGGCTGGTGCTCTTCGACGGCGCTCCCGAGCGGCAGGACGCCGTCTGGTGGCGCGGCGACAAGCCGGACGAGATCGGCGAGCGGATCGCCGACGTCGCGCGGCGCGGCGAGCCGCTGGAGCTCGCATCCACGGCCGGCGGGCCTCGCGACGTCTACCTCCCGCTGTTCGCCGGCGGCGAGACGATCGGCGCGCTGGTGGCGCGAGGATCGGAGGCGTCGATGCCGGCGCTGGTGTCGGTGTCTCGGCTGGTAGGCCTGGCCGTGGAGCGCGAGCGCTTCATCGAGGAGAATGCGCACGTGGAAGCGCTGCGCGAGAGCGAGACTCTCAAGACCTCGCTGCTGCGCGCCATCTCGCACGACCTGACCACGCCGCTGACGGCGATCACCATCCACACCGAGTCGCTGCGCAGGAAGGCGGAGCGCGACGAGGAGCTGAAGGCGCCGGTGACGGGCATCGCCGGCGAGACCGGACGGTTGCGGCGGCGCATCGACAACCTCCTGTCGATGGCGCGGCTGGAAGCAGGGAAGGCCAAGCCGCGCCGTGAGCCGACGCCGCCGGCGGACCTCTTCCGCGCGGTGCGAGAGAACCTGCCGCTGGTGCGCGTCTCGGTGCACGTCGACGACGACTGCCCGGACGCCAACGTCGATCCCTCGCTCGCGCTGGAGATCCTGGTGAACCTGATCGAGAACGCGCATCGCGCGTCGCCACCCGGCGTGCCAGTCGAACTGCTGGCGCGCGTCCATCCGTCTGATCCGGCGCAGGTGCGCATTGAAGTGCTCGATCGCGGACCGGGCATGCCGCGCGACGTCGCGCAGGGCGGTCTCGGACTGGAGATCGCGCGTGGCCTGGCCGCGGCGAACGGCGGCAGCATCGACTTCGCGCCTCGTCCGGACGGCGGCACGATCGCCCGGCTCGACGTTCCGGCGGCGCCGCTGCCTGTCGGAGAGCTCGCATGAGCGGCGCGCCGCTCATCCTGGTCGTCGACGACGACCCCGCCATCCGCGACTCGATGGAGCGCGAGCTGCGCGCCAACGGATACTCGACCGTCAGCGCCACGGAAGGAGGCGAGGGCGTCCGCGCCTTCGAGACGCACGCGCCGGAGCTGATCCTGACCGATCTCTCCATGCCGCGCTCGGACGGCTTCGAGCTGATCGCGGCCATCCGCGCCACCGCCCGCACGCCGATCATCGTCCTCTCCGTCCGCGGCAACGATGCGGACAAGGTCCGCGCGCTCGACCTCGGCGCGGACGACTTCGTCACCAAGCCGTTCTCCGTCGCCGAGCTGATGGCGCGCATCCGCGCGCAGCTGCGGCGCACCGCGCCCGCGGCGACGCTGCTGGCGTTCGACGAGCTCTCGATCGATCTCGAGCGCCGGCGCGTTAAGCAGGGCGGACGCGAGATCCGCCTCACGCCCACCGAGTTCGCGCTGCTGGCGCTGCTCGCGGCGAACGCCGGCAAGCCGATGTTCACCGACACCATCATCTCGCGCGTCTGGCGCGACGCACCGGGCACGACCGCCGACACGGTGCGCGTGCATATGAGCGCCCTGCGCAAGAAGATCGAGCCCGACCCCTCGTCGCCACGGTACATCGTGACCGAGCCATGGGTCGGCTACCGCTTCATCGCCGAGCCGGTGTGAACGTGGTTGCGGGGTAGCGGGGTCTCGCGGTCTCGCGGTCTTTAGAGTCCTTCTCCCCTCTCTGAGGGGAGAAGGTGGCCGAAGGCCGGATGAGGGGACGCCCCCTCACCCGGCCCTTCGCTGCGCTCAGGGCCACCCTCTCCCCGCAAGCGGGGCGAGGGACTCTAAAGATCGAGAGCGACACTCTTCACGAACTCTTCACGAACCCTTTCGCCTTTCTTCCGCCGATCCTTTCCACTCCTTAGCGACCGCGTTCTTTACCCCTTGTTGCAATGAGGCATGTTCGCGGAATCGCGGCATCACCCGTTGACCACCGCGCTGCTGGTCGTGCTGTTCTGGCTGGGGGCGGCGGTGCTGGTCTGCGCCGTTCACCTCGAGATCGATCCGCGGTCGGTGGTGGGCGGCGCCGTGGGCACCATCGTCGCGGTCTTCGCGGCGGCGCATCTCTACACGCGGCTCTGCGCGCGCAATGCCGGCGTGTCGCATGCGCTCGGCGTCGGCGTGGCCTGGCTGGTCCTGGCCATCAGCACCGAGATCGCGGTGAGCAGCCGGCTGGGGCATGACTGGTACGCCATGCTCGGGACGCCGGCGCATCCGCTGCTGCGCAATCTCTTCCTCTTCGTCTGGGTCTTCGCGCCGGTCTGTTTCGCGCACCGGGAGGTGGGTTGGTGACGCGTGTGTGGCGAAAAATCGTCGGCGAGCCGCGCGACGTCAGCGATCCGCACGTCCTCCACAAGATCTCGCTGATCGCCTTCCTGGCCTGGGTCGGCCTCGGGGCGGACGGCCTCTCCTCGTCGGCGTACGGGCCGGAAGAAGCGTTCCGCGCGCTCGGCGAGCATCACTACCTGGCGCTGGTCCTCGCGCTGGCCACCGGGATCACGGTGCTGATTCTCTCCGCATCGTACTCCAGCATCATCGAGCAGTTCCCGACCGGCGGCGGGGGATACGTCGTCGCCTCGCGCCTGCTCGGCCCGCGCTTCGGGGTGATCTCCGGCTGCGCGCTGGTGGTCGACTACATCCTGACCATCACCGTCTCGATCGCCTCGGGCGGCAACGCCATCTTCAGCTTTCTTTCGCCGTCGCTGCATTGGTGGAAGATGCCGGCCGAGATCGTGGCCATCGTCATCCTCATCGCCCTCAACATCCGCGGCGTGAAGGAGTCGGTGAAGGTGCTGACGCCGGTCTTCCTGGTCTTCCTGGCCACGCACATCCTGCTGATCGGGTACTCGGTCTTCACGCACCTCGGCGCGATCCCCGCGGTGACGCACCGCCTGTCGAGCGAATACTCCACGGGCATGGCCACGCTCGGCGTCGGCGGGATGCTGATGCTCCTCCTGCGCGCCTACTCGCTCGGCGGCGGCACGTACACCGGCATCGAGGCGGTGTCGAACGGGCTGCAGATCATGCGCGAGCCGCGCGTACGAACCGGCCGGAAGACGATGATCTACATGGCCCTCTCGCTGGCCCTCACCGCCTCCGGCATCCTCGTCGCGTACCTCCTGCTGCAAACGCGTCCGGCCGACGGCAAGACGATGAACGCCGTCCTCTCCGAGCAGGCCTTCGGATCGTGGAGCCTGGGCGGGCTGCCGGTCGGCTACTGGCTGGTGCTGGTCACGCTGATCTCGGAAGGATTGCTGCTCTTCGTCGCGGCGCAGGCGGGATTCATCGACGGACCGCGCGTGATGGCCAACATGGCGGTCGACTCGTACTTCCCGCACCGCTTCGCCGCGCTCTCCGAACAGCTCTCGATGCAGAACGGCGTGTTGCTGATGGGGGGCGCCGCGCTGGCGATGCTGCTCTACACGCGCGGCAACATCCACCTGCTGGTGATCATGTATTCGATCAACGTTTTCCTGACCTTCACGCTGTCGCAGGTGGGGATGTGGCGCTTCTGGTGGCCGCGGCGCGGCGACCGGCGGCGGCCGTATCACATCTTCATTCACGGCCTGGCCATGGTGATGTGCGCGGGGATCCTGGCCGTCACCGTCTTCGAGAAGTTCGGCCACGGCGGCTGGGTCACGGTGGTGATCACCACGCTCTTCGTGCTGCTCTGCCTCCGCGTGAAACGGCACTACGACTCGATCCGCGCGGGCCTCCGCCAGCTCGACGACATCCTCGGCGCGATTCCGGCCGCCGGCGAGCCGCACGCGCGGACCCTCGACCCCAAGGCGCCGACCGCGGTGATCCTGGTCAGCGGCTTCAACGGCCTCGGCGTGCACACCATCCTCTCCACCCTCCGCTTCTTTCCCGGCCTGTACCGGCAATTCATCTTCGTCTCCATCGCCGTGGTCGACTCCGGCCACTTCAAAGGGCGCGAGGAGATCGAGGCGCTGCAGCGGAAGACCGACGACGACGTGCAGCAGTACGTCGAGGTCGCGCGGCGGCTCGGCTTCCCGGCGGAGGGCGTGACCGAGATCGGCATCGAAGTGGTGGCCGAGGCGACGGAGGTCTGCGAGCGCGTGGCGCGGCAGTATCCGAAGGCCACCATCATCTCGGGCAAGCTGGTCTTCCGGCAGGAACGGATGTTCAACCGCCTGCTGCACAACGAGACGCCGACGCTGATCCAGCGCCGCCTGCAGTGGCTCGGCGTGCCGATGGTGGTGCTTCCGGTTCGCGCCGACGTGTAGTCAGTGGCGGGCGCCGAGACGGCGCCCATCCAGCCGGCGAGGACGCCGGCGCTCCACACGGGCGGTCAGGCGCGGAGCCCGTGCTTGCGCATCTTGTAGTACAGCGTGTTGCGCGTGATGCCGAGGCGCTTCGCCGCCTTCTCCACCGACCCGCCCTCTTCCTTCAGCACGCCGGCGATGTGGCGCGCCTCGACCTCCGTCAGCGTCAGGCTCATGTCGGCCGCGGCGCCGTTCGAGGCCTGCTGCTCGAAGCGAAGATCGTTGCGGCGGATCTCGCTTCCGTCGCTCATCAGCAAGGTCCGCTCGAGCACGTTCTTCAACTCGCGCACGTTGCCGCGCCAGTGGCCGGTCTGCAGCGCGTGGATCGCGCCGTCGGTGAGCTTGACCGGCGGATGGCCCATGTCGTGCGCCACGCGCGTGGCGAGGTCGTCGGCCAGCGCGGGGATGTCCTCCGGCCGCTCGCGCAGCGGCGGCAGCCGCAGGACGATGGTGTTGTTGCGGAAGTAGAGGTCCTCGCGGAAGCGCTTCTCGCGCACGGCGATGCCGAGGTCGTGGTGCGTGGCGGCGAGGAGGCGGACGTCGGCGAAGCGCTGCTTCACGTCGCCGAGGCGGCGGTACTGCTTCTCCTCCAGTACCTTGAGCAGCTTCGGCTGCACCTGCATGTCGATGTCGCCGATCTCGTCGAGGAAGAGCGTGCCGCGGTGGGCGAGGTCGAGCAGCCCCTGCTTGGGCTGCACCGCGCCGGTGAAGGCGCCGCGCTCGTGCCCGAAAAGCTCCGACTCCAGCAGCTCCTTCGACAGCCCGGCGCAGTTCAGGTCGACGAACGCCTCCTGCTTGCGGCGGCTGTGCGCGTGGATCCAGTTGGCCAGCACGCCCTTGCCGGTGCCGGTCTCGCCCTGGATGAGCACCGGGCGGTCGCTGCCCATGATCCTGTGCACGTCGGCCTGCAGCTCCATGATGGCGCGGCTGCTGCCGGCGAACGGGTCGAGGGTGTTCTTCTCCGTCTTGTTCTTGCCGGCGCGGTCGCTCTGCAGGTTGCGGTGCGTGTCGAGCGAGCGCTGGAGGATGGCCAGCAGCGACGGCAGCTCCACCGGCTTGGTCAGGAACTGGTCGGCCCCTTCCTTCATCGCCGCCACGGCGAGGTCGATGGTGGCGTGGGCGGTGAGGACGATGATGGCCATCGAGTCGTCGATGGCGCGCAGCTGCGGCAGCAGGTCGAGCGCCGTGCCGTCCGGCAGCTTGTAGTCGACGATGGCCGCGTCGGGGCGGAAGGAGCGGAGCTTCAGTTGCGCCGAGGCGCGGTTCTCCGCCTCGGTGACGTCGAACCCCGCGGCGGTGAGGAACTTGCGGATGGCGGAGCGGATCACCGCCTCGTCGTCCACCAGCAGCACGCGGTTGCGCGTCAGCTCGCTCACGATTCCGCCACCGGCAACCGCACGGTGATCAGCGCGCCTCCCTCCGGCCGGTTGGACAGCGAGACCTTGCCGGAATGCTCTTCGATGATGCGCTGCACGATGGGCAGCCCCAGCCCGATGCCGCCGCGCCGCCGGCTGAAGAACGGCTCGAAGGCGCGGTCGACGTCATCGGCGGAGAAGCCGGGCCCACGGTCTTCCACGCGGCACTCGATCCACGGCCGTCCACCGGCGGTCACCTTCGAGGTCGAGATGGTGACCTCGCTGCCGGCGGGGGAGTGCTGCACCGCGTTGTCGATGAGGTTCTCGAACACCTGCCGCATCCGGCTGCGGTCCATCAGCAGGTCGGGAAGCGCCGCCGAGCGCGCGCGGACCACGGCGACGCCGCGGTCGCGATAGGGACGTCCAGCGATGGCCTCGTCGATGACCTGCGCGATCGGCGCGCGGTCGATCTGCAGCGTGGGCGGCTTGCCGTACTCCAGCAGCTCCTGCATCAGGTGCTTGAGCCGCGCCACCTCGGTGCGCAGCGCGGCGGCGCATTCGGCGTATCCCGGCCGGCTCAGCTCCTCGGCGTACGCGTCGAGCGTGGCGGAGATGCCGAACAGCGGATTGCGCACCTCGTGCGCCACGCCCGCCACCAGGCTGCCCATGGCCGACATCGTGGCCGTCCGGCTCAGCGACTCCTGCAGCTCCACGATGCCGCTGATGTCCCACAGCACCAGGATGAAACGCGGCGCGTCGTCCGCCGCCGCGGAGAACGAGGCCACGGTCAGATCCCAGGTCCGCTCGTGCGCGTCCTTCGTCTCCGCGGAACCGGCGCGGCCCTCCTCCACCACGTGCTGGATCACCTGCATGGCGGTGTGCCACGGCTCGCCGTCTGCGATGGCGTCGACGGGGATGCCCGCGCAGCTCGCGGCGTCGAGCGAGGCCAGGCTGCACGCCGCGCGGTTGGCGCGGATGACCACGCCCGCCGCGTCGGTGAGGAGGATCGGCGTGTTGACGTTGTCGAAGGTCTCTTTCCACTCGGCGGCGGAGCGCTGCACGTCGCGTTGCAGGCGGCGCTGCTCGGTGACGTCGGCGGCGAAGACGATCGTGCCGGTCTCCGCGCCGGACGGGTCGCGGATCGCGCCGCTGCGCCAGGCGAGCACGCGCTCCTCGTCGCCGCAGCGGATGGTGGTCTCGGTCACCGGCGCCGCCACGTCGGGGAACAGCTCCGAGACCTGGCGGCCGAGCAGCTGGTCGCCTCCGCGGCCGGTCACTTCCTGCACGGCGTGGTTGACGCGGACGATGATGCCGGCCGCGTCGAGCTCGAGGATCATCACCGGCGCGGTCTGCAGCAGGTTGTCGACGTAGCCCTTCGCCGCCAGCAGCGCGCGCTCGCCGCGCCGGCGATCGAGCTCCGCCGCCGCGCGCATGGCGTAGATCTCCAGCGCTGCCTCGGCGCTTCGCTCGCGCGGCAATTCGCGCCGGTGGAGGATGGCCACCAGCCCGAGAGGACGGCCGGCGGCGTCGACCAGCGGCACGCCGGCATACGCGTCGGCCTGCATCTCGGTGAGGAGATGGTCTTTGGGGAAGAGCTGCTGGATGTTGGACGGGAACCAGCACGTCGCGCCGTCCACCACGCGCTCGCACGGGGTGTCGGCCATCTGATAGGCGATCGGCTCGGCCACGGCGCCGTCGATGGCCACGGCGATCATCTGCAGCATCTTCCCGTTTTCTGTGACCTCGGCGACGAAAGCGTAGTCCACGCCGAGCGTGCGCGAGAGGTTCAGCGCCAGCGAGGAGAAGAACTCCTGCCCGATCTTCGAGCCCACCGCCTCCGCCATCTGGTTGAGCACGCGCTGGGTCCGGTTGCGCTCGGTGAAGTCGAGGATGGAGATGACCACCACGTTGCGGCCGCTGATGGTGCGCAGCGCGCTCTGCGTCTCGAGGTCGCGCAGCGTGCCGTCGGGACGTAGGCCGCGGATGGAGTAGGGCGCGCTGGGCGTGCCGCCCGAGGCGCGCTCGCGCAGCCGCTGGTTGCCGTCCTTGCGGTCGTCGGGATGGACCACCTGGTCGAGCTGCATGCCGATCAGCTCCGGCACCGGGCGGGCGAAGATCTCGCTCGCGCGCGGGTTCGCGTAAATGATGCGGGAGCTCTCCACCACGAACGTCCCGACGAGCGACTGCTCGACGAGCGCGCTGAAGAGATCTTCACCGAACGGCGCGATCACATTGGTGCTCATGTTGTTGGACGCTGCGGCGATTGTAGACAATGTGGCCATGCCGGAGCTGCCCGAGGTCGAGTCGTACGCCCAGGTTTTCACGCGGCATGCGGTCGGAAGGACCATCGCGCGCGTCCGCGTGCTCGACGACCGCGTGCTCGCCATTCGCAAGTCGACGCTGACCAAAGCGCTGGTCGGGCGGCGGTTCACGCGCGTGCGGCGGCACGGCAAGCACCTCTTCGCGCAGGCGGGCGACGTCTGGCTGCGGCTGCATTTCGGGATGAGCGGCGACCTGACGCCGGGCGTGGAGCGCTTCGCGCGCGTGGTCTTCGAGTTCGACGACGGGACCTGCGTCGCCTTCGACGACATGCGCCTCTTCGGTGTGGTCGACCTGGTTCGCGACCCCGACGAATTCATCCGCGAGCGCGGTCTCGGCCCCGATCCGCTGGCCATCGGCCTGCGCGAGTTCCGCGCGCGCCTGGCCGGCAAGCGCGGCGCCATCAAGGCGGTGCTGCTGTCGCAGGAAGTGATCGCCGGCGTCGGCAACCTGTACGCCGACGAGACGCTCTACCGCGCCGGCATCCATCCGCGGCGGACGGTCGACGCTCTCAGCGCCGCCGAGGTCAAGGCGATGTTCGCCACGCTGCGCCGCGTCCTCGGCGACGCCATCGCCGGACGCCGCCGCGGCTTCATGGTCGAGGAGCGCGAGGAGGGCGCGCGCTGCCCGCGCTGCGGCGGAACGATCCAGCGCGCCGTCGCCGCCGGCCGCACCACGTACTTTTGCGCGCGTCACCAGGCGTAGGCGGTCGACGAGTAGAATGCCGGAGATGAAACGCATACCCGACGAAGCCGTCGCGGAAGCGTTCGCGCTCTCGCGTGCTCGTGGAGCGGAGTTGCTTGTTCGCCTCGGTGATTTCGACGTGTGGCGCGGCGACCTCACTCTGATGCGTTCCGACTCGTCACGACGCGAGCAACCAGATGATGAAGCGGCGCGCGCAACAACGGAAGGCCGGTTATTCGCGGACAGCCTTGTTCTGGCCAGAGCCATTGAACTTCTGCCGCCGGTGTGTCGTGCCGCGCTTTCGGCTGCCTATGCGAGTGGGGAAGAGGCGACGTCATCGGCAGGAGAGCTCGACACCGATCCCGCGCACGTCGAACGCATTCTGGCTGACTGCCGCGAACGACTCGGCGAGATCTACGAGACGCTTGCCTGCGACACCACCCACGGCGAGGTGACGATTCCGGAATGGGTCGCCGAACGCGTTTTACCGAAAGGCGCGCCGATCATCGATTACGGTCCGCTCCGGCGTTGAGTGCTTGATCGCCGTTTGCGCGTTGCTCCTTGAAAAGCCGCCGGCCGCATCACCTACTTTTGCGCGCGTCACCAGGCGTAGGCAATGACTGAACCGGGGGGACTGCCGAAATCGGCGCTTCTCGGCGACAATGCGCGCGAAGTATGGCTTCTGCCGCACGCGCCAAAGAGCTGATCGAAGCGCTCAGCCTCTCTCTCACCGACGTCCAACTCGACGGGATCAAGCGCGAGCTCCTCGCCATCTGCGAGACCGCCGTGCTCCCCGCCGAGATGGTCGAGTCGTCCCACGCCAAGCTCTCGCGCCGCGAGAACGAGGTGATGTCGATGATCCTGGTCGGCAAGCGGCTCAAGGAGATCGCCGCCACGCTCGACATCAGCGTCAAGACCGTCACCACCCACCGCTCCCGCCTCCTCCGCAAGCTCAGCCTCGACGACAACCTCGGCCTCTACCGCTACGGCATCCGCCACGGTCTGATCCGGCTGTGAGTGAGGTTAGGATGTAAGGATGTTGGGACGTTGGGATGTCACCCCAACCTCCTAACATCCCAACCTCCTAACATCCCAACGTCCTAACATCCCAACTCTCATATGCACATCCGCGTCGGCACCAGCGGCTACAGCTACAAAGAATGGAAGGGGAGTTTCTACCCCGACGATCTGCCGGCGGCGAAGATGCTGCCGTACTACGCCGAGCGCTTCGACTCGGTGGAGATCAACAACACCTTCTACCGGATGCCCAAACCGGAGATGGTGGGCAAGTGGGGCGAGCAGGTGCCGGACGGCTTCACCTTCGTCCTCAAGGCGCCGCAACGGATCACGCACCAGAAACGGCTGGTCGGCGCGGAGGGGGACGTCGCGCACCTGTACGACGTCGCCGAGACGCTGGGCGAGAAGCTCGGGCCGATCCTCTTCCAGCTGCCGCCGTACTCGAAGAAGGATGCCGGCAAGCTGCGCGACTTCCTCGCCGCGCTGCCGACGGCGCGCAAGGTAGCCTTCGAGTTCCGCCACGACTCCTGGTGCGACGACGAGGTCTACGAGCTGCTGCGCGGCCGCGACGCGGCGCTCTGCCTGGCCGACACCGACGAGACGCCCGACCCCGACGCGCTGGTGGTCCCTACCGCGTCGTGGGGTTACCTCCGCCTTCGCCGCACGGAGTACACCGAGGGAGAACTGGCGGCGTGGGCGGAGCGGGTGCAGCGGCAGGCGTGGGACGAGACCTACGTCTTCTTCAAGCACGAGGATGAAGGGCGCGGGCCGCGCTTCGCGGTGCAGTTCCGCGAACGGCTCACATGAAAAAAGCGCTGATCCTGCTCGCCCTGCTGGGCGCGGCGGTGTACGTCGCGTCGTGGTTCTGGGCGGGAGACGAGGTCAACGCGGCGGCCGACAAGCCGTGGCCGGACGGCCTGGGAACGCTCGACGCGGTCCGAGACCGCTATCCGCCGCAGCCGGTGAACGGAGCCGCGCTGAAGCTGACGACGCTCGCCGCCGCGGTCGGCGAAAGCGAGGCCGTGACGGCGTACGTGCGGGCGGAGATCGCGCGCGGCGACCTCGCCATCGCCGAGCCGCCGGCGATCGCGGACCTCTCCGCCATCCGTGACCTGCTTCTGCGCGAGCCGGTGGTCTGGGAGCGCGACCTCGACCGCCAGCACGGCGGCCTGCTGCTGAACGTCGCGCTGTACCGCTCCCTGACCCGCGCCCTCATCGCCAGCGCCCTAGGGCGCGCGCGCCGGAACGACGCCGCTGCCTGGGACGACCTGCACGCGGCCTGGAACCTGAACAAGTCGGTCGAGGGACAGCCGCCCCGCATCACGCGGCTCGTCGCCATGTCGATGACGCGCGCCATCAACGCCGTCGCCTGGAAGATGCCGCTGCCGGCGCCGGCCTGGTTCGACGAGGTGCAGGAGCGCGACTTCGTGCGGCCGCTGTTCGAGACGCTGCAATACGAGAAGTGGTTTGCGTTGAAGCACGAGGCGTTCCTGGTGAGGCCGCTCGCCGTGACGATCGATCGCGAGCGCAACCTGGTGAGTGAGCTCATGCGGGTGACGGCGTGCGAGTTCCATCCGGGACCGGCAGCGCGGCCACCGGATGCGGACGATGGCTCCGCTCTCGACGTCAGCTGGCAGCGCGCCTTCCGCTATCGCGCCGAGCGCGAGGCGACGGCGAACGCGTTGCGCGCGCGCGGGGGGAAGCCCATCGCCGAAGGCTCCCGCTGCAGCGACGGCCGCTGGAGCTTCGACGGGACGACGCTGCGGTTCGCGAAGCCGATCCCGCTGCCGGAGAAGGTGGATACGTCGATGCCGCTGGCGCTACACGTTGGGCGTGACCAGGCGCGCCAGTAGCGCGGTCTGCACGTCGGCGTCGGGATTGAGCAGGTCGGCGTCGACGCCGTTGCCGTCCGGGCAGTCGATGGCGTACTGCCAGAGCATCACCGGGCATCCGATCGCCGGGCCCGGCGTGATGAACGCGGTCTCCCACTGCGGGCGCGGCTTGGTGCAGGCGTCGAAGTGCTGGCGGGTGATCCAGACGCCGCGGCATTTCTCCGCGCCGTTGTTCTGCGCCGCGACCAGCGCGTTCCAGGTGACGTCATCCTTGGCGCGCGCGTAGACGGCGGGGAGGATGGTCAGCTTGTTCGCGCTCTGCTCGCGGCTGGAGGCGACGAGCGTCTTCGACCAGCCGAGGTAGTAGTCGGACGACATCGACGGATTGCTGCCGCCCTGCTCGCCCTCCACGTCGAGGAACATCAGGAACTCGTCGCCCTGCGCGGCGAGGACGTCGAGGCCGATGCGGCTGATGAACTTGTAGACGTTGAGCGCCGCGTTGGCCGCGCCGTCGGCGAAGGTGCGGTTGACCTTCGGCGTCTGCTGCGCGACCGGGATCAGCTTCAGGCCGAGCCCTTCGAAGAGTCCCGCCTCGCGCGGCTGGTACTCCGCGGCGGTGGTGTGGAAGCCGTTGAAGTAGCGCCCCCAGGCGACGGGCGGCTCGCCCATGAGCTGCGCGGCGAGCTCGAACAGCGGGCGGGTGAGGCGGACGGAGGTGTCGGCGGCCGCGCGGGTAGCCATGCGGCGTCATGTTAGTCTTTTCGCCCGTGTCGATCGTTCGCAGCCTGACCGTTTTCACGCTGCTGTTCGCGCTCAAGTACCTGAGCCGGCTCTTCTACCGCCACGACTTCGCGTGGGTGGGCGACGTGCCGCCGAACCCGTGGCGGAACCACCGGCTGGTAGCCTTCCTCAACCACACCAGCCTCTTCGAGCCGGTGTTCCTCGGCGGGGTGCCGAACTCGTTCATCTGGCGCATCGCGGCGCACGGCGTGGTGCCGGCGGCGGACAAGACCACCGGCCGGCCGCTGGTGGGGCTGATCTTCAAGTTCATCGCGCACCACGTCATCGCCATCACCCGCGAGCGCGACCACACCTGGTTCCAGGTGCTGAACAAGATCGACCCGCACTCGATGGTGATCATTGCCCCCGAGGGGCGGATGAAGCGGGCCAACGGACTCGATTTGTCAGGGAAGCCGCTCAGCGTGCGAGGCGGCATCGCCGACATCCTCCTGGCCATCAAGGAGGGGAGGATGCTGGCGGCGTACAGCGGCGGGCTGCACCACGTGCAGATCCCCGGCAAGGTGCCGCGCGTCTTCAAGACGGTGCGGATGCGGCTGGAGATCATCGACATCGCGCGCTACATCGAGCAGATGATGGCCAACGGCGGCGCGGACCAGTTCAAGAAGAACGTGATGCGGGACCTCGACGCGCGGCGCGACGCGTATTGCGTGGAGGAGCCGGCGGCGGCGGCGTAACGATGTGGGACGGACTCTCAGTCCGTCCGGACGGGTTGAGAACCCGTCCCACATGAAATAGTACGTTTCGTACTATACTGGCGCCCATGACCGACCTCGAAACCTTCGTCCTCGGCGTGGTGTGGCTGGGCGGTCCGTGCACCGCGTACGTCGTCCGGCGCGAGCTGCGCGCCAGTCCCGGCGCGGTCTATCCGGCGCTGCGGCGGCTGGAGGAGGAAGGGCTGATCCGCTCCCGCGTGCAGTCGTGGGGGGAGCGCGGCAAGCAGGAGCTGACCATCACGCCGCGCGGCATCGAGGCGCTCCGCGGCGAGAAGGACGCCATCGAGGCGACGCTGGCCGATCTCGAGGCGCGCCGCGCCTGGCTCACCCGCCTGGCGCGGCAGATCGACGCAGCTCCTCAGAAAAAGCGTCGAGCGGCATCGGCCGGCTGAAGAGAAATCCCTGGATGAAGTCGCAGCCCGCCTCGCGCAGCATCGCCAGCTGCTCCTTGTCCTCCACCCCCTCGGCGATCGTCACCATCTCCAGCTCGTGTGCCAACCCGATTAGCGAGCGCACGATGGCCGCCGCGCGCTGATCGGCGGCGAGCTCCTTGATGAACGCGCCCGGCAGCTTCATCCCGTCGGCGGGGAAGCGCAGCAGGTGCGTCAGCGATGAGTGCCCGGTGCCGAAGTCGTCGAGCCAGAGCTCCACGCCGGTCTCCTTCAGCTCGTCCAGCACGGCGCGCGTCTGCTCGATCTTCGCGATGTGATGCGTCTCGGTCAGCTCCAGGCTGACCTTGGTCGGGTCGCCGCCGCAGGTGTTGATGAGGTTCTTCAGCCGCGCGGAGACGCCGCGGTTCTCGAACTCGCGCGCGGAGAGGTTGACGCTGAGGCGCACGTCGGCGAACCGCTGCCACTCGGCGGCGTCGGTCAGCGCGCGTTGCAGCATCCAGGAGTCGAGGCGGAAGAGCTCCGGCCCTTCCTCGGCACCGGTGGCGATCGGCTCGCCGCTGCGGATCTCGCCGTTGCCGCGCTCCGCGCGCAGCAGCGCTTCCGCCGCGACGATCTTGCGCGAGGTGATGTCGTGGATGGGCTGGTAGAAGAGGACGAGCTGGTCCCCGTCGAGCGCGCGGCGCACGCCGGATTGCGGTGCTGGTTTGGGCACGGGCCGTTACAATCCAAAAGGAGTGCCGACGGAGAGTTTCCGGATCGAATCGCGGCGCGTGGAGCGTGCCAAACGGGCGCAGACGGCGCAGCACGTCTTTGCCGCCTTCGTCCTCATCACCAACGCCTGGAGCCACCTGCAGCAGCACGTCAGCCTGCTGGCGGTGCTGGAGCTCACCGCCGGCCTGCTGCTGGTCGGCGCGGCGGTCCGCGAGCGGGTGCGCCACCGCCGCGGCGCGCACCACGAGGCGGTCGGTGTGGTGGAGATCGCCGGCGCGGTGATGACTTTCATCGAGGCGATAGTCCGGACGCTCAACGAGCGCCATCACACGCTGTTCTATGTGCTGCTCTTCGTGCAGCCGGTGATGCTGCTGATCTTCGGGATCTTCGACGTCCGTTTCGCGGCACGGCGCGTCATCACCGCCGACGACGACGGCATCGCCATCCGTTTCCGGCTGCTCTTCGGACGCCGCGTGGCCTGGAGCGACATCCGCGCCTTCCGCATCCGCGGCGACAAGTTCGAGCTCATGCTCGACGGCGGCGGCACGCGCGCCGTCAACCTGCGCGACCTCAAGAATCGCGACGAGGCGGTGACCTGGATGGGGGAGCAGCTCAGGCGGCGCGGTGTCGAGGAGCTACTTCTTCCATAGCTGCCATGCGGCCAGCGCGAGGCCGAGCAAGGCGAGGGCGAAGAGCAGCTTGTTCCGCGACAGCGTGTCGATGAGCGTGACCGGCTGCGACTTCACCGCCGGCGCCATCTCCATCTTCTGCCTGCGCAGCTCGGCCGACTTCAGCGAGTCGCCCACCGCGCGCTCGAACTGCCGCAGCGTGCGCGGCTCGTCCGCCGGCGCCACGGCCATGCCGCGCTGCTCGTCGACGGTGACGAGGTTCGTCGGCACCGGCGCGATCACGCGCTCGCCCTTGTCATCGGTGCTGACGTCGTACGTCCCCTGGTCGAAGTAGAGGACGGTGGGGCCGGACTTGGTGTTCTTGACGAAGACCACGTGCTCGTCGCCCGGCTGGAAGGCCGGGATGCCGACGGTGGTCTGGTGGATGCCGTTCACGGTGCCGCCCGGCGTCACCAGCGTCATCTCGCCGGCCGCGGCGCCCTTGTAGGCCTTTTCCACCGCAAACGTTGAGTAGGTGACGATCCAGCGCCCGGTGGCGTCGAAGGCGGACTGCGTCCTGACGACCTTGCCGAGGATGATGGCGGCGGCGTTGTCGACCTTGTCGTCGAAGGAGGCGGCGGTGGCGACGGCCGCATGCGCGGCGACGGGGGCGAGGAGCAGGACTGCGGCGACGGCGATGGCCGCGAGGCGGTTATTAGGAGTCATCCTGGGCTGCAAACAGAGCAAGGATTACGCCATTTCAACGGGTTACGCGGCGCCGCGCATAGAGATCGAGCGGAACCAGACTCAGCGCGCGTTCACCGGGTGATGCGCCTGCGCGGCGGCGTGCCGGCGGCATCGGCCAGCTCGTGCAGCAACAGAACCTTCACCTGCTTGCCGTCGACCATCTCGTCGCGCTGCGCGAGCAGCACCGCGCGCCCGCCGCTGGCGATGGCCGCGGCGACCGCCGTCTCGCCCTGCGGCATCGGCGTGCGCGTCAGGCGCGGAAACTCGATCGCCTCGTTATCGACGAACAGCACCCACTGATCGCCGAGCGCCGCGGCGGCGCGCGCGTTCGTGAACGCGCCGATGGGACGCGGAATCGGATCGAGCAGCGTGCCGTCCGCTCCGACGCGCGTGACGGAGCCGAGTCCGGCATTGTCGCGATGGAGGAAAAGGAACTGGTCGCGGCGGTTCGAGGCCACCAGGATCGGGTACCGGTCGAGGTCCTTCGACGCGATCCGCGTGCCGGCCGAGTCGAAGATATCGAAGCCGGCGACGCCGTCGCGGTAGTGGAGCACCATGGTCCGCCCCGGAACGGCGGCCAGCGCGTACGGGTAGTCGGCAACCGCGCGGGTCCAGAGCGGCGTGCCGTCCGCCGCGGCTCGCGTGACAGCGTATCCGCTCTCGGGGAGCGTCACCGTGACGTAGCCGCCGCCGTCCCACGCAATGGAGCCGCCCATGATGCGCAGCTCCGACGACGCGGAGCGGACCGTGCCATCGTCGCCATCGACGGAGACGAGCCTGACCGGCGCCCCGATCATGAAATCGCGCCCGTCGGTGGCCACCGCGCCGGAACTGCCGTGGAGCGCAATCGGCTCGGCGTCGAGGCTTCCGTTCCGGTCGAAGCGGCGCGCGTAAGCGGCGGTGCCGCCGTTGCTCGCCGGCATCTTCCAGAGGACCAGCGTGCGGTCCGCGCTCGCCGCGATCCCGAGCCCGGTCTGCGACGCCGGTACGGCGGGCAGCGGCAGGCTGGCCGCGGCCGTTACCGCACCCGCGGCGGGGATGAGCAGGCTGCGGCTGCCCTGCATGTCGGTCTGCACCCACGCGGCGATGGTGTTGTCGCCGCTGCTGGCGATGACGGGGGAGTTGACCCAGCCCTCCGCCAGCAGCGCCGGCTGCTCCAGCGGCTGGAGCGCGTCCGACACGCGCAGCACGTGAACGGATTCGTTGGGCGGACAGGTGCAGTAATAGAGGCTGGCGATGCCGTGGATGGCGAGCGTGTACCGGCCGCGGGCGTCGAGCACCGCGGCGCTCACGCTGAACGAAACCGCCTGCGGCGCGGGAAGCAAGGTCGAAATGGCGACCGAGGTGTCGTTGCGGATGGCCATGGCCGTGATGCGATCGCCCAGCGGCCGGAACGCCGCCACGCCCAGCGGATGCGGCGCGAGCGCCGCGGGCTCGACGCCCGCCGCGACCGGCGGCAGCACCGCGCTGGCGGTGATCGAGCCGCCGCGGTCGAGGAAGTGAATCAGCTCGGTGGTGAACGAGATCAGCACGCTGAGGGCAAAGCCATTCGGCAGCGCGGTGAGGTTGCGCGCGCCCGGGAAGGACGGACGTCCGAGGAGTCGCGCGGTCGACGGGTCCAGCAGAAGGAGCGCGTCCTTCACCACGCCGGCGCAGACGGCGCCGCTGCAGGCCAGCGACAGCGGCTCGTCTTTCGAGACGACGAGCGGCGACGCGGCGACCGAGAAGTTGGGGTGCAGCGCGACGACGTAGCCGTCGCCCTCCACGTCGCGGAAGGTGACCAGATAGCCGGTCGCGGTCGTCGTCGCCGCCACCCGGCTTTGCGGCGAGGCGTTGGCGGCGATGACGAACGCCTTCTCCGGATGCGGCGTGCCGGCGGCGTCGATCGGTACCGCCACGATGTCGACGCGCCCGTTGGCCGGCGTCTTCGACATCCGCCCGAAGGCGACGCTGCCGTCGCCGTCCGGCAGGATGCTGCCGACGCTGAAGGGCGCATGCGCGGTGCGCGCGGTGTCGGCCACGCGGAGGGGCGCGCCGAAGTCGAGGGCACGGGCGGGAAGACCGGGCGCGAGGACGAGGAGGAGCAGCAGAGCGTGCCGGTTGGTCATGGCGAGACTCCGTTCAGTGGGTGGCGCGTCTGCGGGGCGGCGCCGTGCCGTTGTCGATCACGTCGCGGAGCGCGGCCACCTTGACCGTCACGCCGTCGACGAGCTCGTCGCGCATCGAAAACAGAGTGGCGCGGCTTTCCACCGCCGAGGTGGCGTCGTAAATCAGCTCGCCGGCGGGCAGCTCCGAGCGCTGCAGCGACGGGAACTCCACCGCCACGTTGCTCGCGGTGATGAGCCAGCGTCCGCCGATCGGGGCGGCGGCGACGGGCGAGTAAATGTTCGGCAGGTCGAGCGGCACCGGAGTGGGATCGATCGCCGTTCCGTCCGCCCCGATTCGCATCGCCAGGAAGGGACCGCTCGCATCGCGGAGGATCAGCAGCACCTCGCCGCGGCGGCTGGCGACGATGCTGTAGGGGAATCCGCGCTCGATCGTCTTCGACGCCACGACGCTCCCCGCGGCATCGAGCACGTCGTACATGCCTCGGCCCGCGTTCGAGCCGGCGATGATCGTCCGGCCGGCGACCGCGGCGATCACCACCGTTCCCGCCAGCGGCCGTCTCCAGAGGACCACGCCGTCCGGCGTGACGCGCGTCAGCGCGAAGCGGTCGTCGTCGTAGGTTTGCAGCTGGTACGCGGCGCCGTCCCACGCGATCCGCGGCGTGGCCGGACCGCTGCGGAACGGAAGGATCTTCATCGCGCCGTCGATGCCGTCGATGGAGAACAGCCGCAGCTCCGAGCCGCCCGCCTCCGCCGGCGTGGTGCCGGCCAGCATGAAGTCGCGGCCGTCGGTGGCGATCGAGCCGACATACGAGCCGGCCGGCAGCGCGGTAGTCCGCAGGCGCTTGCCGTAACGATCGAGCAGCGTGGCGTAGTCGGAGAGGACGCCGCTGCCGTCGAGCGTGCTCCAGATCGTCAGCGTCCGCTCTCCGTTCGTCGCCGCCAGCCTCGGGATCTGCGCCGCGGGAGCGGCGCGCAGCGGGATGCTCCGGGCCGCGTCGATGGGTCCCGCGGCCGGGATGCGCAGGCTGCGCCCGCCGATCGGGCCGATGGACGCCGCGTGATTCCAGACCGCGGCGAAGCCGTCGCCGGTGGCCGCGATGCCCGGATGGACGCTGGTGTAGGGCGCCGAGACTTTCACCGGCGAGTCGAGCGGCGCGAGCGTCTCCGACAGGCGGACCGTCCACACCGCGAAGTTCGGGATGCAGGTGCAGATCAGGGCGCCGCCGCCGTCGGCGGAGGTGAAGGCCACCGCGAGCCTGCCTCCGGCATCGGAGGCCGCCGCCACTTCCCACAACGACCACCAGTTCGTGCCCGGAATGAGCGTCTTCGGTCCGACCGCGCCGTCCATCCGCACTACCGCGCCTTCGACCTGGCTTCCCGCCGGCCAGAAGGCGGCGGCGCCGAGGGGATGCGCGACGATGGCCGGCGCGCCGCTGCCCGACACGCCGCCGGTCACCGGAATCGAGGCGCTGGCGGTGACCGTCCCGGCGCGATCGAACAGCGTCACGTCCATCATGGCGACGCCGAACGGGCCGCTGGAAGTCATCACGCCGGCGAAGCCGCGGCCGGGGAGCGCCGTCAGCGCCTTGATCGTCCGCGGGATGCTGCCCAGCGAGCGGGCCAACGGATCGACGAGCTTCACGGTGTGCGTCAGGCCGGCGGCGCAGACGTCGCCGTCGCAGGCGATCGGCCACGGCTCCTCGCCGGGAAAGAAGAGCGGCGTGCCGGCGAGCTGCAGGTCGTTGCGCAGCGGAACGAGGTAGCCGTTGTTCTCCACGTCGCGGAAGCCCATCAGGTAACCGGACGGCGTCTTCGCCGCGGCGACGACGCTCTGCAGCGAGGCGCCGACGACGATGACGGCGCCGTTCTCCGGGTGCGGGGTGCCGGCGGCGTCGATCGGCGTGGCCACGATGTCGGCGCGCTTCGCGTCATCCGGCCTGGCGACCTGTCCGAAGACGACGCTGCCGCCGTTGCCGGCCGTCACGATGCTCCGCTCGGTGTACGGCGCGTAGGCGGTGCGGGCGGTGTCGGCGATGCGCATCGGCGCGCCGAAGTCGAGGGCGTAGGCGGGGAAGCTGACCAGGGCGACCAGGAGGAGGGAGCGCCGGGATGTCATTTATGCGTTTATAGCATAGAACGCCGGATGAAGTCAGCGACGGTCTCCATCGACTCCGGCGTGACGTGATGCCCCATCGAGTATTCGTGGTACTCCGGCTCGATCCCGTTCTCCTCCAGTACGCGGCGGGCGCGGCGCGCGGCGACGACCGGGATCATGTCGTCGAGCGTTCCGTGCACCAGCAGCACCGGTAGGCCGGCGTGGGCGCGGAAGTCCGGCAGCTCCTCCTCGTACAGGCCGCCGCTCATGGCGATGATGCCGCGCAGCGGCTGCGCGGTGCGGAAGCCGGCGTCGAGTGCCATCAGCGCCCCTTGCGAGAAGCCGGCGAGGATGAGCCGGGCGTCAGGCGGCGGGTAGCGGGCGACGATCTCGTCGAGGAAGCGCAGCAGCAGCGCGCGCGACTCGGCGATCGACTCCCGTGACGGCGGCCAGCCGTCGAACCAGCTGAAGCCGAAGGTCATCCCCGGATACGGCTCGAACGGCTTCGGCGCGTTGGCGAAGACGAACCGGTACCCCTCGGCCGAGTCGACCATCGGCGCGAGGTCGGCCAGGTCGTTGGCGTCGGCGCCGCGGCCGTGCAGGAAGACCAGCAGCGGCATCGGCGCGTCGTCGGGCTTGCCGCTCGGCACGTTGAGGACGTAGGGGAGGGTGAGGTCGTCGTGGCGTCGCAACATTCGCCGCTTACACTATCTGGATGAGCGGATTTGCGGAACTGCTTCCCGGCGCGCACACGCAGGCGAAGGTCGCCGTCGACCTTCCCACGCCCGAGGTCATCGAGGGATTCGCGGTCTATCCGTACGGCAAGGAGGGTCCGCCGGTCTTCACCCTGCACGAGCTGCCGGGGTTCACGCCGCAATTCAATGCCTTCTGCCACGCGCTGTCGGGAAAGGGCTTCAGGGTCTTCGCGCCGCTGCTCTTCGGCGAAGCCGGCAAGACGGCGACGGGACGCAACCTGGCGCGCATCTGGTTCGACCGCGATTGGTACATCTTCAAAAATGCCACGCCGCGAATCATCGCGAAGCTGCGCCGGGTTCGGGACGCCATCCACGAAAAGCATCCCGGCCGGATGGGTGCGATCGGCATGTGCTTTACCGGCCAACTGCCGGTGGCGCTGCTCGACCGCGACTACATGAACGCCGCGGTGCTCAGCCAGCCGTCGATGCCGGCCGTCGGCGACGAGATGGCGCTCGACGAGCGCGACGTCGAGACCGCGAAGCGATCCGGCGTGAAGATGATCGCGTTCCGCTTCAAGACCGACATCGTCTGCCGCCGCCCGCGGCAGGTGCGCTTCGAGACCACCTTCAACGGGAAGATCGACTTCGAGCCGCTGCCCGCGGAGACGCGCAAGCACGCCGTGCTGACCGAGGAGCTCTTCGACGAAAACGGCCAAATGAAAACCGATGGGCCGTCGTTCGGTGCCTTCGAGAAAACCGCTGGTTACCTCGACGAGCGGCTGAAAGCGGTAAAATGACCGGCTCCCAAGGAGACAACCCGTGCACATCAACGACCTTCTGAAAATCGCCGCGGAGCGCCGCGCATCCGACCTGCACATCAAGGTCGGCTCGCACCCGGTCATCCGCGTCGATGGCGAGCTCGTTCCGCTGGTGGAGCTCAAGCGCCTCATGCAGGAAGACACCATCGCCATGGCGTTTTCCATCATGTCGTCGCGGCAGAAGGAGAAGTTCAAGAACAACTACGAGATCGACATCGCCTACTCGGTGCCCGGCCTGGGGCGCTTCCGCTGCAACATCTTCCAGCAGCGCGGCACGGTCGGCATGGTCCTCCGCGTCATCCCGGTCAAGATCCTCACCATCCGCGAGCTGATGCTCCCCGTGGTCCTGGAGCGGATCGCCGAGGAGCGCCGCGGCCTGATCCTCTGTACCGGAACGACCGGCTCCGGCAAGTCGACCACGCTCGCCGCGATGATCGACTACATCAACACCCACCGCACCGAGCACATCATGACGGTCGAGGATCCGATCGAGTTCCTCCACCGCGACAAGAAGTCGATCGTCAACCAGCGCGAGGTGGAAGTCGACACCAAGTCGTTCTCGCAGGCCCTCCGCTCCGCGCTGCGCCAGGACCCCGACGTCATCCTGGTCGGCGAAATGCGCGACTACGAGACGATCGAGACGGCGCTGACCGCCGCCGAGACCGGCCACCTCGTCTTCTCCACGCTCCACACCATGGACGCCACCGAGACGGTCAACCGCATCATCTCCGTCTTCCCGCCGCACCAGCAGAAGCA
>Ga0157377_10000119_pt1 | contig 52305 bp, 44 predicted proteins | sample M55metaG_FD_121116 | JGI IMG/M metagenome (GOLD analysis project Ga0157377, IMG submission 121116) | Miscanthus rhizosphere microbial communities from Kellogg Biological Station, Michigan, USA - M5-5 metaG | ecosystem: Host-associated > Plants > Roots > Rhizosphere > Soil | place: USA: Michigan...
AAGCGGAACGCCGGCGTCCTCGCCGGCTGGCCCGAGAGCGTCTCGCTCTCGGCGGCGGCGGGACGCCGCCGGGCCAGCCGCCGGGACGGCGGCGCTCCACTCACGCTAACTTAAGGCCATTGCGCCTAGCGGCGTGGCTCAGTCGAATTCGAGGCGCAGGGTCAGCGGCATGAACGGGTAGTCGGCGTGCGTGGAGACGCTCTCCGCGCTGCCGCGCACGCCGGCCAGCTCGCCGGTTCCGGAGCCGGGGATCACCGACAGGGCGTTGCGCGCGGTGGTGCCGTCGTACGTCCCGTCGCCCTGCAGCGCGAAGCTGCCGGTGCGGCCGTCGACCGTGCCGGTGAGGTGCATCAAACAAACGAAGGAGCTGGTGCCGTCGGGGCGGTAGTACATCACCGCCTGGAACGTGCCTGACTCCAGGCCGTCGCCGCTGCCCGCGAGGGTCACGTCCGCGGCTGTGAGCTTGCTGCCGTCCTCGAAAGTCCGGCGCGGCTTCTCGTCCCATGACTTGATCTCGAGCCTGGTCTGTACGTCCATCGACCGATTATATCGGGGCCATCCGCGGCCCTGAACCGGGCTGCGAGCGCGCTTCCAACGTAAGCGAGATCGCTGGCAACGGAAGCAAACACGCTTCCAACGTAAGCAAGTTTGCTGACAACGGAAGCAACCGCGCTTGCAACGTAAGCAAGAATGCTTACGTTCGCAGCGAGCGCGCTGGCAACTGAAGCGAGTTTGCTTACAACGGAAGGAAGCACGCGTGCGATGGAAGCGAGCGCGCTTCCGTTGCCAGCGAGCGCGCTTCCGTTGCCGGCGATTTCACCGCGCTTTTCAGCGAGTTTGCTGACGGTGGAAGCGGCGTCTCTTCCCTTGCCAGCGAGCTTGCTGACGGTGGATGCGATCTCTCTTCATTTCTCCGCGAGCTCGCTTCCGATGGAAGCGGCATCACCTGGCTCGCCGGCGAGTGGCGACGGCCGCGTGATTGCAATTGACGGGGAGAGGAGGTGGGTCATGGCCGACCGAACGGGTATCGTTGCCGCGGGAGTGATGATCCTCACCCTGGCGTCCTGCGCCTCCACCGTCGACTCGCGCCTCTATCTTCCCGAGCCGATGCCGGCCAGCGTCACGTGGAGCGGCCGCGCGCCGGAAGAGGTGACGGCGACCACCGCCGACGGCCTGAAGCTGCGCGGCTATTACTGGCCGCCGCGGCCGGCGGGAGGGGATTTGATCCTCTTCTTCCACGGCCAGAGCGGCAACCGCTACAAGGCCGCGCGCATGGCGGCGCCGCTCGCCGGCGGCGGCGGGCTCCTCGTCGCCGACTACCGCGGCTATGGCGACAATCCGGGCAAGCCGGACGAAGCGGGCCTCTACGCCGACGCCCGCGCCTTCCTTTCGCTGGCCCGCGCGCTCGCGCCGGGCAGCCGCATCTACCTGTTGGGCTTCTCGCTCGGCGCGGCGCCGGCGCTCCGTACCGCCGCCGAGGAGGAGGTGGCCGGCGTGGTGACCATCGGCGCGTTTGCCGGGCTCGCGGACGTCGCGCCGTGGATCGCCCGCGGCGCGCTCCGCGGCCGTTTCGACAACCGCGCCGCCATCGCCCGCGTCGCGGAGCCGGTCCTCCTCTTCCACGCGGTCGCGGACGAGCTCGTCCCCTTCGCGCAGGCGCAGGCGCTGCAGGCTCTGGCCCAGCGTCCCCGCCTGCTGCGGCTGGAGGGATCCGGCCACGCGGTCGACCTGGAGTTTCTGGCGCCGATCATCTGGGAGAACATCCGCCAGATGCCGCGCTGATGTAACGATGGAAGTATGTGGTGTACCATCGCGTCATGGCTCACATCCGACGACCGGGCATCGCTCTGCTCGTGATGGCCGCGGCATTCACCGCCGCCGCGCAATCCGGCGACTCGCTTCCATGCAGCGCAACGGGTGCGCCGCCGATCCGCACGGTCATTCCCGAAACGAAGAAGGTGACGTGCAATGGCGGCAGGTTGTTCTCGTTCGACCAGAACGGCGTGGTGCGATATGCCTGCCTCAATCTTCCGGCGCAGGCCACGCGGGCGCCGCAACCGCCGGACCGCAAATGGCCGCTGGTGATTTATCTCCATGCCTCGCTGACCACGCCGGAGAGCCTTTACAAACAGGGCGCGGAGCTTTTCGCGCTGCACGACACCTTCTCTCTGTCCGATGACGGGAACGTGAAGGGCTTCATCCTGCTCGCTCCCGAGGGGAGGCGCGCGCAGGCCTGGCCGGCGGCAAAGGGCTCGACGCAGACCGGCTTCCGCTGGGATGAGTGGTATCGGGACCCGGAGAAGAATCTCGACGCGGCGGCCATCGATCACTTCCTCGAGGAGGCGCTGGCCACGAATCTCGTCGATCCCCGCCGCGTCTACATTTTCGGGTGGAGCAACGGCGGGTTCATGGCGGCCCTGTATGGAGTCTGGCGAGGCGAGCGCATCGCGGCGATCGGCCAGTATGCCTCGGCCAATCCCTGGGCGCGCCCGCCATGTCCGGTGCCGCTGCCGGAGAAACCGCACGTGCCGCTCATCCTGATTCGAAACCTCTGCGACTGGGTGGCGCCCTGCGAGGAGACGAGCCAGTGGATCGGCAAGCTCTCGTCGGAAAGATGGCCGTTCCAGTCGTACAACCTGTGGGACGACGGCTCCGAGGCGCCGGCCTCGCAAGGTTGCCTGACGCACTGCGGCCAACTGCAAGGCACCGCGGACCACTATCGGTGGCCCAGGGGATCGGTTCTGGCCGAACGGTTGCTTCCCTTCTTCAAGCAGCACCCGCTCGCACCCTGAGCACCAGGAGGACGTGATCGATACCGCCGAATTTCGTGGCCGCGCACTTTCCGCTTCCCTCACCGTGAAGGACCTCGAGAAAAGCCTCGCCTGGTACTGCGGCGTGCTGGGCTTCAGCGTCGACCGCAGACATGAACGCGAGGGCAAGCTGGTGGCGGTCTCGCTCCAGGCTGGCGACGTGCGCATCCTGCTCGGCCAGGACAACGGCGCGAAGGGGTGGGACCGGATCAAGGGCGAAGGGTTCTCGATGCAGATCACGACCGATCAGGACATCGACGCCCTCGCCCGCCGGATCAAGGAGCATGGGGTCGAGCTGGAGACCGAGCCGGTCGATACGCCGTGGGGCGCGCGCGTCTTCCGGGTGCGCGACCCGGACGGATTCAGATTCGCCATCTCATCGTGATTCCTGGTTCGCCACGCTGGGCGAGGAGCAATCAGCAAAAAGGGCGCGTCTTTCGACGCGCCCCCTGCGAGCTACCAGCTGTCAGCTACGAGCTGCTTAGTACATCCCGCCCATGCCGCCGCCCGGTCCGCCCGGCCCACCCGCCGCCGGCTTCTCGTCTTCCTTGATCTCGGAGACGAGCGCCTCGGTGGTGAGCATCAGGCCGGCGATCGACGATGCGTTGAGCAGCGCCTGCTTGGTGACCTTGGCCGGATCGATGATGCCTTCCTTGATCATGTCGACAGGCTCGTCGCCGCCGCTGCGGACGTCGAAGCCCCAGTTGCCGCCCTTCTGCTTGATGCTGTTGAGCAGCACCGACGCTTCGCGGCCGGCGTTGAAGACGATCTGGCGGAACGGCTCCTCGAGCGCGCGGCGGATGACGTTGACGCCCACGCGGGCGTCGCCCTCGGCCTTCACCGCGTCGACGGCCGGGATGGCGCGGATCAGCGCCACACCGCCGCCCGGGACGATGCCCTCTTCGACGGCAGCCTTGGTGGCGTGCATGGCGTCCTCGACGCGCGCCTTCTTTTCCTTCATCTCGGTCTCGGTCGCGGCGCCGACCTTGATGACGGCCACGCCGCCGACGAGCTTGGCCAGGCGCTCCTGCAGCTTCTCGCGGTCGTAGTCCGAGGTGGTGTCCTCGATCTGCTGGCGGATCTGCTTCACGCGGCCGGCGATCGCTTCCTTGCGGGTCTTGTCGTCGGTGTCGGTGACCAGCGTGGTGTTGTCCTTGTCGATCGACACCCGCTTGGCGTCGCCGAGGTCTTCCCACTTCACGTTCTCGAGCTTGACGCCGATGTCCTCGCTGATGAGGCGTCCGCCGGAGAGGATGGCGATGTCTTCGAGCATCGCCTTGCGGCGGTCGCCGAAGCCCGGCGCCTTCACCGCGCCGACGTTGAGCGTGCCGCGCAGCTTGTTGACCACCAGCGTGGCCAGCGCCTCGCCCTCGACGTCCTCGGCGATGATGAGGAGCGGCTTGCCCTGGCGGGCCACCTGCTCGAGCAGCGGCAGAAGATCTTTCATCGACGAGATCTTCTTCTCATAGATGAGGATCTTGGCGTTCTCCAGGACCGATTCCATACGCTCCGGATCGGTGACGAAGTACGGCGAGAGGTAGCCGCGATCGAACTGCATGCCCTCGACCACTTCGAGGACGGTGTCGAGGCCGCGGGCCTCTTCGACGGTGATGACGCCGTCCTTGCCGACCTTGTCCATCGCCTGGGCGATGATGGAGCCGATCTCCTCGTCGTTGTTCGCGGAGATGGAGCCGATGTGGGAGATGTCCTTCCCCTCGACCGGCTTGGACATCTTGTCGATGGCCTCGACGGCGGCCTTCACGGCCATCTCGATGCCGCGCTTCACTTCCATCGGGTTCGCGCCGGCGGTGACGTTCTTGATGCCTTCGCGATAGATGGCCTGGGCCAGCACGGTGGCGGTGGTGGTGCCGTCGCCGGCGTTGTCGGAAGTCTTGGAGGCGACCTCGCGCACCATCTGGGCGCCGGCGTTCTCCAGCTCGTCCTTCAGCTCGATCTCCTTGGCGACGGTGACGCCGTCCTTGGTGATGGTGGGGGAGCCGAACTTCTTCTCGATGACGACGTTGCGGCCGCGCGGTCCGAGGGTGACCTTGACCGCGTCGGCGAGCTTGTTGACGCCGCGCAGGATGGCCTGGCGGGCCTCTTCAGAATAGGTGATTCGTTTAGCCATGATTTATCCCTCCACGATGGCGAGGACTTCATCCTCACGAAGAATGGTGTACTCGACGTCGTCGATCTTGATCTCGGTGCCGGAGTACTTGCCGATGAGGACGGTGTCGCCCTTCTTGACGTCGAGCTTGATGCGCTTCCCTTCCTCGTTGAACTTCCCTTCGCCGACGGCGATGACTTCGGCCTCCTGCGGCTTTTCTTTGGCGCTGTCGGGGATGATGATTCCGCCGCGCACCTGCTCCTTCGCTTCCTTGCGCCGGACGACGATGCGGTCGTAAAGCGGGCGGAGTTTCAGATCTGTTGCAACTGCAGCCATGTTTGCTCTCCTTTCGATTGATCTTCGGATTTTTCCGCGGCAGGATGCCGCGTCATTCGTAAGCTGAGTCTTTAGCACTCACCTGCGACGAGTGCTAACAATAGTGCCGCGATATTATTCTGTCAAGATCTTCTTTTCTTTTAGTTTCAGGAGTTTAGAGATGAAACAAGCACTTCTGGCCCTTCTCCTTCTCACCGCCTGCGCCAGCGTCGACGACGATCCGCCGCCGCCTCAGCGGACACCCGGCGCCGGCCGCCGGATGCCGGCGCGCGTCGCCGTCGGCGGCACGGAACTGCTGCCGCCGGCGAACTGGTGGCACGATCCGCAGATCTCCGCCAACGTGAAGCTGAGCGAGGCGCAGTTCACGTCGCTGGACGAGATCGGACGCGCGCACTCCGCGGACCTCGACGCGCTGCGCACGGACGCCCGCGACGCGGAGCGCGACCTGCGCCTGCTGCTCATCGCGGAGCAGCCGACGGCGAACGATCTCCTCGCCGCCGGCACGCGCCTGCGCACGGTGCGCGACCACATCATGGAGCAGGAAGTGCGGATGCTGGCCGACGAGCGCGCGCTGCTGTCGCGCGAACAGTGGACGGCGCTGCAGGACGCGCTGCGCGACGAGCGGCAGTCGGACTTCGGCGGCCGCCGCGGCGGCATGGGCGGCATGGGCGGCGGGCGGGGCGGGCGGAGGGGTGGGGGCGGTCGGCGGCCGGGGATGTGAGAAGCCGACGTGAGCGCCGGGATGGCCATCCAGGTGCTCGTGGGCAGGTTACAGCGAGCAGCGAGCAGCGAGCAGGCGGAAGGCGCCGCAATGCTGCTCGCTGCTCGCTGCCACCTGCATACTCGCCGCCGGACTTACGGTAGCCTGTCGCGCGCATGAAACGCGCGGGCTACGCCCTCTTCGTTCTCTTCGCCATCAACGCCATGAATTTTTTCGATCGCGTGATCGGCGGCGCGGTGGCCGAGCCGATCCGCAAGGAGTGGCACCTGAGCGACAGCGCCCTCGGCGCGCTCGGCACCGCCTTCACGCTGCTCTACGCCTTCGCCGGCGTACCGCTTGGGCGCCTCGCCGACCGCGCCTCGCGCAAGAAGCTGCTCGCCGGCGGCGTCTTCGTCTGGAGCCTGCTCACCGCGCTCTCCGGCGTGGCGCGCAATTTCTGGGAGCTGTTCGTCATGCGCCTCGGTGTCGGGGTGGGGGAGGCGGTCTGCGCGCCCGCGGCGACGTCGCTCATCGGCGACCTCTATCCTCCCGCGCGCCGCGGCCGCGCGCTCTCGCTCTTCATGATGGGACTGCCCATCGGCATCGCCCTCTCCTTCTTCCTCGGCAGCCGCGTGGCGGCGGCGCGCGGCTGGCGCACCGCGTTCTTCGTCGCCGGCATCCCGGGGCTGCTCTGCGCCGCGCTGGCGCTGTTCATCCTCGAGCCGGCGCGTGAAGGAACCGTGGACGGACGGGTTGGAGAGCCCGTCCCACATCCGTTCCGGACGGTGCTGGCGATCCCGACCATGTGGTGGATCATCGTCTCCGGCGCGCTGCACAACTTCAACATGTACGCGCTCGGCTCGTTCATCGCGCCGTTCGTCATCCGCTACCACGGCGTCGACCTGCGGCAGGCGGGGCTGATCTCGATGACGGTCTACGGGCTCTCCGGCATCCCCGGCCTGCTGGCCGGCGGCTTCCTCGCCGACGCCATCGCCCGCAAGCGCAAGGACGGCCGCCTGCTGCTCGGCGCGCTCTGCATCCTGGTCTCCGTGCCGCTGATGGTGCTGGCGCTGATGCAGCCGCCGCGCTCCATCGCCGCCTTCGTGGTCCTGGCCACGCTCGGCTGCATGGTGATGTACGTCTACTACTCGACGGTCTACGCCGCGATCCAGGACGTGGTGGAGCCGCGGCTGCGCGGCACGGCGATGGCGCTCTACTTCTTCGCCATGTACGTCCTCGGCGCGTCGCTCGGGCCGCTCGGCACCGGCATGGCCAGCGACTTCTTCACCAGGCGCGCCGCCGCCGCGGCCGGCGCCACCGCGCTCGAGGCGTTCAAGGGCGCGGGACTGCACAACGCGATGTACCTCATCCCGCTGCTCAGCACCATCCTGACCGTCGTCCTCTTCGCCGCCTCGCGCGCCATCGTGCGCGACGCCCGCCAGTCATGAAGGCCGCCATCTGCTACGCGCTCGACGAGCCGGTGCGCGTCGAAGAGATCGAGCTCGACGATCCGCGCGAGAACGAGGTGCACGTCCGGCTGGTGGCCAGCGGCGTCTGCCACTCCGACCGCTCGGTCATCAACGGCATCATGCCGGCGAAGCTCCCGTGCGTCCTCGGCCACGAGGGGGCGGGCATCGTGGCGCGCACCGGCGCCGGCGTGACGCACGTGAAGGAAGGCGACCGCGTGGTGCTTTCGTGGGTCACGCCGTGCGGCCGCTGCGACTACTGCCGCATGGGCAGCCCGCAGCTGTGCGACGTCGGCGCGAAGATCAACGCCACGCACCGCCAGCCGGACGGCACCACGCGCGCGCATCGCGACGGCGTCGACCTGCAGACCTTCTCCGGCCTCGGCGCGCTGGCGGAAGAAGTGGTCGCGCCGGCCAACGCGTGCGTGAAGATGCCCGACGACGCGCCGCTCGACAAGGCGGCGCTCATCGGCTGCTCGGTGATGACCGGCGTCGGCGCGGTGCTGAACACCGCCGCGGTGAAGCCGGGCAGCAGCGTCGCCGTCTTCGGCGCGGGCGGGGTCGGGCTGAACGTGATCCAGGGCGCGGTGATCGCCGGCGCCTCGCGCATCGTCGCCGTCGACGTCAACGAGCGGAAGCTGGAACTGGCGAAGACGTTCGGCGCCACCGAGGCGACGACGGACGGCACGAGTGTCCGCGGCGTCGACTACGCGTTCGAGGCGATCGGCCGCAAGGAGACCATCGAGCTGGCGTACGCCTCGCTGCGCAAGGGCGGCACGTGCGTGGTGATCGGGATCGGCTCGCGCAAGGAGTCAGTGAGTCTCAACGTCTTCTTCATCCCCATCACGGAGAAGAAGCTGGTCGGCTGCTGGTACGGCGGCGCCGACGTCCACCGCGACGCGCCCCGCATGCTCGCGCTCTACCGCGAAGGCCGCCTCAAGCTCGATGAGCTGCTCACGCGGACGTATGCGCTGGAGGACGTGAACCAGGCCTTCGCGGACATGGATGCGGGGGTGAATGCGCGGGGGCTGGTTTTGATGGGGTAGCGGAGTTGCGAGGTCTCGCGGTCTCGCAGCGCCAAAGGCTGGGGGCGCGGGCACCGCGAGACCTCGCGACCTCGAGACCGCGCTACCACGGGTAACGCCCCGCCTCGATCACGGCGGCGGCGATGCGGCGCCGTGCGGCGATCGTGTCGATCGGCGCGCGCTCGACCGACCGCACCTGGCCCACCTGCCGCGCCGCGTGCTCGATGCGATCCGCGGCATCAGCGCTGTACACCTCGACGATGTCGCCCACGGGGTGCCTGGCGGCGCGGAGGCGCGCGCTCTCGACGGCGTACTGCTCGATCTCGATGTCGGCGAGGTAGCCGAGGACTTCCTGGTCGTCGCGCGGGACGGACGGGTGGCGCCGCGTGCCGATGATCAGGCGGTTGATCTCGTTCGTCCCCTCGTACAGGCGCGTGATGCGCGCGTCGCGGAAGGGGCGCTCGGCGGGATACTCCTTGGAGTAGCCGTAGCCGCCGTAGATCTGCACCGCCTCGTCGACCACGTACGCCAGCGTCTCGCTGGTCCACACTTTGTTGATCGAGCATTCGACGGCGAATGAGGCGATGGTCTCGAGCTCGTTCGCCGGCTCCTTGGCTAGCGCGCGGTCGGCGTCGCCCAGCGTGCGGTAGACCATGGCGTCGCCGACGTAGCAGCGGATGGCCATCTCCGCGATTTTCTGTCTGATCAGTCCGAACTCGGCGATGGCGCGGCCGAACTGCCTCCGTTCGCGCGCGTACCGCACCGCGTGGTTGAGCGCCTGCTTGGCCGAGCCGATGTTGCGCGTGCCGAGCTTGAGGCGCCCGATGTTCAGCACGTTGAAGGCGACCTTGTGCCCCTCGCCGATTTTGCCTAGGACGTTCTCGACCGGGACGCGGACGTCTTCGAGGATCAGCGCGGTGGTCGACGAGCCGTCGAGTCCGAGCTTCGGCTCCTCGCGTCCGCTGACCACGCCCATCCCGCGCTCGACCAGGAAGGCGGTGAACTTCTCGCCGTCGACCTTGGCGAAGATGGTGAAGAGGTCGGCGAAGCCGCCGTTGGTGATCCACATCTTGGTGCCGTTGAGGATGTAGTGGCGGCCGTCATCGGAGAGCACGGCGCGCGCGCGGGCGGCGAGGGCATCGGAGCCGGAGCCGGGCTCGGTCAGCGCGAACGCCGCCACCCATTCTCCGGCTGCAAGGCGCGGCAGGTAGCGCTCCTTCTGATCCGCTGTTCCGAAATAGACCAGCGGCAGCGTGCCGATGGTGGTGTGCGCGCCGAGCGATCCCGCGAACGACGGCATGATCCCGATCTTCTCGCCGACGTACGCGGAGCTCACCTTGTCCAGTCCCAGGCCGCCGTACTCCTCGGGGATGTCGATGCGCAACAGGTCGAGCTCGCCCGCTTTCAGCAGCAGCTCGCGCGTCAGCGCCCAGTCCTTCGCGTAGATGCGGTCGGCGCGCGGCAGCACCTCCGTCCGCATGAACTCCTCGGCGATCTGGCCGAACATCTTCTGCGCGGAGGAGAGATCCTCGCGGGTGAAAACATCGATTGACTCTGCGATCGAACCTTCCATATCCTTCACCTACCGACCGGTAGGTAGCATAAATCAATGTCGATCAAACGCGAGCGAAGCCCGCTGACGAGTGATGGACGCGCGGCCGAGGTTTACCGCACCGCGGCGCAGATGATCCTGCAGAAGGGCTACGACGCCACCTCGGTCAGCGACATCGCCGGCGCGCTCGGCATCACCAAGGCGGGCCTCTACCACTACATCCACGGCAAGACGCAGCTCCTCTTCGACATCATGCAGTACGGCCTCGACGAGCTGGAGCGCGAGGTGGCGGCGCCGGCCAAGAAGATCGCCGACGCCGAGGAGCGGTTGCGCTTCATGATCGGCACGCACGCGCGGATCGTCACGCGCGGCAACGGCGCGGTGACCATCCTGGTGGACGAGGCGCGCGCGCTGACGCCGGCGCAGGGCCGCGTCGTCTCGCGCCGCAAGCGCGCCTACTTCGACTTCCTGCGCGACACGCTGAAGGAGCTGCAGGACAAAGGAAAGCTGCGCGACGTCGATCTCACCGTCGCCGCCTTCGGCATCCTCGGCACCATCAACTGGCTCTCGCGCTGGGTGCAGCCCGGCGGCGCGCTGGACGAGGGCGAGCTCGCCAACCAGATCGTCGACATCACCTTCAACGGCCTGACGCGGCCCGGCCGCCGCGGACTGCGAGCGATATGAACATCCTCGTCTGCATGAAGCAGATCCCCGACCCGGAGATCCCCGCGCGCGATTTCCGCCTGGCGGAGGTCGGCTCCATGAACCGCGTGGCCGACGTCTTCAGCGAGAACGCGCTGGAGACGGCGCTGCAGTTCGGCGGCACGATCACCGTGCTCGCCTTCGGCCCGCCGAGCGCGGAGGACGCGCTGCGCAAGGCGCTGGCGATGAAGGCGAACGCCGCGGCGCTGGTGGTCGACGACGGCAACGCGGATCGCGACCCGCTGGCCATCGCGCAGGTGCTCGCCGCCGCCGCGCGCAAGCTCGGCCCGTTCGATCTGATCCTCACCGGCCGCGAGTCCGGCGACTGGGGCGCGGGACAGACCGGAGGCCTGCTGGCCGAGGAGCTGGGACTGCCGTGCGTCTCGTTCGTCGACACCATCGAGGCTCGGGAGGGCGGCGTGAGATTGCGCCGGCAGACGGAGACGGGATTCGAGATCGTGGAGGCGTCGACGCCGGTGGTGCTGACCATCACCAACGACGAGCACAACGTGCCGCGCATCCCGAAGGTGCGCGACGTGATGGCCGCGCATCGCCAGCCGCTGACGACGTTCACGCTCGCGGAGCTCGGCGTCGACGTGACCAATCGCTGGTATGACGTCGTCGAGCTGACCATCCCGACCAAAGAGACGGCGTGCGAGTTTTTGACGGTCGACGAGCTGGCGCAACGGCTGGCGGAGGTTGCGCGCGCGTGAGCGAGACGGTGATCGTCCTCTTTCGCGATGAGCCCGGGCTGGCGGGCGCGGCGCAACGCGTCGGCGGCACGGTGCGCGCCATTCGCATCGGTGACTACCAGCCCGAGGAGTGCCTCAACGCGCTGGTCAACGCCTGCCGAGGAGCGCGCGTCATCCTGCTGTCGAACGACGCCTACAGCCAGGAGCTCGCGCCGCGGCTGGCGCATCGCCTCGGCGGCAGCTGTGTGGGCGACGGTGTGGACATCACGCCCGACCTGCGCGTCACGCGGCAGGTATACGGCGGCAAGGCGCAGGCGGTGATCGCGCTGAAGCGCACGCCGGCGGTGGTCTGGCTGCGCGCGCGGTCGTTCCCCCCCGCCGTCATCCCGAGCGAAGCGAGGGACCTGGAGGTGGGGGCGGCGCGCCACCCGTCCGCCCAGGTCCCTCGCGACGCTCGGGATGACGGGCGCGTTCGCATCGTGGAGCGCACGGCCGCTTCGCAGGAGGCCCGCCTCGAGGACGCGCGCATCATCGTCTCCGGCGGACGCGGCATCGGCGGCCCCGAGGGATTCAAGACCGAGCTGGAGCCGCTGGCGCAGCTGCTCGGCGCGCAGATGGCGGCGTCGCGCGCGGCGTGCGATGCCGGCTGGGTGCCGCCGACGTGGCAGGTCGGGCAGACGGGAAAGAAAGTGTCGCCCGATCTCTACCTGGCCGTCGCCATCACCGGCGCCAGCCAGCACATGGCGGGGATCTCCGAGGCCAAGCAGATCGCGGCCATCAACATCGACAAGGACGCGCCGATCTTCAAGCACTGCCGCTTCGGCATCGTCGACGACTACCGCAAGGTCGTCCCGCTGCTGCGGCAGAAACTGGCGGAGCTGCGCAAATGAGCGCCGAGCAGGCCACGCGGCCGATCTACTGGAACATCGCGCACGTCTGGGCGATGTACGCGCTGCTCGCGCCGGCGGTCGGCATCGGCGGATACGGCATCTGGCGCCACGTGCAGCGATGGCGGCGCGGCACGCCGCTGGCGCGCTTCGATCGTCCGGCCGATCGCCTCAGGCTCGTCGTCAAACACGCGCTGGCGCAGAAGCGGACGGCGCTCTGGTTCCACCGCTTCATCACCTGGGGCTTCATCATCCTGACCATCGCCACGATCCTGGTGGGCCTCGACGCCGACTTCGGCACGACCATCCTGCGCGGCTGGTTCTATCTCGCTTTCCAATCGTTCACCGTCGACGTCTTCGGCGCTCTGGTGATCGTCGGCATCGCGACGTCGGCGCTGCGGCGGCGCCCGCACTCCAACGCCGACTGGAGCGGGATCCTCCTCGCCATCTTCGTCATCACCCTCAGCGGATTCCTGATCGAAGGATGGCGCATCGCGGCGACGAACGACCCGTGGGGCCAGTGGTCGCCGTTCGGCAACCTGGTGGCGCGGGCGTCGCGGCCGCTGATGAGCGTCGCCGCGCTGCAGACCGCGCATCGCGCCACCTGGTGGACGCACCTCGTCCTCAGCCTCGGATTTCTGGCCTGGCTGCCGTACACGAAGATGATGCACGCCCTCTCGGCGCCGCTGAACATCTACACGGCGAACCTCGAGCCGATCGGCGCGTCGTTGAAGCCGGTTGATTTTGAGTCGACGGCTCCGCTCGGCGTGAAGGCCATCGAGCAATTCACCTGGAAGGACCTGCTCGACCTCGACGCCTGCACCGAGTGCGGCCGCTGCACCGCGGTCTGCCCGGCGCACGCGGTGGGGAAGGAGCTCTCGCCGCGCGACATCATCGTCCAGCTGCGCGACGACGTCTTTCCACGCCCCGAACCGCTGTGGGAGTGCACCACCTGCGCGGCGTGCGTCGAGGCCTGCCCGGTCTTCATCGAGCAGATGCCGAAGATCGTCGACATGCGGCGGCACCTGGTGATGGAGGAGGCGGAGTTCCCCGACTCCATGCAGGCGGCGGTGCTGTCGATGGAGAAGCGCGGGCATCCGTTCGCCGGCACCAGCGCCACGCGGCTGGACTGGGCGCAGGGCCTCGACGTGCAGCACGTCTCCGAGGCGCGCGACGCCGAGGTGCTGCTGTGGGTGGGGTGCGGGGGGGCGCTGATCGAGCGCAACCAGCGCGTGATCCGGGCCATCGCGCAACTGCTCAAACTGGCCGGCGTCCGCTTCGCCATCATGGGGCGCGAGGAGAAGTGCTCCGGCGATCCGGCGCGCCGCATCGGCAACGAGTTCCTCTTCGAGACACTGGCCAAGGAGAACGTCGCCAACCTGACGAAGTACCAGGTGCGCAAGGTGGTCACGCCCTGCCCGCACTGCTTCAACACCTTCAAGAACGAGTACCCGCGCTACGGCGCACGATTCGAGGTGTGGCACCACAGCGAGTTCCTGGCGGAGCTGGTGGAGCAGGGCAAACTGCCCGCGTCGACGAAGGAGAGCGTCACCTTCCATGACGCCTGCTACCTCGGCCGCCACAACGGCGTCTACGACGCGCCGCGCAGGCTCCTCGGCGCGCCGATCGAGATGCCGCGCAACCGCAACAACGGGTTCTGCTGCGGCGGCGGCGGCGGGATGAGCTTCGTCGAGGAGCCGCCCGACAAGCGCGTGAACCAGGAGCGCGCCCGCGAGGCGCTGGCCACCGGCGCGGAGGTGCTGGCCGTCGGCTGCCCCTTCTGCATGACGATGATGGAAGACGGCATCAACGCGCGCGGCGGCGGTATGCGCGTGATGGATGTCGCCGAGGTGATGCTCGATGGACTTGAATCTCACAGCTGACGAACAGGCCTTCCGCGACGAGTTCCGCGCCTGGCTGAAGGCCAACGTGCCGGCGCCGTGGACCAAGGGCGGGCTCGGATCGGAGTCCGGCGGCGAGTACGTCGACTACCTCAAGCGCTGGCAGCGCACGCTGTTCGAGGGCGGCTGGGCGGGTATCGCCTGGCCGAAGAAGTTCGGCGGCCGCGGCGCGACGCTGATGCAGCAGGCCATCTTCCAGGAAGAGCTGGCGCTGGCCGACGCGCCGCATCTCATCGGCACCATCGGCCTCTCGCTGGTCGGCCCGACCATCATCGCCCTCGGCAGCGAGGAGCAGAAGGCGCGGCACCTCGCGCCGATCCTGGCCGGCGACGAGATCTGGTGCCAGGGCTTCTCCGAGCCGAACGCCGGCAGCGACCTCGCCTCGCTCGGCACCAAGGCCATCCGCGACGGCGACGACTTCGTCGTCAACGGCCAGAAGATCTGGACCAGCTTCGCGCAGATGGCCGACTACTGCCTGCTGCTGGTGCGCACCGACTTCGAGTCGCCGAAGCACAAAGGGATCACCTGCCTGCTGGCGGACATGAAGACGCCGGGGATCTCCGTCCGTCCGCTGCGGCAGATGTCGGGCGACTCCGGCTTCAACGAGGTCTTCTTCTCCGACGTCCGCATCCCGGTGACGCAGGTGCTGGGACAGGTCAACAACGGCTGGACGACGGCCATCACCGCGCTGATGAACGAGCGCGCCAACCTCGGCACCGGCATCCAGGTCATCTTCAAGCGCAATCTCAACGCGCTCATCGCCCGCTCGCGCACCGTCGACCGCAACGGCCGTCCGGCGAGCGAGGACCCGATCGTCCGGCAGAAGCTGGCGCAGGCCTACCTGGAGCTGGAGATCCTGCGGCTCAACACCAACCGCGCGCTGACCTCGCTGAGCAGGAGCGGCGTGCCGGGCGCCGAGGGATCGATCCAGAAGATCTATTGGAGCGAGATGAATCAGAGGACGCAGCAGATCGCGCAGGAGATCCTCGGCCCGTACGGGCAGCTGATCGATTTCGATGGGGGCGTATGGCAATACGCCTATTTGCGCTCCCGTGGGAATACCATTGAGGCCGGAACCAGCGAAATCCAGCGCAACATCGTCGCCGAGCGGGTGCTCGGCCTGCCCAAGAGCTATTGAAGAGCGACTGAGGAGCGCCGATGGAATTCGATCTCAGCAAGCCCCAGAAGCTGCTCAAAGAGACGGCGCGGCAGTCCCTCGCGCGCGACCGCTCGTGTGAGGCGATGGCCGACCAGGGCTGGATGGGATTCCTCCTCCCCGAGGAGCTGGTGGAGCTGGCGGTGGTGATGGAGGAGATGGGCCGCGCCTGCGCGGGCGGGCCGTTCCTGGCCAACGTCTTCGCCACCGCGCTGATCCGCGCCGCCGCGTCGCCGGAGCAGCAGAGCCGCTGGCTGGAGCCGATCGCCGCGGGACAGCTGAAGGCCACGGTGGCGATGGAGGACAGGCAATCCTGCCTGTCCTCGGGCAGACAGGATTGTCTGTCCTCCGCCTTCGTCCTCGACGCCGACACGGCGGACCTCATCTTCTGCGTCACCCCGAACGGCGCCATCGTCGCCACGCCCACCTCCATCACGCCGATGCGCTCGATGGACGAGGGCCGCAAATTCTTCGACGTCATCCTCGAGCCGGGCGAGCCGCTGCCGGGCGACCGGGACGCGGTGCAGAAGGCCATCGACATCGCAACGGTTGCCTTGTGCGCCGAAATGGTCGGCGGGATGCAGTGGATCCTCGACACGACGGTGGAGTACGCGAAGACGCGCCAGCAGTTCGGCCGTCCGATCGGCTCGTTCCAGGCGGTGCAGCATCAGTGCGCCGACATGCTCCTCTTCACCGAGAGCGCGCGGTCGGCGATGTACTTCGCCGCCTGGGAGCCGACGCCGCTGGCCGTCTCCATCGCCAAGGCGTACTGCAGCGATGCGTTCCGCGAGGTCGGCAACCGCGGCATCCAGGTGCACGGCGGCATCGGCTTCACCTGGGAGCACGACCTCCAGCTCTACTACAAGCGCGCCAAGTCGTCGGAGACGCTCTTCGGCGATGCGACCTTCCACCGGGAACGGATCGCATCGCTGGTCGTCGACGAAGTGCCGCGCATCCACTCGCGTATGGAGACCAGCCCGGACCACCGGACGGTACGGGCGTAATTGTTCGACGGTAAAGAAAGGGAGGCACAGATGGCGTCCACCATTCGGTTCTTCATGGTCGTTCTCATTCTGTTGTTGATACCCGTCGGGTTGTTTGCACAGGCGCGGCTCACGGCCGCCGACGTCCAGGGGACGGTGAGCGACGAGAGCGGCGGCGTGCTGCCGGGCGTGACCGTCACGGCCACGAACCTGGCCACGAACCAGTCGCGCACCGGCGTGACCGGGAAGGACGGTAAGTACTTCATCGGCGCCCTGACGCCGGGGGTGTACAACCTCACCGCGGAGCTGTCGGGCTTCGCGCCGCAGCAGCAGAAGGACTTCCGCCTCCAGCTCGGCCAGCTCGCCGACGTCAACTTCACCCTCCGCCCCGGCACCAGCGAGGCCATCGTGGTCAGCGCGCGCGCGCCGGTGGTCGACGTGACCAACACCTCGGTCTCCACCGTGGTGGGGCAGGAGCAGATCGACACGCTGCCGACCAACGGCCGCAACTTCCTCAGCTTCAGCGTCATCACTCCCGGCGTGACCACCGACCGCACCCCGCAGCAGGGCGCCTCGGCCACCTCGGGGCTCTCGTTCGGCGGCCAGCGCGCGCGCTCGAACAACATCATGGTCGACGGCGTCGACAACAACGACCCGATCGTCGGCGCGGTGCGCGCCACCTTCAGCCAGGAAGCGATCCAGGAGTTCCAGGTCCTCACCAACTCCTACTCCGCGGAGTTCGGCAAGGCCTCCGGCGGCGTGGTGAACATCATCACCCGCTCCGGAACGAACGAGACGCACGGCAACGTCTTCGAGTTCTTCCGCGACGACCGCCTCAACGAGAAGAGCTACTTCGAGCGCTACACTCCCGCCGGCCTCTCCATCAACCAGGACAAGGCGCCGTTCAGCCAGAACCAGTACGGCGCCACGCTCGGCGGTCCGATCCGGCGCGACCAGAGCTTCTACTTCCTCTCGGCGGAGGTCCTCAACACCGACGCCAGCAGCTTCGTGAACATCGACCCGGCCGCCGCGGCGCTGCTCAACGCCAACGGTTTCCCGGTGCAGCTGGGCAACGTGCCGTACGAGGTGCGCTCCAAGAACTACCTCGGCAAGGTCGACCACCAGTGGTCGCCGGCGCACTCGCTCACCGTGCGCGCCAACTACGCCAACCTGCTCAACGAGTTCATCGAGCCGTTCGGCGGCATCATCGCCCGCAGCCGCGGCGCCGCGCAGCACCGCACCGACTGGGCGGTGGCCGCGTCGCAGACCGACACCTTCATGTCGCGCTGGATCAACGAGCTCCGCGGCCAGTTCGCCAAGGAAGACCAGCTCATCGAGTCGCTCGACCCCAACTGCGGCGGCGACTGCGGCTCGAACAACTTCGCCGGCGGCCCGACCGTCGAGATCACCGGCGTGGCCAGCGTCGGCCGGCAGCGCTTCACCCCGCAGCCGCGCCACAACAAGCGCTACCAGCTGAAGGACACCGTCAGCTTCTTCAACGGCGTCCACTCGGCCAAGGCCGGCTTCGACTTCAACTACGTCCGCACCACCTTCACCGCGCTGCCGCTGCACTTCGGCGGCCGCTTCATCTTCGCCGCGCTGCCGGCCATCCCCGGCCTCACGCCGGCGCCGATCACCGCGCTGCAGGCCTTCGGCGCCGGGCTTCCCGCGGCGTACGTGCAGGGCTACGGCACCTCGGGCGACGACTACAAGGATCCCGACATCGCGCTCTTCGTGCAGGACGACTGGAGCCTCACCGACCGGCTGGTGGTCAAGGCGGGCGTCCGCTACCAGCGCCAGTGGATGTACGACATCCCGTACACCGTCTCCATCCCCGGCGGGACCTACACCTACAAGCTGCCGGACGACACGAACAACTTCAGCCCGCGCCTCTCGGTCGCGTTCGATCCGCAGGGCAACGGCCGCTCGTCCATTCACGCCGCGTGGGGACTCTTCTACGACAACCAGATCCTGGCCAACGCGCAGATCGGCAACGGCATCAACGGCCGCGAGCTCCGCACGCTGGTGCAGCGCATCCCCGCCGCCATCGCCGCGTGGCGCGCGCCGGGTCACAAGCTCCCCGAGCCGACCACGCCGTATCCCAGCCTGGTGATCTCGCCCGATCCGGGGCTGGAGACGCCGTACTCGACGCAGGCCGCGGTCGGCTATGACCATGCCTTCGGGCAGAACCTCTCCGCTTCCATCGATGCGCTGATGGTGCGCGGCAAGAACCAGATCGGCACCATCGACTACAACCCGATCGTCCCGGCGCTCGGCGCCGGCCGCCGTCCCAACGACGTCAACAACGTCGCCGGCACCTCCGCCTCGGTGCTGCAGTACACCGGCTTCGGCGAGACCTGGTATCGCGGCCTGACCCTCGCGCTCAACCGCCGCCTGGCGGACAACTACCAGTTCCTCGTCTCCTACACCTACTCGAAGGCCGAGGACACCTCGACCGACTTCCAGAGCAACTTCATCGCCATGAACAACGGCCGCGGGCGCGACCCCAACAACCTGACCGGACTGCCGATCGGCTTCGATCCGAGCCTCGAGCGCGGCGCGGCCACGCACGACCAGCGCCACCGCTTCGTGCTCAGCGGCCTGTACCAGTTCCCGTGGCAGGTGCAGTTCTCCACCATCGTCACCGCGGCGTCGGGACGTCCGTACACGCCGCTGGTCGGCGCGGACCTCAACGGCGACGGCGACGGCGGCGCGTTCCCCTCGGATCGCGCGCGCACCAACCCCGCCGACGCCGCGACCTCGGTTCGCCGCAACAGCCAGACGATGAAGGGTCAGGTCATCGTCGACACGCGCCTCAGCAAGCGCTTCACCTTCGGCGGCACGCGCGGCTTCGACGCCATCATCGACGTCTTCAACCTGCTCAACCGCACCAACTACACGGAGATCAACAACATCTTCGGACCGGGCGCGTTCCCCACCGCTCCGATCGCGACCTACGGCCAGTACACCGAGGCGCTTCCGGGGCGGCAGATCCAGCTCGCGGCGAAGGTCTCGTTCTGAAGTCCGTTCAACAACTGTTCGATCTCTCGGGTCGCGCGGCCATCGTCACCGGTGGCTCGCGCGGCCTGGGGGCCGAGATCGCCGAAGGACTGGCCGAGGCCGGGGCGTCGCTCATGCTGTGCGCGCGCCGCGAGGAGTGGCTCACTCCCGCCGTCGAGTCGATGCGCGCGCATGGCTGGCGGGTGGAAGGGCGGGTGTGCGACGTGGCCGACCCGGCGCAGGTGGAGGCGGTGGTCGCCGCCGCGGTCGAAGCCTTCGGCCGCGTCGACATCCTCGTCAACAACGCCGGCATCTCGTGGGGCGCCGACGCCGAGTCGATGCCGCTGGAGAAATGGAAGCGCGTGCTCGACACCAATCTCACCGGCGCGTTCCTCTTCGCGCAGGCCGCGGGACGCGAGATGCTGAAGGCGAAGCGCGGCGCGATCATCAACATCTCCTCGATCGCCGGCATCCGCTCCAGCGTGCACGGCCCGCATTACGCCGGCTACACCGCCAGCAAGGCGGGGCTGATGGGACTGACGCGCGAACTGGCGGCGTCGTGGGGGCCGCACGGCATCCGCGTCAACGCCATCGCCCCGGGGTTCTTTCACTCCCGGCTGGCCGACGCGGTCATCGAGCACGTCGAGCCGGCCATCAAGGCCCGCAACCCGATCCCGCGCGTCGGCGACGCCGGCGAGCTGAAAGGCGTCGCCGTGTTCCTCGCCTCCGACGCCTCGGCGTACATCACCGGACAGGTTCTGGCAGTGGATGGAGGAGCCACGATTGTTTAACGCTTTCCCGCCCGGCGAGTGCCCTTCTCCCCGCTTGCGGGGAGAAGGTGCCCGAAGGGCGGATGAGGGGTCGCTGGTCATAGGAGCCACCATTGTCTAAACCTTGGCACGATCACTACGACTACTGGGTGCGGCCGCACTACAACTACCCGCGCCGCCCGCTCGGCGACATCCTGAAGATCGCCGCCGCCGACGTTCCCGACAGCCCGGCCACCGCGTTCCTCGGCGCCACGCTGACCTACGCGCAGATCAAGGACCGCAGCGACCGCCTGGCCACCGCGCTGGCGCGGGCGGGTGTGCGGCAGGGCGACCGTGTCGGCATCATGCTGCCGAACTGCCCGCAGTACCTGATCGCGGCGTTCGCCGTCCTGCGCATCGGCGCGATCGTGGTGAACGTCAACCCGCTCTACACGCCGCGTGAGGTCGCCGTCGTCGCCCGTGACTCCGGGATGCGCATCATCATCGTGCTCGACCAGCTCGCGCCGGTCGTCACCGGCATCGAGACGGTCATCGTCACCTCGGCGGCCGAATACAGCGCGGCCGCGGCGCAGTGTCCCGAGGTGCCCGGCGCGCAGCGGCTTGCCGATCTGCTGGCGTCGGTCGACGTTCCTGACCTCCCGCGCGTCAGCATCGATCCCGACGACGTCGCCGTCCTGCAGTACACCGGCGGCACCACGGGCGTCCCGAAAGGCGCGATGCTCACGCACCACAACATCTTCGCCAACGTGGTGCAGACGACGGTGCTGCATCACGCCGACTCCGGCCGCGGGCAGGACCGCATCCTCCTGGTCATCCCCTTCTTTCACATCTACGGATTCACCGTCGGACTGATGGCCGGCACGTGGCAGGGCGCGCTGCAGATCCTCATCCCGAAGTACGACGTCGACGCGCTCCTCGCCGCCATCCGCGACCATCGACCGACCTACTTTCCCGCCGTTCCCACCATCTACGTCTCGCTGCTCAACCATCCGAAGGCGCGCGAGTTCGGCATCGACAAGATCCGCGCCTTCAACAGCGGCTCCGCGCCGCTGCCGGTCGAGGTGATCGACCAGTTCGAGCGGATGACCGGCGGCATGCTGAGCGAGGGCTACGGCCTCTCCGAGGCGTCGCCGGTGACGCACACCTCGCCGGCGCTGTCGATCCGCAAGCCGGGGAGCGTCGGCATTCCGCTGCCCGACACCGACATCAAAGTCGTCGACATCGTCGACGGCACGAAGGAAGTGCCCGTCGGCACCGAGGGTGAGCTCTGCATCGCCGGCCCGCAAATCATGAAGGGCTACTGGAACCGCGACGACGAGACCGCCATCGCGCTGCGCAAGGACGACGCGGGCCGCACCTGGCTGTACACCGGCGACATCGCGCGCGTGGACGAGGACGGCTACACCTACATCGTGCAGCGCAAGAAGGACATGGTCATCGTCAGCGGTTTCAACGTCTATCCCTCCGAGGTCGAGTCGGTGCTCTTCACCCATCCGTCGGTGATGGAAGCGGTGGTGATCGGCGTGCCGCACTCGTACTACGGCGAGGTGGTGAAGGCGTACGTGGTGCCGAAGCCCGGCGCGAGCCTGAGCGCCGAGGAACTGAAGAACATCTGCTGCGCGAACCTCGCGGAGTTCAAGCGCCCCGCGGAGATCGAGATCCGCGAAAGCCTGCCGAAGAGCGCGGTGGGGAAGATCCTTCGGCGCTCGCTGCGAGAGGAGGCGTCGAGTTTATCCCGCGCGTGAGCGCGGGATCAGCGGAACCATCGCGCTTCGATTGCCCAATTGCGCGGTGGTTCCACTGATCCCGCCGCTGCGCGACGGGATAAAGTCAACTGGAGAAAGCATGACGCGGACGATTCAGCGTGTGGTGGTGATCGGCTCCGGGACCATGGGCGGCGGCATCGCCGCGCACTTTGCCAACGCCGGGATTCCGGTGCATCTGCTCGACATCTCGCAGAAGGTCGTTGCCGACGGCTTCGACCGGATGAAGAAGTCGAAGCCGCCGGCGTTCTTCACGCCGGGCACGGCGGATCTGGTGACCATCGGCAGCCTCGACGAGCACGAGTCGCGCATCGCCGAGGGCGACTGGGTCATCGAGGCGATCATCGAGGAGCTGGAGCCGAAGCGCGAGCTGATCGCGCGCATCGACCGCCTCCGCAAGCCCGGCAGCATCGTCTCCAGCAACACCTCGGGGCTGCCGATCGCCAGCATCGCGGCGAATGCCTCCGCCGACTTCAAGGCGCACTTCCTCGGGACGCACTTTTTCAACCCGCCGCGCTACATGAAGCTGCTGGAGATCATTCCGACCGCCGACACTCGGCCGGACATCCTCGACTTCGTGCGCGACTTCGCCGAGCGCCGCCTCGGCAAGGGCGTGGTCATCTGCAACGACACGCCGAACTTCATCGCCAACCGCATCGCCTCGGTCGGCGGCGCCACCCTGCTCGACTTCGTCCTCGAGCGCGGCTACACCATCGAGGAAGTCGACGCCATCGTCGGTCCGCTCATCGGCCGCCCGAAGACCGCCGCCTTTCGCCTGCAGGACCTGGTCGGCCTCGACGTCGCCTCGTCCGTTGCCGCGAACCTCTACGGCCTCATCCCGCACGACGAGTCGCGCGAGATCCTCCGCTCGCCGCGCGTGGAGGGATTGCGCAAGAAGCAGATGGACCAGGGCCGCCTCGGCGACAAGACGCAGCAGGGCTTCTACAAGAAGGGCGGCAAGGCGATCCAGACGCTCGACCTCGAGACCGGCGAGTACCGCGAGCGGCGCGAGCCGGAGATCCCCTCGATCGCCGAGGGGATGAAGATCAAGAGCCTGCCGGAGCGGCTGAAGTTCGTGCTGCGGCAGGACGACAAGGCCGGCGCGCTGGCGCGGCATGTCGTCTACAACACGCTGGCCTACGCCGCGCGGCGCGTCCCCGAGATTACCGACGACTACGAGAACGTCGACCGCGCCATGCGCTGGGGCTTCTCTCACGAGATGGGCCCGTTCGAGCTGTGGGACGCGCTCGGCGTGCGCGAGACGGCGCAAGCGATCGAGCAGTACGGCCTCGCGCTGCCGGATTGGGTTCGTGGAGTGGCCGCCTTCAGGCCGCCGGACGGCGGGCTGAAGCCCGCCGCTCCACCAGTGCGCGAGAACAAAGGTGCCTCCCTCCTCGACATCGGCGACGGCGTCCTCCAGCTCGAGTTCCACACCAAGATGAACACCCTCGACGCCGACATCCGCGCGATGATCGTCGAGTCGGTCGAGGAGCTCGAGCGCGGCGCGTGGACCGGCATGGTCATCGCCAACGACGGCGCCGACTTCTGCGTCGGCGCGAACCTCACCGCGGTCTCCAATGGAATCGAGCAGGCGGTGAAAGGGATGCAGGACGCGCTGCAGGCCGTCCGCTTCTGCGCCAAGCCGATCGTCGCCGCGCCGTTCGGACGCACCCTCGGCGGCGGCGCCGAGGTGGCCATGGCCGCCGCGCGCATCGTCGCCTACTCCGAGACGTACATGGGGCTGGTCGAAGTCGGCGTCGGCCTGATCCCGGGCGCCGGCGGCTGCAAGGAGCTCATCCGCCGCGTCGTCTCGCCGGCGATGAAGAAGTCGCCGAACGGTGATCCGCTGCCGTTCGTGCAGAGCGTACTGATGACCATCGGCACCGCGAAGGTTTCCTCCAGCGCGGAAGAAGCGCGCTCCTTCGGCTTCCTCGGCGAGGGCGATCGCGTGGTGATGAACCGCGATCACCTGCTCGATGAAGCGAAGCGCGAGGTGCTGTCGATGGCCGCGGACGGCTACGCGCCGCCGCCGCGCGAGAAGAGCTGCTACGCCGCCGGCCGCGACGTCTACGCCGCGCTGCACGCCGGCATCTTCGTCATGCAGCAGGGGGCGTACATGAGCGAATACGACGCCGTCATCAGCACGCGCCTGGCCTCGATCCTCTGCGGCCGCGAGCTGTCGGCCGCACAGTGGGTCGACGAGCAGTACTTCCTCGACCGCGAGCGCGAGGCCTTCGTGGCGCTGGCGGGCGAGCCGAAGACGGTGGAGCGCATCAGGCACATGCTGAGCACCGGAAAGCCGCTGCGGAACTGATGGCCGAGACCCCCGCCGTCCGCGCCGCCATGAGCGGCCTCGAATACATGCGCAAGATCATGGCGGGCGAGCTGCCGTCCGGCCCGATGGTCCGCCTGCTCAACATGCGCATCGCCGAGGTCGAGCCGGGACGCGTGGTGGTCACCGCCATGCCGGCCGAGGAGTTCGAGAACGGCCTGCGCATCGCGCACGGCGGGTTCGCCGCCACGCTGCTCGACACCGCCCTCGGCTGCGCCGTCAACTCGGTGATGCCGGCGGGGAAGGTGTTCACCACGCTGGAGATGAAGATCAACTACACCCGCGCAATCACCAGGCAGACGGGGATGCTGACCTGCGCGGCGACCACCATTCACGCCGGCTCGCGCACGGCGACGTCGGAAGGGCGCATCGTCGACGACGCCGGCAACATCTACGCGCACGGCACCGGCACCTTCATTCTTTTTCGCGACACCACCACGGAGGGTTCATGAACGAAGCAGTGATCGTCGCCGGGCTGCGCACCGCGGTCGGCAAGGCGCCGCGCGGCGCGTTGCGCACCACGCGTCCCGACGATATGGCGGCCGAGGTCATCTCGGCGCTGCTGAAGCAGACGCCGGGACTCGATCCGGCCTCGATCGACGACGTGATCATGGGCTGCGCCATGCCGGAAGCGGAGTCGGGGACGAACGTGGCGCGCATCGCCGCGCTGCGCGCCGGGCTGCCCGACGCCGTGCCCGCGGTGACCGTCAACCGCTTCTGCTCGTCCGGCTCGCAGACCATCGCCATGGCCGCGGAGCGGATCATGGCCGGCATGGCCGAGCAGATCATCGCCGGCGGCACCGAGTCGATGAGCATCGTCCGCGGCAACGGCCGCTTCCGCCCCAACCCCGACCTCATCGAGCACCGCCCGCAGGTCTACCTGAGCATGGGATTGACCGCGGAGAACGTGGCGCGCAAGTACAACGTCTCGCGCGAAGACGCCGACGCCTTCTCCGTCCGCAGCCACCAGCTCGCGCTCGCCGCGCAGGCGGCGGGGAAGCTCGCCGAGGACGGCATCGTGCCGTTGAACGTTTCGATCACGGACGCCGAGGGCTCGTCGAGCTACGTCTTCGACAAGGACGAAGGCCCGCGCGCCGATACCTCGCTCGAGGCGCTGGCCAAGCTGCGCCCCGTCTTCCACGCCAAGGGCGTGGTCACCGCGGGCAACTCCAGCCAGACCTCGGACGGCGCCGGCGCGGTGGTGGTCATGTCCCGCCGCCGCGCGGAGGAGCTGGGCCTGAAGCCGCTCGCGCGCTTCGTGTCGTACGCGGTCGGCGGCGTCCCGCCCGAGATCATGGGGATGGGCCCCGTCGTCGCGGTGCCGAAAGCGCTCAAGCTGGCCGGCCTGAAGCTCGACGACATCGACGTCATCGAGCTGAACGAAGCCTTCGCCGCGCAGGCCCTCGCCGTCATGCGCGAGCTGAACATGAACCCCGACAAGGTGAACGTGAACGGCGGCGCCATCGCCCTCGGCCACCCGCTCGGCGCCAGCGGCGCCAAGCTCACCGTGCAGCTGCTCGGCGAAATGAAACGCCGCCGCGCGCGCTACGGCATGGTCACCATGTGCGTGGGCGGCGGGCAGGGGGCGGCAACGATCTTCGAGAATTTGCAATGAACTTCGAGCACTATCGAGTGCCCTTCTCCCCGCAAGCGGGGAGAAGGACTCTGGAAATCGAGTACCCCTCGCCCCGCGAAGCGGGGAGAGGGTGGCCGAAGGCCGGGTGAGGGGCCGGACGAACCGCCATGGACTTTGACCTCCCCCAAAATCTCGCCGCCCTGCGCGACCGCGTCGCCGCCTTCATTCGCGACGAAGTCATCCCCGTCGAGAACGATCCCGACGTGGACGCGCTGCGCGCCAAGGCGCGCGAGGCCGGCATCTGGGGTCCGCAGCTGCCGGCGGAGTGGGGCGGTCTCGGCCTCGGCACGGTCGGCATGTGCGTGGTCTTCGAGCAGGCCGGCCGCAGCCTTGCCGGGCCGCTGGCGCTGCACTGCTCCGCGCCGGACGAAGGCAACATGCACCTCCTCTCGCTCTACGCCACGCCGGAGCAGCGCGAGCGGTACCTGCGCCCGCTGGTGGAGGGAACAATCCGCTCCTGCTTCGCCATGACCGAGCCGCCGCCCGGCGCCGGCTCCGATCCGACCATGCTCCGCACGCGCGCCGTGCGCGTCGACGGCGGCTGGGAGATCAGCGGGCGCAAGTGGTTCGCCACCGGCGCGGACGGCGCGGCCTTCGCCATCGCCATGGCCATCACCAACCCCGACGTGCCGGCGCACAACGGCGTGTCGATGTTCATCGTCCCCACCGACGCGCCCGGCTTCAAGCTCCTCCGCTCCATTCACGTCCTCGGCTCGCACGACGGCATCAGCCACGGCGAGATCGACTTCGACGCGGTGCGCGTCCCCGACTCCGCCGTCCTCGGCAAGATCGGCGACGGCTTCAAGATGGCGCAGGTGCGCCTCACCCCCGCCCGCCTCACGCACTGCATGCGCTGGATGGGCGTGGCGCAGCGCTCGCTGGAGATCGCCATCGGCTACGCGCGCGGGCGGGAGGCGTTCGGCAGGAAACTGACCGAGCACGAGGCGGTGCAGTGGATGATCGCCGACTCGGAGATCGACCTGCACGCCTCGCGGATGATGGTGATGCACGCGGCGTGGAAGGACGAGCGCGGCGAGGACATCCGCCACGAGTCGTCGATCTGCAAGGTCTTCGTCTCCGAGGCGGTGAACCGCGTCATCGACCGCGCGGTGCAGATCTGCGGCGCCACGGGCGTCTCCACCGACCTGCCGCTCGAGCACTTTTATCGCGAGGCGCGCGCCTTTCGCATCTACGACGGGCCGTCCGAGGTGCACCGGATGGTGATCGCGCGGAACGTGATGCGGCGATGACCAGCGGCTGGATGGTGGTCACGCAGGAGCTGGTCGACCGGTTCGCCGATGCGACGGGCGACGATCAGTGGATTCACACCGACCCGTCGCGGGGCCCGACCATCGCGCACGGATTCCTGACGCTGGCGCTGCTGCCATCGCTCCTGAGGCAGGCCATGCCGCGCGACGACATCCGCAAGTCGGTCAATTACGGACTCAATCGCGTCCGCTTCATCGCGCCGGTGCTGGTCGGCTCGCGGATCCGCGGCCGCTTCGACGCCGCGTCGATCGAGGAAAGGGACGGCGCGACCAAGGTGGTGTGGAACGCCACCATCGAGAATGAAGAGCGGCCGTGCTGCGTGGCCGAATGGATCGTCGTCTACTACCGATGAGATTTCGCGACAAAACCGTCTGGGTCACCGGCGCGTCGTCGGGCATCGGCGAGGCGATCGCCGTCGCCTTCAGCCGCGAGGGCGCCAAGCTCATTCTCTCCGCGCGCAACGCGGCGGAGCTGGAGCGCGTGCGGCAGTCGTGCGACGGGCCGGCGCGGCACGTGGTGCTGCCGCTCGACCTGACCGACGAGGAGGCGATCCGGCGCGCGGCGCAAACCGTGGGCATCGTCGACGTCCTCGTCCACAGCGGCGGCGTCAGCCAGCGCTCGCTGGCGATGGAGACCGACCTCGCCGTCGAGCGCGCCATCATGGACCTCAACTTCTTCGGCACCGTGGCGCTGACCAAGGCCGTGCTGCCGTCGATGATCGTGCGCCGCTCGGGTCACCTCGTCCCGATCAGCAGCGTGGTCGGCTACGTCGGCACGCCGCTGCGGTCGGCCTACGCGGCGTCGAAGCACGCGCTGCACGGCTACTTCGACTCGCTGCGCGCGGAGCTGGCCAAGGACGGCATCGGCGTCACCATCGTCTGCCCCGGCTACATCCGCACCAACGTCAGCCGCAACGCGCTCACCGGCGACGGCAGCGCCTTCGGCAGGATGGACGAGACGCACAAGGACGCCATGACGCCCGACCGCCTGGCGCGCCGCGTGGTCGACGCCGTCGCCGCGCGCAAGCGCGTGGTCGTCATCGGCGGCAAGGAGCGGTGGGCGGTGCCGCTGCAGCGCTTCCTCCCCGCGCTGGTGGCGCGCATGGTGCGGCTGAAATGAGCGGCGACACGCGTCCCGTCCGCGCCACCGAGCAGCTGGATTGGGCGAAGATCGCCGCGTACCTCGACCTGCCGGAGATGGAGGTCGAGCAGTTTCCGGGCGGGCACTCCAACCTGACCTACCTCCTCCGCTCCGGCGATCGCGAGCTCGTCCTCCGCCGCCCGCCATTCGGCCCGGTTCCGCCGCGCGCGCACGACATGGCGCGCGAGTTCCACGTGATCGAGGCGGTGCACCCGCTCTTTCCGCTCGCGCCGAAACCGTACATCCTCTGCGAGGATCCCGAGATCGCCGGCGCGGTGTTTTACGTGATGGAACGGCGGCGCGGCGTGGTGATCCGCGCGGAGGAGCCGCCGGGCATGACCGCGGAGCTGCGCCGCGGCATCAGCGAGTCGATGGTCGACACGCTGGCCGACCTGCACGCCGTCCACGCGCCCGACGGTCTCGGCAAGCCGGCCGGCTTCGTGGCGCGGCAGATCCGCGGCTGGACCGAGCGGTGGCATGGCTCGAAGACCACGGAACTGCCGGAGATGGAACAGCTCGCGGCGTGGCTCGACGCGCGCATCCCGCCCGACCCAACCCGCCCCACGCTGGTGCACGGCGACTACAAGCTCGACAACGTCATGCTCGACGCGCATGACCTGCGCCGCCTCGCCGGCGTCTTCGACTGGGAGATGGCCGCCGTCGGCGACCCGCTCGTCGACCTCGGCATTCTGCTCTGCTATTGGGTCCACATCGCCGGCGAGACCAACGACGCCGTGGCCACGGTCACCGCGCGCCCCGGCTGGTTCGGCCGCGACGAGATCCTGGCCCGCTACGCCGCGAGCGGCGGCGCGGCGCTCGACCACATCGCGCTCTACGAAGTCTTCGCCGTCTTCAAACTGGCGGTCGTCCTCCAGCAGATCTACGCGCGCTACGTGCGCGGGCAGACCGACGACCCGCGCTTCGCGCCCCTCGGCGCGCGCGTGACCATGCTGGCGAGAAAAGCGGTATCGATGCTCGCGTCATCCCGAGCGTAGCGAGGGACCTGGGTGGATGTGCGGCGCGCCACCCGCGCCCCCAGGTCCCTCGCTACGCTCGGGATGACACGAGGGAGGAGAAACAATGGACAACACGCAAATCCTCTTCGCACGCCGCCCCGAGGGCGCCGTCTCCGAAGACAACTTCGACGTCGTGCGCACGCCGGTCGCGGAGCCGGGCGAGGGCGAAGTGCTCCGCCGCACGCTCTACCTCTCGCTCGACCCGTACATGCGCGGGCGGATGAGCACGCAGAAGTCGTACGCCGAAGGGGCGACCCTTGGCGACGTGATGGTGGGACAGACGGTGAGCGAGGTGATTGCCTCGCGCAATCCGCGCTTCCAGCCCGGCGACATCGTCCTCACCTCCGACGGCTGGCAGGCCTACGGCCTCTCCGACGGCAAGGGGCTGCGCAAGCTCGATCCAGCCGCCGCGCCGCCGTCGTGGTCGCTCGGCGTCCTCGGCATGGTCGGCCTCACCGCGTACGTCGGCCTGCTCGACATCGGCAAGCCGAAGGAAGGGGAGACGGTGGTCGTCTCCGCGGCGGCCGGCGCGGTCGGCTCCATCGCGGTGCAGATCGCCAGGCTGAAAGGCTGCCGCGTGGTCGGCATCGCCGGCTCCGACGAAAAGTGCGCCTTCGTCACCGGCGACCTCGGCGCCGACGCCTGCATCAACTACAAGACGCAGGACGTGAACGCCGCGCTGAAGGAGGCCTGCCCGAAGGGGATCGACGTCTACTTCGACAACGTCGGCGGCCCGATCCTGGAGGCGGTGCTGAAGCGGATCAACGTGCACGCGCGCATCCCGCTCATCGGCCTCATCTCGCAGTACAACGACGCCAAGCCCGGCCCCGGCCCGAACCTCGGATCGCTCCTGGTCAACCGCGCGCTGATCCAGGGGATGATCATCTTCGACCACACCGACCGCCTCCCCGACTTCCTGCGCGACATGTCGCAGTGGCTGCGCGAGGGAAAGGTCCGCTACCGCGAGGACGTCATCGAGGGGCTGGAGAACGCGCCGCGCGCCTTCGTCGGGCTGTTCAAGGGCGAGAACATCGGGAAGAGGATCGTGAAGCTATGAGCGACGTGCTGCTGGAGCGGCCGGCGGACGCCGTCGCCGTGGTCCGCCTCAATCGACCCGAAGTCCGCAACGCGCTGAACCTCGCGGTGCGCCAGCAGCTCGCCGACCACTTCACGACCCTCGGATCCGACGACGCCACGCGCTGCATCATCCTCACCGGCGGCGAAAAGGTCTTCGCCGCCGGCGCCGACCTGCGCGACATGGTCGACCGCACGCCGGTCGACCTGCTGCGCCGGACGGAGAAACTGTGGGAGCCGGTCGCGTCGTGCCCCAAGCCGGTCATCGCCGCGGTGAACGGCTACGCGCTCGGCGGCGGCTGCGAGCTGGCCATGCACGCCGACATCATCGTGGCCGGCGAGGGCGCGAGCTTCGGGCAGCCGGAGATCCGCGTCGGCATCATGCCCGGCGCCGGCGGGACGCAGCGGCTGACGCGCGCGGTGGGGAAGTTCCGCGCCATGCGCATGCTGCTGACCGGCGAGCCGGTGCCGGCGCGCGACGCGCTTGCGATGGGGCTGATCAGCGAGGTGGTCGCTGACGCGGACGTCTTCGACACCGCGCTGCGTATCGCCAAGACGATCGCCGCGCTGCCAGCGCTCGCCGTGATGCAGATCAAGGAGGCGGTGCTGGCCGGACAGGACAGCTCGCTCGACGCGGCGATGGCGCTGGAACGCAAGTCCTTCCAGCTCCTCTTCGCCACCAGCGACCAGAAAGAAGGGATGCGCGCCTTCCTCGAGAAGCGCAAGCCCGACTTCCAGGGGCGGTGAGGGGCGGCGGCCTCGACCGGGTCAGCGCGGCGATGCGCGCGGGGGAAGCTGTCTAGATAGAGTTTACCCCGACACGAATGAGAGTCGCGCTTTCACAGCGGTTGTCAGAGACTGTTGACCGGCTGGTTGCCCAGTTCATCGCCGAGGAAAGTAATGAACACGCGGCGAGCCTGGCGAAGCAGGTTAGCGCTCTTCCACTCGTTCAGGATATGGGTGGCTTCTGCGGTCTTCGCGCATCGGGCGAACTCGTCGAGGTGAATTGGGATGAGCCGGAGAGCGTGCGTGAAATCAGCGACCAGCGAGTGGCCAACATGGCGCTCTACCAAGGTGCAAAACGATTCGCAGATCTCACGGAGCTATCGCCTCGCCGAACTGATTCTGCAGTCACATGCGCTACATGCGGCGGCTCGGGACTCGCGCAAGTTCCCGAACATCTGCAACAGGGTGTGCTCTGCTGGTGCGGCGGGTTGGGTTGGCTGCCATCGATCGACCATGAGCTGGAGGCGATGCAGCCGGTCGCAGCAATAAAGCGGTGGTGGCAGTTCTGGCGTGTGGGCTAATTCCGCAGATCGCATATTCGAAAATCCGCGGCAGCCGCCGTGCCGCTCTGCCGTTGGCTCGTGATGGCCGCTCGCGGCTGAACGCGTGGTACGTTAGCCCGCCCGAAGTCAAGTCGGTCTTAACAACAGCGCCTCGAGAGCGATCCGCATCATTCGGCGCGTGTCATCATCGGCAACCTCGAACGTTCGTTGGAGCTCGTCGAAGTCGCGCCGATCTCGCAAGATCGTGAAACCGTCCTCAGGCTGCATGCCACTCTCAACGTATTCTTTCTCCCAGCCCTTCGGAGTCAGTCGGAACTGGGCATATCGCAGGTGCTCATCGCTCTCGGCCCTCAGCAGTTGCACCTCACGAGTCCATGTGTCGTCCAGAGAATCCTTTGAACCCTTCTCCGTCTCCAGGCTCGGAGAGCTTGGCGGCTCTGCCCTGTGCGGCGCTGATGCAGGATCCCGAAGAATCATTTCTAGAAACTCGCGTGAAGGCGAGTCAACGCTCGGGAAGCGAATTCCGGTGTGGTAGATCAACGCCGAACCCTCGCGAGCCACTATCTCAGACCGCGCCGCACGAACCGAGAACGTCTCTGTTGCCCCACGCCAGCGGAGCGTCAGTTCCGGTGAAGCGAGCCCAAAACGCTCTCGGTGCTCAACTTTCGCACCAACGAGGCTCAACTCCAGCACGCGAACCGCTACGCCACTCACCGCGGCACTCAAATCAGCCGGAACGGAATGTCGCGGTGCCGCCCTGCGGTCGTAGCTCATGCGAACAGAGTGTCGCATATCTTCAGGCTCGTGCTTGGTAAGCCCTAAAATCGCCTACTGAGGCAAACGAATTTTGCGCAGTTCGTCAGGAGCGAAACGGCGGGCGAACTCTTCACGGCAGCCGACACGCGCCTCGTACGTTGTTCAACCTCGGCGCGACGCTTTGCGTCGCGCAGCCGCACGCTGAGAGGCGCGTGCGGCTGAGTGAAAGGACGTTAGCCGGACCGAATGACGAGATCAGGTAAGCTACCCCGAATGCCGATTGAATTCACGTTCGATGCGCCACCAGCGGGCTACGCCATGGCGAACGCCTCAGGTATCGAAGGTAATCTAGCGTGGATTGCTGTTCGGGAATTCACATCCTCCGAAGACGGTGACCTCTTCATCTCACGGCTCGAAGGTATTCCATCCCAGGTGATTGCCCGGATACCGCCCGAATTCAACGTACGAGCTTCGACGATCGATCACATGGTGTTAGTGATTCAGCCGGACCTGCGGGCGACCGTCTACGTGAACGAATGCCGAATCTCAATTCGCGCGCGGTTCGGCCGCCGAATTGAAGCGGGAGAGCCAGTGTTCGACAAAGACATCATCGACATAGAGTCGCTCTACTTCGACGGTGTCGATATCCCCGAACACGCCGCTGTCTTGGTGATCATGTCGTCGGGGTGGCGGAAGGGTATGTTCTTCGACCTCACGCCGCTCGGGCCGGAAGCACCCAAGCGAGACTACGATCTCGGCAAGTTACTCGGATCCTACTACGCGTATCTGAAGAATCAGTCCCTTTTCCAGTTGGACGCCGACGATTGGCAGTACCTTATCGAGCGTAACTGGTTTCCGTTCGTCACGCTCTCCGCCGGTCTGAAGGCCAAGCTCGTTGCTTTCGCAAAAGGGCGAGACGACCTTGATCGGCTGCTTCCGGAGACGATCTCTGAAGTTCGAGAACTCATTACGCACATGCGTCAACGGTGGCCGGAATCGCGGCTATTTGCACCACATCTGCCGTTCATTGAACATGCAATACAAGAGTTCGAAGAGGGTGACTATCTTAGCTGTACGGCCATTCTTTATCCACGAATCGAAGGACTCTTACGTACGCTGCATGAGTCAGTCGCGATCCCTGATAAAGCAACGCAGAAAGTCCTCTCGCAAGCCGCGGTGGCGCATCACGGAGAGGAGTTGCACCAGCATAGTTGGCTGCTGCCAGAGATGTTTCGGAACTATTTGCAAACCGCATACTTCGCCAATTTCGAGCCGGGCAAACCAGCGCCGCTCTCGCGCAATACGGTCGGCCACGGTGTAGCTGCAGTTGAGCAATTTAACGAGAAGGGTGCTTGCATTGGCCTGCTGATTCTCGACCAATTGTTCTACTTTCTACCCGCAACCAAGCCGTCTGCCGAACCGGCCGGCTAACTTTGGTGTGAAGCTGTCGGCGGGCTGGTGTCCGGCCTGGCAGCCTAGCACGTTGCAAGCGTCACGGCGTCACGCCGGCCGCAGATCGCTCCCGCCGAGGCCTTTCGATCTGCTAGGCTCACTCGAACGAGTGCCAGAGGCGCACGCAGGGGAGTTCGCGGTGCAAGTACGAGTAGGAAAGGAGCTTCTGATCCCCTGTCGGCTGGTAGCGACTCGCAAGAGTGAGCCGGCAGCGGAACGTTCGCGTCAGCAGATTCTGGCCGACGCGCGGCGCCACGGCAATCCACGAGTCGATCTGCGAACTCTCGAAATCGCTGGATATGTCATGGTGGTGACGAATCTGCCCGCTGAAGTATCGCCCGACAGCGTTTGGAACTGTATCGACTTCGCTGGCAGATCGAGTTGAAGTTCAAAACGCTCAAATCAGTGATTCACCTGGGAAATCCACCGACCAGGCGCGGCGAACTGCTCAACGTGTATCTCATGGCGAAGCTCCTCGTTGCACTTCTGATCGAAGAGTTCGTTCATCGTGCCGAGTCTTTTTCCTCCTGGGGATACCCGCTCTGGCCCAATTCAGGGTTGGCGGCTGACACGCCTTCTGCTTGATGCCGTCATCGCCGCAATCACACCCGCGCTATCTCTGTCGGCCTCTTCGTATCAGCGACTCCGGTGTTCGCGCCATCTTCGTCCGACACGTCGAAAACGACGTAGCCAACGTGCTCTCGCTCTGTACATTACAGGAGGCCTAAGTTAATGCGAATGCGGCCGAGCCGGCTGCGGAATCGCCAGCGTCACGCCAGCCGCAGAGCGTTCCCGCCTGAGCATCTCGTTGGTCGCGGCGGCTGTCGCGCCGCGTCGTTTTTAGCACGTAAAACCGGCCGCAGCTTACACCAAGGACGTTAGGCAGACTCTGGCGCGTCAATCACCTCAATAGCATGTGACTATTGACTATCCCAGGGATCCAATCACGAATAACGTTACGAAATTCGCCGAAGGAAGGGTGCCGCGGCGTAACACGTGACGCTGCTGCGCTGCGGCAGGCGCTCATAATTGCCGTCTAGAACCCACACCATTCGGTGCTCTTGTTCTACCGCAAACTCGTGAGGTTTCAGGAAAAACAGATCAGGTCTCGGATCGAAGCTTTTAAAACTTCTATTTCGATATTTCACTCTATCAAGTCTGGATCGAACGTCGAAGAACCCCAATCCAAGCGCCAACTCAACGATCCGGGAGTTTAGCAAAGTATGAAAGGCCGATGGATTAGATATCTCCACGCAATATTCGCCGAAGCGCTTTCGTGTGTTCTCGTCGAAAGATCTGGAGAAACATAGCAGATAAGCGTCTGGAACTTCTTCAAATTTCTCGCAGTTCGTAATATTTATGTCGATGCAGTTCGTGAAAGTTAAGCCGCTACGCGTTGCAACCAACTGAAGGTCGTGGTCTCCCGAATCACCATTGACAATTTCTGACCGAAAGGTCAGTGTGCCTTCTCCCGGGTCACCCGTTTCGGTCTGGCGGCATCTGGCGTACGTTGAAAGCATTATCTCTTCGCCCCGCGCAAACCTATCGGCATATTCGGGCTTGTCCAGTATGCGATAAAGTGGTCTCAAACAAATTGCAGTATGTCATAGGAGCGCCATCGCCTGTACCTCGGACTGCCTAGCTCTTCTGCGGCAGCCGACGCGCGGCCGTTCGCTGGCTCGGCGCTTGCGCGCCTTGTTTCGCGCGGCGCTACGCGTCGCGTCGCAGGACTGTGGAGGCCGCGAGCGGTTGCGTGAAAGAACGTTGGCCAGGCTGGACCTGGCGAAATCGTCGGCCCGGCGTGCCTGCACGCGGTGGTAGTCTCGTATCGCATATGCCAGACGCGACCGCCGAATTGCGGGTACGAGCAGCCGAAGCGAAAAAGAATGGTGAGCTCGATCTGGCCAGATCCCTCTTGAGTCGTGCCGTCGAGTTGCTTCGCCAAGAAAGCGACCAGATCGCCCTGGCACAGGCACTTCGAGATTTAGGCGAAGTCGAGAGATCACTGCCGGCGACCGACGCCGGTGTCGCGGCATACGAAGAGGCGGTCGCGATCTTCAAACAGCAAGGAGCCGAACTTAAGTCGGCTCATGCCGTTCGGCATCTCGGGGATATTCAGCGACACCTCGGCAACCTACAACAGGCAGCTGAGAGCTACGAGACGGCGCTCTCTCTGTACCGAAAGCATCCAGAAGCGTCTCGTCTCGATTTCGCGAACTGTCTTCGAGGAGCGGCGTTGCTGCGAGAGAAGACGGGCGAAAGGCTGTCGGCAATGGTCCTGTGGCGAGAGGCCATAATGCTCTACGAGGAGGTGGGGATCGCCCAAGGGGTGGAAGAAGGCTCTCGGAGAATCGCATCCCTCCGCCTCGTGGAGGAAGAACCGAGGCAAACCTAAGTGGCAGTTCCGCACATTACGCGGTGGGAACGTCCGCAGAGTCCGAAACAATCAGCGCGTGAGCGGCTGGCCACCTCTTCGCAGCAGGCGACACGCGGCCGTTCGTTGGCCCGCCGCTTCCGCGGCTACTTCCGCGCGACGCTGCGCGTCGCGCTGCCGGCAGGGTGAGGCCGCGTGCGCCTGAGCGAAAGAACGTGAGCCAGGCCGACGAGCTACCCCGACCGAGACATCGCACCGCTATCGTGAACCACGCGGCGCGTCTTCTGCCAGACCTCCTGGCGGTTCGCCGCGCTCACATCCGCCAACCGATAGGTTTCTCGGCACCCGGCGCGCTATCGGTAAGGTATGCCGAGATCGTCAAGTGCTTCTTTCGCTACCGCTCGCAGGGCCTGATGTTTGAACCGGTGCCATTCGTCACGCAGGCCGCCTTCCTCAACGGTCATACGAAAGACGCGGAAAGCACCTTTGCCGCGGATCGCCCAGTGCAAACGGTCCGCAAGAGAGTCATCGTCAAGGCTATCTGCGAACTTCCTCATGATTTCCCATTCGTGAATATCGAACTTGGTTGGAAGCGCAGCCCAATCGTTGCCGAAGAGGATCTCACGAAGCTTCGGAATCATTTCCATCTGCCATTCTGGCAGGTCTTCGTCCTCGCCCTCCTCCTCGACAAGGCTTGCGTCATCACTTGAGACGCTCGCCATCTCACCCGTCTTCCGGTTAATGAACACCGTCATCTCGTCCATGAGCACGGCGAGTTCTTCGGCGACCGCGTCCAGAGAAACGGGCAAAGCCATGTGTAGCGGAGCTTAGCCCACTCGTTTAACCTCAACCAAACTCGGTCTATTATCGACTCCTACGTCGGACGAAAGATCCAGCAGCACCTGAATCCTGGGTCGGTCATTCTATTCGTCGTAAAATGCCGGCTCATGTTCAAACGAGCGCTGTGGTCCCTTGTCTGTCTGGCTTTGTGTGCGTCATGCCAGAGGTTTGCCGAAGGGTCACGGCTGTTTCGCGACATGATGATGCTGCGCGACCAAATCGCGACACAGTTCCATGAGACTCGCGTCCAGGTCAACGTCATCGGCAACGGAACAGTCGTCGTCACGTTCATCAATTCGCCGCTCAACGTTGCGTCGTCGGAGGTGAAGCAGAAGCGCGCCGATGAGGTGGCGGCGTTCGTGATGAAGAATTGCAAACATCAAGTCCCGGAGGTTCGCACTTTTTTTATTTCGCAATCTGGCGGCGTCGGTGGATCGGTTACTGGTCTTGATCGCTACACCGGGCACCCGAAATCCTGAAGCTCCGGTGATCGGCCGGGAACATGGGTAACAAAACAGACCGGGAACATAGGTAACGGTTCCGCGAGCCCTTCTGCGATGAGGCTCCTCTACGTCGTCGCGCGCCTGACCGCGTTCCTGCCGCGGCGGCTGCAGATCGCGCTGTCGCGCGAGCCGGCGGTGATCGTCGACCGCCAGCAGCTCGATCCGCAGGTGCAGCTGCTGCGCGCCTTCCGCCGTCGCCGCGGCGTGCAGTACAACCTGCTCGAGCCGACCATCACCGCGGGGCGCAAGCGCTATCGCGCCGAGGCGCGGATCTTCAACCCGCGGCCGACGCGCGTGGCGTCGGTGCGCGACTTCGAGCTCGACGGCGGCCTGCGCGTCCGCCACTATCGTCCCGATCGCGCCGACGGCGGCCCGCTGACGGTCTACTTTCACGGCGGCGGCTTCGTCATCGGCGACCTCGACACGCACGACGAGCCGTGCCGCCTGCTCTGCCGCCACAGCCGCGCGCACGTGCTGAGCGTCGACTACCGCCGAGCGCCCGAGCACCCGTACCCCGCCGCGAACGACGACGCGCTCGCCGCCTTCCGCTGGGCGCGCGCGAACGCCCGCTCCCTCGGCGCCGACCCGGGGCGCGTGGCCGTCGGCGGCGACAGCGCCGGCGCCTACCTCGCCGCGGCCGTGGCCATGGCCGACACCCCCTTCGCGCAGCTGCTGCTCTATCCACCCACGGGTGTCGACGTCGACTACCCCTCGCGCACGCTCTTCGACAAAGGCTTCTTCCTCTCGATGGCGGACCACGCCGCCTTCCGCGCCCACTACCGCCCCCCGCCCCTCACGCCCACCCCGGCCCCCGCCCTCGTCGTCATCGCCGGCTTCGACATCCTGCGCGACGAGGCCGAGGCGTACGCCCGCGCCCTCCCCGCGGCGCACATCCTCCGCTACCCCGGACTCGGCCACGGCTTCATCCACATGAGCAGCGTGGCCACGACGGCGCGGCGGGCGGTGAGGGAAGTGGGGAAGGAGTGGGGTAACCTTCTCGCATGCCGTTGACGGACACCACGCCCGACACTGCCGCGCTGCAGCTGGAGTTGTACAGAGCAGCGGGCCCATCCGCTCGCGCCACGGCAGCCGCGGAGCTGAGCGACGCGGTGCGCGCCACGACGCTGGCCGGCATCCGGCGCCGGCATCCGGAGTTTTCGGAGGCCGAGGTCGCCCGTGAGTTTCTCGCGTTGGTTTACGGGCATCGTCAAGAGCGTTGAGCGTCCAGGCGATCTTCACGAAATTGCGCGCGGCGCTGGAATCGGCGGAGATTCCGTACTTCGTCACCGGGTCATTCGCCAGTTCGGCCCATGGCGTTCCGCGGTCCACCAACGACATCGATATCGTGATTGCGCCCAGCCGCGAACAGTTGCGCGAGTTGATCGCGGAGTTTCCGGAGTCGGAGTTCGCGACGAGCAGCGAAGCCGCGTTCGACGCGCTGAACCAGCGATCGCAATTCAACATCATCGAGTACGCGACGATGTGGAAGGTCGATTTCATTTTCCGGCAGCAAACGCCGTTCGACGCGTCGCGCTTCGCACGGCGCCAGGTGGTCGACATCGCGGGCGTCCGCCTTCAGACAGCGAGTGCGGAGGACATCCTGCTGACGAAACTGTGGTGGGCGAAACTCTCCGAGTCTGCGCGGCAAGTCAATGACGCAGCCGGCATCATCAAGGTGCAGGGCGCGAGCCTCGACCTCGACTATGTCGAGCGATGGGTTGCCGCGCTGGAGCTCGACGATCAGTGGCATGCCGCGTGTGAAGCGGCGCAGTAACTAACGAACGGGGGACGATTGACATCGCCCTATGTCAATCGCACTTGCCCCGCGCTTGGTCGTGCTTCCGCCGAGGCCATGATTGACATCCCCCCATGTCATCGCGTCTTCACCCGAGCCACGATTGACATCCCCCGATGTCAATCGCGCCTTCACCCGAGCCACGATTGACATACCCCCATGTCAATCGCGCCTGCGCCGGAGCCACGATTGTCAGTAGCCCGCCCTCTTATCCACCACATTCACCAGCGTTTCGCCCCGCTCGTACCGCGCGAGGTTGTCGAGGAAGCACTGCAGGGCGCGGCTGTGCGAGTCGCGGGTGTGGTCGGCGGTGTGCCCGCCGCCGACGCGATTCAGTTGGAGTTGTACCGCGCGCCGGACCATCGTGACAAAGAGGCGGTGAGTTGAGAGGCAGCCCCGGAAACGGATTCATGTCGGCAGTCCGAGCGCCTCTTCGAGCGGCTTCAGCTGATCGTCTGAGAATCCGTTGCGCACGTCGATCACGTTTTTTTCGGTGGCGGCGATGATCTCCTTGTCGTCGGACGCCGGCGCGGCGAGAACGGTGAATGTCAGCGGCGGCTTCGATCGTCGCGCGCCGCGCACCTTCCGCAGCTCGTTCTGCTGGTGATACATCCACGTCTCGTCGCCGGAGCCGTAGAAGAGCACGATGGCGTCGGCAGCCATCATCAACTTCTCGTTCGCATTTCGGACTTCCACGGCGTCGCCGGTGAACAGGGTTAGCCGCGTGTTCGCGCCGCGGTCACGGAGGTGCTTCACCAGGGGCACGGCGGCGAGCCTATCGCGCGCGTCACAGAGGAGATAGACGAGCTTCTCAGCCGGCTGCGCCGCGGCGCTGTCCACTGGTCTCTCGGCGTCTCTCAGCGCGGATAGGATGACCATCTTTAGCTCCTCGATGCCGCCGGTGATGAGGTCCGCGCCGAACTGCAGGTCGGGGTCGCGGTGAATCCGATCGATGAACTCCTGCTGCAGTGCGTTCGCGCCTCTTGTCTCGGTGGGAAGGGAGATGATCCGCTTCAAGCCGCTGCTGCGGCTGGCGCGCACCGCGATCTCGTTCTGCAGCATCACGATCGACTTCTCGGTCATCCCGTCCGGCACCGCGCCGTAGCCGGTGCCGACTAAGTGGATCGACAGCGTGCACTTCGGGAGCAGGCGTTCCACCTCGGCGACGAACGCGGTCTCCTCGCGCGGCAACTCCCGGTCGGGGAGGATGGTGTAGCCGAGGCGCGTCAGCTCCGCTTGAATTACGGCGCGCGCCGCGCGGCGGTCTCGGGCGCACTCGGCGAGGTAGACCGCGGGCTTGTCTTCAGACAGCGCGGCCGCGCCCCCGAATTCCTGCAATCGTTTCGCGATCAGGTAGCCGATTTCGTAGGCGCGGCGGGTGAAGCGCATCCGGAATTCATCGCCAAACTTCGGATCGAGCCGCAGCGGAGTCGTGCCGCTGCTGTCCCACATTACGTGGGTGCTGAGACGGCGCAATTCCTGCGGCCACTCCTCGCGGGGGACACTTTCCGCCTCGACCACGAAAAGGTTCGGCACGGTCGTCGTACTGTGACTGAGGAACTCCTGCAACTCCTTCCTGCACCAATCCGACTCAAGATAGCTGGGCGAGAGAATGACGAGCAGAATCCTGCTCGCATGGAGACTTTCGACCAACTCGTCGGAAACGTCCATGCCGGTCCTGAACTGCAGATCAAAGAAGAAGTTCACCTTGCGGCCAAGAATCTGTTGAACCTGGCTCTGGAGCATCTCGACGAACGACTGAACCCACTTCGTCCTGTCATCGGCGGGCGAGTAGCTGACGAAAAGGTCGTACTCCCACGCATTCGCGACGTTCTGCACTGGGCTGCTCTTGTCCTCCAAAGGATGCGCCACGCGTATGAGCTCGTTCACGTCGTGGACAATCGTCGCGATGCTTGCCTGACCGCCGAGGCGACGCAGGCGCTCGATCGTGTCTTCCGCCCATCGTTCAGGATGGATCGCGTCGTCGCGCAGTTGCGCCGCTGCGGCTCCGCCGAGCGGGATCACCGGTTTGCCTTGGGACATGGCCTCCACGCCGACGGATCGAGTTCCGTCCGAGCCTTCGATGAGGATCACGACGTCCGCGTCACGGACAACCCTACTGAGCGCATCATCCTCGAGTTCGAAGAGGACAGAGCGGCCGCGCTTGTAATCGGATTGCTTTCGGAGGCCGCCGAAGTAATGTGCAATCGACTCGACGCGATTCGGCGCCGCCTTATCGAATCCTTCCGCAACGAGGTAATCGACGCCCGGCCACCCGCCCGTCAGCAGGTTGTGACCCTGCAACGCGAGCAACGATCCGATCGCGCGGCAGAGCTCCTGAAGGACCACCGGTACCCCCTCGGCGATTCCGGCGACGAGAACGCGGCGCGGCTGCGCCGGCGGCATTGCGTCCATGCGGGGGTGAATGGCCTGGCGGCGGATCTGGTCTTTGCCGCGCGTGTGAGTTGTCACGATGGCATCGCCATCGCGGTCGGGGAACTCGACGACCACGTATCCGTCCGCAAGGTCGGGCGTCTTCCTGCTACCGGTCGCGATGAAATCGAAGACCTCGCCGGTGCCGAATGCGTTCCATCGTTCGACCGACTCCATGTCGAGATCTTCAGGATCGTCATAGGTCAGCAGGATCGCGACGTCGTGTGCGCGAGCCCATGCCAACGGATCACCGTTGGACAGGTTGGTGATCTGAAGGCCATGGAATTCGTCGAAGGACGTATCGATTCCGACGACGCCGATCCGCCGTGTGCCGATCTGCACGGTCTTCGCGAAATTGAGTTGATCGGTCGTGAAACCGGTTCGTCCAAGAAATGCGATGAATGCCAGATAGTCCGGATCAGCATGACCCGGCACCGCGAAGATCGGCGTGTCTTCGAACCGCTCGCGAAGGCGATCCGCAATCCACACGTACTCCTCCTCGGTCCCGCGGTCGGACGCACCCGCGATGAGAACCAAATCGATATTCGGCTCGTCCGGCACTGCGAGCTGATCCGCGCTCAACCCGCTCATTACGAGGATCCGTACCGTCGTTCGCTCCTCCTCGTGCGATTCCTCGAGGCGGAAAACATCTTGCGCGATCGTGCGGACCGAGACTGCGCCGTCCGTTTCGCGCAGCAGTGTGCCTTCGCGAGGAACATCGACGACCTCAGTATGGCCGAGCGTCGTCAGCTCGAGGACGAGAGGCTCGGTCTTGGGGATCTCGATCTCGTGCGAGGCAGGAAGCTCGGTGCGGCTGAGCTCGATCGACAGGCCGTCGCGTTCCGGCACGAGGCGGGCGAACACTTTCGTCTTCGGTACCGCGCGGTTGACGAGGGTGGCGATGGCCGGATCGCGACTCACGTGGACCGCGTCGCTGGTCTGGCCGCCTGCAACGAGACGCAGCGCGGCGGCGGCGGTCGTGTTCTGCACGATTGCCGGCATCCCAGGCAACGCGCGCGCGGCCCAGTCGATCAGGCCTCGGCGTCCTTCGTTCGCGATCGCGTTGAGCACCGAGGTCAGCATCGTATTGATGTCGTTCTCGACGTTCTCGCCGCTGAGCGCGAGATAGATAATCTTCTCTTCGAGCTGGATCGCCGGCGGCGCGTTCCGATGGATTTCCTCGACCACCGCGCGTGCGAGATCGAGCAACGGCGGATTGTTCTTGAGGGATTGGCGTAGCGACGACGCGATCTTTGGATCGAGCACGATGCGCCGCGCACTTCGCGATGCCACGAGATCGCTGAACCAGAGGTCGCCTTCGGCGGACACGTCCATGTCGGGGAAGAGACGCAGCCGAGCGGCACGCAACAGTTCCGGTTCGATGCGCGCGGCAAGCGAGACGGCCGTAGCGAGCCGCTTCATCGCATCGTTCGTCATCGGTGGCTCCATCCGCGGTGCAGCGCCGCACGAATGCGCGTCAGGGTCGTCCGGCGGTCCCATTCGATGATCGTCACGAGCGCGGCGATGGAACGCCCGCAGCGATGTCGAGGGTACGGCACGAACGCGATCAGCGAGCTGTCGGTCCGGCGTACGGAGCGAAGGAACTCGACCCAGTCGTCCGACGTCGGGCGATCCGTGTCGAATGGATCGACGCCGATTCCGAAATCGGTGATCAGCGCGACCGGCACGCCCGCGGGCGGCACTGCATACTCGAGCTCGATTCGGCGCTTCAGATCGACGACGCCGTTCAATGGCAGTCCGCGGAAGTGCAGCACCGGCGTTTCGCGTCCGGCGACGAGGACGATCTCGCGCACGAGCGCATCTGCGTCGCGCGCGAATGGCACCATGCCCGCGCCGCGATCGACGAGGACTTGCACGCCTTTCCGCAGCGTCGGGACAAGCCTTCTCGGCAGACGAGTGACGGCCTCTCCGCGCGAGGCGCGCTCGACCACACGATTGAGATCGACCGGTCCGTGTTCGCCCGGTGTTGCGAGCGAGAGGCTCAGAATCGCGCGCGTCCACGATGGAGTAAACAGCGGCTGGAAAGGTAGCGGCGGCTCGTTCGTTTCATCCGTAGGCGACGGCAGCGATGGCACTGGTGCGGCGAACGCCGGCGCCTCGTCGCGCGAACGCGTGATCGTGCTGCGACGAAAATCGGTCAGTGGTTCGCGCACCGGCGCTGGTGGCGACGGCGGTTTAGGGTCCGGCACCGGTGAACGCGGAACCGGTGCCTGACGCGGAGGCGCTGGCTTGTGCACGAGTGCCTCAACCTGCAGCACTTCGGCGATGCGCCGCACGAGCGCGACGTCGCGAACGCGCAGGCGTTCGACGGCCTTGATCAAGTCGGCGAAGCCGACCTCCGCGTCAGGCGTTCCGCGGCTCATCCTGCATGCCCGGCTTGAAGAAGACCGCGCGCTCGATCGCCTGCCACGTCGGATGCGTCCCCGGCGTGACGTTGAGATCGCGGCAGGCGGCGATTGCGTCGAGAAACTCCGCGGTGCTCGGCAGCGGCAGCGCGCGTGCTTTCTTCGCCACGGCGATGGCGTCCATCGCGTCCGCGACTTTGTCGTAAAGCCCATCCGTGTCGCTGCCGAAATGCGCCTCCGCGATCCGCTGAAGCGTGGCGCGGTCGGGAGGATCGAGCTTGATCACGACGCAACGCCGCAGGAAGGCGCCGGGCAGCTCGCGCTCGTCGTTAGTCGTGATGACGACGACCGGTGGCACGCTTGCCTTCACGATCGCGTCACTCGCGTCGGTTACGGTGAACTCAAGTGAACCGAGGGGGACGAGAAGATTGTTGGGCACGTCGGGATCGGCTTTGTCGATCTCGTCGATGAGCACGACGGCGCGCGCGCCCGCGTTTTGCGGAAAGCGATTCGGATCCCGGAGAAGCCGAAAGCCGTTCACGCCGCGACACCGAGCGCTCTCGGGATCGAATGCCCACCAAAGGGCCCCCGGCTCGACATAGTGAATCGGATCTTTCACGCCGCCTGCCTGAGCCTCGCTCAGCCGCTTCAGCGTTTCGAATTTCCACAGAAAGTGCTGTGCCTCGGTCGTCGATGAGACGACTTCCTCGTAGTAGCGCCAGCCCTGAGCGCGGGCGAGGCTGGCGGCAAGCGACGACTTGCCGGTGCCGGATGGACCGCGCACGAGGAGCGGGCGTTCGGTCGCGAGGGCGATGTTCACCACGAGCTCGAGGTCGGGAGTCCAGACGTAGATCGTGCCGTCGCGGCGATCGCGTCGCGAGCGGTCGACCTGCATGGACGGCGGCGGCGGCGCGGTGAACATTGATCGGTCGTAGTCGTAGGTCATGAGGATGGCTCCTATGGATTGGTGTTGTTCACGACAGTGCTGCATTCGCCGTACTGCATCGTGATCGCGTTTTCGCGAGCCGCGTCGAGGCGTGGCTCAATCACGACCGCATTCAGCGCCTTCAGAGTCGCCTCGTCCGGCAGCTCCTTGCCGGCGAGGCTGATGAAGAGGCAATTCGGATAGAGGTCGCGAAGCTCGGCGATACGTTCGAGCTTCAACCACTGTGGCAGAACGACAATCACAGGCGAAGGCCTAGCCGTGACGTGCGCGTCGACCTCAGCGTCGGACGCTGCAGCGAGCATCTGGTTCTTGTCGCGGAACCACTTGCGCATGTCGGTCTGCACGCTGGCAATCGGGTCTTCCCCTGCATCCGCGTTCACCGGAACTACAGACCACTTCAGTGGATATGACAGCGCCGCGCGTTGGATGTACATCGCGCCGATCTGACCATTGGTCGTGTTGAGCAGAAGGATGCGATGCGGACCGTTCGGCGATGCGGCTTCGCGGGCAATGTCAATAATCGCCGCTGGGTCGATCCAGAACAGAGTGACGATTTGCAAGATCTTGAGGAGCTGCGAGCGGCTCATGTCGCCGCCGAGGTGTTGAAGCGCGTCGCAGAGCTTGTCGGCAGGTGCGTGGAAGAGAGCCGCAGCGACATAGGCCTTATCGATGACGGCGTACCGCGCGGCAGGATCGAGGGCGAGGGCGGTTCGCTCGAGGACAGCGTCGTCGACCTTGAGCGCGCGCGCCACGATCATCTGCAGAACATCGAACGGTGTATCGCTGAAGGCCTGGATGAGCGCCCGGAAACGGGACACGACGTCGTCGATGGCATTTACGTCGGTAGATGCGACCTTCAGGGCCTGAAGCCGCGACACGTCGTACGGCTCGAATTGCCGTTCGCGCAGTACGGCGTGGTCGAGCGGCGGGACGAGAACCGGGATGAGTTGTACGCCGTCTAGGAGGCGGCGACTTGCCAGTGCTGCGATTTCGAACTTCACCCAGTCGCGGTCTTTCGATTTCTCCGTGAGAATAACCACAGCGCCGTGCGCACGCGCGATCCAGACATAGATCTCGTTCCGCCAGTCCATGCCTCCCTGCAGGCGAGCCACGTCCATGAGCACGTCGAAACCGGCGGCCTGCAGTGCGTCGTGAACTGCCCACAACAGCGTCGGATCATCCGCGGCTGCGTGGCTGATGAAGATGCGTGGGCGAGGCATGTTTCGTGTGCGGAACATGCTACCGGATCGTTAATCGTTGTCCCGAGACTTCATCGAGTTCGCGACCGGATCATTCGCCTTCCTTCCCTGCTTATGTTCAGTAGCCCGCCCTCTTATCCACCACATTCACCAGCGTTTCGCCCCGTTCGTATCGCGCCAGGTTGTCGAGGAAGCACTGCATGGCACGGGCGTGCGAGTCGCGGGTGTGGTCGGCGGTGTGAGGGGAGATCAGGACGTTCTCGAACGTCCAGAGCGGGTGGGTGGGCGGGAGGGGCTCGTGCGCGAAGACGTCGAGGGCGGCGCCCTTCAACGTGGGCAGCGCCTGGAGCAGCGCGGCTTCATCCACCACCGCGCCGCGGCCGACGTTGATCAGGACCGAGCCGGGCTTCATGCGGCGGGGGTCGATCAGGCCGCGGGTGTCGTCGGTGAGGGGGGTGGAGACCACCACGTAATCTGCAGCGAGGACTTCGTCGAGCGAGCCCTGGTGGCGGGAGAAGGGGACGACGTGCATGCCGAGGGCGGCGCAGCGGGCGGCGACTTCCCGTCCGATGGAGCCGTAGCCGACGATCCCCACCGTCTGCCCTTCCACCCGCTCCACGGTGAACGGCTCCCAGAGGCGCTGGCGCATCAGGCGGGGGATGTCCTTGGCGAAGTGGAGGATGGCGGCCAGCACCCACTCCGCGAGCGCCGGGGCGAAGATGCCGCGGCCGTTGGTCAGCACGACATCGCTCTCGACGAGCGCGGGGAAGAGCAGCGTCTCCACGCCGGCGGCGAGCGAGTGCACCCAGCGGACGCGCTCCGCCTGATGCCAGACGTCCCGCAGCTCCGGGCCCGACCGCGGCGCGACGACGATCACCTCGGCGTCGGACAGGTCGTGCGAGTAGCCGTCGAGCAGGCCGTAGCCGTCGGGGGCGAGTGCCGCGACGCGCGTCATGCGCCCCTACTTTATCCTGAGGCGCGCAGACGCCTCAGGATCTGGCGCCCACTCGCGCAGCGCACATGGGCGCCAGATCCTGACGCTGCGCGTCAGGATAAACGTGGAGAGTCATCGATGGGCGATGACGGGTGCGAGCGGCTCCTCGTACTCGTCTTCCACCGGCTGCAGCGGCCTCTTGTTCCGGCGCAGCTTCTCCATGTAGAGGTAGAAGACCGGCGTAACGAAGAGCGTCAGCGTCTGCGAGAAGATCAGGCCGCCGACGACCGCCAAACCGAGCGGGCGGCGCGACTCGGCGCCGGCGCCCATCCCCATGGCGATCGGCAGGGTACCCATCAGCGCGGCCATGGTGGTCATCATGATCGGGCGGAAGCGCACCACGCACGCCTCGTAGATCGCCTCGGCCGCCGGCTTGCCGGCGCGCTGCGCCTCGATGGCGAAGTCGACCATCATGATGCCGTTCTTCTTCACCAGGCCGACCAGCATGATGATGCCGACGAAGGCGTAGATCGACAGGTCGATGCGGAAGACCATCAGCGTCAGCAGCGCGCCGAAGCCGGCGAACGGCAGCGCCGACAGGATGGTCAGCGGGTGGATGAAGCTCTCGTAGAGGATGCCCAGGACCATGTAGATGACGGCGATGGCCACCAGCAGCAGCAGGCCGAGGCCCTGCAGCGACGACTGGAAGGCCTGCGCGGTGCCGCCGAAGGCCGTCGACACGCTCGACGGCAGCGAGCTCCGCGCGGTCTTCTCGACGTCGGCCACCGCCTGGCCGAGCGAGTAGCCCTCCTTCAGGTTGAACGAGAGGGTGACCGACGGCAGCTGGCCGGAGTGGTTCACCGCGGTCGGACCGACGGTGGTGTTGATCTTGGCCAGCGTGTTGAGCGGCACGAGCTGCCCGCCGTCGGTGCGGACGTAGATCATCGACAGCGCCTGCGGATCGCGCTGGAACTCGGGGGCCAGCTCCATGATCACCTGGTAGGTGTTGTTCGGCGCGTAGATGGTGGAGACCTGCCGCGTGGCGTAGGCGGAGAAGAGCGCGTCTTCCACCTGCTGCACGCTGAGGCCGAGCGCGGCGGCGCGGTCGCGGTCGACGTCGACGGTCAGCGTGGGGTTCTTCATCAGCAGGTCGGTGTTGACGTCGAGCAGCCCGGGCATGGCGCGCATCTTTTCCAGCATGGTCTGCGACGCGGCGTAGAGGGTGTCGGTGTCGGTCGACTGCAGCGTGTATTGGTACTGCGAGTTCGACTGCCGGCCGCCGAGGCGGATCGGCGGCGGGTTCTGCAGCGAGACGCGCAGGCCGGGGATGGCGCTGAGTTTGGGACGGAGGTCGGCCATCACCTCTTCGATGCTGGCGCCGCGCTCCTTCTTCGGGAGAAGGCGCAGCGAGATGATGCCGGTGTTGGAGCCGCCGCGGCCGACGAAGGAGAAGAACGTCGCCACGCGGGGATCCTTGGAGACGATCTCCATGGCCTGCAGCTGGTGGCGCCGGAGGTCGTCGAACGACGTCCCCTGCGCCGCCTCCAGGCTGATGCGCACCTCGTTCTGGTCCTCGTTGGGGATGAAGCCCTTCGGCACGGCCATGAAGAGCCAGATGGTCGCGGCGAGCACGCCGAGCGACATCAGCATGGTGGTCAGGCGGTGGCGCAGCGACCAGCGCAGCCCGCGCTCGTAGACGGCGAGCATGCCGCTGAAGAAGCGCTCGATGGCCTGGTACACCCGCCCGTGCTGCTCCTTGCCGTGCGCGCGGAGGAACTTCGCCGACAGCAGCGGCGTGAGCGAGAGCGAGACGAAGCCGGAGATCAGGATGGCCGCGGTGATGGTGACGGCGAACTCGTGGAAGAGCCGCCCGAGGATGCCGCCCATGAAGAGGATGGGGATGAAGACCGCGGCGAGCGAGATCGTCATCGACAGGATGGTGAAGCCGATCTCCTTGGAGCCCTTGAAGGCTGCCTCCATCGGCTTCTCGCCCATCTCCATGTGGCGGACGATGTTCTCCAGCATGACGATGGCGTCGTCGACCACGAAGCCGACCGACAGGGTCAGCGCCATCAGCGAGAGGTTGTCGAGCGAGTAGTCGAAGAGGTACATCACGCCGAAGGTGCCGACGATCGACAGCGGCAGCGCCAGCGAGGGGATGACGGTGGCGGAGATGTTCCGCAGGAAGAGGAAGATCACCATGATGACCAGGAAGAGGGTCAGCATCAGGGTGAACTTCACGTCGTCGACCGAGGCGCGGATCGACTCCGCCCTGTCTCGATGAATCTGCAGGTCGACGCCGGCCGGCAGCTCGTTGCGGAAGGTCGGCAGCAGCGCGCGCACGCGGTCGGAGACGTCGACGGCGTTGGTGCCCGGCTGCTTCTGCACCGCCAGGACGAAGGCGCGCTGGTTCTTGAACCACGCCGCCGACTGGTTGTTCTCCACGTCGTCGATGACCTTGCCGAGCTCCTCGAGGTGCACCGGCCGCCCGTCGCGCCAGGCCACGGTCACCCGCCGGTAATCCTCGGCCTTCATCAGCTGGCCGTTGGTCTCGATGGTGTAGGCGGTGTAGGGGCCGAGGAGCTGGCCGGTGGGGAGGTTGACGTTGGCGTTGCGGATGGCGGCGACGACCTCGTCGATGCCGAGGCCGCGCGTGGAGACCTCGCGCGGATCGAGCTGCACGCGGACGGCGTACTTTTGCGCGCCGAAGACCTGCACCTGCGCCACGCCCTGCACGGTCGAGATGCGCTGCGCCATCAGCGTCTCGGCGTACTCGTCGAGCTGGTTCATCGGCATCGTCTCGGAGGAGAGCGCGAGGTAGATGACCGGGGTGTCGGCGGGATTGACCTTGTTGTACGACGGCGGGGCCGGCATGTTGGGCGGCAGCTGCCGCGCCGCCGAGGCGATGGCCGCCTGCACGTCCTGCGCGGCGGCGTCGAGCTCGCGCGAGAGGCTGAACTGCAGCGTGATGTTGGTCGACCCGAGGCTGGAGGCGGAGGTCATCGAGTCCAGGCCGGCGATGGTGGAGAAGCGCCGCTCCAGCGGAGTGGCCACCGCGGAGGCCATCGTCTCCGGGCTTGCGCCCGGCAGCGACGCCGACACCTGGATGGTCGGGAAGTCGACGTTCGGCAGGTCGTTGACCGGCAGCTGCCGGTAAGCCATCACGCCGAAGAAGATGATGGCGATCATGACCAGGGTGGTCATGACGGGGCGGCGGATGAAGATGGCGGCGATGTTCATATATGCGAGGTTTCGGGGTCTCGGGGTCTCGGGGTCGCGCGGCGAAGCACCGCGAGACCTCGCGACCGCGAGACATCACAACTGTGTCTTCACCGTTACTTTACTCTTCGGCGTCAGTCTTATCTGCCCATCCGTGACCACGGTCTCCCCGGCGGCCACGCCGCGGTCGACGATGACCTGCTGGTCCACCTGCTGCGCCACGGCCACCGGGCGCATCTCGACGGCGCTGCCGTCGCGCACCACGTAGACGTACTGCCCCTGCTGCCCGGTCTGCACCGCCTGCGCCGGGATGACCACCGCGGCGTTGCGGCTGCCGACCGTCATCACCACGTTGACGAACTGTCCCGGCCAGAGGGTACGGTCGGTGTTGGGGAACGCCGCCTTGAGCGAGATGGTGCCGGTGGCAGGGTCGACGGCGTTGTCGACGAAGGCCAGGCGGCCGCTGGCGGGCCGGGCGTTGCCCTGCGGCACGGCGGTGACCGGCACGACGGCGCCCTTCTGCGCGCCGCGCACGCGCTGGAAGTCGCGCTCGGGGACGGCGAAGGCGACGTAGACCGGCGCGATCTGGTTGATGACCACCAATGGGGTCGCAGCGTTGGCGGCGACGATGTTGCCGCCGTGCACCTGCAGGCCGCCGGTGCGACCGTCGATGGGGGAACGGATCTCGGTGTAGGAGAGGTCGACGCGCGCGCTCTCGATCGCCGCGCGGTCCGCCGCCACCACCGCCCGCGCCGCCTCGGCGCCGGCGACGATCTTGCCGTACTCCTCCTTGGTGACGTAGTCCTTCTTCACCAGTTCGCCGTAGCGCACCGCCTCGGCCTCGGCGTTGCGCAGCTGCGCCTCGTCGCGGGCCAGGTTGGCCTGCGCCTGCGCCAGGGCGGCCTGGTGCGGGCGGGGGTCGATGGTGAAGAGCATCTGGCCGCGGCTGACGTCGTCGCCCTCGCGGAACCAGACGCGCGTGATCTGACCGCTGGCCTGCGCGCGGATGGCCACGGTCTGCATCGGCTGCACCGTGCCGACCACGCGGATGTCGAGCGGCACATCCTTCTGCTCCGCCACGGCCACGGTGACCGGGACTTTCTCTTCCGTTCTTGCCTTCTGCTCTTCCTTGCATGAAATGCAGAATGCAGAGAGCAGAATGCAGAATAGGACCAAACGTAAAATTTTCATCTCGTCAGACTTCCCGTATCGTGCGCAAGTTGCGCCATGGCGACGAACCAGTCGGTGCGCGCCTGTACCTCGAGGGCCCGCGCGTTCTCCAGCGCCGCCTCCGCCGTCAGCAGATCGATGATGTTTCCCACGCCGGCGCGGTAGCGTTCCGCGGCGACGTTGGCCGATTCCTGCGCACTCGCCAGCAATGTTCTGCTGGTGGTCAGCCGCTGCGCCGCCGTCTGCAGCGCGAAGTAGCTGGTCCAGACCTGCAACCCCACCTGCTGCTCCAGCCCGCGGAGATCTTCCTCGGCGATCAGCACCTCGGTCTCCGCGCGCCGGACGTCATACGTGTTGCGCCATCCGGTGAACAGCGGAAAGCGCAGCGCAATGCCGGCCGAGTACGGTGTGGCGCGGTTGCCGCCGCCGAGGACCTGGCCGGCGGACGCGACCGCGTTGATAGTGGGCAGCCCTTCCGCGCGCGTTGCCTGCACGCGGGCCCGGGCGCGCTCCGCCGCGGCGCGCGCCGAGCCGAGCTCCGGGCGCTGCTTCACGGCATCTTCGAGGGCCCACCGGTCGATCCGCGGCTGCGGATCACGGTCAACTTCCACCCGGACCGCCCCACCCTCGACGGCCTGCTGGTCGTCGAGGCGCTGGCCCGGGACGGCGTCTACCGCGCCCAGTTCGCGACCGGCACCAGCAACGGCGGCCT